>JAEEGL011707130.1_pt1 | contig 35840 bp, 30 predicted proteins | sample 9134231 | NCBI WGS metagenome assembly JAEEGL01 (sample SAMN16246548, study PRJNA631951) | gut metagenome | biome: gut microbiome; feature: rumen; material: fiber-attached | host: Bos | place: Iran: Karaj | collected 2018-10
TATTTGCACTTACCTTCCACAGATCAAACCTTTCCATTCCCATAAATCCCATTCCCGGATTATGTTCAACTTCAAGTGAGTATCTGTCTATGTCATCCTGAGAAAGCTCGGCTCCCGCAAGATTGATCACCCAGAAAGTCTGACCTTCCATCTCCTCAAGATTCAGATCATCGAAATATATAAACTCATGTCCGGGCATGTAATACTGCCAGATCACTTTAAAGCCTCTGTCGTAATCATATACGATAACCGCATTCGGATCCACATTTGCTTCAATAAATGCAACCGTCTGAGGCATAAGAGGCGTAGTATCATACTCATATGCCTTCTCTACAAGGAAGCTCGATAAACACAGCTCAACACACCAAAGTGCAAAGAGTATGCTCACCCCTGCGTTACATCTCGAATAAACTATCACAAAGAATATCCATACGAACATCAGACAGAAGATCACATACCTGGATGCGAAGAAATGTCCGTTCAGACTTCCCAGCCACTGTGAGAAATACCAGCAGAAAACTGCGTTAACAAGAAGCATTACAAGGAAGCCTTTCTCTACTCCCGAATACCTCTTCCTCATAACAGCAAGCATCAACACGGCTGCGATAAAAAGTACCATCGCCATGATCCCACCATTTTCAAGGTTCGTTCCAAAGAGTTCTTCAAAGATATCGACGGGATTAAATAAGAACTCATAATTCTCACGAGAACTTCCCGAGCCGATGCCCATGTTCTTCATTCCGTACAGTAACCATGGAACGTAAGAAAGAACATCAAGCACGCCTACGCACAGGAATCCTATGATACCCTTCTTATCCTTCCTGCCTATCAGACATACGAAGATCCACAGATAACAGACAATTATCGGAAGAACTGCAAAATACTGAGTATATACCGCAAGGATACTGAATACAAAAAGGCTCACGAAATGCCACGTCTTGCACTTCTCTTCACATGCAATCTCGTATCCCGTCAGGATCACTCCAAGCACAAACAGATCCATCCATGAGTACATACGAAGATTCAGATTATAGTGAAGAATGAAGGGAGCAAATCCGTACGCCAGATTAAAGAGCATGGCAGGAAGTAATCCCCATCTCTTCCTTATGAAAACCGCTGCCAGGATCATTCCGAGAATTACCGGAACAACCGAATTCCACAGCATAACCTTCATCGACTCTCCGAATACAGCAAAGGCCACCTTAACGATCAGATAGTATAGAGGAGGATGAACATCCGCTGCAGTTGCCGCAAGTATTCCTCCGATTCCGTTATTTACGACAACATCCCAGGAAAACGCCTCATCATAATCGATTCCGGTTCCACCCGAGAGCATCGCAAACACAACCACAGATACAACTATCTGTAATCCCAAGACTACATTCTGAAGTCTCTTATCCTCTATTAACTTGGCAAGTTTATTTACGATCTTCACGCCTTATAAACTCCCATAAAACTCCGCCGATGATCCACATAAAGAGCCATGTAAATATCACATTCTTGATATTAAGCTTCTGGCTGTATACATACTGCCCGAAACTCTGAATTCCCAGATACTCACCGTTCTGGAAAAGTCCCGTAACCCCCGGAGCAAAATCCTCAGGATAAGGAGTACAGGTAATTCCTATACCGCCTTCAGTTCCTTCAACGCGAAGTGTATAAGTATACTCCGCGCCCTCTTTCATCCTCAGTCCGAGCTCAACAGTTCTAAAACCCGTCTCCGTAACCTGCTCTCCCGAAAACTCTTCATGAGCCAGTACTGTACCCGCAGCATCCTTCAGATCATAAATAAGTTTCCAGTCACTGCTCAGCTCTCCTACACGCTTAACAGCAAAAGAATGCTCCTTGATCACATCTCCCACAGCAACAAATCCCTGGGTGCACTCATCACCCGAATATAGAGGTAATGTGAAAACATACGCGTGTGAATCTCCCGAACTGTACATCGTATCACGTCTGATAAGTCCGCCCGGCCATACCATCACCATAGCGATCAGCTCAATGACTATAATCACAGCAAGTATTATCGTATTTCTCTTACCGGCCATTATCTGTTCACCTTTACTTTCCACATATCAAAAGTCTCCGGATCCATAAATCCCATTCCCGGATACATCTCTATCTCAAGTCCGTATGCTGCTACAGTCTCTTCCGCAAAAGGTACTGCCTCATGATTCAGCATCCAAAACTCATTAACTTCAAGTGTATCAAAGTCCAGATCATCAATATATATAAACTCATGACCCGGCATATAATAATCAAACGCCATCCAAAATCCCGGATCATAGTTATATACTATCACCGCATCGGGCTCTACATTAGCCTCGATAAACTCCATTGTATAGGGCATCTTCAATGTCGTGTCATACTCATATGACTTCTCAATCAAGTAACTCGATAATCCGAATTCAACCACCCATAACAGGAAAACTCCGGATACGAACGCATTGCACCTTGAATATACAATTGAAAGAATCAGCCATACAAACATCAGACAATAGATCACATACCTCATCTCGAAATGATGTCCGTTAAGCTTGCCCACATACTGAGCGACTATCCAGCTTAAGAGTACATTTACGGCAAGCATGATGATAAAACTCTTCTCGTCGCCTGAATACCTCTTCCGAAAAGCAATAAAGAGTACAAATGCCAGTATTATCAGGAAAACTGACATCTTAACACAGTTCTCCAAATTTGATCTGAATAGTGTTCCGAAAATCTCCTTAAGGTCAAAAAAGAACTTGTAAGTCTCGGGCTTTCCTCCGCCTCCGACACCCATATTTCCCATGCCGTACAAAAGCCAGGGAAGATAAAAGACTACGTCAAGCGCTCCTACGATCACAAAAGGAATGCATTTCTTGATGCCTTCCTTTCGCAATATACTAACAAAGAGCCATATATAACAAAATACTATGGGAAGAAGCGCAAAATACTGAGTATATACAGCTAAGATGCTGAAGATGAACAGAAGTACATAATCCGAAGTCCTCTGCTCCAGATATACCTCATAGCACATAAGAACGGTTCCAAGAACAAAGAACTCCATCCAGGAATACATCCTGAGATTCATATTGTAATGGAGAATAAAAGGAGCAAATCCGTACGCCAGATTAAAGATAAGTGCAGTGGCAAATCCCCATCTCTTCTTAATATAGACAGAAGATATTACCATTCCCAGAATAACCGGCACAATCGATACCCAAGTAAGAACCTTAATCGATTCTCCGAAGATCATAAATGCCGCTTTAATGATCAGATAATAAAGAGGCGGATGAACATCTGCAGCTGTCGCAGCGCATATCCCCCTGAAAGAATTATAGACTACGATATTCCAGGTAAAGCCTTCGTCAAACTCAAGTCCCTGTCCCTTGGACAGCGTATAAAACACCACAAGAGAAACAAGTACCTCTATCGCCAGAATCGCATTCTTAACTCTATTATTCTGTAACTTAGATAACACAGATCACTTACCTTCCAAATAAGTTATTCAAATTCTCAACACTCTCATGAAGATCCTCAATAGATGCATTTAGTGACTCCACATCCAAAGAATTGATCTGATCCATCGCATCCGATACATCTTCCATAGCCTGCGCAGTATTCTCATCAATACTCTGAATCGTCTCAGAAAGCTTCAAAGTTGTAAGCTGTTCTGAAACCTCCTGCATATTATCGAGAGTGCTCTGAGCGGTTCCCATAAGCCTAACAGCCTTAGGCACAACTACAAGTGCACAAATTAGCACTACCAGAAACATCAGCACCGAACAACCGGCAATGACCATTGTAAAATAAAAAGTTCCTTTAGAATAATTTACCTGCATTTCGTTTTCCATATCTTTATACTTTCTTAATCGGGTCTGACCCCTTTACGGGATTATAAGCCCCAAAAGCATTTTTATATAAAATCTTAATAAGCTCACTATTTCCCTTGAAAAAACTTATTTTTGTTGGTGTCTTTCCTTTTTTCGGATAAGTTCTTGTGACCGGGACCTCACAAGCTTTCATGCCAATCTGAGTAGCTCTTACTGACAAATATGCCAACAGCTCATAGGTCACAAAAACATCTCGCAATGGCTGAACCCGTGCATCGGTAAGATATCTTCTTGAATATGCTCTAAAAGCATTTGTTGTATCTGTGAAATGCTGATGCGCAGTTAACGAAATTATCGGAGCATGAATAAGTTTCACTGCAATATGTCTAATCAAAGGAGTATTGATTCCATGTCCTCCAGTTACGAATCTTGAGCCCTGTACAAAATCATATCCCAGTTCAAGTTTCGCAATAAACTTGGGAATATCTTCTATGCTATCCTTATTATTTCCATCAATAGTAATAACAGCTTTATAACCCCGCTCAAGTGCCCACCAAATCCCCATGCGAAGCTGTGCGCCTTGCTTACCTGTATCTTGCTTAACAAGCAATGTGTTTACATCCAATTTACGTAGTGTACATTCATCGGTACATCCATCTGTTGAACCGCCATCACATATTACAATATCTGCATAAGATGATATTTTATAATCCTTGGCCTTTTTCAACTCTTTATGTATCCTATCACCCTCATTAATAATAGGAATTAAAACCACATATTCCTTATTCTTATCTGAATACTCTATACTTTCAAATTTCGGCACTCCCGCCTGTCTTTCATAAATCATTTCAACCTTCAATCTATTACTTATCTATATATAATTATTTTGATGAAAACACAAAATGTTAATATGTAAAGCAAGCTAAACTATCCCGCCATTCATCAGTCCGATATTCACAGGTTATTATAAGAATCTTATAATTTTGTATCATCCAAATACATCTTTAACATATCTCATCATTTTTTCTAGAACTCTAACATCATCCTGCTTACCCACCTCAATAGATATATACTTATCATATCCAAATTTATTAAGCAGCTCTGACAATTCTCTGTGGCTATTTCTTTCTTCAATTACTTTAAGTCCAGGTTCACTTATGTGTACATGATTAATAAAATGTTCCTTCCCTTCTAGAATAGAAACACTTTCATTATTCTCAATCATTGTACCAAAATCCAAATTCAGGAGAAATCCTTTAGACTCAATCTTTTCTATCAAGTCAAGAGCAGCTAAAGTATCATTAATATAATTAGTGTTGTAAATAGGCGGATTAGCTTCCATTGAAACAATGGTATCACGCTTAGCTGCGTAATCACCTATTTCTCTAAAAAAACCAATTGCCGTCCTTTCATCGGCTCCCTCTGGAAAGTTCCGATTACAAGGGCATCCAAATACAAGATTACCGCAGTTAATCGTCCTTGCAAATTCTATAGCTTTTTTTGTATATTCTAAAAGAGTGTTCCTCTCAGCAGCCGAGCCGAATAGCTTTTCCTGACGACCAAACCAAATAGACTGCATGGAAGATACATTGAAGCCGTATTCCCGCCACAGCTTATATGCCCATTGTTTCGCTTCATAACACATATTATACGGATTCTCTTGAAAAATTCTTGTTGGTGCAATTTCCAAGCCCGTAAACCCTGTATCCTTCATAATCTGATAGACGATTTCATCTTTTTCTTGAATCCATGCAATATTAGATATAGAAAGTTTCATTCATTTTTCCTCAGGCCAAATTTCTTATATACATTAATCAATTTGTCAATTATCACATAAAAACAAGTCTGTACATATCCAAAGTACCATAATACATAATTCATGCTTGTATGAATATAAGAATGTCCCTTTGCCAAGCAAAACCATGAGATCGAGGTCAAAAAGAAAACAATGTACATAGAGGGCAACCATAGATTTAACTTGTTATTCTTGTAGTCCGTCCAAAATATGTATAAAGGAACAACACAAAGTAAAGGAAATAAATTTCCTGTAACTCCAGTTATTATTTCCGTTCTGAATTTGAAATATTTACAATATGTTTCCCAAACAGAAGCATTTAGAGACGGCCAATACACTTCATCAAAAATACTCAAGTTTGATGACGACGTTCTTCGAAGTACATCTTTTTCAATAATTTGCTTTATACCTTCAACAATATCACCATGACCTTTTAGTTTTGCATGAAGGATTATAGCGGCAATAAATCCAGCTAGAGCTACACTCCCAAGAATCAATGTCGTTTTCATAAGAAGTTTGAATTTATCTTTGTCTTTTGAGCCAAGTGCCATCACTGCATCAACCAATAAAAATGCAATTAGCCCCATCATCACGACAGATATGTACTCGTAACCACATAACGACTTAGCACATACAGAAACAAATGTTGCCAAATAACTAATTATTCTATATTTCTTCTCATTTATCTTCCATAAACAGAAAAGACCTACAAGCATTGGGAAAAACCAAGTGAACTCCACCCAATATAAATTCCTTGCAAAGCATATGATCCACGGAGAAAGCCAAAAGGTTATAAAAAAGCAACCAGCCATTGCCTTGTTATACATAATTGCAATCATCAAAACTATAAGGGCAAAAATCATAGCAGTAATCATACAGCATATCAAATGTAATTTGTCTATTAAATCCCCGTCCATATATCTCGCCAAATGTCTGAACACCTTCCCTTGTAATCCATATTGAGAACGATACGCCTCTAAAATCCCCCTATTTAATTCATTACCATTATTATCCAAAAAACATATCTCGCTTAAACTCCCTAGTTTAAGTGGAATAAGCAGGTTTTCTGAATCTAAAAATATTCTAATATATGATCCATCGTCTTCAATCCTAGAGATGCTCATTTCATCCCCATTTGAAAACAACACCAAATTCCCTGTAACGGCAACTTCTTTTGTAAAAGCGTTTGATGCGATTAACAGAGAAGTATCCGTTCGTGAATATCCCTCTATCCACTTATCATCAGAAATATATTTCCCGTTCAAGCTCGTATAGCCACCCAGACCATAACCAAAATCAAGTTCGTTCCTAAACCATTCTCCGTCTTGCTCAGCGGAAATCATATTTGTAACCAATGCTTCAGAATCCATTTGAAAATTATCATACATCGTATTAGCATTATCCATAGAGTTATACATATAATTCCACGATAATAACACTGTGAGCAGTATAATAATCGCAAAATTTTCCATAATTCTATTTTTATGATTAAGAAGTAATCCAATCAATAGCAAGCCGATCGCCAATATAACCAGCTCTATCATTACTTTTTCCGGATAAGTAAATGTCGGTTCTGCATATGCATAAGAAATCAGAATACTACCCGAAATAGTTTCATCAGGTAAATAATCATCGCTCACATTCTGCAAACATGGAAAACACTTGCATCCTTTAGCAGAAAATATTAATTTATATACTCTATCGCTTTTTAAATCACTACTTATAGTTGTTTTGTACCAAGTGCCTGCAATAGGTTTACCTAAATCAATATCTGTTATATCAATAATTTTCCCATTTTCATCAATTACAGATAGCGTCAAAGTTCCTTCGTTATCTTCTGGCTGATTATTTAAATATATAGAAAAGCCATTTAAATAATCTTTACTCGGTGAAAATTCCATTTCATAATCGTCATATTCAAGCGATATTTGTTCTTTCCAATCTCCATCTGCTATTTGTGAATAATCATATTCCTCGTAATAACATCCATGTCTGAAGACATCCATTGGTCCAATCAAAATAGCGAGAACAGTCAATAGAACCAGCAAAACTATAATCTCCGTTTTTTTAGTAACCAATTTCATTTTGAACAAACTCCTTTATTTGCGTCATTACAGTTTCTTTATCGCATATGTAGCCATGATTACCATTAAAAATGTCATAATGAATGGTTTTATAATCATAATATGCTGGTGTACCGCCTAGAACATTTTCAAACTTTTTACCAGTCAAAGATTCATATATCTCAGTAACAGACACCGGTTCAGTTGCCGCATGCCAGAGTCGAATATCATTTTCAAGGGCGATTTGTATATCATCCCATAATCTAGCAAGGTTATAAAACTGATAAACGCTTCGGCTGTCAGTAAAATTTAGAGCGGAAAATCCAATATCTCTAAACTTATTCTTTAGTAATTCTCTTTCCTCATCTTTGACATCCAACTTATAAAATCCGTTATCTTGCAAATGATAATACTTTCGTATACCAGCATCATGCATTGTCAGTTCCAAAAACTTATCAGAATCAAGCATAAATGGAATTATATTTATATAGTCATAAATGAAATTTTTTTTAAGATTCTTTCCAAAAAGGCCTGGCAGTCTAACAATCAATGAATCATAAAATTCGTCTCTTACACATTGTTCAAGCGTATATCGATTATATCCATAAGCATGTAATCCCTCAGTATCTATTTCAGAATTCTCATCGACACCAATCGGATTCCGAAAAACATCTATTGTAGAAATGAGCACTAATTTCTTTGGTTTGATTTTCGAAATATTATTTTGGGCTAGTTTAATTTGTTCCATATCCTTTTCAGGATTATTATTCGCGAGAAATTTCTCAGCTCTTAATCCAGCATATATAAGAATGTCTGGCTCCGTCCCGAAGGCTTCCTCAATATTTTTTGAATTATATAAATTTTCAATTTTACCCTTAGACCCCTCGTAGATATTACTACCAACAAAGCCTGTATATCCAACCAAAGAAACCATTCTAAACTCTCCTATTATACAATTTTATCAACACTTTCAAAGTTATATTGTTTTCGTTTGAATACCAGGTTTACAATAAGTTGTAAGTACTTTATGATTATTGTCAATATACCAAACAGCCCAAAGAATGCTGTTGACAGAAATAACACAGTTGTTGTCCAGCCTTCTACCGGCGATCCAGCCGAAAAAATAACTACAGCATACATAATCATAATGATTGACATCATCATCATAACAATCGTCATATTTTTTGCAAAAATATATCCCAAATCAGTGAACAGAATCATTGCATCTGTTGCAAGACCAGATCGAAATCTGCTTTCTTGTTTGTCAAATCTATCACTTGACGCCATTTTAATCTGATACTTGATATTATCCATTTTCAAACCACTATTTGCATAAACCGCTTTTCTATATGGAATAGTTTTATTCATGGAGCTTATGCGGTTTATTACTCTGCGGCTCAAAACTCTAAAACTCTCCGTGGTCATCGCATATGAAACATTTGAAAATTTATCAAACACAATATAGAAAAGCCGAGATGTCAACTTTGTTTTTGCATTAGGTGATGCGCTCACAATGTCGAAGCCTTCTAGCGAACGTTTATACACATCAATAATTATTTGTGGATCAAAGTCCATTATCGTATTATCGAATTCAAAGACAAAATCACCTATTGATAAATCTCTACCTGCATCCATAGCAAGTTCTAGCCCGTGGAAGTGACTCAAATTTATAACCGATACGCTTGTACATGTGACACTTTCACAGCATTTTGTTATAAGTGCAACACTCCTATCCTCCGAATAATCATTTACACAAATAATCTCAGAGTGTTCAAAGTTACTTTCCATGATATAGATTATTGTTTCCAAAAACCAACAATTCGTTTCTCGGCGTTATGAACATATATAATCGAGGATGCAAAATTCTTTTCTTTACTATTCATTTTCTAACACCTCATCTAAGTCATACACAGTATTAATCTTACCTGACAATACACTTACAAAAGTTGGATTTTGAGAATATTTTTTTATAACCGTCGGTCTCGAATCATCAATTTCAGAGCTCAACAAAATAGGTTTCATCGAAAACAATGATCGTCTATATTCAAACTTATACTCATCTAGCATATATTTTTGTGCAAGACTCGACATATAAGGAAATGCTGTAATTGGTTTCGCATTACAAACATTACAATTATCAAGATATTGTGCCGAACAACCTCCTTTGCTTTTAGACTGGCACGAAAATGTTGGTAATACATCGTAACAAGTAGTATGGGGTGTGAAAGTCACTGAAGTTAGTGAATGAAGTCCAGTTTTACCAAATGGCATAATAGAAAAGAACGGTCCATCCATGACAGTGATTCCAATTTCACTGAGCTTATTATTCACATCACATAATATAATTTCACAGAGTTCATATTTAATTCCAAATTTTTCGAAACCCGCCATTTCTAAAACTTGATTTATCCCAGCATAGGTTGCATTTATGACAAATTCCGATTCATATTCATCACCATTTTCATCAACTATTACATATGAAAATGATTGTTTTTTTATTGCTGTAATTCTTATTCCAAATTTCAACGTTACACCATTACGGTATTTCGAAAGTTCCTTCAACAAATAATCCTTAAGAATAGTCGCATCGTAAGTGTATTCCCTAGTTTTAAATACCCTATCACACATACCATCTTTGAAATATTTATCAGTGCGCAACTCTTCGCATGGAATATTAGCTGCATGACAAAAATCTTTAAACTGTTTTCCATTTGACCATGAATACTGAGTGGAAGTCGCATATATCTGATCAAATCCTTTGTATATACAAAAAGAATAATCCTTATTAAACCTCTCAAAATATTCCGCAGATTTCATAGCTGTTGATATCGACCTCGGATAATGATATCCGTGGTGAACCCTGGCCTGATTAATATATGTTGCTCTCATGAATGGAGCAGCATCACATTCAAGAACAATCACTCTCTGTCCTTTTTTACAGCAGGAAAGTGCAGAATATAATCCATATAAGCCCGCGCCAATAATAATTTTATCAAACCTTTCCACTGTTACTATTACCTCTTTAAATGAATTGCAGAAAAGAGCGCAATCATCTGGCACCATCACGCTCTTTCTCACTAAAAAATTACAAAATTAGCCAAAACGAGTATCTTTGAGATGACGAAATTCTCATTTCTATATTAACTAATTGAACTATGATAAAGATATTTGACGGATTTAATCAACTTTACTGAAACACTACTATCCATTCAACTAATTCACTATTGCTTCTACAAGCGCTAGTTAGACCAAGAAAAATGCACCTACGCCTTCTGCATTGAGAGTATATTTCTTTCCAGTGAAACTCTCATTCAATCATCTAAAGTTCTCTGGCTAGACGTGGACTTCTAACTACATCTCTAAAAAGGAAAAAAAACAATGTAAACGGCAACTGTCCACACATCCAATCAATTTCAAAGAATCCAAACACTACAAACGCTAAGATAAAGCATGAAATTAAGCACGCTCTATAATCCTCGCCAGACTTTATTAAGATGATGCATTCTGGAATATAAATCATCGTCATAGCTATAAACAGTATTCCAGCTGGGATACCATAAAGAAATGCCATTTGTATAAATACATTATGTGCATGTGGCTCCCTGCTTCCTTCATAAACTGGTGCGCCTTCGTAATAGTTAGAATGTCCAATTAAGTTTAGTCGCTTAAAAAAATATTTGCTAATTTCAAGTCTCATATTGACAGGATCAATCCCTTCAGCCACTTCTTCTTCTGAAAAAATATAAACCTGTTCAGAATAATCATCTAATTCAGCTGCTTTAACTTTTATAGTCAAATATGTACCAAAATACTCTCTAAGCTTTGGAAATTTATAAAAATACCTACCCATATTGCTTTCCATTGCCCATTCGAAAGATATATATTTACTCGATTCTCTTGATTCACCGGGTTGAACTCTTGACGGGCTGTATTCACCTTCAAAATATAAAGGATGCAAATGAATCGTAGGCAAATATCGAATTGCCCCATATACTATCGGCACAGATAGAATACCTATAAAGCCAAGCAATAGCCAACATCTCAAAAAAGAGAGGATTCTATTCTTACAGTGTCTTAGCATCAACACTGAAAACGGAACCGTAACAACGAGCATTCCTAAAATAGCTGTTTTAGATCCTGTATAAACGCAAAACCCGTACATGGATGATGATAGTGCACACACAATCACTCTAAGAAAGCGGAATTTTCGTTCTTTTATCAACTGATACCACTTACATAATAATGCAGAATAAGACATCAGATAAAATAAAGCATTGAAATTAGGATTTATATATAATCCAGAATATCTAACAACATCATAAGGCCTAAACAGTAATGCGGCACCCTGTATAATAAAAAAGCCGAGTATTATTCCATTTGGGATTGACATCATAATTGACTCTTCAGTATCTTTATCAAATTCTGTAATATAGAATGATCCAAATACAGCAGCATACCAAATTGGCCAGATGTTTTCGTTGACAGAAACAAGCATCAACGTAAGCATAGCAAGCCACCCAACTAGAAGTGGAACCTTCAATGTGTTCAACTGCCTAAGGTGAATCAGTTCAATTAATAAATTAATCAGAATTGCCCCATACAAAACAATATTAAATGCAGCAGTAATAACCTGTCCCTTGTAAGGATAAAAAGATAAAGTCAAACACACCCCAATTGGAATTGCAATTATGCATACTACAATCCAAATCACATAAATAGATTTAATATATGTTTTTATTTTTTGACCGCTGAATATCATAATAGCAATGACTATACCTGTCATGTTGGTAGCAGTCATCTGAGTCCTTCCATTTAAACTTCCTTTAATCCAATCAATAAGGCAAAGTGCAAAAAAGCAAAGGGTATATAATACCCTTTGCCATTTTTTTTTGTTTTGAAAGTATTTTTTCATAGTTTAATCAATCATAAAAACCAAATTAACAATCACATTTTTTATATCGAATATAAGCATTCCATATTCACATAATATATAGAATAGTTATATCTTCCCAGAAAATCTTAGATTGCATAAAATGAAATAACAATATTTTTATACTAGATTCTGGTTAAAATTTTAGTTGTAACTCCTAATTTTACTTTGTACAAATAGTTTCAATTTATTTAAAATCAACTATCAACATCTTTAAACATAAGTCCAATAAACTGTTAACGCTACAGCCTTTCATGTTTGTTTGATCATTGTGTTCAATTCTCCGCAACATTTTTCGAGGAGACAACAGTATCATTATATTTTTATTGCCTCACATCTCCGAAACCAGACTCATTAAACCATCTATGCATTGTACAGATTAAAAGTCCAAAGTAATTAATTTCTTCAGAAATCACGTATTCTTTACCGGTTCCCTTAATCGTTCAACCGTGTTTCTAAGTCCATCTTTAATATCTACAAGAGAATTCCATCCCAATCCGTAAAGTTTAGAAGCATCTAGTCGTACATCCTGAAAAGTCGAAGCTCCTTTGTTTTCTATTTCGTTAGGCAAATCAAAAACCACTTCACTGCCGCCTATCTCAGCCAAAATTTGTGCCAAATCTTTTAACGCATATACCCGTTTATTATCTGATACGTTGTAAGCTTCTCCACTTTTTCCGCTACACATAATTGTAAGCATAGCGGTAACTGCATCAAACACATATAAATATGAAAAAATCTGCGTGCCACTACTTTTCAAAACTATATTCTCGCCAGCAACTGCATTTAAAATGAATTGTGAAATAGCTTTGCTTTCAGAAGAATTCATAGTCGGTCCATAAACTCTGCAAAGTCGTGAAATCACATAGTCAACACTCTTACTTTCTTGAAATGCATTGCATAGAGACTCACTAGCCCTTTTCCCTTCGATGTAACCTGCTCTAAGTGTATTGCAATCAATATATCCGCAATCCGACTCATTCAAGTAATCTTTTCCGTTTCTATTGTCACCATATATATCTCCAGAGGAAGCAAAAACAAATCTACAACACGGATTTTTAGCTGCCAGCTCCAGCAGATAATATGTTCCTAGGATATTCGTCATTTCGGTCCCGATCGGATCCGTTGCGTAAAGAACCGGATGTGTATTACTTGCCATGTGAACGATAAAATCAAGCTCCATATCCACATCAAACGGTTTTTTTACGTCCTTTTCCAAAAATATTATATTTTCAAAACCATCCACATCTGAAAACCTATTCAAAAATCGATCCTGATTGCGTCCAACAGCCACCACTTTAGTATTTACATCAAACAGTTTGTTGCGCTGCATAAGCACCTGAATCATGTACTTACCAATCAAACCTGTTGCGCCAGTAATCATTATAGTTTTATTGTCAATTTTTGACCAATCAATATTTATTCCTGCGCAAATATCAAGTTCTTTTTCAAAATCAAATTTTTCCATAATCAAGCCCTCTCAATCAGCAGAATGACGAATCCATTCTTCGCATAACTGTCTAGCTACTACTAAATCCGTTTCCCAGTTAGGATTTCCAGTATACCAATATTCTAGAACATACCGTCTAACTCCTTGTTTCCAAGCAGAGGATACCAGCCCCTGGAAATCGACCCATCCCTCGCCATAAAACAAGCCACCATATTTGTTAGGGCGGGTTTCCTTTAAATGAAATGCAATATGGTTATTTTTTCCTAAGTTAAAATCATCAATAGGATTCGAATTATATAACTTTGATGCAGAGGTGATATTTCCCGCGTCAGAATACAATTGGAAATATGGAGAATTGATCTCACGTATTATTCGCATGCATTTATCCACATTATCACTATACGAATCTTCCATATTTTCCAGTCCAATCATTACCGATTTTGAAGACGCATATTCCACCATTCTACTGAGATTCTTAATATATTTTTCATCTGTTCTGATGGTATGATTGTCACCTTTTGGAACATCACATGCCGGAATTTGAACAATCCGCAGTCCAAATTTACTCGCAAAATCAATTGATTGTTCAAAGATATCCATAGCGCGTTTTTCGATGTTCAAATCTTCATTTCCTAAGGTATATGTACCTAAAGCAGATAAGCACGCAGAACCAACACAAAATTTTGTTTGATTAATCGCACTACTTAACGATTCATGAAACGTTTTATCATAAAGGCGGTTAATCCTATGTTCTGTTCGATCAATACTTATCTCAAAAAAATCATATCCACTCTCTTTTCCATACGTCAACATTTCAGATAAAGTTAATTCTTCTGGAAATGCCTTTTCATATATTCCAATTTGATATTCTTTCATTTTTTCATCTCTATTAATGCATCCATGCTTCTTTTTTTGTAGTAAGCAAAGCAGTAAATATCTCTATATCATCGGTCGTTGTCAGTTTAAGATTCTTCTCCGAACCCATAGACAAATATACTTTCCTGCCTAATTCAATGTACATGGTACAAGAAGCAACTGACGCTGTTATGCCCTTCTCCAGCGCCTCTTTGTGTGCATCTAAAAGGTCATTGACAAAAAAGGACTGCGGCGTCTGGGTCATTTTTACAGTATTTCTAAATAATTGTTCATTAGATTCAAGATTATCCTCTGACTTAAGCATAGCTGTATTGCACGGAACCACCGACGTTGCATTCCCATACTGCCTGCACACCCTAATACTGTCAGAAATTATTTCCGCCGAAACCATAGGGCGAATGGCATCATGAATAATAACAATATCATCATCACCGTTATGTCTTTCAGCGATATCTTGTATGCCATTTCTAATTGAATCCTGTCCGTTAGGGCCTCCATTCACTATATTCTCCAATTTAGTTATACCAAACTGTTTCGCATATGCACGAAGAATGTCATGCCAACCTTCTAGGCACACTACCTCAATTGCATCAATATTGGGATGATTCTGGAAGGCCTCTAATGTAAAGATAATAATCGGTTTATTATTCACATTAATAAACTGCTTAGGGATATCTTGTTGCATCCTAGCCCCAACTCCTCCAGCTATAATCAGCGCAATGTTCTTCATCGAAAACATCTCCTCTCTATACAGTGTATAATAATTTCAGGTCACGCTTAATTAAAAAAATCATATATCTTCTAAACAATATTCATAGACTTAGTATAAGAATCATCTAAATAAAACGCTTCAAAATAATGATGAGATTTTTGTTTCTCTTTCGGAGGCAGTTTCATATAATCCCCATACAAGCTTTTCAAATATGTATTATAATCTCCAATACAATAAAAAGATTTATCTTCAAATTTGCGTAATTCATATTTTTCAAATACATTTCTAGGCATTATTTCTTTAAGCTGATAAGAGCCATAAAGACACCCTGCATACTCGCTTGAGTCAAAATCTATAGTTTTATACATATTTTCAATTTTTTTGAAAATTTTATCCCCATTAACCATTCTGCTAATAATGAAGAAAAGAAATCGTATTGGCTCATAATACCATTTTCTTGTTTTACTCCTTTTATATCTTTTCCAATTTTTGGCAGTAAGGAGCATACGCAAAAAGTGAGACTTTTTAAAATTTTTTATTGCCTCTTCATAAGTGTTACCCAATCCCTTAATCGGGCATATGTCAATGTGGATGCCTAGTCCCATTTCATCGTAGGGAATTAATACATCCTTTATAATCGTGTCTTTGCAATAAATTTTCGCAAGACCATCATAGTATAACGATGTGTTATCATGATGAATTAAACCATAAGAAGAAGCCTCCTGCTCATAACATTGTAAAAATCTATGATAATCCGGCTCAGGCATCAGGACATCGACATCATCATCCCAGGGAATAAAGCCTTCATGTCTTACCGCTCCAAGGAGTGTTCCTCCACACAGCGAATAACGAAGTCCGTGTTCAACACATACATTGTGAAATTCCGAAAGCAAATCTAGTTCAATTGTTTTAAACTCATCCGGTTCAATTTTTCTCACACTCATCACCTTTATCATGTGGTCAATCAGAATATGATCACTCTGAAAGCTATTAACGCAAACCCTCTCCACAAAGAATTTCCAAGCACATACAAAAAGTTCCCGCAGCTCGTAGCTAAATATACAAAACCATCAACATACTTTTACCTTAATTGCGAAGTGCTAGCCTATCTTCTATTCAGCAATAATTCAGCCACTTTTTTCGATGCATCTCCTTCTTTGTATATGTGTAAAACGTCATTATAAAAATAATCCAACTTCATCAAGTACTCTTCATTGTTAAAACTTTTTATATTTTTTATCAAATCGCCCGTTTTAATAGCAAACGGGAATGGAAGTTCATCAACCGAAAACTGATATTGTCTGTCATTTGATATATAATCTTCATAATCAGGAGCATAAACAAATGAGGGTTTCTTAGTGACTGCAAACTCGAAAATACTAGACGAGTAATCAGATATGCATATATCGGATATCATCAGCAATTCTTGCATATCCTGGTAACTAGTAGCATCTACTACACAGTCGGGGAATTTTAACAGCGAAGACATCTTAGAAATATTGGGGTGTAATCTACATATGCCAATCCATTCGCCACCAAATCTTTCTCCTAAAGCATCTATGATCATTTCCCATTTCAAATCGTACAATTGTAAAGACTCCAAATCTTGTTTTTTTCTGAATGTCGGTGCATAAAGTACAATCTTTACTTTATTATTTATGCCCAATGCTTTCTTGATATTCTCTTTCGCCTCTTCCGTGCTATTATACAGAATATCTCTTCTCGGACTGCCAAAATTCGCTATTTCACCGTTGTACCAATATGCTTTTCTTATAACCCTGGAAAACCATTCATTTCCAGATAAGAATAAGTCGGCCATTTTTGAATCGTTTTTTGCACTAGCTATATATGATCGTGATAGTGACTCTATTGCTTCTCCTTCCGATTTTTTATTCCCCATATCCCCATGCCATGTTTGAATGTAATATTGCCCCTTTCTTTTCCTTACATATATAGGTTTTCTGCAATTATCAATCCATATTTCTGCAATGCACATTTCATATATATTTTTTATAGTATTATTCTTTACTTTTCTTATCCCACTGGGAAGAGAACAATTAAGATCATTCAAGCACCAAACAATTCTAAATTCATCTCTATACTTCAGCAACTCATTACATATATATTTAGGGCTATCACCGTAGCCCTTTCCAAAATAATTAGAGATATAAATTCTACCTTTTTTTATTGGAAAAACTCTCATTATATAAAAGATACTCGAAACAAAAAACCATCCAATTCTTTTAAAGGCCGCATTCAAATATCGTTTCAGGCAATTCATAACCAGCAAATCTAGCTCCTATATAAAAATAATTAATGTCAATAATTAACGCATGTTCATATATAAAGAAATCTATCGAATCACTTATTGAAAGCATTAGCAAAAGACTTGAATGCTTTTATAATTGAGTTCTTATATAACAAAACTATAAAACACATTACCAGTATTTCAAAAGGCCATAAATGTAGATACACATCGATAAAGCCCTGCAACATCAGCAAGAGCCAGCCGCTCAACAGTTTCCATTGAAAATCAGTCTTGAAATCATTTTTTACAGCTAGATATCTAAAGTAATAAATTGTGAAGCTTGAGATAACTGTTGCAAGTGTCGCACCCTGTACTCCAATAAAAAATACCAATATTATATTAAATACAATATTTACAATAGCTCCATATATTGATGAAAGAGCCATCGACTTAGAGTCTTTCTTTGCAGCAAGTATTGGACCTATAAACCCAGAAGAACAATTTATCACAGTGGATATCATTAAAAACGGAGCATACTTCCACGCCTCGAAGAATTCATTTGAATACAGAAAATACGCTAGAGTTTTAGATAAAGCTATTAAGACTGTGCATGACATAGTCATAAGCATACCCAGCCCTTCAAAAGTATATGAAAAGAATTTGTTTGAATTGTTTTCACCATATTCTTTTATTGCTGAAATTTGCCATGCCTGAACAAATATGGTCTGCAAGGTATTGATAATACTTGGAATCTTATATGCAACCGATAACACTCCATTTGCTGCAACTCCGCAAATGATTGACACTGTATATCTATCAGCCACACTGTTTATCCACCATCCCAAGGTCGTAAAGAGCAAAGGAAAGCAGTAAACAATCATTTGTTTTTCTAATTCTTTATTTCTTTTATAAGGGGTGATATATCTCCAAAACTTTATACTCAAGCAATAAAAGATTGCCGGAACTAGTTGGGCCAAAATATTAGCAAGAAAAAAGCCCGGCAAGCCTAGATTAAGCACTAGTAAAAAAAAGATATTTCCCGCAAGCATTATCACTGATCCTATAACCCCAGCAATAGCCATTATAGTTACTTTCTCTAAGCCTTTTGCAAATTGGACAAAAAATTGATTAACAATATACGAGGCGTAATACACAAAAGCATATACTCTTAGTCCATTCGTTTCTGGAAATAAATCGAAATATTGAACAAACAAAACTATAATTCCAAATGCAAAAATGCTTATTATAATTCTTTTGCACCCAACTGACGCAACTTCTTCTATAGCACAATTTTTATCCATGCAGTATCTCATAACTGCATCAAGAATGTTTAGTGTCAGTACTGGATAAAGCAACAAAATAGTTGAAACCATCAAATCATATATTCCATATTCCGAAGTTGATAATACACTCGTATATAGAGGAACAAGTAGAAATACTAATATTTTTGAGGCAAAATTACTGATTGTAAGGATGCCCATATTTTTAAATAGATATTTGGCCTTTTGACCCATTGTGTTAGATCTCCTCACGCTTTTTAAAATATTTAAATAGCGAAATAAAATATGCCGCGCTTGATTCATAATCCCAAAAAGAATTGTAAAATCATTCTAAGCTGATACGCAATTATCAAAGCCAATTTTATTATTCTATCTGCATTATTGATTTCATATTCCAATATGATAAAAAAATAACAATTCCGACTGCGGCTTAATAGACGTTAAATTCGGCTATGATTTTCCTTGAATAAATATCACGCCAGTTTTTTGTATACATATTTAGAAATTTATATTTCCTAAAAGTTTTTAATAATTCAGCACCACGAGATCACAAATAATCGATTATTTCTTTAGATCTTGCTCAAAAATCACCCATAATAGAAGGTTGTTGCACATACATTTCAAAAGCGCCCCGCCCTTCGCAACATTACAGCAGCAGATATTAAAGAGCATATATCCTGTGTTTTATCAATCAAATAGATTTCACAGAAATAATAAATAATGGCAAAATGTGCCAATACACTTAATCCGTTACGTTTATTTCTAAATAACTTTTCAAACAATATTACTTCCTTTAAAGTATTGAAAGTACAATTACACTTATTGAATCGCGCTTATCGTCAAAATATTTAATGTCTTTTTGCATATTTTAAAGCCGACTCGGTCAATATTCTTCTATATGGAGTTGATAGTTTCTAGAATCCCATATAAGAGAAATTAAAGTCACGTTATCACACCCCTTTATATAGGCATTCAAGATTCTTGTCTCAAAGAAATGTTAGACTTTCATTTAAAACATAAGTTTTAATATGACAATTTTAGTCTCTTTTTGCCTTTCATCCTTCGATAGCAATAATCTGGTATCAAATCGCACTTTATCAATACTAATAGAGTATATATTTTATGTTTCTTAGTCAGGCTGTTATTCCTAAATATATCAACTGAAGATTTTTTTATTTGGGTAAATATTTGCATTTCTTCAACACCATGATATTTGCTTCTTCGGATATAACGATAAATAGTGATAAGAAAATCGTAATTAAATGACTTTGCCTCATCAATCAGATCAGGAAAATCATCTTTGATGTATTCAACAATTTGCCTCGAATATTCATAGGCGCCTAACATTTTATTATTAAATGTTGTCCTAGACAGAGAGCCTTCTCTTACATAATAATTATAGAATGGCTCACCGGTCATGACCACTTTTGACGTTTTTTTCAGCACAGAATAAATCGGAATAATATCTTCCGACACTAAATGTTTCCCAGGAAATCTAACGTCATCAAATAGTTCCGCTTTAAAAATCTTGTCGCAAGCCGACATATTCAACCCATCTTGAGTCAAAAATCTTCTTATAGTCTCGTGTCGATCAATTACACATTCATTATCACTGCAAAAATACCGTGAGATTATCCCAGTATCAGTAACAATACTCCGCCCACACGTTGCAACCTCGCAACAATTATCTTTCAAAGCAGAAATCATTCTATATAATGTATCTTGCTCAATCCAATCGTCACTATCAACAAAAGAAACATATTCTCCATTCATAACATCAAGGCCAGTATTTCTTGCTGGGCCAAGGCCCTGATTACTTTGATGAATCACCGAAACCTCTGTATATTTATCTGCATATTCATCGCATATCCTGCCAGATGAATCTATAGACCCATCATCCACAAGAATAATCTCCTTGTTTTCATATGTCTGGTTCAACAATGAATCAATACATCTTCCAAGATATTTCTCTACGTTGTACACAGGCACAACGATGCTTACAAGCCCTTTCTTCACTATTCACTCCTCAGTTTTATATATTTAGAGCCCCTTCATTTTTGCAAAGCTCGTTTTTCATATTGCCAATCACATCCAAGTAAATTATGGGTAACCAAAAGAAAATAGCGGTTTCCCCACTTATAAAAACAGCAACGATCAAAGTGGAGACAAGACAAGCTACAAGAGTGATATTGTTTTTCACCTTAAGAAAGATGTGAATCATGCTAAGTGAAAAAAATGTCGCACCTATAATCCCAAATTGCAAAAGCAGTGCAATATATGTATTATGTGAAATATAGTTAACACCTAACATTTTTTTAATAATGCTCATTTCGCCCTGCAAACCATATCCCATTATTGGATGAATTCTAAATGCACTTAGTCCGTATTTCCAATCCAGCAGCCTTTTTGCGTTGCTATTGTCATAGTATGAATTAATATTTATCAATCGCAAGATCGAATTGTTTGGGAGAAATTTTATAGCCACTATCACGCAAATAATAACAACCAGTAGTGAAGCAATCATTATATGCAGTTTTTTTTCACCTTTCAAAGAAGAAAACAGTATAATCCCAACTCCTGCAACCACTGAAAGCAGGGCACCTCTTGATGATGTATAAAGAGTTCCTGCAATAATACATAAAAACATTATCGTATTTCTTAAATCAAAATGTTTAATCGTCCTAGAAAAAGCAATAATGCATGGCACCACCATATAAGCTGCCAAAAAATTAGGATCTATTGCATCATGTGATAAGATTATGATTGTATGTCTTTCATTACCACCCCCATAGTAATCATACCTCTGCAAAAATAAAATAATTGCTATAAATACAGCAGAAAGCACATACGCATCCAGAAGTTTATTCAACTCTTTTGAAGTATAGTTTTGTGATACCATAACAAAAGCTACCATCAAGAACAATAAATAGGAAAATATATATCCCGTAGATATCACGCCTTTAATTGCAGCATTAATAAACGCAACAATCAACACTATTCCCGTTAGAATATAACGTTTTTCTACAGTACGTATTCTTATACCGCTTCCAGAAAAAAACGATAAAAAAATATATAATGTAAAAAAAATATAATAATCTGCTATCCCTAAATAACTATCCGGGTTCAAGAAAACCAACAAAGTATTTAAGCACAACAAGCACAATGCTACTTCCTTAATTTTTTTTCGATTATTAATCATTATATTTCCTACCGGTTTTATACAGTGTTGATAATATTGCATTTCATCATATTCATTTTTCTTTCCGCTTATTTATAACAACATTCTCAGAAATCCTTTTAACAATTGAATTATCCTCAATATTGCCATCTATCACGCATCCTGCGCCAATCACGCAATCATCACCAATATGTGTTCCTTTTAGTATCACAACATTTGATCCAATCCAACAATTATTTCCAATTAACACTTCTCCTAATGTATGTCCAGAATTTTTGATTAAATCATTAGAATTAATATGATAGTTATGATCATATATTTTCACACCTTCTCCAAATATTGAATTAGTGCCAATACTAATATGATTCATGCATGTGATTGAACATCCGTTATTAAAGAAACACCCATTACCAATTTCTAACAATCCATCTTTTTCTATTAGAATATGAAATTCTTCTCTGAAGCTGAATTTCTTATGTGCAAATCTTTTTCCGTATAATATATTGTACGATAATATTTTAATTGCATTGGTTACTTTATGATAACCATTTATCGCTTTCATTGCCCACCCCTCCGCAGTACATGAATACTTCTTGCTAAACCCTAATCATACTTGATTTAGTAATACATCAATCCATTTTCAGCAAATCACAATATTCATTTAGAGTATCTTCCATTATTACTTCCCAGCTATACTCCGTTTTAGCGAAGTTCCTACCATTAGTTCCAATGAATTTCCATTTGTCTCTATTATTTATGCCCTTCATAATTGCATTCGCCACTGATTCGGGGGTATCTCCAGCATTCCATCCAGCGCCGACTTCTTCTATTCTTTCGCCTAACGTCGTCCCTTCTGTTGCAATACATGGGATTCCGTAGCTTAGCGCTTCTAAAATGCCTAGCGGCATTCCCTCAAACCTCGAAGTTTGGATAAATATATCAGTGTCTAAAAGTACCGTTTCTTTTTCCATACCCGATACCTCTTTATGAACTTTTACAATCTTTCCAACATTCGCATTTGAAATCAATTTTTCTAAATAATCTTTTCTGCCCAAGATGTCAGGTCCATATATATGAATCTCTGCATTCATTTCCAACATTTTTTCATATATTTGTTCCGCAGCAGCCACCATCAAGTCCAGCCCTTTGTGATACGGATCCAGTCTACCAATATAACTGATCACAATTCGTTTTTCATTGAACTCAGTTTTTGATTTATCAGGAATGTTAATACCATTTGTTGCTAAAATCTTTTTGTTTCCAAAATATGTTTCTTCATACTCTCTTTTCGAAAGGCATTGTATTGCGACTGAATTATTTGTAAAGCGGTTAAAAAAAAGACAATTGGCAACTACTTTTTTTAAATGTTTCTTTTGCTGAGCTTCTTTCCCTAATTCTCCATGAGGAATAACAATGTATGGTATATTTTTTATCACGAGTTGATGCCATACCCCTAAGTACTCTTTTCTATAACATTCTTGAAAAACAACCAAATCCGGTTTGTCAAACGGTTTAGGAAGCCTATCTATTTCCACCTTGTTTCCGACAGTGATTTGATAATTTTCCAATCCATCAATCATCTCACCATTTACATTAATAAGTGCGACGCAATGTCCTAATTTTCCCTGTTCAACAATATATTCAGGCACAACAACGCACACTCCATTGAATGGATTGTTATGTATGGATGCAAAATGCAATATGATCATTATTCACCTCTTACAACGCTAAGGCATTCAAAAATACTACTTATGCAAAATTTTTTTAAATACCATACCCCTAACTTGTGTTGGAATCAAAGCTACAATAAACTGGACCATTATTGTTAAAGCGTAATCAAACCAGCTAATATATCCAGTTTGATAAACCATTTTTCTTCCCAGTTTATATTTTTTAAAATATGACCACCCGCCACGCCTTTCATACATATCTCTACCAATTCTTGCAAAAACGAGAGGTTCGTCTATGTTCTTGCAAACCGCGCCGCTTTTCATCATTCTAACCCACAGATAGGTATCCTCCATCAGAGGGCACGACTCATAATTCCCCGCTTTTAGAACAGAGCTCTTTTTGAACATAACTGTCATGTGATTGAAAGCGTCTCTTCGTTTTTGGAACTTTTTAATATCTTTATCACAAACAGGAACGGTTCTTCGTGATACAACAGCATTAGGGGTGTCTTCAAATTCATCTATGTTACTACCGCATATATCAAGATTATTATTTTTTTCGAACTCAGCCAGCTGTTTCTCGAACCTGTCTTCTCTCGCAATATCATCCGTGTCCATACGAGCAATCAACTCATTTCTACATTCAGGAACACCAGCCCTAAGTGCCGATCCTAGTCCGCCATTCTTTTCAAGTGCGACTCGCTTTATTAGCCCAAAATGCTCAGATTGATACTTATTCAGTAATGAATACATTTCATTGGTAAGCGGGCCATCTTCAACGATAACCCATTCGTCAGCTTGAATCGTTTGATTTAAAAGGCTTTCAAAACATGCTTGAGCATACTCTGGCTTTTCATTAATATATAAGGACATAAGTACACTCAATTGAGCCATCACTCATACTCCTTTCCCAAAACAGCTAACACAGTTCTAAACATAGTATGTGCATCCCGCAAAAGTCCAAATCGTCGTATAGACTCTAAGTTCCATTTCATTTTCTCAGGGAGAATCTTTCTTGTATATACTTCATCGACATCAGCAGCTTCGTTTAGCAATTCAGCTTCATCTTTGTAGCGAATCGATGCCTCACTCGTAATTCCCGAAGGCATAAGTAATGTAGCGTAGTACTCATTTTTATACTTCTCAACATACTTAACAGCCTCAGGCCTAGTCCCGACAAAGCTCATATTTCCACTAATCACATCTATGACTTGCGGAAGCTCGTCAAGTCGTAAATGTCGAAGTTTTCTACCAGCTCTTGTGATTCTGCTATCATCGCTAACAGTCACCGCGGTGCCAATCATATCCGCGTTTGATACCATAGTCCGAAACTTATGTATTCTAAAACGTTTCCCATAAGCCGTAACTCTCTCTTGTCGATATATAATCTCTCCTTTACTATCTAGTTTAATCCATAAACCGATTATAGCCATCGGAATCGCTAGAATAACTAAAAGCGCAAGCCCAAACACCAGATCAAATGCTCGCTTTGCAATCAATTGTCCGCGTTTTTTATTCAGCATTTCCCAATAAGGCCTAACCTCGGGAATTCTCATATAATCTGGAAGCTCTTCCCATCTTCTTAGCATAAATCCATTTCCTTAATAACAATCTTTAGTATCGAAATCACATACTCCACATCCTCATCTGATAAGCATGTGTGTAATGGAAGGCTAATCAGATTATGATAGTAATCATAACTGTTTGAGAAACATTCAATTCCTTCAGCACTATCCTTATACGCAGTCATCATCGGCAAAGGTTTATAATGCACATTAGTAGCTACGCCATACTCTGCCATCCTAATGATTATTTCATTCCTAGTTTTCTCACCTATCCCAGGAACACGCATTAGATAGAGGTGATTAGAACTATTCATGCCTTCAACATGATGATAAAGATGACTAATTCCTAATTCATCACACGCTTCGTCATAACGCTTAATAATCTCTTTTCTCCTATCAAGCATCCCAAGGTATCTATCCAGCTGTCTCAATCCAATAGCTGCCATAATGTCGGTCATATTGCACTTATACCAAGAGCCTATAATGTCATACTCCCAACCACCAATTCGACTTTTTGCTAAAGCATCCTTGTTTTGCCCATGCAAAGACAAGAGCTGATACATTTTGTAAATCTCTTCATCCGTGACATTTTCATACACACTGTCAGGAAGACACCATGCACTAGCCCCGCCTTCAGCGGTAGTAAAATTCTTTACTGCATGAAAACTGAAATCAGTAAAATCTGCAATTCCACCGCAGTATCTAAGTTCCGGTGCATCTAGTTTTCCTTTACCAGTATACTTAACCATGCGACATGCACCTAATGCATGAGCACCATCACAAATAACAGCAACACGTCCTAGGCCTTTTTGTATTGCAGATGCCAAATCCAACAGTGGATTACTATGGCAATCAAGTGGGGAAAACAATGTTCTTTTTTTTTCGACTATTTCAAAAATTTTGTCATAATCAGCAACAATCCCTCCAATGTCAACAACAACAATAGCCTTGGTCTTTTCGGAAATAGCATTCTCAAGTGCCTCATAATCTATTTCTGGCATATGAGTAATAGGATTGCCGTCTTTCTGAATATCAACAAACTTTACTGTCGCTCCGCAGTGAATTGCAGCTGATGCAGAAGCAGTATATGTATAAGCAGGAACAATCACCTCATCGCCCGGACGAATTCCCAAAATTCTTAAATTCAATTCCTCAGCAGCCGTAGCAGAGTTCAGGCACACAACCTTATGACTATAAGCCTGAACTGCCTCTGTCGAAGCACAATCGATGTCTGTTTTACCGGTCTCTATATAAGCCGCGAGCCTACGCTCTAGCAACTTTGTACGCGGGCCTGTTGTAATCCAACCAGAGCGAAGCGCCTCGCACACTTCAAGTATTTCAGATTCACTAATGTCTGGTGGGCTGAAAGAAATCTGTCTTTTTTCCATTATCATTCCCTCTTTTGTCACGCCCGAGCATGAGCGAAACAAATCAAATAATTTGCCAAGCATTCTAAAAGATATGGTCCTTATGGGTAAAATTTGAAGATATACTCTATTTCCAAATTCCAAACGACTATTCTTTGAATTTTACAATCGCTTTCAGCTGTATATGCTTCAGCTTAGAGCTCGGATTTATATAGTTCAAAACAGCCTATTCCGAAATAATAAGACCATCAACTTTTATTCCATATTTCTTAACCATTTCCATTTCTCTCTGAATTTCTGTTCTATATGCCACCCCAGCTTTTTCAAGAAAAATCACTCTTTCAACTTCAAGAAGCTTCTCCACACTCGAGGAATCACATGTGGGTTCATCTATAATCACCACATCTACGCCATCCTTTGCAAGAGCTGCTATGATATCATTTGCCACTTTTTCATTGTACTTATTTATGCCACATCCAAGTATTCCAATTTTCGTTATTCCTTCTTTCTGAACAGTCATCTTAATCTTAGTGCTAACTAGCCGAACGCTCTCATCGTATTCAAGCAATTTCTTTCCAATATGCCGTAGCTTATTTATTGCCTTACTGTAATCCTTACCAGTTATGATTCCGATTAGATAGGTGCCAAACAACCCCTCGACATCATCATCTTCATCCAGCCTATTTGCGAGGATGTAAGTCAAAAAGTATATGCCAAACATAACAAACGCCCCCATAAACATTCCAAGGCTAATATATTTAGCAAATTGCTTTATTCTAGCTAAATCAGATATTTCTTCAGAATCATTTACTAAGCTATCATAATATGTCTTCTGAGCATCCTTAAAAGCTTTTTCAGCATCCATTATAGTCTTATTTCTAGACTGTACTTCCTGAAGATATTGAAGTTGACGATTCTTAATAGTTAAGTCCGTTCCCTGATATGTACTATCACCTATCTCTGAAATTTCGTGTTGATATCCACTCTGGAATAATTCATCATTTTTTTCATTTAAATAGGTTTTGATAACTTGCGCCATCTTTTCAGCTTCAGATTTATCAGCAGAGATAATCATGATTTTTACAACAGTATTGCAAGCAGCATCTCTACTATTTTCATATGAAATATTAACTAAATCTGATATATCAATAATATCTATTCCAGTTTCTCTAGATATATATCCCAAAAACTCAGTGCCACTCAGGTAATGCTTATAAGCCTGCTCAACACCCTCCATATTTTCTGAATCATCTACGGAGATCATGTAGGTAAGTTCAGTTTTAAACACATTCTCTAAATCCATATTCATAATACGAGATTCTCTTCGAGTTTCATTAACCGCACGAAGTTCATTTAGATAATCGTATACCGATTCAACATACGCTCTCTCGGAATCTGTCAAAGAAGCACCAGCCTCTTCCGAAGAAACCGTACTCTTAGCACTTCTTTCAGCTGAAAATACTCCAAGTGCCACAGCACCGATTAACATTGCCAACATAATGCTCTTCCAGTGCTTTAAGATGTAGAAAAACAATCCTTTGATACTGATTTCAGCTTCTTTCATACTTTCTGAATCTCCTATCTTTAATCATTTCTGTTCGGATGGTACGTTACTACAATATCGCAAACGTTCTTTACGATGCCTTCATCATCTTCGTCATAAGCTGTTTCCATAAGTTTTCTAAGCTGTTCGAGGAATGTATCATTGTCAAATGCTATTGGCATGCCGATATGAATTAAATGGTTAGGAGTTGTCTTAAGCCCTTCTTCAGCCATAAGTTTCTCCTCAAAGAGCTTTTCACCGGGCCTAAGTCCTGTATATTCAATCTTGATGTCTACATCAGGCTTAAAACCACTGAGTTTGATAAGATTTCTTGCCAATGTATCTATCTTAACCGGATTACCCATATCAAGGACGAATATTTCGGAGCCCTTTCCCATAACGCCAGCCTGAAGCACGAGGCTAACTGCTTCCGGTATTGTCATGAAGTATCTTACGATATCGGGATGAGTTACGGTGACAGGTCCACCTGCTGCAATCTGTTTCCTAAAAAGTGGAACTACAGATCCGTTGCTACCAAGGACATTACCAAATCTGACAGCAACATATCTGGTCTTACCCTTGAATCCTTCAGGAAGCCTATCAGCTTCCGATAATGCACTCTTGTCGAGATGAGCCGAAAGCTGAACTAACTCAGATTCTCTGTGAGTTTGAACCATGAGATCGAAGGTTTGGATAACCATCTCGCAAAGTCGTTTACTTGCGCCCATGATATTGGTCGGGTTAACTGCTTTATCCGTACTGATAAGGATAAATTTCTCACAACCAGCTCTCATAGCAGCATATGCAGTCTTATATGTTCCGATAGCATTATTCTTGATAGCCTCACAAGGACTGTCTTCCATAAGAGGTACATGTTTATGCGCAGCTGCATGATATACGACATGAGGTTTATACCTGTCAAATACTGCTTTCAACCTTCCGCTGTCCCTTACAGATCCTATCAATACTACTAGATCAAGATCTGGATTTTTCTTACGAAGCTCATTCTGAATCTCATATGCATTGTTCTCATACACATCAAAGATGATAAGCCTACCGGGATTATGAGAAGCTATCTGTCTGCAAAGCTCACTTCCAATCGATCCACCGCCTCCGGTTACAAGAACCGTCTTCCTGTGGAGGAATGCAAAGACGCTGTTAAGATCAAGTTCAATCGTATCTCTGCCAAGGAGGTCCTCAATTGCAACATCCTTCATATCCTTAATGGATACTTCGCCCGTTGCAAGCTGATAAATACCGGGAAGATTCTTAAGTTCACATTTTGTCTCTTTACAGATATTCAGAATATCCCTACGGCTTTCTGCCGTAGCTGCAGGAATTGCAATGTAAATCTTATTAATTCCATACTCCTCGACATTAAGCAGGATATCATCTCTTCCCCCGACTACAGGAATGCCTTCGATGTATCTATGCCACTTGTTTGGGTTATCATCAATAATACAGCAGATTTTCTCACGAAGTTCTGCAGTATTTCGGATATCCCTTATTATCATCTGACCTGCATTGCCGGCACCGATGAGCATACATTTCTTCTCAGTTTCACCTTTACCACGATTTCTTCCACGAAGTAGGAGAACAAATCGATAAGAGAATCTAATACCCACTACCAATCCAAATTGAAGCACGGTTCCCGTAAAATAATAGGTAATAGGCATTCTTTGAAAAAATAATGTAATGCCCAATGTTTGGATTATTGCAGTAAAGAAACTTGCTGCAATGCACCTAATCATCTCGTTATAACTTGCAAACCTCCAAATACTGTTATACAGATGAAGTCGCCAAAAAACCACGATACATATGATTGTATAAAATGGTGAAAATTTTATAAATGCATTAAGATATTCAATAGGAATAGCTGAATACCTTGTATCAAATCTGAGCCAAAGAGCCATGAAGTACGAGAAATTAACTGCAATGATATCGTAAATAACAAGGCATGCAGATATTACTTTCCAATGTTCTATATTCTTTACAACGTTTTTCATACTATTCATTTCCAAATTATGTTTTTTTTATCATAACGAGCTGTATAAAGCGTGACATTATATTATACCATTTACAGACGGTAGATTGCCAGTCCGTTACGGCTCTTAAGCGGTTTTTTAAGGTAAAGGAGATTCACAACCGATTCAAGGTCTTCCGAAGACTCAACTCCGATGATTAGATCAGGTATTTGATTGGGATATATTTCATAATAGTGGAGTAGTCTCTCGTCAAAAGTCGGTGTGCTTATCGTCGAATATGTACCCACCTTATAATCTCCCAGCATATACCAGAGACTATGACTTCCGACTACTAAGATTGTGTCTCCACACTCACCATACTCGCTCAAAAGCTCCGCAGCGGTATTGTATGCAAATCCATCATTGTATACACAGTAGATATCCTCGGCAGGGCCTGATAAAGCTTTTTGCTTAACAAATTGAACCGACTCTTTATACCCGTTGTTTTCCATAACCAAATATCCTCTTGCGAAGAACAGGATAAAGATCATAAGGAAAAGTGCCATGTGTGAAAAGGGGAAGCTTTTCTCATCACACAATATGACCAGGCCCAGGATGATGCCGGGCATCAGGAATGCTCCGGTCACCCGAAAGCCCGTATTAGTCACGAGCATTACACAGCCCCATATTGCTATGTTCGGAACAAAGAAGATCCACAAAACCTTCCTGTTATCCCGGCAGGTAATCAGTCCCGTGATAAAGGCTATGTAAAGATACAACAGAGGTCTGTTGAAGTAAAGATTTGTAGGGATAAGCCAGTAGATAAGCTGATATAGACCAGAGACAATCAGCATAATCGTGAGAAATGAATTGCTTTTAGCCTTCTTTATCTTATTGACTTTTTGATAATAAGCATAGAACAGCAACGTTACAGCTGTAATGATCAATATCGGGATGATCCAACTCTTAAGTTCTGTGAGAATCCATGTTGCTTTGTCGAACGAAGAGCTGTGTGATCCATCGGAAAGCATCTGTTTGATTCCGAAAATAAAGTCACTCAAGGGCATCCTTGTTAAGAAATATCCGATATATCCAAGTCCTATAACCACACAGGTGGCGATGGGGATAAGGGCAGGTGAATTCTTTGTTTTTGCACACGTAAGGTGAATTGCAATGAAGATGAAAGGTGCTGCGAGGATGCAACTGGGATAGGCAAGAATCGCGGTACAGGTAAAGATACCGGCAAGAATCTGCCAAAGAATCATCTTCTGGTCACCGTAATATATCCTCATGATACACATCATGAGGCAAATAAAACTCCATATTAGGATATTGGAAAATTCGGGAGTAAGGATCCATTTGGGAAGGATCAGAAATGACAGAAGTGCCGCCGAAAATGCAAGATGCCGGGAGTAGTTCTTACGAAATGTGGTATATACGAATATAGAAACAAGAGCTTCAATGATGAAGCCGGAAAACCTAAGAAAGATCACGAGGTGATCCGTAGAACCCGTAACATTAATAAAGGCCCTTATAAGGGCGGTGCAGATAAAACCGGATGTCTGATGGGGCTCCCACATGTATGTGAACATCCCATCACCAATGGCATTTCGATAAGCCATCGTAACTGCGTATTCTTCGTCCACGGTAAGACCGAGGATGAGGAGTTTTGCAGTTGATAAAAGGGCTGCGGCGACGAGGATCAGGTCGATGACGAGATTGATTCGGTGCCGAGCCGCTTTATCAGTTGTAATTGTCCTGATCAGTGTCTTCATGGTCATGGGTATTATACCATAAGACGCCTAAAGGATATTTAAATATTCATTAATTTATGTAATTCTAGTCACTTTATGATAAATGGGATGTATACGTCCGTCAGATGGTTTTCGCGACGAACTCATTTATGTCCAAAAGGCCAAGTACAACTATAATGAATTATGCCTTGCTTCGTTTAGGTCGACAACAAAGTCAAGGCTACTCTATAAACAAGTTTGCTAACATGTGTGTTTGGTGTGGGCAAAGTATATAGTAAGCAGGCAATCATGCAAGGAGAACGGCCACCATAATACCCTTTCCATAAGATATATATAGTACAACTTTTCTCGTCATAACTTGATATGAAAAGGCACGAAATATATTTAGATAAAAGGCTGAGAGATGAATCAGAATCACTCTCAGCCTCATATCAGCATATATTATCTACGATTTACAGAAACCTATTCACTCTATCAAATGAAATATATATGCACCTTCACGAGTTATCTAAATAAGTTCATCAGGTGCCTCAAACTCCGATATTTATTTCTATTACTTCATTTAAATCCTGCAATTTATTTCTATATGATTCAAAATCGTTTTCAAGCCTTCTCAAAGCCATTTCTTTAGTTCTTTCCTTAGCAGGATTAAATCGTGATCTATCTGTTTCTCTGTCTTTTTTCAAATCCAGCCATATTTGATTTACAACTTCATAGTCATCAGGAAAAAATTCACGTAAATTGCCAAAATTATATACAGCACCAATTGCACCAGCGAGTTCCAATAAGTATTGAGTTTTAGACTCCTTTATCTTGCACTCTATTCTATCATGCCCATACAGTGATAAAAATTGTCTTTTCAACAGATAGGTATCTCTACGTCCTTTAAAGAAGTTATACAACTCTTCTCCATTAATTTCAAAAGCATCCTGCCCACCATCCGATTTCTTTAATTCTGATAATTCTTTATTATGAACCCACTCAATCAGCGGTTTAACATGCCTCTTATATTCTTGAACAAGAGAAAGGTCTTCAGAAAGCACTCTTAGCATATCTTCCGTAACGCTAAAATCATCCTCTTTTGTATACTGCATCATTAGATTTACATATTCATCAATATTTTCTTGATCCCAAGGAACATAATTAATATTTGAAGATTCATTTTTGTTTTGGATTTTTTCACAAGATTCGCTCAGCGGATACGTAGTGTTATCAACTGAATCTTCGTATTTTTCCACTTGCATATTATCCGAAGTTTTCATCTTCATTCCCAATTCAGCAGAATTAATACCCATCAATATTAGTATAATTTCCTTAAATTCGTACGGATAATACTTTTTCTCCGATAATTCCTCTTTGAGTTTCTTGATATCTTCTTTTACTTCATCATCATCATGATAATACCATTCTCTCAGTTTAAATAAAGCCAATTCAGAATGCGCTTCATCGTTTTTTCTATCATTTTCTGCACTTATGCATTCATTAAGCCTAGCAATAAAATCAGCATTAATCACTTCAGAATTTGCGACTAAAGTATCCCAATATTCGTCAACGAACGTATATTTATAATATGACTTCTCTTTACTGAACAGTCCCTTATTAACAAGGCCATATCTTATTCCATTATTCAAAATAGGAAGATTAATTCCTTTAGCTCTATTAATTGCCGTTCGGATCATGTATTGTAACAATCTATTTTTTTCTCTCTCTATTATTTCTTTAGTTTTAACGTCATATCCCTTATCAAGATCATTAAGCGTAGTCATTATTGCTTCTACTGAAATAAAGAAAGATATAAGGGTTCTTAAATTTTCATGTGATTGACTATCAAATGCATCTACAACAAGTGTTTTTTTCTCGCGAAGATATCTCTTTATAGTTTCATCCAAAATAGAATTATTTAATACATCTTCATAAACTTCATTTAAGTTTGAGGAAAATCTAATCGTAAGACCAATCAATTTCTCTCTTGTTCGTTTATAAAGTGTATTTCTTTCAAAAAGAATATTCCTGTGGTTTTCTAGGGAAGATTTTATCATTTCATCCTTAACATCAGCTCGGTTGCGATGAAGCCCTTCACATATATCCTTCTCTTTCGAACCACTCAAATGCTTGGATTCATTATTTTTTATTGAGTGAAACTGCTTTCCATAAAGATCAATCAATGCCGTTTGAGTCTGAATAGCAAGTGCGATATCATTCTCTTGTCTAGAAATCTCATCCTCATTCGCAATAAGAATAATACGATATCCGTTGTTTTCACATAGATCATTCAAGAAGCCCATCAACTCGATAATATCAATCCGGCATCGTTCTATGTCATCGAATATCAAAATTATACTGTCTTTATTCTTGTGTAATACCTCGTCCTTAATCTGGTTCAAACAGTTATTCACCTCTTCATCAACCCCGAGATGATTACTTAATCCTTTTAACATTGTCGTTCCGAACACTTTCACATGTTTCAAAGCATTTTTTACCAAATCATTATCTGTTATTTCAGTGATTTTTTCTAAGTAAGCAGAATAGATTGCAGATCGAATACTCTCTACCTCAGATATTCCATATAATGAAATCATTAAAGCAGAATATGATTTTTCTTCTTGTGAATTATCATCTTCCTTTTTTTCCTCTACTTGTGTTTTCTCTATCTCTGGAATAAGATCATTCTTTACGAAGAAGGATTTCCCACAGCCCCAATCCCCATCTATCAGTAATGCACGGGAAAATCGGTTATCAAATATATAGTTTTTTACTCTTTTCAAATAATCATCACGCATATTCAATTACTCCTTTCTCGTAATAAGAAATACTTAAGTTAGATATATTCTATCATTTTTCTAGCAAAAATCCGTCTTACGGTTATTGATTAATATACCTAATTTCCATAACAAATCGGAAAATTTAAAAAAAAGCCCCCTCATAACGAGGTGGCTTTTTTAGCGTTTTAGGATTCATTCAGTTGTGAATGATTTTTTTAAGGCTGTCCAGATGACCAGAGTATATGCTACGCCAATGAGGGCTGTGATGAGCTGGGTCACGGAGTAGGTTGTACGAAGAACAGGGAGTTTGGCCTGCATAGCTTCAGGAAGAGTTACGGTTGAGAGGATTCCGTAAGAGATGGTAAGTGCCATAACCGCTGCCTTGGCAACACTTCCTACGATTCCGCCAACAAGGACGTTAAGGTGCTTCTTATTCTTCCTTATGAGTATCCAGAATGCAAATACGATAACAAGGTTTCCGAGCATTACAAGAGGCATGATCGCAGGCACCATTTTCATAATGGGGGCACCGGTGATCAAAAATGCCGTTACCGGAGTTACGATTGCAAGAACTGCTGCCCAGAAGATTCCACAGGTCAATACTGCGATAAGAAGGCAGGCATTAATGATGGGACCTGTGATATAGACGCTGAAATTCTTAAAAAGCTGGCTGACGATACAGATTGCAAGAAGTGCTCCGGCGGCTGTTATCTGTTTTGTTTTGATATTCATGAGTTTTATTCTCCCTTATAAAGCAATTATTATCTAAAATACCACAAATCATGCTAATTTTATAGGTTAATAATTGCTTTTAAAACTTACTGCAAGCTATAATATGTAGGCACGTTTTATAGAAGGGATTATAAAA
>JAEEGL015674289.1_pt1 | contig 35840 bp, 27 predicted proteins | sample 9134231 | NCBI WGS metagenome assembly JAEEGL01 (sample SAMN16246548, study PRJNA631951) | gut metagenome | biome: gut microbiome; feature: rumen; material: fiber-attached | host: Bos | place: Iran: Karaj | collected 2018-10
CAGATCCATACAGACCCATCAATGAATTTGCTGCAAGTGAAGATGCAGAACGACGTTCAATGCGCCCAGTCATTGGATTGGATACATATGCCGTTCCGCCAGATGTTCCAATCACGTTCATGTAGTGATTGTTTCCTTTACGCGTCGTAAAGTCTGGACCACTACCAACAACGGTAATCGGATTCGTTGGTGATGCCATTGACAATGATTTTGCGGTCACACCACCAGCAGTTAGATTCATGCCGAGTGCTGACGATGTGTTCATATAACCGCGGACTGATGTACCATTGGAGGTATCATATGCGCCAGATCGTGACATGGACGCAGCAACAGAACGTGCATCCAATACGTTACCAGTTCGACGAGCATATGCATCTGTCAGAGCGACCGGACCACAGCCACGTTGTGCCATATTCATATAAGCACCATAACGCGATTGCGCTCCTGCTCCAGCATACACATTACCGTTCGCATATACACCGTCCATCGGTGAACCATTCAACGTAGCCGGAATGTATGTCGCTTGTCTTGTTGTGGCTTCTTCATCTTTCTGTTGATCAACACTGCTCCGTCCAGTTAAGGCATTTCCAAGCGTACTCAATGTATGAGAGAATCCAGATTTAATGGAACCCCAACCAGAAGACACCATAGATGTACCCATACCAATCATGTTCTTACCGGTTTCATACAATGACGGTGCACCAAAGATTTTACCAATGATACCAACCGCAGTAAGAATACCGCCTAACACAGTTAGAATGAGACCCATACCAACTTGAACGACACCGAGAATAATTTCCAATGTATTCGCTACAGTCTGAAGAATTGGAACTACAACGGTCTTCATGACGCTTACTAACGGAACCATTAGAATGTTCACAAGTCCTGTGATCATTTCGAGGATTGGTTCAAGAACACTCATCAGCTGTTCAATGATCGGTCCAATCGCTTCCAGAATTGGCTGTATGATCTTAATGACAGATTCAACGATTTCAACAACATATCCAACAATTCGTTTCAAGATGCTGGTAATTGTTTTCACTACCGGCTTCAAGACTTTAATAATGGACTGGAATGCTTTATTAAGTGGCTTCAGTGATTTCTGAAGGATACCCATGATTAGTTTGGTCAATGCTTTAAATCCAGCCATTGACATGACAACTGTCAGAACCGCTTGACCTATACCCATCAATATTTTGCTCATACCACCAAGCGTCTTACCGATATTGAATCCAAGACCATGTTTCTCTCCACCACCGCCTGCAGCTGCAGCTGCACCTTCTCCACCTGATGCTGATGGGACATTAATGCTTGGCATCTCGGGTTTACCGGATCCAGCTTCAGCGTTTTCACCACCGACTTCGGCTTCAGCTCTGTTTGCAACAGCGCTTTGTTCAGAAGTAGAACCATTTTCACCGCCGCCATTGGCAGAAGCTTCCGCTTCTTTGTTCAGATCTTCTTCGATTAATTTTGTGGAATCTTTAAAGATGTTTCCAAGTAATGTGATACCTTTGGAGATGATACCAAGAATACCACCACCACCATCTTTGCTCTTCAACACTCCAACAATTTCAGTCGTTGCTTTGTCGGCAGCAGTCTTAGGAGTCATATCTTTTGGCTCAAATGCTGACATAAAGCCCTTACCAAATTCTGATTCTTTGAATCGGTCTTTAATTTGTTCAACTTTAGAGCTAACGTTTTCTTTTACTTTTTCAACTTTTGGTGAAGCCCAGTCTTTTGCTGCTGATAATAAATTGCCGGGGACAGTCTTTAACTCCCGCATTGCTGCATTTTCATAAGCTTCCTGACCGATCGTTCTGGTTTCGCCACGTTGTAAACGTTTGATCTGAATCTGATCCATTGCAGCAGATGTCAAGTTCGATCTAAAATCTCCGATGTTGCCAGCGATACCCTTGATACCTTCGGTCATAGCTTTTGCACCAGTAGCGATCTTAATACCAGAAGATTTCAAACTCTTTACAATTGTACCAAAGATTGTTTTACCAAGTTTTGTCACCCACGATTTTCCAAGATTCGTAAAGAATTTTGAAACAAATGTTTTTGCCTTCTTTAATAATGGAGACACGAATCGTTTGATCAATCCAAATCCCCACATCAATATTTTACCAATGCGAGATTTTGCTGGTTGTTTTTCTCCGTTCCGTTGTAATGTTCCTTGAACAACAGCCTGCAATCTAGAACGAAGTTTCGGATCTTTGATTTCAGATATCTGCGCAGATAGTGCTCCCATATCTTCTTTGGTATCACCATCAGAAACAGCTGCTTGCATTGCTGCTAACACTGCATCCGCAATCTGTTGATCACGTTTATCATCATCAGAATCACCCATGTTCTTACGATAATCACGTAATTCATATTCGCGAATATTCTGAGCAAGACCAGATATGGCACGATCTTTAAAGTATCCAATGTCTTCACGGATGTTACCGACCATTCTACCTATCGGATTGGAGATGATTTCTCGGACATTACCAAAGAATGCACCAAGTTTTGAAACCTTTTTATCTGCCTCATCAGGTGTCGGTGTAGCGCCTGGTTCACTTGTTCCACCAGTTTCGGTTGAACCACCGCCGGACGATTCACTGCCACCGGATGCAATAGAGGACGTGGCTCCAGGACCGGGCAATCCTTTTGCTTTATGTAATGGAATTCTTCCGTATGGTTTATTTCTGGAAACAGCATATACATTGATACCACGATTCAAGATGTCATAGATCGATGCAACATAATCAATAGTTTGCATCGATATTTCCCGAATGGATTTACCACCATCCGAAATGATTTCAGATTGTGTTCTTGCATCCAACTTCTGCATCTTATCAAGCTCTGTTGATAAACGCGAACTCAGATCCATCCCCTTTGGAACCTGGCTTCGTTTGATAACACCTTTTTCAATCAAGTCATTGATTGTAACGTCACCATACTGACGAAGATCACCAATGCGTTTGCCGGCAAATGTTTGATCATCATACTCAGATGATGAGCGTCCAGAAATATTACCGATATATTCACCGATCACCTGATCTTGAAGATCACGATCTAGACGACCAATATCAGCAACATATGTTGCGGACTTCGCATAGGTTCGTGCACTATTATCCGTTGATTGAATTGCGGCATTCAATGCACGTGTAAATGTTCCACGTGCACGTGAGTCCATTTGTAATGAACCCATAATCCATTCAACCGCACGCTTCCAGTATTCGACACCTTTTCCACTATTGGCTGCTAACAACCGAATTGCGCGTGCATTCGCTTCTGGTAAACCACCATTCTTGAATAATGATTCACTGTTGATATTGATACCTTCAACCAATGATTCACCAACATAAACAGAAATCAAGATTCTCTGTGCAGTATCCAGATCACCTGAACTAATATCAGTAGCGTTTTTCTCCATCAAACGAGATACAGTCTTAGAAGACATACCATCCTTCAATGAAGTTTTAAATGTATCTTTGAAATTACCAGGACGATCCGTGGTTAAATACCCTTCACTTGATACGTGATATTCAGTACCAGTCAATGCTTGGGTAATCTTTTTCAGATAACCAGGAATAACGTTGATAATCGTTGTACGCGTCATTCCGTCGAATGTTGCTTTTTCACGATTATATTGATTCTCAACATATGAACCATAGTTTTGATTTGCGGTTCGTTTTGTTATATCACCAAATAAATTTTTGAATTTGTCCCAAGAGAATAATTTTGTTAACAGATCATTTTGAACATTTGCAACCACTTCATCGATTTTGTTCTTTGTGGTTGTAAGCCAACTTTGTTTACCGGTTTTACCTTCAACGGCTTCAACGATCATTGGAAGTAACATTCCAACGCCCATGCCTGCAAGTTCACCTTTTGACATCATGCCGGAATTCATCATGGAGCCAAGAGATTGAATCATAGAATATCCACTCTTAACCATTGACAAATAGAAATTGTCCTGGATGGATCCTTTCATGAAGTCAAATGCAGAACCAATTGTGATACCACCATCACTACCAAAAACACTACGATCACGAGAATATGATTCTGATTTTTTCGGTGTATTCAATTCAATCAACTTGTCAAGTTTCGCACTGATGCCAGACAAGTTTGTATTGATTTTCGATAATGAAGATAGGATCTCCGATGATCTCGTATTGACTGTTGTGATGATTTCAGAGGTTGTCATCGCCGATGCTTCGGCTTGTTTTCCTCCAATATCATACATGGCACTTACTTGACCACGCATAATACCTTTCATACTCTCGGCGTCTAATACTTTTGATTGTTCGGAAGATTCTTCATCTTGACCGAAATCAGTACCGGCATCGAAATCATCATCGTCGTCACCGAGTGTTGATGTGGAACCAAATTCGTCTCCACGATGGAAGAATGAATCGACCAATTTCTTGAAACCACCATTGTTTCTGATTTCACGATATTTGCCAGATGCAGTTTTTGCACCACCAATGACAGTGTCGAAGATATCTTTCGATTGTTCAACCAATGAATTGATGGAATCAGGAGCGATACTGGATGCAGCACCTTTCACAAAATCAAACATAAGATTCGGCATATCCAAACCTCCTTTCTGTATGATAAATGATAAAAGGTGTGGGCCATTGGGCCCACACCCGTCATCATATTGTTTTCATTAGAAGAATTGAATCAGATCAATTTCATCGAAATGGAATGTGTTTGTCCATCTCTCAATCAATGCATTTCGCGCATCTTCGGCTCCAGACCAGTCGTCGATACGCAATTGAATTTCTTTGAATGCAGATCCTACATTATTCATATTCTTCAACAGATTGAACAATGTACGTTTCACATCCAATGTTGCCAATTCAATAAATGATTCTCTGCATGAAACAGGAATTGTTTCTAGTGATAAGTCGTGATCGCATTTCACAACGAAATGTATCAGACATTCTTCCGGAAAATCAAATAATTGAATCTTGTTATAACCCAACCATTTTGATGTTTGTGGTCGAGATGTCACGCCAGCGTATTTATTGATTGCAGCACCTGTAGTGGTTGCATTCAAAATATCCTGGGGATAATAAGAACCAAATCCAACAAAAGGAGTTCCAACTGTAAATGCATTTGTTGCAGCTTCTGCATTTTGATACTGTGATGATGCCATCTCAGCCTCTGCATATTGCACAGGTGTATGGGTTAGATTTCCTGGAAGAATATAAATATTCATCTTTCTGGAAACATCATCCGGAGACTTCAAATTCTTGATAGATTCGTATCCTTCACGAATTTGAGGTTTGAATTGTGAGAAGGTGCGAACCGACATTTTGATGATCTCTTGCAGCACAACTTCTGTTGGCTTATTAAATGGCAATGCGATTGTTTCTAATCCCAATGACATTTTAATATCATTGATCACATCAGAAATATTCATTATGAATTCACACCTTCTTCAATTCAATCATTCTCATCTGTAATCAAAGCAGATGCAATGGTTGGTGCAGGAGGATTGTTCTCCTGCACCACATGTTGCGATGAGTCAGAATCCTTTTGACAAGTTGATTCTACAAAGCGTTTGCAAGCTTCGCATGCAGCTTGTTCAAATGAAAACCGATTATCCATTGATTATTCTTCGCCCTCATCATCAGGCTCATCCATAAAGCTCAAATCAACCTTTTCGGCAAGCACTTTAGCTTTGTCCACCATTTCGGCACCGCCCTTGGTGATGTTGGCCATAGCCTTTGTTAGATTTTCAAGGACCTTCTTTGTTCCATCGAGGTAGTATTGGACATCACTATTGTTACCATCATCGGAATCGAACAGCACTTGAAGTCTTGCATATGCAACGTTGATATCCTGTGCGATTTTGTCGCAATGCGATTTAACAGCATTGACGTTCTGGTCCATAATGCTGACACTGGTTCTCTTTTCGGTAGCCTTGAGTACAGCTTTAGAACCAGCAACGACGCCCTTAAGATCAGCACGTGAACCACGCTTTGATCCTTTTGCTTGTTCCAGAGCATCACATGCTGATTTAAATGCTCCAACAGACTCTTCAAGTTTTTCAAGAGCTTCCTCGATAGCAACGATCGACATGCATTCTGGCAGCAAGAACTTGAAAGACCCGTCATCCGCAACCTTCACATCATATCCTGCTTTTTTGTATGCTTGTGCAACCTTGCTGTTCTTGATAGCTTTCTTATCAGCAAAGAACTTTTTGATTTTTGCCCACGCATTTGCAAGCACGCTCGGAATTCTCTTGAAGAATCCGATGATAGCTCCAACAATCTTTCTCAAGACAGTGCCGACTTTACCGAACATTTCCTTGAATTTGCCCGGTTTCTTCTCATCTGCACCCGTTTCAGCTGCAGCTGTTTCCGCTTCGGTGAAGTATGCATCATCGATCATAGCAGACTTGACGTAAACTGATGCCAACGATGTGAGAACCTCACATTCAGCGATAAATGATTGTGTGTCAACTGCATCGATGCAATCGAAGACAGCTTCTTGGACCATAATATCATTTCTCATGATACCTTCTCCTTTCAATTAATTGTTTGATGAATAAGCATCAAGACGATGTACAACCGGAGTATTCACATTCATGAAATTGATGCGGTTCTGCATTGATGCTTGTTTCGGATTCGTTTTCGAATTCCGTGTGGCTAACCACATGTACAAATCCATATCGTCCCGATATACTTTTGCAAGCTTATTGAATTGATTATTCGTCATCACAATAAGCTGTTCTGTTTGCATATCTGGATATTGGGTTTGCATTGATTCCATGACCGTTTGCAGATTCTTTGTTCCAGTCAGGAATGATTCCATCACATTCGAACGCATGTCTTCCAATGTACATGTCTTACGATAGGGTGAATTACAATCCATATCAGAAAACATAGAATCATAGAAGGCTTTTGTCGATGCCAGAATCTTCGAATCATACATTTGATCATTTTCATTTCGATATGAGATATACCCTTCCAAGAACTCACAGATCCTACCAAAGATCTTTCCATAATCCATAGAAGAATACATCACATCATCCTTCGGACGGATGTTGGGATTCGTGTTCGCAACATCTTCAAACATCGTCCGATATTCGCAGATAAATTGTCCAATGTTTTGAGATGCCATTATCCTCTCCACCCTTCCGGAAGTGTGACATTTGCACGCCAAATTTTATCATTCCGGTTCACCGGTTTGATTTTCAGAATCTGCGCAAGTAGCTGGTTCAACGAATTTTGCATTCCAACAAGATATTCTCTTGTATGAGGTACGATATACCGCTCGTCTTGCGTATCGATACAGTTCAGATAGAAATCAACCAAGTCTAATTTAGAACAGGTATAACCCGCCAACATCGCTTGATCGTTTGAATCTTGAATCGCATTCATCTCGACTGTGATATATGCGATAATATCTCGAGGGATTGGTTTCAGTTTCTTTGGTTTTCTGGTAAAGAATCCTTCTTCAAACGAATCGTCTTCCGTATGATCGTATACTTCGTCATGGGTATTTCCATCACCCATATCCAAGTATTCATAATCATCATCCGTGACAACATCTTCGTCATCAACTGACTGGATTGATTCGATTTCATCACCGAGTTTTGCCGTATCCATTTTCAGATCACTCGGAAGTGATTGATGATCATCCGTTCCAAGATAATGATCAACCATATCATTGACAGCATCAGAATTCTTTGGATCAACTTCTTTCATTTGATCAATGAAGTTCTTGCCGTTTGTCATGTCAGAGACATCAATTTCAATGGTACCATCATCATTCATACGTCCGATGATGCCTGACAATACAATCTTCAGACGCTTCGGTTCATCAAATCCACGATTCATCATACCACGAACGGGTGTAGATGTCATCGTCAGATATTGAGCATGATTGTCAACATCTTCCGCATCATCGAAAATTGTTCCTTTTGCAATTGCATCAGAAACACTTTCCATCTGAATCTCGGACACATCTTTCGGATACATCAAATGAATTTCATCATTTCTTGTATATACTCGAATCTCAGAACCTTTATATGAATGCATGATCACATTCTTTTTCCGATTGGGAAAACAGATCTTAGCATATTCGGTAATGGCATCAAGCTTTCCATTCTTAAGAAATGCTTTAACCATATCACGACCAAAACCATTCATTAGCAAACGTCACCACCTTTCTACAATATATTTTATACTGGAGGTATTTTATCATGACAATTCATATTGACATGAACACGCTTTTTATTGTTCAACTGATTTCAATCATATCGATTCTCGTTCTCGGTGTTATCGTTATCAAGTTATTGAAACTTGTAAAACGTTTGACCAATCAGTTATCAGATAACAATCGTCTATTGTATTTCAATTTGAAAGATTCCAATCAAATGAAATACAATATGGATGATACATTAGATCGTATCAATCTAATCGAAACAAATGTTTCTCAATTGTCATCTGATTTGCAAATCAAGATTCAACGTGATGAAGAAGAGTCAAAACGAAAAGTATATCCAACTCCCGAATTATCACGAATGATTGCAGAAACCATTCGTGAGCAAGTAGAAATTGAAATGATATTATCCAAAAATCTAACTGCTCCTTCTGGAGAATATGTCGATGAGATTTGTCACCGCGTCATGAAGACGTATCCTAAAATAGAACCAGATTATATTTTGCGAAAATGTCTCTCAGTGATTGAAGTTGAGTTAGCACAATATCGAAGCAGTGAATAATAGAAAGATGGCGGGGGTATTCCCCCGCCATCTTCCATTAGGCGTTTGATATTAAGCTGCTATCAAATCACTGACCGCCATTGCTGTCCTTGCTGTAGAACTTATTGGCCTGGAACGCAGGTGCCACACCCGTGACAGCAGTACGTTCGCCTTCCTCGGTATCAGCGACGTAGTAGGTGCTGTACGTGGTAGCCCAATCAGCAGGCTCGGTCTGAATTGCAGAACCACCGGTTGCTGCGGTGAAGTAGAATTTCGTGGTGTCAAATTCTGGAGCAACTGCAGTAACCGCGACCATCGCAGTCTGATCATCGTTCAGCTGGTAGTAGGTACCATAAGTCGTTGCCCAGTTTGCAGGCTCTTCAGTCAGAACCGTATAACCCTCGGTAGGATCGACCGGAGTCGGAGGAGTCGGTTGAATACCACCAACAACACCAGCATTGGAATCCGGCACCAGGACGGAGTTCTTGCAGATGACGCGACCCTGGATACCCTGGATAGCGATCGTCTTGTACTGGGAAGAAGTGGTAACGATGATTGCTGCACCGCCCGGATTCTGTGCATCAGCATATGCTGCATTCTCCGGAGAGTTGGTCAGGTGACGTGCGAAGCGGAGGTGCTTGTAGGAGATGTGGAATTTATCCATCGGATATGCCACGATCTTGAAGAAGTACTCACGAGAGACGTCGCCTTCCTGTGCACCCTTCTGGTATGCAGGAATGGTGATGTAAGCATCGACACGGTTGGACGAAACGACACGAATCGGAACATCGGTATCGGTCAGGACACCAAATGCATGGTTCATGGTCACGCCACCGATCTCAGTGCTCTTCTGAACAGTCCAAGTGGTGAACTTGTTGAGGAGACGAGCTGCCTTCGGGTTCGCATAGATAACGAAGCCGAGGTTGTCCAGCTTACCGCGATCACAGAGTTCGTAGATAACGGTTGCGATTGCATTGTTGATCGCATTGGTTCTGTACTCCCAAGGATCGCCAGCGAAGCTCGGGGAAATAGCAGTCGGATCAAGATCAATGTACTCAGTGCAGGTGTAGGACTCGAGTGCGAACACATCAGTCTCAACACCATCGTACTTATCGAACTCCTCATCGAGGAACTCGAGAATGTACTCGTCTTCGAACATCTCTTGTGCGGTGACAAGCTCTTGAACGAGACGGTTGTACAGGTTGAAGTTCAGAGAAGCATTAGCTTCTGCAAAGTCCTCAACAGTGAACGGGAGCTGGAAGCGAACGCCGTCGGAGATGAGGAACTTACGGATTTCCGGATACTCGCGGAAACCGATGGTGCGGAGGTTGGTCTCGTTGGAAACGTGACCAGAGACATAGATACCAGTGATGGAACCGCAGGAGGTAGCGGTCACAGTACCCTTGATGAAGTCGATGACACCAGAGAGACGATCGGAGACACCAGTAATGGTTTCACCAGTTGCCTTGTTCGTAGTTTCATCAACAACGACTAGCTTCTGGTTATCAGTGATACCACCATTGAGGAACACACCGCCAGTCTGAACGTCGATCTGAATACCACCGTTCGGCAGCTTCACTTTCTTGCCATTGATCTGGACATACTGAATGCCGAAATCATAGGAAAGACGAGTGCGGACATTCGGCTCCATTGTGGTTGCTTCACCGGCATCGTTCAGGAGCCAGTTGAACAGAGAGTACTTCTTGTTCGGAGCAGCCTGGATGGTAGCGAGCGGAAGCACGGTCTTGTCATTGAGACGGAGACCCTTACCAGCGTTCCACAGCTTCTTCCACAGCGGCTGACCATCTTCATCCTTCTGGAAGTAGATGGCCGGAGTTTCATACTCTTCACCAGTCTGGTTGTTGACCAGGTACTTGATGAAGATTCTCTGCTCGATGTTCACAGAGGAAGCGGTCTGGACAGGAATGATGTCCTTACCAAGGAAGCGAATGTACTGCTTAATCAGAGCCGGGAAGTCCAGCGTAGAAAGCGGCAGGTAGTTCGCAACGTTGTAAGATTCCTGGATCAGGAAGGACTGCTTAGAAGCATCCCAAGCGTTCTCCAGCTGATCAGCAACCTGCTCGAGGTGAACTCTTTCAGCCTCAGTAGTAACCGGATACTCACGAAGATCCTTAAGAATCGGATCGAGCATGAGGGTCTTGTACTCGAGCATGACTTCCTTGGAGTCCATCATACGCTTTGCATCACGCATGACGTCAACACCAGTCTTATCTTTCATAAGACCAACGACGTTTTCGAAATGCTCGTCAAAAGAATCGCGAAGACCACTAAGTTCAGCAGCGGATGCAGAATTGACAAGATTCTGTTGCTCCTGGAACCAGGTGTTGTGCATATCTGACGTACGTCTGAATGCCATAAGAAAACAACTCCTTTATTTTTGATTTTAATTGAGAGACCTTGTCTCTATCATTCGGAATCTTTCTGAAACTTCTTCAAGACCGAATCGATTTCTTCTTGCAACAAGGTGTACAAACTGTTGAGTTTCTGATAGTAAAGCAGATTCTCACCATAGCTCAGATTCACAAACTTATTCAAGACATAATCTTGAGAATGTGTTAGAGCACGTCTCAACCGATTGATTGGTTTGTCGTTTTGTGCAACGACATCATACGGAAGCAATGGGATGATCGCCTGAAGATTTTCCAAGACTTCTTCAATCTCAGAGTTCTTATCAAGCATCTGTTGGTAAAGCTGTTGATTCAAAACATTGTTTGCTTTCTGAGATAATGTATCGGGTTTATCCTCACCATTCTCATCAGATGAAGCATCGCCACCAACATCACCCTCATCACCTCCGGTTTCATCGAAGCTCATATCCTCCATATCGGTTGGCTCTGGAGGAAGATCTGCTCCCATGTCAGCCGGTGGTTGTTCGCCTGTTTGACCTTGTTGCTGATCATCTATAGCGGGCTCAGGTTCATCTGTTGGGGCAAAAGGCTCCACCAGGTCACCTTCAGCTTCCATTATAGCGTAGAACAAGTTCTTTTGCATTCGAAACAATCACCTTCTTTCATTAGTAAACCGATTTGGTATTTGCAAATTTCCGTTTGTTTGCATCCGTAGACATGTTAACCAACTTTGCACGCATGCGCATGAGTTTGTACAGTTCCTTCTGCTCATCCGGATTTTGCTCTTGACCATACGTTCTGTGATTCTCCAAATCTTGAATCTTTTTGTCAATGATCTGAATTTCGGTTGCGATCTCGTCATTTGCTTCTCTGCGCAATCTTTCTCTGTCAGCAAGTTTCAAACCTTGTGCTCCAAGGTAAACAAAACCTAATGCTGGAGAGATTGCAGAAAAGATTGCAAACTTACCGGTTTTGAGAGCGATTCTCGCAACTTTAAAGATTGCAGATCTATAAGAAGGATTTTCGATGAGTTCAGCTTTCACACGATCTTCATCACGCTTCACAAAAGAATCGATCAGATTTCGCATCCACTGTTTGGTCCTTCCAATCGGCTTTACAATAGCTCTTGCGGTATTGCCAATTTTTTGTACACCGCGTTTCACTTTCTGTTGTGTGGAAAGTGTGGCTCTGTCGGCATCCATTGCGGTTGTCAACAGATCTCCTTTCGGAGGAGTACCAGCATCCGATTCGACAAATAGGGGCTCTTTAGAATCCAAAAGTGCGAACACTTCTTGGACACTCTTTCCATTAGAAAAAGTATCACCGGATTCCTTAGAATTTGAAGAAGGCCTGGTATTATCATAATTGTTTGATGGTTTATTTCTACCACCCTGATTTGTCCGTTTATTCGAAGAAAGATCATTGTTGTACACTGTTGTGGTTGTGGTCTTTCCAGTGGATAAATCATTTGTGGTAGTATGTGTGGTGTTGTTGGAATTCGTGTTGTAGGTATTATGTGTGATATTGTAAATCACATGACCTGCACCCCCACGCGTTCCAGGTTGAATGGTTCCTTGATAACCTGAACCAAGCATATCCTCAATTGAATCCGCCCCAGGAGTATTCAATCTTGCATTGATGGAATCTGCCAGATCATCAAAATCATTCACTGGAACATCCGGAGGAAGTTGTACATCAATCGGAGATTCATTCGGTTTATCCGTTTGATTCTCATCCTTCTTTGGTTTCTCATCAGAGATCTTGATACGTTCCTTCATGTATGTTGGAATATCGCCAGTCTCTTGTTCCTGAATCGATTCATCATCGTCAACTTCTTCTGTTTCTTCAGTCTCTTCAACCTCTTCATCCTCGTCTTCATCAGAATCAACGGGATGACCAAAGACCGGTTTCCCTTCCCAATCATCTAGATGATCAAGAAGCATTTCGATATTGTTCCAGAAGGGTTTGATGTCAGACTTCAGAATATTGTCGATTTCGAATGGATTATCCGAGAACATGATAGAACCATCGTTGACATTCAGGTACAAACATTTGATTTGCTCTTCGATATCATCCGGCATCTCCATGTCAGGATCATCAAATGGATACCATTCCGCAAACATCAAGAGTCCATTTTGAACCATGAGTTTTCCGATCTCAGTGTTCTGCAATGCAGCAAGCATCTCAGCAAATGTAAAGACATTACCAAGCATTCCGCCAGTATCACACTTAATCAGTTTCCCATGCTTTGGTGGATGATTGATGAATTCGATGAATTCCTTCGGAAGATGTTCACCGAGTTTCTTTTCAATCTGATTGATCTTCTTTCGTTTGGATTTTTCTTTCAATCTGGAAATGAAACCCTCCTGAATCGGTTCAAACAGATTATAGGATTCACCAATATATTGATCAATCTTAATTGAAGAAACACCCCTGTTGTACAATGCATCACCAATGGAATCAATCTCTTGATAAACAGATTCCATGAATGCATCACAATATTTCATATCAGACGTGGAGAGGTCACCCAGTGACTTTATTGTATCGAATGCATATTCGGAAACAGTTTCAGAAGTATCAACTGTATTGGTGACTTCAGTCTTTTTCTGATACGGATTTGCAGTACGAGAATTCTGATTGATCCGTGCACGAATCTTCTTTACAAAACCATCTTCACTGGGATATTCACTTTGTTTCACTTCATCCGGAATCAGATTATAAAGAATATCCAAATAGATCCGGGAATCGAAGATATTGAACAATGTGAGAATTGTATTATTGGAAATCAATCCACGTTCGTCATTCACAAGGTTCAATTTCAAGAAGTCTTCGATAAAACGAATCGTTCCTTCTTTATCAATCTTGAATGTTGTGAAGATATCATATCTCCCGAATCTCTTGGCTCCGTTATTCTTTCGAATAATCGAAGAATACGATTTTGCATAATCCTTGAATGAAGGATGCTGTGAAACCTTGATGTCCCACTTATTCTTCTTCATTGTGAAGATATTTGCATAAATGAATGGCATCACATTATCTGCAAACATTGTCACATCCGACTCAGGAATAGAAGAAAAATATTCTGCAAGATCATCCGTGTTATCACATTCACGAAGCTTCTTCAGTAGTGCATTCACCTTCGATTCGAATTGTTTGGAAATCTTCCACTTTTTCTTCGTCACATCATAAGTGATATGCTCTGGCATCTTATCTTTGAAATAATTCACTGCTGCAGCTTCCTGAACGGTTTCATCGACAACGATTTCACAATTCTGAAGATCGGTGAATGATTGGAAACGTTGCACTTCCGTGTCAACCATCATATCATCCGGAAGTTTGATCTGATCATTATCAAAGATGGACTGAACATAATCAGCTGCATCAAACAGTTTATATTCACCCGGGAACTTTGAAATGGAATCCAGTTCAGGAATCGGGATCGGTGTCGTGAACACTTGAATTGCTTCACGGTACTGTGATGGAGTTGTGAATAATCCAAATGAATAGATACCATTCAAAAGATTCTCAAACTGATCAAAGTTGGATGCAATGTATTGAAGAACTTTGTAACCGACAAATGCATGAAGATGATCCTGTGATACTTGATCAGAACCATTCAGAATTGCAAACCACGGATCATTCTGTGCAGTTGCAAGTAATTCATCTGCAGCTTCCTGAACAGACTCACCCTCAGTATCATTCAAAGCATCAAGCACATCATCGCAGAACTTGTACAACACTTCCATACATGCTTCAACTTCTGCTTTGACAGTTGCAATCCCACCTTCAACTTTTTCGAAAAAGTCGACTCTATCAGTATCGACGGATTGATCCACCCAGAATTTGAACTTCGCGTAATAGGCATTCAATGTCTTGAATGCATCATCATAAATGTTCGGGAATTTCCGATACAACGGTGACGGTGCTGCCATACAATCTGCAATGCGATCACATGTTGTTTTCAAGAAATCAATGAAATCAAATAGTGTGCTACCAGCATCATATTCAAAGTTTTCCGGATCCCATGGATCTGGATATGATGTATCGGTTTCACCACGGAAACGAGCGCCATACCAGTTCACATAATTGTCCAACAGATCAAACAGCTTCTGATCAACCGGCGTATTCTTTTCATACTTCTTCCGTTTCATAAGCCATTTGATATCGGATATGATTGACAATAGTGCGCCAACCGCAAGTGTTCCAATGAACAATGTTTTGATGACGCCTTCTTGCTTAAACTCCGGCTTTTCACCGATCTTTGCACGAAGACCATTCAATGCATCCATTGCTTTTTGTGGATTATCCACCCATTCTGGCTCAATATTATTTAACCATGAAATTGTGCGTGTGATAATCCTATCCAATTGGAACTCATCGTTCACAACCGGAAACGCTTTTGTCTTGAAACTTGATGCAAAGAATTTGTTCATTGAATCAATTGCAACTTTGATATTGTCAAAGTATGTTTTCTTGATGACAATTTGCATATGGATTTACTCCTTTCGAAAATATTACATGAATACTATTAATGAATTATGGGGCGCATATGCGCCCCATAATCATATTCATAATTCATGGTTAATCTTCTGTCGAATTATTTGTATATCAATGAAAATATATTTTCATTTACATATATATATTATTAATACGCATAGAATAGGAATATTCTGTGACAATGAAATTGGAGGCGATATTATGTTTAGATTTCTAAACACAAAGGACCGCATCGTAGAATCGACAAAAGAGGAAATTCTGGCAGCGCTGTCTGCTGCAGGCGTGGATGGATGCAATGTTATGCAATCATCCCGCAAATGGATCTGGTTGATCGAAAGAGGCAACCAGTATTCGTATGTGTGTAAAGTTGAATCCGGAGAAATCGTGGATATACGATATGCGTATACCGCGATCAGTGATTTACTTCCACACGTGTTCGCTGATGACTCACATGACATAGTCATCAGTGATATATATTAAAATAATGGGGCACATGTGTGCCCCATTATTTTGTTTTTTATAATAGATATGTAATCTATTATGAACGGTTGCGGTCACCAACGTAATGCGAAACCCAACCGTAGTCAATTGCGACTGGATTTCCATTAAGTCGTCCAACATTACCCGCATGAAGATCTGTTATGTCATACGGGAAATCTGGATGGTGTTTTTCAAATGCCTTAATAGAATCAACAACCGTGCGTGATACAAAGTTCAATCCAACTGAGTCTTTATCAGCTCTCGCCATAACAATACATGCATGATCAGCAAACGAATTTTGCACTGGTGCAAGAAATCTGCCAAGCTCACTAAATGCTGGCTTCTTGGTCATATTCCAAATTCTGTGTTCAGTTTTATTCGCTGCTAATCCCATGCCATTCATTGCAAATTTATATACAACAGATGGATTATTGTCAGGGAAACATACGGCTCGAGATTGTCCGGCTTTTATACCCAACGTTGTCCCTCGAAGTTCCGGCTTTGCCAGCAAATATACATTATTTGCTATATTACGGGGTGGTATACCAGAATCAATCGATTTTTTTGCAAAATCTGCAAGCTGTTCAACTGTATCAGCAACGGCAACAAATCTTTGATCAAGTGTATATATCTGACTGATAGAACTCGAAACAGTATTCAATGACATCTGGAGGCTGTTTAATTGGTTATACATGTCTTTGAATGTTTGCATTGTAAGTTTATCAATTTCTTTTGCATCTAATTTAGCATCTTCTAACAAAACCGCCAACTCTGTTACGTCTTTTTGCGCTTTATGTAATTGGGAATATTTGATATTTTTCAACTTGTCGTATATGTCGGGGCTCTTTCGATATCCATGTGTCAAACGGCTGACGGCGTTTGCGCATTGTATAATCGATTCTGATTCATTATTTTTAATTGCATCTATGAATTTTTTATACGCTAACAAAAGACTTTCTCCCCAATTATTCCCGTTTTCGTCCTTTGCCGCTAAAAATCTACCTAAGAGAAATGCACCCTTTACTTTCGGAACAGGATTGTCACCCTTATCATTTCTAGCATTAGTATCGACGACTTTATCGAAGAAACCATCATCAATGATAGAAAATGTATTATTATTATTTAATGCTATCATACATTCCTTTGCGGCCAATGTTACCTTATCTTCTTTTTTAGTTTTGGATCCGTTTGCCGCTTCTTCTATGATTGGTATTGTATGTGTCACTTGTTTATTTTTACCAGTTGTCGCTGATGTCGATATCGGTTTTATACCAACTTCTGTTGCAATCTGATCAGCTGATTTAGCTTTCTTTTTAAACAAACCACCGAGGAATCTGATGATTTTCCCAAATATACTAGCGATAAATCGCAAAACCTTTTTGATCATTTCGAATAAGCCATGAAGTATTCCTTTGCGTTTTGTAGGTTGTGTGGTGGTTATTTGCCCTGATTGTTGGGATTGAGCGGTATCAGCTTCTTGAATAATATCATATTCCATACCTAACACATCCGACTCATTTTCCAGAATCATCGCAAATTTGTTAAAATAATTACACATGGATTGTGAAACTGCAATCCATGTACTATCGACAGATTCTTGTATACCGTCAATGCTGGTCAAAATGCTTTCTTCAAACATAATATCATTCCTTTCACAAAATAAATCGGGGGAGGTAATCCCCCGATTTACATGTAATCATGTTTTATCAGGTGATAAAACGATTTCGTTTTGACAAGAACGGTTTTGCAGATTCTGTAACGTTCACATCTCCATGGTCAATGATTCGTTGGATGTGTGCATCCAGATCTTCCGCTTCTTGTGGATTAAATGCACCGGCATTGTAATCCTCTTTGATTCCAATATCTTCCAGATTCTTATAATTCTCAATAATCCATTCCAGGTATTCTTTCAATGCAGGATCCATGTCCGGGTTTGCTTCAAGAGCATTCTTTGCAATTCTCACAGAAGCGTAGCATCTTTCTTCATCCGTCGGATATGTCGAGAAGATCATTTGTGCAACTTCTTTTTCCAATGATGCCAATTTCTTTAGACGTTCATTGTCAATTCTAGATGCAGTCTTACCATTTGTCATAGTAGTGCCGCCAAGAAGGAATGTGACTGGAATGTTATAAACACCAGCAAACAGGTCGCAATAGTACTCTTCTTTATCAGGCTTTTCCAGATATTTCTTCAACCACTTTTCGTATTCAGATGCAGACATACCATTGAGCGGCGAGAACCACCATGCGAATAGAAGGATAAATCCGACACCAATAAGTGCAGTGATAACACCTGCAATGATAAGGAATGTACTGAGTGCTTTGAAGAACGGTTTGTCGCGCATTTCACGACGTTTCTTTTCTTTCTCAATCGCTTTTTCCATTGCAGCAATATATTTGTCAATGGTATCATTTGTAGCTGTACCAGAATCGAGTTCTTTTTTCAGAGCTTTTAGTTGATTCTGATCATATTGCATTGCAGAAATATAAAGCAATTGTTTGATCAAACGTTTCCGTTCAAACATGTTGACTTTCTTACCATCGATAGAACGGAGTGATTTGACATAATTAGAAAAGATTGCACGACGTGCTTTGACACTGCGTGTCGATGACGCAATCATCATTGTTGCAGACATTGAGGTGATGAAATCATAATCGTATTGTCTCAGCATAGCCACAATGTTATGGAAGATCTCATGCAAGAAAACAGACACAAGAGATTGACCAAACAGTTGTTTGTCGCGTTGTCTGATAAATACATCCATCATCTTCCCTTCGATAACAATGTTGATTTTCATATGACTCAGCTGGAAACCTTTGCTCTTAGAGATAGTGAGTTTTTCACGTTTTTGATATGGGTCAACATATGTACCCATATTGGTATGAGCTTCCGGATTATATTCGATTCTTAATTTACACTCAAATTGTTCTTCCAGCTTCCGAATGCCCATTTTCCATTCCGGAGTATTCATCAATCGTTTCACATGAACATTTCCGATTTGTTTTGCTGGTGTTTTGACAGTAACAGTATCACCGTCACCAATCGGAATTTCGCGTGTTTCAATCGGAGTATCATCTTTATGATTTGGATCAAGTGTAGTAGCATATGCCTCATTAAACATTTTGATCGCATCAAGAATCTTGGTGTTATCAAACTTCATGTGTTGAATCTGTTTCATTGATGAATTAGATTCACCTTCATCTGCTTCCTGAATGAATTTGTTTGTCGGACGAACAAAGTCGAATCCTTGATGTTGTAGAAGATCGTACCCCAATGTTGTCGTTCCATGGAATCTATCAACCAGATCTACCATCAATGCAGATTCATTGATTTGTTTCGGAATGTTTGTTTCCGCTTTTGCCAATGCTTGCTGAATGTTCTGTGTGGATGGAACATTCTGCATCACATCATCTTCATCCGTAAAGTATGTTGCTGTTGCATCAATATTCGGTTCAATCGGAACATCAGCTGGAGACGGTGCTGGAACAACGGGTTGTTGCTGATTCTTTGCAATCTGATCTGCTTGGAAAGCATCGAGCTTCTTATCGATTCGCTGTGAGATATAATCAAGAACCGCACCAATTGCACAAACAATTGATTGTGTATTCTGACCGGGGTTCGGACGATCAGGCGCAAGGATCGTATCACCTTGCACCTGGATAGAATTCAACCGATCGTCAACAACGATGTTCTCTGCAGGAATACCGTACATTGCAGCAACGGATTCCAACGCAGCAATCAATGACGAAGATTGTTTGATTTTATTCTCAACAGCTTCTTTGAATGTTTGCTGTTTCATTGTGCATTACCTCCTTGCGGTTGAGTATTTTGTGGCTGAGGAGTCTGTTGTTGCGGCTGCGCTTTTGCTTGGGATTGATATGCGTCATACACCTTTTTGTACACGTCGTAGTATGTATTGAACATCGTCTTTCCGAGTGTATTCATAGAATTCATTTGATAGTCATCAAGAATCAGTTTAAATACATCATACAACTTTTGTGCTACACCGGTTGGTTTCTGCTGTTGTTGTTGACCATTCTGATTTTGCTGTTGCGGTTGTGTCGCAGCACGTTCTTCTTCCTGAAGTTTCTGGTTCAACAACTTCATTTCATCATTGAGAACACTCGTGAATCCTTTTGTCAAACCTTCAATCAACTTACCGGAATTTGTCAGAGTATCAACAATATCATCCCAAACTTCTTTTGTCATGTTTCCGTTCATGGCAGTATCTTGTGCAGTTGGATCCAGTTTGCTGAATAAAATGTATTGACGAATCATTTCCTGACGCTGTTTCACATCTTCTGTCGTTGCGATTCTTCTCGCAATTGTATCATCGCCAGGATACAAAGCCATCTTAAGTTTCAACATTTCTTCATCAGAAATCTGACCATCTTTCAAATACTGATTCACAAGATCCAATTGCTGTTTGGTGTTGTTGATCTTATCAGTCATTGCTTTGTATGGCACCTTATATCTCGGAAGATTTGCCATATTTGCATTCATGGTTTTACCAAGAGCTTCACCAATCTTTTGATTCTGCTCCTGATGTGAAGTAATATATTTAATCTTTGCATCATTTGTCACAAGGAACAAACGTGCAAATTGTGAGAACTTCTTTGCGATCCATTGTGCAAACTGACGAATGATGGATTTGAGCTTAGACAGACCGGTTTGATTCGGAGCTGTACCGCTACCATCCGATGCGGTGACAGTAACACCAGGTTTTGCTTCTGCTTCATAAACGAACTGTTCGCAATATGTATAACCCGGAACCATCGTATCTTTCATATCATCAGAAGCAACAATCACAACGCAATTGTTGTTGTACAGTTTCAGCACACAACGAGTGAAGCAATCACCAAGAACACAAAGAATGTCGGTTGTAAGTTGACGATTCATGATATTCCAATTGCTTTCAATCACAGCATGCATCAAACCGGCAATTTTCAAAATCTGATTTGCAAGATCCTCACTGGTTTTTAGATTGCAACCACAATACATTTTATGAAGCGTCTGAAGTGTAAGAACGATCGGATGTTTGTTTTCATCACCCAATGCATCTAGACGATAATTTCCGTCCATGAACTGATTACCATATGCGATCTTGTCAAGCCAGTTCACATCGGTCAAGAAACCAACGCGGTCGAGTTCACCTTGAATCGGCGACATCGGAGGACGGAAATAAGGTTCAAACAAAGTCATTGCCGGAATACAATCTGCAACCGGAGCAATCTGTTTTTCAGTTGCATATTTGATCAACAACGCATGAATGGGTGAACGATTATCTTTCAGCATGAAATGTAATGCACTCTTAGAATCTTTGAAATCCGGAGTAACATCCTGAAGGACAATGTTTCTCATGTTGCAATCAAATGGAATGCGAGAACGAATGTTGATATCATTCGTTTTGATGATAGAACACTCCGTGATGAAACCGTTGAATGCAGTTTCATTGTATGACTCGGTCTTGAATTTTGATGCTTCTTTTCTGATGAACGTGGAACGTGGTTGCACGTAACCAATCATCTGTTCAACCGTGCATGTATTCAATGAGCACACGAACAGAATGAACATCTCGATGTAGATCATAATCAGATCACAATTGCAGCACTGGATACCGTCAGTCAATGAATCTTTCATTGCATTCTTAATAGTATCCGGTAATGCTTTCACGACTGCTTTCATAGCAGGACCGAAGTGCATACCATTCATAGTGTCATAATCTGATTTCAGATCTTTGGCACGTTGCTCCATTTCAAACTTGGAATACACGCATCTGTCGAAGAATGTATTCTGCATCTGAACAAGAAGATCCATCAATGTTTGTGTTCTTGGATCCGCATAGGTTGAATTTGCAAACAGATCTGTCCTTGAGAAATCAAAACCGGAATTATCCAACACAAAACGTTTTGCCAATTCAACTGCCAGCTTTTCCATATCCGGAATGTTGCATTCGATCAGGTGCTTTGAAACCGCCTTCAAGACATAAGAAATGTATGATGCAATATCATGTGGAGTGATATACGCCATCTCATATTTGCAGTTACAAACACCATAGTCATTTGTGAAGTTCTGACCCTTGATCAATCCTTCGAGATAATTCAGTGATTGATCGTATGCATCAATGGATCGTTCAAACGTTGTCAGAAAGTGTTCACTGAACTTGACTTCGGTTGAACCATCAGGTCTATTGATATCAATCGTGGTTGATTTGATTTGTTCAGCCATGGTTCATACTCCTTTGCAATAAAAATATTTAAATCCTCTATTCCAGAGGTTTAACATCGAGTTTTTCAATATTCTAATAATGGTATATACCATTATAAATAGCTGATGAAAATCAAAAAACGTTTTTGTAAATTTCCAATAGAAACGGAGGTTTATGGTTATGAATGATAAACGAAAACAAATCGAGTCATTGATCGATGAAGTTTTAAAAATCATGGATCCTTCTGGAACGAATGCGACAAAATATCGTAATATGTTTCAGGTCATGTCAGACGATCAGTTTGCAGATTGGATTACAAAATTCTTGAATGATCCTAAGAGTAATTTCAGAATTGACATTGAAGAATTTGGTGATAATTCCAGAAAGATGATGTGGGATAATATGGAACGTGCTGCAGATAAGATTGGTATCAAACTTTTTGAGTATGTGTATATCCCACATATATCATCAAATGCAAACCGACCTGTAAGAACCAGACAACCTGTGCTGGTTGGATATCTAAACATCAAACGTCCGCAACAGATGGTCATGAAAAAGACGGGCCTGGCTTTGAGTGACACGAACCGTGATGAAAACACTGGTGCTGTGAAGGGTGAATCCAAAGGCGGTACTACAACAGGTGTTGAAAACGAGTTCCTTGCAGGTGTTGGTGCAGATGATATCTTATCCGAAATTTCCGGAGCACGCGGTGATAATGTCACCGAGTATGATAATATGTTAGATGCGATTTCTCGTTCTGGCAGTGTCAAATTGGGTGACATTAAAACCGGTGTCTATGATAAGCCCACTGTGTTACAGACGGATTTGTTCTTGAAAGCGATGGGTATTAAAACGGATATTGTTTCGGAATCGTACTACAGTATCGAGAAATTGCATTCTGCAATGCAAGATATCAATCGTGAAAATCGATGATTGAGAAAGGATTGATAAGATGAAAGTTAATGTGTATGGTAGAGGCGTCATTTCTGGAGTTGGTCTTCTTCCTGTGTATAATATCGAAATGAATGATCAACAGATTCTTCGTACATTGAACTTCCGTGATGTTCGCGTGTTCAATGCTGCGACTGGTATCATCATTACGAGACAGGGTTTGCTTGAGAAAATGGCAGAACCGAAGAAGCCTGTTCCGGTTGTTGCAAAACCCGCTGTGAAAGAAACACCGGTTGTTCAACCAGAACCAGTTAAAGCGGAACCCGTTGTTGTCGAGACACTTGTTGTTGAACCTGTGATTGAGGAAGCTCCGGTTGTTGAAGAAACATCAATCGATACAGCGGTTGTCGAAGAACCGACTGTTGACGAATCAACCGAGGTTTTGGATACAGTCGTTGATGAGCTGAATGAATCCACTGAGACTCCTGCGGTTGAGACTGAGAAGCCGTTCACATATCACAGCAAAAAGAATCGCAACCGCAAAAAGAATAACAACTGAGGTGAGTGAAATGTTCTTCATGGAACAAGCATTCTTGACGGAGCAAGAAGTATATCATTGGGTAAATGAAGCGGCCAATGATCCCGCAGTTCTCCAGTTCCGTGAAGAATTTATGGATCACATTATCAATACTTTATCTGACAATAAGAAGATGAAGGAATACATCGAATATGGTAATCAATTTATTGAAGCGAATGCAACAATGTTGGCAAAACCATATCCGACAACGCGGGTAAAATACCCGCGTAAATATGTTGATAATGTGTTGGGCTTATTTGGATTCACCACACAATCCGCAAAGAAGGTTATTCGTGATCTATTAAGAAAGTATATTGCGGAAAAAGAGTTCTTCACAATTGTCTCATATCCAACAAATGTTGTTCATATTTGTGTCTTGGTATACTGTGATATGTTAACCAATATACCAAAACAGATCAAAGAGGACCGTAATAATTTACGTGACTCTGCGCGTCAACAATTGGGATTGACAATTTATGCGGCGTCACTGGAATATCAATTCCATTATCCACATCCAGAAGAAGCCACAATGGCATATACATATCAACATCTGGATCGTTCATGGAATCTTGTTCGTTGTGAAAACATGATCAACTGGATTGGTGATCGTGTTGAAACAGGTTACGCATTCTATCGAACAAAGATGTCATTGTATATTTCGCCACAAATTGTGGCAGATGTGTTAAACCGTATTCGAAATTCTTTCCGACAAGATTTACGTTCTTTGGGAAATCGATATTTTGCAGATAGTGAAGCCAGAAATAGTATTGGAACAGACATTACGGATGACGATGAACAGTATGTGGAAAAGAAACAGCTCATTCAGATTCGTGATAATCTTGTTCGAAAGATTTCTGGCGGTGATTCATTATATACCAAGAAGGGTGAACTTTATAAAGGTATCGCCAATTGGAAGAATGTGAAGATTGACACATTATACGACTTTGCACAAAAGGTTGATAAAAAAGATATCGGTAAAATCATTGATCTGATTTTGTATGTATTCATCACAAAAGAAGGAAATGAATTAACCGATATCAACTCATCAAAATATATTGGTAGAATCACAAAGTTCCCAACTGCGATTGATCGTGCAATTGCGGGTAAACCCGTACTATTACCAATGTGCGAAAAATATGAAGCAGATGGAAACATTGTAAAAGCATATATCTGTTTGATCGCAACTTACATGTTGAAACGTATCAACGATATTCTGCAATCATAACTGAAAGGAAGTTATTATCATGGAGAACATGATTATGACAGGGATTACCAATGTTAAAAGAGCTACCATGGATGCAATAACTGATGTTGAGTCTGCTATTCTTGAATACGATCTGAAGAAGGCTTCAATGGATGAAGAATATGTGCAAGAGTTTACACTAATTGAGTTATTAATTACTACTGCCGGTGTGGTTGCGGTGTTGAAACTTGCTAAAGCCATCGGTGATAAACTCGCCAGAAATTCATTTGAAAAGCATCTGGTAGAAGATATCCAGCGCGTTGCAGAAATTGCGCAGGATTCTAACGGGAATAACAATCCGAGAAAAGCGATCGATAATTTCGGGAAGCTCAAAAAAGCTCTTACGGCTATTGCCGTCAGAAGCGGTAATGTCGGACGGAATCCTATTATGCATAAGGGCATGCATAGCAAATATTATGATCGGGAAATCAAAGAGATCGGCAAACTGTGCGATATCGCAAATGAAATCATCAATGAAAAGAAATTGATGAAGAAGCGTGATGAAAAATCTGGTAACACCGATGTCCTTAAGATTCAGCTTGATGAGTTCTTCAAGCAGTCAAAGATTGTCCTCGAAATTGTTGGTCGCGCTTCTGCAAGAAAAGCGGATCCGAAAAAAGAATCTACAGACGAACCAAAGGACAAAACCGCCGAATCTAACAATACCGCAGAAGAATAATTTCCAGAAAGGAATGATTCCATGGCACTTGACGAAAAAGGAATCACTCTTGCTGAAGTTGAGAAAAGGTACCCGAGAAGTTTTCAGCTTCTCGGGTACGATGTTCTCATGGACACTGATTCCATGTATAAACCAAAAATCATTTCAACATTTGAAATGTGCGTAAATTCCATTTTATTACTATTAAAAATGAAACCCGGACAATATCCATCGATCCCCGAACTGGGGATCGACATTGAAAGTTATCTACATGAGTATACTGATGATGATAAGATTCCATTGACGCTTCAGAGTAAACTGTATGAACAAATGAATCGTCTAGAAATCACCGGTATTGATGTGGATATTTATTTTGACAAAACTTCCGATGGACATGATGCGATGGTTGTCAAAGTTACCGGCACTGATCGATTGGTGTATGGTGTTGATAAACCCACAGTGATCATTGGTATCACTTACGATCAATTGAATCAATTATATACCCGCATCCATTGGACTCGATGATAGGTGGTAGAATCATGCGAAGAACAAAATGCATGTTCTGTCCAAAAATATTTGATGACAAACACAAGTATTGTCACCATGTAGCATCCCAACACAATGACCAGATCCCAGAAGATCAAGAACCATTAGAATTTGCATATTCTTTGCTGGTTCATAAACCCACTGGAAGAACATGTGTGATTTGTCGTAGAAATCCGGTTAACTTCAATCAACAGACATTGAAGTATGATCGGATTTGTGATGATCCAAAATGCAAAGAAGAATATGTAAAGCTGATGAAATCACGAATGGTACGTGTTCATGGACAGGAGCACTTGTTGAATGATGCGGATATGCAACGCAAGATGTTGTATAACAATCACAACGCTCGTGATTTCGTTTGGGATGCCGATCATAAGTTCCGTGTCATTGGTACTTATGAAGAAGACTTTCTGAAGAAACTGCGATCAATAGGATGGAGTCCGAATGATGTGATCGCACCATCACCAAATAATTATTGGTACAAATGGAAAGACGGAACGCTCCATCTATACATTCCTGATTTCTATATTCCATCTTTATCGTTGGAGGTAGAGATCAAAGAATCGGATAATAATCATCCACGAATGGAACATGAACGCGAAATGGAAGCATTGAAGGATAAACGATTACATGATGAAGAAAAGAAAACCAATATTCATTACATCAAAATCGTTGATAAGAACTACGATGAGTTCATGCGTGATTATGTGAAGTCGGATGAGAATCATCCAAACTAAACAGGGAGATGTTTCATTATGTACGAAAATCAATTGCTAGATTGCATTGATGTAATTCAAGAACAATCTACACAATTGAAGACTAATAAAACCGATGATGAAAGGAGCTATTAATTATGCCACTTAAGAGTACGCAGACAAACAAGTACGAAACAGCTTGTTTTGTTCAAGAAGCACCACAAGACGCAGAGATCCCATCATTCAAAGTGGATCCGCGCGGATATAAAATGTTTCGCGCATCAAACGGTGCACCATATGTTGAATTTGATGCAACGTTACAAACATTCAATTGTTATAACAGAATGAAGCGTCGTTATGATCCGATGAATCTCGTTTCCGTTATTGATAACGATGAAAGAATTCAAACGTTGATTCGCCAGAACAAATGGCGTGGTGAGTTGAATCACCCGAATGCAGATATTGCCGGTGAGCGTCTTTCTGAAATTCGTATGTACATTCCGGAACAGACCCGTACATCACATATGATTCGAAAGAATCGTTTGGAAGGTGATCGTTATCGTGCAATCATCACCACTGATCCAGCATTCGAAACTGGTCGTGGTGCAGCAGTTGAAATCATTGATATGGGATCAGTCCCGTCATTCTCTGTTAGACTGCTTGGAACAATGATTCCGAATGCTCCGATGGGTCAACCGAATATGCGTGTTTCCAAAGTCATCACATATGACATGGTGGATTTCCCGTCACATGCAAATGCTGATGGTGATATCAAACCTACAATTCACCAGGAAGGAACCGTTGTCTTCTTGAAAGAACTTGCAAAGTATTGTGCAAGTGAATCAGAAGATCTCCGTGTTGTTTGTGAATCCTTCCAGATTTCTCCAGAAGAATTGATGGGGATTCAGAATGAATCATTGATCGTTGAACAGTTTGATGGATGCAAGATGCAGATTCCACTTCGTGGTGAAATTCGCCGTGAAGCGATTGATATTCTTAGAAACAGAAAGTGAGTGATCATTATGGCACGAATCAAACGTGAAGACATGGATCCAACGACATTCGTTGATACCATGTCAGCCACGATGTTGGCAGAGACTTCCGATGGTCGTGGTGATGATGAAGACGAAGAAATGGATGAAGAGACTGCCCAGAAGAAGGAGTGAAAATCATGGCAAAATTTACAAACTCCCCATTAGTGGAATTCACACATATTTCACCATTCAGAAATTCTCCTCGTAATCAGCCGATTACAAAGGTAACCTGGCATCACACAGCCGGCGTTTGTTCTCTTGAACAATTCGATGAAATCGTTCATCGTCCCGGTAGAAACATGTCATCCAACTATATGGTTGACAAAGATGCACGTGTCGGACTCTTTTGTCCAGAGTCCGACCGTTGCTGGTGTTCTTCGTCAGCATGGAATGATAACAGAGCGGTGGTTTTGGAAATATCAAATTCAAAAGCCGGTGGCAATTGGCCGATCTCTGATAAGGTGTACAAGAAGTGTATTGAGCTAACCGTTGACATTTGCAAGCGTAACGGGATCAAGAAGCTTACGTATACCGGTGACAAATACGGTTCTCTTACATTCCATAGATTCTTTGCCGCAACTGGTTGTGTTCCTGTTGATACGACAGAGGTTCTCACACCGGAAGGTTGGAAATTGATTCGTGATGTCAAGATCGGTGATATCATTGCAACCGCCAATCCCAACACATGTGAATTGAAATTCGACCGTGTTGAGAATCTTGTTCCGGTTGAATCCAGAGTGGTATACACCACACGCGGTATGAGTGTTACTTCAGAACATCGCGTTTTGTGCAACACACTTGATAGTGAACGAATCGGATACGACCTCGTTCAGTATGATGATCTGGCTGGCAAGGAATATCGGATTCCATCTGCGGGTGTCAATCTCAGTTCTACTGGTCTGGATATGACATCATCTGAAATGGTCTTTCTGTTAGAGACACAACGGATCGGTGTCATCGATAATGAGAATCAAACCATCACGTTCAAGTTTATTGTTGAATCAGCACTTGGATATTTCCGCACATTGATTAAAAATATCGGATTTGAATGTGAATTCATTCCGGAGACACTTGGTCCAGTCAAATGTGTTGTTTCTGACAAACGTGCATATGAATTGGTCAAAACATATCTTACCGATAACAAAGATTTCAATTGGAAATGGTTGGATATGTCACCAACACAGTTCTCCTACTTCATCTACAAGATTACATCGCATGAGGATGGGACATGGAGACGTAAGTATGAGAGTAAGTCGATGGATAATATCAACATTGTCCAAGCATTGTGTGCACTGAATGAGCGTGGTTCTCATTACAGTAAAAAAGACAAAGTGATGTATATCTCCGAACCATACAGAATGATCACGAATGCATATGTCAAACGTGTCGATGATGATATCGAAGTTTCATGTGTGACGGTTAAGTCGGGTGCATTTTTGATGAGACAGCATGGTTACACCACCATCACGGGTAACTGCCCTGGTGAATACATCTTCTCTCGTGCACAAGAAATCTGTGATTTGGTCAATGCACAGTTGGAAGAGAAACCGGAACCTACTCCGGTGACATCTGATATCAAAGCTGGTGATCTGGTTAAGATTACAGATGGTGCTGTCTGGTATGGTACGACGAAGAGTGTTCCTTCTTGGGTGATCGCACAGAATTGGTATGTTGATTCCGTGTCTGGTGATCGCGCTGTTCTGGGTAAGAACGAGAAGGGTGACGCAAACGTAAATTCTGCAATCGATGTTAAGTATCTGACGGTTGTGAAACCGAAGGAGAGCCCAACTCCAGTACAGGATTCGTTTAAACCATATACAAAACAATTGAATGCTGGTACGACTTTGTATTCAATCACGAATAATATTGTTCGTTCCATCGGTTCAATCAAGACGAGTGGCGTGTATACTATCTCCGCAGAAATGACCGTCAGCAATGTTGTGTATGGTTGTTTGAAGAGCGGTGCCGGTTGGGTATATCTCAAGAAAGTGACACCGGTTGTCGATACCACAATCCGTGTTGGAGACTATGTCAAAGTATTGAAGGGTGTCACATATGACGGGAAGACATTCAAAGTATATGCATCAAAGTACAAAGTGCTTCAAATCAAAGGAGATCGTGTTGTAATCTCTGCTGATGGAAAGAATGTAACTGCCGCTGTGAAAGCATCAAATCTTCAGAAACTGTAATAATCAAAAAAAAGATATGGGGCGGCTGATGCCGCCCCATTCATTTCACTGCGCCTTTGCTCTTGCGAATGCATTGATCACACGTTCCAGGAACGGTGCGACCTGATATTTCTGAGGAATTGCGATCCTCCATATGACAGGCTCGTGTGATTCCGAGTAATGGAACATCAAAACCGGATCATCGAATGAGTCAGTCACGCCAACAATTACCGTTGTCTCATCAGTGTTGATCGCAACCTCGAATTCGGGACCTTTGAAGATGGTCCAGCCATGTGAGCTGTAACCGGTTTTGTCGTCCTTTGCGAACTCGTCGCAAAGACAATTGAAGACATCGCTCATATACATGAACGATACCCCCTTTCTGAAAAAGATACAGATCGTTCCCGATCTGTTCGTATTAATAATATATATATGAAAATAATATTTTACAGGACATATATTATTCCACTGGATTGACGAGAACCAATTGTCAATCTCATTTCATGTGGAGGTATTTCGTATGGAAGAAAAACGCATTGTATCAAGGGAACCGAAACCTCTGAAATACGCCAGTGACAGTATGTTGTTGGACGTTCGATATTATCGAAAACCAGAGTGTTTTGAAATCATTACATGGAATCCAATCACACACCAAAATGAAGTATCATATGAAGAACCCATTATCGATATTTGGTTCTTGAAACCAGAATTCAGAATTCACAATTATCAGATATCCCAAGTTGAGATGGACAAATGTTATCCGTTCTATTGTAAACCATCACAAGTTGCAAAAGTCATTGCACAAGAAATTGGCGGAGAATGGGAAGAATGGTATAAGACGAACGCAGACGCATATAATGCAAACGATTTGTTGAAACATATGTGTGAGTGCCCATGGGTGTTTGCTGCAGATTTCGAACCAGTTGTGTATTTTCGGTTGCGATGGATTGCGCAATATGGAAAACAAATTGATTTGACAAAAGTATCTGATTCATATCTTGATATTGAGGTCGATTCAATTGACCGTGTTGTTGATGCAAAGAACATCAATGAATCCCCAAATCCAATCAATGCAGTTACATTGATTCTGGATAATGTCAAGATATGTGCCGTGTTTATACTAGGACCTCGTCCAAAACATAAAATCGACAAAAAGTTTTGGGGATTATTGGAAAAGCAAGAGCAGGAATATCAATGGTTATTACAACATCAAGATGAATTCAAACGAATGATACGAGAAGATGATCCTGACAATAAAAAGTATTTGGATGGATATGATATCCGGTTACATATATTTGAATTCGATGATGAGATTAAACTCATCAAGACCGTATTTGATTATGTGAATAAATATCGTCCATCATTTGTAGAATCATGGAATGCGAAGTTTGACCATCCTCGGTTATGGCATCGAATTGAGTATCTTGGATATGATCCGAAATCAATTATGATTCCGAAAGAATTCAAGACGGATAGAATCTTCTATCAAGAAGATATGTCTGGTACATTCCAAATGAAGAACACTAAAGACTGGTTCCATTTCTCATCATATTCGATTTGGATTTGTCAGTTGAGAAATTTCGCTGCAATCAGAAAGTCTCAACAAGAACGACGTTCATATTCACTAAACTCTGTTGGTTCTGATATGTGTGGTATTCACAAATTGAGTGAAACCAAATCTGGTACATTCCGTCAATTCGCATATACGGACTTTTTGAAATTCATTCTATATAACGTTCGTGACGTGGTTGTGCAGAAAGCAATTGGTGATGTAACCAATGATACAAAGACATTGGTATCACGTTCATTCAACTTTGCAACCGCGTATTCGAAATGTTTTCAAGAAACGCATATCGTTAGAAATGCACGTGAATATTATTATCGTACATTCTCTCATAAAGTACAAGCGTGCAGATTGAAAGTTGATCGCAATATGGATTCATCTTTCAAAGGTGCGTATGTTGCACCTCCTGAAAAGAATGCACCAACTGGTTTGGTGCTGAATGGAAAACGACACAAGAATATTATCTATGGATCATTGGATGCTGATGCGGAATCATACTATCCGTCAACAAAGATGGGTATGAACATGGATCCAATGTCATTGTTATATAAATGCATTATTCAAAATGATACATTCAGAAATGGTAATTCGATAAATAGATCATTATGTCAGGAATATGATTGGTACGATACAAAGAACAATCCTCATGCAGAAGATTTAACTGGTCCAATCATTAATGCATATAAAAATAAAAACGTATTCTCACTCATGTACAATTGGTTTAATATGCCATCCGTATCCGAATTCTTCAAATATTTGGATATGTGTTTTGGTAAAGCGTAAGGAGGATATCATGTCATTTGAAGAAAATAGCCCGACGTTAGAACTTGGAGACGTTTCAAAACGATACATGCAATTGTATGGTGTAAACATTGTATTGCAACGCGCCATTCCAATGTTGGTTGATGGTTTGAAACCGATCCATCGACGCATTATGTATGCAATGTATCGTGTTGCACGTGGTGGTATGATGAAGGTTGCGACAATATCAGGTGAAACAATGAAATTCTCACCACATTCGGATTTGGGTACACGATTCATTGTTGCAGGTTTGGCACAACCGTTTTCAAATAATGTACCATTCCTGACACCGAATGGGAACTGTGGTACTGCAACATCTGGTGATGACGTTGCTGCTGCACGTTATTGGGATGCTTGTATCTCAAAGTTTGCAATGGATGTATTCTTTTCCGAGTTTGATGGAAAGGTTAATATGAAAGACAATTATGATGGAGAATTAAAAGAACCCATCACGTTGCCTGCAAAATTCCCAACTATTCTGTTGAACGGTTCACATGGAATTGGATACACAATGTCATCCGATATCTTACCGTATAATCTGAATGAGGTTGCCGATGCAACAATCAAATTGCTGAAGAACCCTCAGTCAGATGTACATCTGATTCCGGATTCACCGACTGGTTGTGATGTGATCAAACGGGATGATCAAACATTTGTCATGCAATCATCCTTTGATATTGATAATGTCAACTATATCATCACAATCAAAAATACACCATTTGGCGAATATCTACGTGATATTGATAAACGGTTATGTGACATCATGCAGGGACCGAATCCGATTTCGGAAATCATTTCTGCGGATAATGAATCTGATTTGTCAGAGAATAAGATTCGATATGTGATTCGTTGTAAACCGTGTAATCTCTATCAAGTAATCAATCAATTGTTCAAGCGTGTATCTGGATTCCGGATCACATTGTCGACACGCAATACTGTTGTGGTTGATCCGAATAACAAGACTCAGAAATACAATGAACGTCAAATCATATTGGCATGGATCAAGAATCGTATGAAAGAAAAACGTTCATACTTCTTGAGAGAACTTGTGTCAAAGACAACAGAGTTCAACATGTTGAGTGGTAAGAAATTCATGTTGTCACCACAGAATCTAACAAAGACAATCAAAGTATTCCGGTCTTGCAATCGGAAAGATGAAATCATTCCGGCATTGGTGAAAGCATATGATGGAAAAATCACAACATCACAAGCGAATTATATCTCTGGGTTATATGTATATCAACTGACTGAAGGAGAGTATAAGAAGACACTTGAACAAATTGATGCAATCACAGAAGAAATCAAATATCTGAAATCGGTTGCGAATGATCATGAGAAAATCCGTGACGTTATCATCGATGATATTAAAACGATCAAATCGAAATATGGAAATCCACGTCGTTCCAAAATACTGAATACAAACAATGGGCAATCTGTGAATATTGGTATTTGTCAAATACTCACAGATGGTTCAATTCTGTTTTCCGAAACAGAGAATCCCGATCATTTCTCATCAGATGTCACACCGATTGATGGCAATGAGGTTTGTGCAATTGATCAGTATGGAAAGTCATTGTGGATTCCGCTGAATAAGGTTCCACGTGATAAACCACTGACATTGACATCAATTGGAAAAGAACCGATGGGGAATTGTGTTGCAGTTGTATCACGGTCTGATCGTTCCATTGTCATGTTGACGAATAAGGGTCGTATCAAGTTGATGCCAATCGATAAGATTCCATCGAATCAATCCAGAAAGACATTGATTCCATTACAAGATAATGAATATATTATCTCCGTATTGGAAGTGTCCAACACAACGGATGATCTACTGATGTATACTTCTGATGGATATGGAAAACGGTTTTCTGTGTCTGATCTGAATTCAGTAAATTCTCCGGACGCACAGGGACAATTCTTGGTCAAAGAAGAATGTGATGTCGCTGGATTGTTTATGTTGAATCCAAATAAACCGCTAATTTTCTATGTTACTCGGCTTGGTAGGGTTCGTGTAAACAATGCCAAGTTCTTGGTATCTGGTAAGAAGTTCGCTGGATTGAAACCCATCATAAAACTCTCACCACAAGATGACCTCATCTCTGTTTTCTGCACAACAAATGACCGAACAGTAACATTATATCACGCAGACGGAAGAGTTTCTTCGGTGAATGTGAATTCGTTGAATCCGGTGACAATGAATACACCGCCACAGAAACCAAAGCATGTCCCAGCGGTCAAAGTCATTCGTGCAACAATCTCATGAAAGGATGCACACGATTATGTTTAAGAAAGATAAGGTATTGCATCAGAAATCAGAGATTACAGAACATGATGGAAAAACAGTCTTAGCAAAAACGGACTATTTTCTATTGTATATCATCACAAAAAATGATGCAATCATTGGCACCATTCTTCTGACAGAAGCCCAAGCCGCCGTTTTAAATGATACATGCAAACCGCATGGAATCGAATTTAAACGCAAATTGGCGTGAGGAGAACGATATGTTCATAGTCACAGTTCGGGCAACAAGCATCCTGGTATCACCGGGCCAGGATGCGTTTGTTCCGTTAAAACCATTGCTTGATATGCACGAGTATGAGGATGAATATCAAGATGAAACCAAAGTGTTGGGATATATGTATGATGAAGAACATGATACATTGTATCTCCATAAAGGAATTGATCTTGAGTTTCTTCGTAGATTACTTGGAGATGCTGAGTTTAAGTATGATCCATACGATCCTTTCAAAGAAATGAATTATGAATTTGAAGAAGTAATTCCACCACGAGACGATGACCAGATATCTGCAATACATTTCATTTCGGGTGAACATGAATATTCTTCAAATATCAATGATTCACAAATCTTTCTGGTATTGGATACGGGAAAAGGAAAGACATTTTGTACAGGATATGCTGCGGGTGTTTATGGTTTGAAAACATTAATCATCATGCATCGTGATAATCTGCGTGGGCAATGGTATAAATCACTGCATGATCTGAATGGATATACATCAAAAGAAATGTATGAACTGACATCATCCGTAGAATTGGAAGCAATTGCAAATGGTGAGCTTCAATTGGATTATGATGTATATCTCATGACACACGCGACATTCCGTGCAGCATGCAATCGTCTTCGTGATTGCAATAAGATTCGGAATATTGCAAAGAATCTTCGCATTGGATTCAAAGTCATTGATGAAGCACATCTGGAATTTCGTGATACATTGTTGATTGACTTTCTATTCAATGTGAAACGGAATCTATATTTGACCGCAACAGATGGACGTTCATCACGCGATGAAAATGCAATATTCAAACATGTCTTTTCCAATACAACGTTCTACCGGAAGATTACAACTGGTGATCAAAAACACCCAGACAAATGGGTTGA
>JAEEGL012351198.1_pt1 | contig 35838 bp, 26 predicted proteins | sample 9134231 | NCBI WGS metagenome assembly JAEEGL01 (sample SAMN16246548, study PRJNA631951) | gut metagenome | biome: gut microbiome; feature: rumen; material: fiber-attached | host: Bos | place: Iran: Karaj | collected 2018-10
GACAGGAAATCCTTCTTTGTCAGCCATTCTTTGAAAAAACCGCCCATGATGGTCTCCAGTCTTTCTCCCTTGGCCGTAAGCGTGCTGGGAGATCCCGTCCAGGCAAACCATTGATAATCGCTGTTCGTCAGCCTGGTAAGTACGGAACTCTTGCTCACCAGGGGAGAGCGGATATTGTGCCGGCTCAGCACCACCATTTGGTCGAGGGTGTATTTCCCGTCAAAACCATCCTGTCTCGAAATCCACTCCGGATCAGGCTGTAGTTCCGGGATATTCTGGTCCGGCTGACAGGCAAAAGCAACAAAGGCAATAAGCCCGAGAAGAAGAAGCCTATAGTTTTTCATAATCATCTAAATATCAATTCTTTAAAGAATTCCGGACGGTGATAGTCCGGTTTTTCGGTCGCTATGGGAGCCCATGTCACGAAGTTAGGCACCGAAAGCCCATCGCCGCATTTATAGAAATTACCCCTTGCCTTAAGACCGGAAAGCGACTTGATGCCGCTCTTCCAAAGGGCTGCCAGAGGAATATATAGACTAAGTTTCCAAGGTCCATCCGCAGGCCTTTCAGCAAAGGGCGCCGAACCGCAGGAGGCCTCGGCCCGCACCAGCCCGTACACTTCGGAAGGTGCCGGTTCGGCATCGTGCCGGCCGGTCCTCCAGCTTACGCAGAGATTCCCAATGGCATTCCACTCGAAGTTGTAATAATGCGGGTCGTCGGGATCCGGCTGGAAGAAGAACTCCACGCAGGAATCCTCATAGACATCTCCGCCGGGAATCCCCTGCAGGGCGCGTATCGATTGCTCATCCACCGTCCATTCGAGACGTATCCCGCCCTCGTCATAGCCGATGCGGAACTCCACCGAAGGCTTGTATGGCCACTCCGGCCAATTGAGGCAGCCCAGCCGCTGCGGCTCGCAGACCCCTCCGAAAGGGACCTTTAACACTCGTTCAGTTATTTCCATAAAGTTCAATTATTTCTTGGTAAGGGGGATACATATGAATGTCTTTCATTCTTTCGTCGGGTGGAAACGACAATCCTTTTTCCCTATGATTATATATATCGCTAATGCTCAAATCCATACGCAAAAGAAATGATCTTCATATGTTTCAGTGTGATTGTATGCATATTGTGTAGTCCAACTAACGCCATAATGCTTGCCAAAATAATTCGTAGCACTCAAAACATTAGGCATAAGCCGACACCCTCTGTTGAAGGATGAATACTAATTTTTCTATTAACAACCGCTATTTTCTTTTCTAGTTCTTTATTTAACCTATGTTTATATAACCCCGCTATAAGCAAGGTGACCATCGCAGAAGAACCAATGACCAGCGCAGGGGCATCATATTGAATTCCGTTATTATGCTCTTTTGCATATAGTTCACTCCGAACACAAGCATATGCTCCAGCAGTGTAAGAAATAGCAACCACGGATTCAGTAATAATGGTTTTTCTACGCAATTCTTTATATTGTTGAACATCAAAACCTTGCTCAACCAACGATTCCACCTCTTGCGATGACAACCTTGTACCGTTTTCATTATACAAAGCTGCTCCGGAAAACCACCCTGTGTTCACATTGATGACTTGAGCGTTTATCACCATAGAGTGAAAAAACAAGAGTGCAAATATGCCTCTTTTAATGTTATAAAACAGTTTTGTAAGCATCTCTCTTTCTTTTTGATATTTCCTCTATAGCCTTAAAAAGGTTAAAGTAGGTTATACAATTTGGCCCCTTTGTGTAAAAAGAAGGCGTTTTGATAAAATCAATAAAACTTGAATTGGCTTCTTCTCCTTTCAAAGAATTCGTCGTTTTTCCTGTATTTTTTAAATAAGAACTTCCATAACTTACTTCAAAATCCGGGGAAAACTTAACGCCCTCTTCGCCGATAGAAATCTTACCATATAGGTTAAGTGACCAATCTGTTATTTTATTATGGAATGAGTCCTTATTGCTATTTTTATGGTTAATGCCTCCTTTAATAGATAAAGAATGCCCGTTTTTGTCTATTATTTTACCATTTTCAGCAAAATCATAATTCTTCTCTGAATACTCAACAGAAGCTTTACCGTTTATGATATATAAAGGAGCAGATATTTCTCCCTTGATGGAATAATTGCCATTTCTCCCATCATTAATGATATCAGTATATGTTGCCGACAAAGATGCTGTAACATTCCCGAATTTAGTACTGGCGATAGCAGAGGTTCTGGAGTATAATCCATTAGCACGCAGACTATATCCAAACGACTGCTGCAAATACAAATCTACGCCAAAGCCGTCTCCTCCTATCCTAAACCCGACTTCTCCGTAAACGCCAAACGCTTCATCAACGATTGAATATTCAAACCCAAAACCAAGCCCGCCAAAATTCACCCCAATCTGGATGATCCCACCCGAGAACCGCCAAGTAATAAACTCTCCGCTCTCATCTGTAAACTTAAGCGGATTGTTGAGGCAGTAGCTGTAGCGGTTGAAGTTCTGGGTGGATTCAGGGTCCTGAATCAACGGATCTGGGCTTAGGAAGCGGCCGAGGGCCGGGTCGTAGAGGCGGGCGTTCATGTTCACCAGCCCCCAGCCGGAGAGGTGCTCGTGGCCCGTGTAGCCGTGGCCACCAACATACATCGATCGACCGGCCCATTGCCAACGTTGTAAAATAACCAAGGTGTCGGCCGCCGCATCCGAGGGCTCCTCTGCATTTACCATCAGCCCCCAAGGATCGTAGCGGAATGTCTCCACCACAGAGCCGCTTTCCGTAAGCACCTCCGTAATGCTACCTTGAACGTCTCGTCCGATATTGAACGGCGTCCAGACATTGTTGTTAACCGAAGCGGTCTTAACAAGCACCATTGGTGCACTGTATGCCGTACCGCCAAGGAACAGCCGTTCCACATCATCCGTGTAACCATCACGCCAGTCGTCTTTCTCGTACACTCCGCCAAGGTAATATCTGTCCAAGTGGATGCCGTATTCGTCCTCGTCGCGGACCATCTTTCTCCGCTCTCCGTCGGCATCATATATAAAGATGGTCGTAGGTGTGTCGTCTCCATGGGAGAGGCCTATAGGACGGTCGAAACTCGTCATAGACACATTACCATATTCCGGCAGGTAGTCCGGAAGGCCCATGGCATACGTCCCGGTAGCCTTGTAAGGGTCAACGGGGTCATCGTAATTAATAAAGCATTCCAGGACGCCGTCATTATCCCGGTAGGTTACGTTCCCCTTCGAGTTGAAGTAGGTGTCAGCATGGTCGTATTCATAGTCTCCCGGGTATCCGTCCCAGAGGGCTTCCTGGCGTGTGGTAAGAAGACGGTTCAGCGCATCATATGTAAAGTTTTCCTTATAACCATGGTGACTATCCTTCCGCCAGACCATGTTTCCGTTAAGGGGATTATAGCTATTTTCGAAGTGCTGGACGGTATTGTTCCCGGAATTCTGGATGCGTCGCTCTGAGGGAAGGCCAGCTTCTGTATAGCCGTAGTTGCGAAAGGCTGTTCCCGATGTTACCATCGCAGGCTGACCCATATCGCTTTCGGCTGTCAATGTGAAAACGTTTATGCTTGTGTTGCCCGGGCCTGTCGCGGCAATGTTGCTGACGTGCCCACAGGTATAGTTGTGGCTCTCGGTGGTAATAGTTCCGTCTTGCGTGGCGTATGTTATGCTCGCGAGGCTGCCGATGGCCGGGCCAGAGGTATAGTATGTATATGTCTTGCTTAGGGTGTGGGAGGAATCGGCTTGTTCGGTTTCGGTTGCCACTCTGCCTAGGTTGTCATAGCTATAAGCTTTTCCAGTTCCGTTTGTAGAGACCTCACTAATCAGTTTGCCATAACTGCTGGCATTCAGTGTCGTTCCATATGTGTAGCTTGTGTTGAACTCGGGCCTTGTCACGGATGTGACCCTCCCGTATCTGTCGTAGTTTGTCGTCATTGTCCCATTCGGGCCGGTGTGCTCTACACTGCTAGTGCCATTCGCATTGTCTGTGTATACATCGGACCTCGTACCAGCGCTGGGGTCGATGATGGACGCCCTTCTTCCATAAGCATCGTATGTAAATGCTGTAACGATACTCTCCGTGGTGTTCTTTGGCGTTATTGCGACAGAGGCAGGTTGTCCGTCGTCCCTCAGAGTGTATGTAATCGTTCCGCCGCCGTCCACCACATTCACTACGTTGCCTGCTGCATCAGTCGTGGTGGTCGAAATCATGCCTTCGTTTGTAGTAGTAGTGGACGTGCCGCTGTAGCTCCATGCCGTTTGCCGGCCGGAGGGGTCGGTAATGGTTACAGGACGGTCATAGGTATCATATGCATAGGTACTCCACTGATACGAGCCGAAGGCATCATCGCGGAGCGGGAGGCTTCTCCTGCTCACGCGGCCTCTGGAGTCGTATTCAGTAAATCTTCGCATCCACACCCCATCAAAACGCTGCTCCGCACTACAAACCTCTCGGCCGATCGCGTTATACCAAACCTTCGTCATCGGTTGGCCGCTGGCGGATTCCGTGACGCAGTATAGGCCGGGATCTCCGTTCGTGCTCCATGTCTGAACTGTGGCTTCCGTTGAACTGTCGGGATTTGTCTTTTGCAAGGCTTCGCCCCAAACATTGTAAATGTAATATGTGTTGCGGCCCAGCCAGTCAGTGGTTTGGGTGGGATTCCCATATTTATTGTGTCCCGTGTACGATGTCGTGCGCCCCAAAGGGTCGGTGCTGTCAATGAGATAACGCCCAGTTGCATCGTAAGTGTAGATGGTCTCGTTATAGGTAGTTGCACCGTGCGTGGCGGTCCGGTCGCTGACTATGTTTCCCTTTGCATCGTACGCGACGATTCGGTCTGAGACCAGGTTCCAGTTGGTCGTAGAAGGATTTCCGTTATATACGTATTGTCGTATCGTATCCGGACGCATTTTCCCGTTATACGCGGTAACGATTCTTTCCTTGTGGGTAGAATAACCATTGTTGTTTACCTCCTTTGTCCTCACCTCCCCTGTGACGTTTCCTAGCACTAGCAGAGTGTCCGAGACGAAGTGGAGGTATGTAAGATCAACAGATTCCGATACGCTCGAACCAATTATAGATGGTTTACACTTGGTGGTCGATACGGATAAAGGGAAATCGAATGCATCGTATCCCGATATCAGTAGCGACTCCGATATGCCATGGATGTAATCATTGCTTAAACTACCTGTAAGCCGTGGATTTAATATGCCCAGAGGGCTCACATGGTTATCATAACTGTAGTTTGTGCCGGAAACCGAATTCCCGTTTACATATGTTGTGTCGCTTACTAGCACTCCGCGTCGCTCCGGATCGTATTTTGATATTGTCCTGTACGTATCTGAGCCGCGATATTCCATCGTTTCTGTCTCCTTGAAGCTGCAAAAGCCTAAGCCGCGAGTGTTCACCACGGCGCTCCGGTAAATAAACTCCCGGTTGGTAAGGGTTGTCGGCGATGTCTTTCCTTCCCGAGTCTGTTCCGTTCGGACCAGGTACATGGGGAAACCCATGCTTATGTATCCGTTAGACGTGGACGGATTGTAGTTGTCCGCTTTCGTATAAATGGATATGCCCGATTGAGGCTGCATGGGAATATAGCCATATGTATATGACGAATACTCTCCCAGGCTTCCGGCAGATTCTGACAGCAAATGCAACTCCGGGAAGATGGGACCGTATTCATACGTTTTAACTAAATACCTGTCCAGAACAATCATCGAACTGGGCGCTCCGTATCTCATGGTGTTGCAGGGGATGAGGGAGGACGAGGTGGATGAGAGCGGTGCCGGACAGTTTACCAGCGACGATCCTATCATTCCATTTACGTTCAGGTACACCCCTACTTGTGCCCCAGACCTTTTTACCATGTCTGGCAAGCCGTCGCGGTCCATGTCCATGAACATATATTCGGATGAAGAGGTCCATGAAACGATATTCCTCGCAGCGTATGTGAAATACTGACCGTTGAATCGGTATTCTCCCCAATATGACGACTGCCCGCTTGGAGGGACCAGAATATCCAAATAACCATCTCCGTTAAGGTCCGTTTGGTACATGCCCCGTCCGGACGCGAGAGCGGAAGTGTTAATCCCCGTTAAAGTTTTCCAAAGTGAGAATGCCCCTGTGGATGCGGAGGCATGCCATAGTTCAATGCCACTACTTGTGAGGCGACACAACTCACTCACGCCGTCACTATCAATGTCGGCACTGAAAACATGATTTGGTGAAGAAACGCCTCCTGAAAATAAGATGGTTTCGCTGAGTTTCGTGCCAGCATCGGGATCGATAAGGGCAAGACGTGTGGAAAAGGTGCTTGTGCCGGTATCGTAAATGTATTGCATTTCTGCTAGTTGCGCTTTCCCGTTACCAAGGAAATCGCCCCAAAAATGACCGCAAGCATCTCCCCAGTCGTTCATTTGGAAATCAAAAACTCGATAGAGAGATAATTCCCCAATAGAATTGATTCCGAATACCGAGATGACAAACCAGTCTTTTAATGGTATGTGTATTTTGTTTATCCTAACAATCTCATCCGTTCCGTCGCCATTCACGTCCACCGCCTGTATAGTCTCGAAACCCGTTCCCGTTACCAGCGTATCATTGGCACAGCTGACAAACTCGTCGATCTGGGGCACTACTACTATATGCTGGTTCTCAGGATAAGAAGCCATTCTCGGATATGCTATTATTCCATCGTTATAGCTATCCGGTATAAATTTCCCTCGAACGGTAACCAGTTCCGTGCCTTCGGGGAAAGCTCGTTCAATTAGGCCCGCAGTCCCTTCCTTTAACGTTACACCTTCGCCGACACCATCCTTACCATAGTGAAACCGCAACGGAGCCGCCTCCTGCCCACCCGCTGCTCGGCAACGGATACGTGTGAGCATTTGCATTCCGGTCGATTCTTCGTGCACAAGATCGTAGCGTCGAAGAGTGTCTGCGCCATTAAGGCTGACGATGCTTTTGAGTAAAACCGAATTCCCAAGTGTGCGACCGCATAGATAGCGGGCATGGTGGTTGGTACGCGCCTCATAGGTTAGAACTATCCTCGCGAGCGCGGTGCTCAATCCGGCCATACCATATTCTACTTGGATCGGGTGAATTCCATCGGCATAAACGGAATCGGTCGCATATTCATAGTGGACCCAGTTCCCGTCCCTGTCGATGCTTTCCTTTATCGGATAAACAACGGACGGAGTAGTCGCTGCTCTGTCTCCAAATATCGCGCGCATCCCGTTTGGATAAAAAGCTTCGAACCATAACGAGTGACCATGGATATCGGTGTGCTTCTTCACGGCGATATGGCCGGTGGCGGTCTCGTATTGCCAAGTGGCAGACTGCGCAGCGGTGTTGTTCGGGACGAGTCGCATTCCATCCAGGCTGTATACAGCATCGGACGCATCCGCATCTGCGGCGGACATCACGCCGTCATAGTACTCTGTCTTATTCGTTACCGATATAGCCGATAGACCTGCCAGATCCCAGCCATAACCGGCTTGGCTGTCGCCGGCCATACTATTGTATGAGAGCGCTAATTGTGGGACGTTTTTTAAGCCCGGTGCTATTGCTATGGGGACCGAGTATGCGACCGACCCGAATGCATTGGTATTCTTTTCATATGGGATACTTATGCCGGGGGCATAGTCCGACAACGATTCTCCTGTGTTGAAGTCTACGCTTCCTGCTCCGCCTTTGTATCCGCCGTCAATTCCTTCTTGAATCAGAGTCACCGTTCTATGAACCATACCGCCAGATCCGGTTATCACCAGAGCCCCCTGACGGGGAGAGGTAGAAGGATTAGTCACAGTGGAACGCACGCTGACTGTCCCGGAGCCCGTCCCTGAGGAGCTGGATAGGGCAAAGCCGTCTCCGCTGATTGAGGCGTTCCACTCGTCCGGGCATTCGATGCTAACAGTTTTCCAAGTCGTTTCAGCGTTTCCCCAGGTAAGAGTCTTTGGATTGGCACTGAAGCTGTCGCGCCAGGAACTTTGCTCGAGGCGCAATACGGCGCTGTTGCCATATGAATCGTAAAATACTAAGTCTTCGTGGATTTCCGCATCGGTGCGGTTCTTCCTATAAGGACTGACAGTAAGTTCCGTGACCGACGGCCCGGAGAATCTTGAAAGGGAAAACGATCCTGCAAGCGAAGTGCTGTCTGTATGCCAGGTGCTTCCGGCCACTATTTGGACCTGACGGGAGACCGTTGATTCCGCGTCCCACTCCAGTACTGATGGCGTGAGGGTTATGTTGCTGATTGGTGTCGGGTTCGCGCCCTGGGAAAGCGACACATACTGTGTTATGCCACCGCAACACACATAGAGCGTAGCCGTACGGTTGGTATTGTAAGGGTTCGCTGTCGATGGCGATACCGCAATGCTTCCGTTCCCGCTGCCACCAGGTGTTGATACGACTACCCAGTCGGCCGAGGTCGAAGCCGTCCATGACGTATTGCTCGTCACAGTTATTGTCCGGCTGTCTAATGCATCATGGCTCCAGCTTATGGACGAGGGACTTACGCTTAAGGTATTAACCGTGGCACTGTGGGTTAGTTGCAAATAACCGGTAAAGCCTCCTTGGGTGAAGGCTATGTTCTCCGTAATGGCACTGCCGCTTGTATTGACACTCAGAGGATTGATCAATATCTCAACCCCGTCCCAGCCGTTGTAGCGAGAAAGAGCGAAATGACTAGACAGCGTTGTGGAATCTGTTTCCCAATATCCCGATGAATGCACCGTTACCGCCTTGCTTCCAACATCGTTCGACGTCCACGTCAGACTCGTGGGCGTAAAAGAAATTTGGGCAGAAAGGTTAAAAACTGTGCCAAGTGCAAGCAGCGAGGATATCAGGAATCTTTTCATGGGTCAATGGTCTTTACGGTTGAAGCCAGGCACAGCTCGTCCATCTGCACATCATCAATCTTCGAAGGAGCGTCTATCATAACGTCGCGGCCCTGATTGTTCTTCGGGAAAGCGATGTAGTCGCGTATGGTCTCCTGCCCGCCGAAGAGGGCGCAGGTGCGGTCGAATCCGAACGCAAGACCTCCGTGAGGCGGAGCGCCGAACTTGAAGGCGTTGATGATGAATCCGAACTTGTATTCGGCCTCTTCCTTGCCTATGCCGAGCACCTGGAACATCCTTTCCTGCACATCGGCCTGATGGATACGGATGCTGCCGCCGCCGAGTTCGTTGCCGTTCAGCACGAAGTCGTAGGCATTTGCGCATACGCGCTCCAGGTCTTCTTTCTTATCGGAATAGAACCAGTCGAGGTGTTCGGGTTTGGGGGCGGTGAAGGGGTGATGCATTGCATAGAAGCGGCCATCCTCCTCGCTCCATTCGAGCAAAGGGAAGTCCACGATCCAGAGGGGTGCGAACTCGTCCGGCTTGCGGAAGCCTAGGCGCCCGCCCATCTCGAGGCGGAGCACGCCGAGCTGGGTCTGGGTCTTGCGCTTCTGCCCGCAGAGCACCAGCACCAGGTCGCCGGTCTTGGCCTCTACGGTAGCGGCAATCGCCTTAAGATCCTCCTCGCCGAAGAACTTGTCCACGGAGGATTTCACCGTTCCGTCCGGGTTCAGCTTGATGTAAACCAGGCCCTTGGCGCCCACCTGCGGGCGCTTCACCCATTCGGTGAGTTCGTCAAGTTGCTTGCGGGTATATTCCGCGGCGCCGGGAACTGCGATCGCGCCCACATAAGGCACGCCGTCGAACACTCCGAAGCCGTGCCCCTGTGCAAGGGAGGTGATTCCGTGTATGGTCATCCCGAAACGCACGTCCGGCTTGTCGGAACCGTAATTGTCCATCGCATCGTACCAGCTCATCCGGGGGAGAGGGTTGGGGATGTCCACGTCCAGCACGTTCTTGAAGAGGGTGCGCATCATGCCTTCGAAGACGTTCAGCACGTCCTCCTGCTCCACGAAGCTCATCTCGCAGTCGATCTGCGTAAACTCGGGCTGGCGGTCGGCGCGGAGGTCTTCGTCGCGGAAGCACCTCACGATTTGGAAGTAGCGGTCGTAACCTGCCACCATCAGTAGCTGCTTGAAGGTCTGGGGGCTCTGCGGGAGGGCGTAGAACTGCCCGGGAGTCATGCGGGAAGGCACCACGAAGTCGCGGGCGCCTTCGGGAGTGGATTTGATGAGATAAGGAGTTTCAATCTCCAGGAATCCCTGGGCATCCAGATAGTTGCGCACTTCGTGAGCGATGCGGTGCCGCAGCTCCAGGGCTTTCTTCAGAGGATTGCGCCTGAGGTCGAGGTAGCGGTATTTGGCGCGCAGGTCCTCGCCGCCGTCGCTCTGGTCTTCGATCGTGAAGGGAGGGGTGAGGCTCTTGTTGAGGATGTTGATGCCGGCTACGCGGATTTCTATGTCACCGGTAGGCATCTTGGCGTTCTTGCTGCTGCGCTCGACAACTTCGCCCTGCACCTGGATCACGAATTCGCGCCCGAGGGAGGTCGCGGTTTCCACAAGTTCGGCGGGAGCGTCCGCTTCCACAACCAGCTGCGTGATTCCGTAGCGGTCGCGCAGGTCGATAAATGTCATACCGCCGAGTTTACGTGAGCGCTGCACCCACCCGGCGAGGGTTACAGCCTTTCCAACATCACTAATGCGGAGTTCTCCGCAGGTAGAAGTTCTGTACATTTTATGTTTAGTTAATCTGTTTTACAAGAGTCCCTGCCAGTTCCACGAAGGCCACCCCGTCGGGGCGGGAGGAGAGGGCGGCGGGGGTTCCGTCGTCGCCGTTCTCGCGTATGCTCTGCACCAGGGGGATGCAGCCGAGAAGCGGGATGCCCAGGGCCTCGGCCATCCTGGCGCCGCCATCCTTTCCGAAGATGAAATATCTCTCTTCCGGATGCTCCTCTGGAGTAAACCAGGCCATGTTTTCCACCAGGCCGTAAACCGGCTTGGCGATGGTTTCCAGGCGGAACATGTTCACGCCCTTCTCCACATCCGCAAGCGCCACCGTCTGGGGGGTGGTCACGATAACCGCGCCCTCGATGCCGATTTCCTGCACAAGGGAGATGTGGATGTCTCCCGTGCCAGGAGGCATGTCTATCAGAAGATAGTCCAGCGGCCCCCAGTTTGTCTGGAGCACCAGCTGCTTGAGGGCGTTGGATGCCATCGGACCGCGCCAGACGAGGGCCTGCCCCTTCTCGGCGAAGTAGCCGATGCTCATCCACTTCACCCCGAATTTTTCTATGGGGATGATGTAGTCTTTGCCGTTGATGTTCTCCGCCTCGGGGCGCGCCCCTTCCGTGCCCGTCATCACCGGCACCGAGGGCCCGTAAACGTCGGCGTCGGCAAGCCCCACCTTGTATCCGAGACGCGCCAGCGCTACCGCCAGATTCACCGCGACGGTGGACTTGCCCACGCCGCCTTTGCCGGAAGCCACGCCGATTATGTGCTTTACGCTCAGCAGCGTCTCCTTGGTGAACTCCGTGCCCTTCTTCGGGGCCGGAGCATCGATTTCAACCTCTTTAACCTCGGATTTAACCCCCTGCCCCAGGTGGCGTATGAGAGTTGCCCGGGTGGCCCCGAGGATGTATTTTTTCAGCGGATCGCGCTGTTTGGGGAAGCCCAGGGTGACGACCACCGAGCCGTCCCCGATTTCTATCCCCTGCACCATCCCGAGTTCCACTATGTCGCGGTCCTCCTTGGCAGGATGATGCACTTCGCGCAGGTATTCTTTTATCTGTTCTGCAGTCATTTCACAAAGTCAAGTTCCTTGATGATATTGTGGGCCTCGCCCCATTTTTCCACCATCCACAGCACATAGCGTATATCCACGTTGATGCAGCGCTGGAGGTCGGGCTCGAACATTACGTCGCTCGACATACTCTCCCAGTTGCCATCGAAAGCCAGGCCGATCAGGTTGCCGTCAGCATCGAGCACGGGGCTGCCGGAGTTACCCCCGGTGATGTCGTTGTTGGAGAGGAAGCAGGTGTGCAGCTGCCCGTCCTTATCGGCGTAGCGGCCGAAGTCTCTGTTCACGAACAGGTCGTGCACCTTGGCGGGCACGCGGAACTCGTAATCATCCGGATTCTCCTTTTCGAGAATGCCGTTGGCGGTGCACCAGTACCAGTAGCTCACGCCGTCCTTGGGGGAGTAGGGTTTCACGGAGCCGTAGGTAAGGCGCATGGTGAAGTTGGCGTCCGGGTAGCTGGGTTTGCCCTTGTTCCAGGCAAGCAGCGCGGCGGCAAAGTCCTTGGTGGCTTTGCGGTAGGCATCTCCTCCATTGTCGTTCATGGACGCGCTCAGATTATTCTCCAGAGCCACCTCCACTGCCTTGGCCCCTTCCACGTTCTCGCCCTTGAAGAGCCAGTCGATGAATGCGTCGCTGTTATCTTTGTTCAGGTCCCATCCCTCGATCTGTAACTTGTTTTCAGGCTTTACCCTGTCGAGGTAGAACGCCACCAGTGCCTTGGAAATCTTACGGTCAACCTCCTTGTTGTAGTCCTGCTCGCGGAAACCTTTGGAGCCGAGCAGCTTCTGCAGGATCTCGATATTGCCGAAGGTCTCAATAAGCAACAGTGCGTTCAGATAACCCTCCTTGCGGGACTGGATATAGTTGTCGATGTTTCCTATTGCATCTCCCCATGCCTCGCGGCGGGATTTTTTCTTGTCGATCCATTTTGTAAGGTCGGCCTCCTTCTTTTCCTCGCGGCCGATGATGTTCAGTTTCTTGAACGCAAGGTCTTCGCCCTGCCATTTCTTCCATCCGTTGGCGCTGCCTGCGAACTTGTTTGCATACTGCAGGCGTACCACCGGATCCGCCATCATCTCTTCCCACATAACCTTCTGGCGAACGGTGCGGGCTTCCACGCGGAGGTTGTTGGCTTCGACCATATCCTGCAACTGGGCTGCAGTCTGGAAGCGCTGGGTGCGCCCCGGGTAACCCATAATGAAGGTGAAATCCCCTTCCTGGGTGCCCTTGAGGGAGATCTTAAGGGATTTGACCGGGGTGTAGGGTTTGTTGTCCTTGGAATACTCTGCGGGCTCGTTGTCAGCTCCGGCGTAGATACGGAAAAGCGAGAAGTCGCAGGTGTGGCGCGGCCACATCCAGTTGTCGGTCTCTCCGCCGAATTTGCCCATCGATGCCGGAGGCGCGCCTACGAAGCGGATATCCTTGAAGGTCTGATACACAATAAGATACCAGACATTGTTATTGTAAAACGAAGTTACCCTTGCCGTGCAGTTGGGATTAGCTGCGGCTGCCGCTTTTTCCAGTTCGCCGCTCTTTGTCTGGAAAGCATCCCCCTCAAGCCCGGCGAGCGCGTCGGTCACATCCTCCATGCTCTTCATGAATTTCACCGTCAGACCCGGAACAGGGATTTCCTCCTCCAGGCTCTTGGCGAAAAAGCCATCTTCCAGGTAGTTCTTTTCCGGGGTGGAAAGGCGCTGTATGCTTCCGTAACCGCAGTGATGGTTGGTGGATACCAGGCCCTGCTGCGAGATTACCTCGCCGGTGCATCCGCCCCCAAACTGCACAATCGCGTCTTTCAGGGATGCGTGGTTGATGTTGTAGATGTCTTCCGCGGTCAGGCGGCAGCCTATGTTGCGCATGGCGTCCTCATTGAATTTCTGCAGCATCGGCAGGAGCCACATACCCTCGTCGGCTATTGCGGAAAGCGATATTCCCGCAGCAAGAATAGCTATAAGAAAGCGTTTCATACGGTTCTTTATTTAAAATCTTACAAATATAATAAAAAGGCCGGTTTTGAGCAATTCGCCACCCACCCTTAGGATTCTGCCACATTTTTCCACAGGTCAAGAGAATGTTTTTTATTTTTGCCTGCTGGATGCCTAAAGCAAGATAAGATATGGAAAACACGAAAACAGAACGGATAAGCGAACTGCATGCCTTGCAGCACGAATTTTTTGCCAGCGGAGCCACGCTCGACCTACGCTTTCGCGCCAGGATGCTCCGCACCCTGCTCGATGCCATAAAGAAATGGGAAAAGCCGATTTACGATGCCCTGTGGCAGGATCTCCATAAATCCGAACAGGAGGCCTTCCTCACGGAAATCAGCCTTGTTACTGGCGAAATCCGCAACCACCTCAGGCATCTTTCGCGATGGGCCCGCACCAGTTGCAGGCCGACTCCGCTGCAGATGCTTCCGTCCCGCAGCCGCATAGTCAAGGAGCCGCTCGGGTCGGCGCTTATCATAGCTCCGTGGAACTATCCCTTCCAGTTGCTGCTGAACCCGCTCGTGGGCGCGATCTCCGCCGGGTGCACCGCGCTGCTTAAGCCTTCTCCCTACGTCCCCAACGTTTCCAGGGTGATTGAAAGGATGATTTCAGAGTACTTCGACGAGCGCTATATCGCCGTTGTCCAGGGTAACCGGGAGGTGAACACGCAGCTGCTGGACCTTCGCTGGGACATCATTTTCTTTACCGGAAGCCCTGTTCTTGGACGCACCGTGATGGCCGCCGCAGCGAAACACCTTACCCCCGTCGTGCTTGAACTGGGCGGCAAAAGCCCCTGCATCATCACCCGCGATGCAAATATCGCGCTGGCAGCCAGGCGCATTGCATGGGGCAAGGCCCTCAATGCCGGCCAGACCTGTATAGCTCCGGATTACGTTCTGATCGACAAAGCGGTCCGCGACGAATTCGTGGAGGAGTACCAGCGGCAGGCGCGCGAATTGCTCGGCGCAGATCCGCAGCGCTCGAAGCACTTTGTACGGATGGTGAGCGACAAGGCGTTCGACAGGGTCTCTTCCTATATCACGGGCGACTACCGCGGAGGTAAAACAGATGCATCCGAACGCTATATCGAGCCTACGCTTGTCCTGGATCCCGCGCCGGATTCTCCGGTGATGACCACCGAGATATTCGGCCCCGTGCTGCCTGTCTGCACCTTCGACTCTCTCGAGGATGCTGTCGGATTCGTGAACGGCCGCGAGAAGCCGCTGGCCCTGTATTTCTTCGGAAAACCAAGCGACGGCAAGGCCGTTGTCCGCCGCACCTCGTCGGGAGGCGCCTGCATCAACGACACAATAATGCACATAGTGAACGACAAGGTCCCGTTCGGAGGTGTGGGCAATTCCGGGATGGGACGGTATCACGGAAAACTTAGCTTCGACGCCTTTACCCATGAGCGGGCGCTGATAATCACTCCGCGCAGCCTCGACCTCCCGTTCCGCTATATGCCATACCGGCTCTATAAACTGTTCCGCCTGATTCTGGGATAGTCAGAAAAGCGTCGGCTCCAGAGCTGCCGGGTGGAAAGAACGCCGGTGCTCGGGAGTGTAGCCCAGCCGGCGGATGGCTTCGATGTGCTCCGGGGTGGGGTAGCCGAAGTTGCGTTCCCATCCATATCCGGGATATTCCATCGCCAGGGCCTTCATGCGCTCATCCCTGTAGGTTTTGGCAAGCACGGATGCCGCCGCGATGGAGGCGTAGGTCGCATCGCCGTGGACCACGGTCCGATAGGCCTCGCGCCCGAAGTTTTCGAAGGGCCGGAACTTGTTGCCATCGATGAGCAGAAAATCCGGTTTTACTGCCAGTCCGAGCACCGCCCGCTGCATGCCGGTGACCGATGCCCAGAGAATGTTGAGGCGGTCGATCTCTTCGGCTTCCACCGCCACCACTTTCCATGCAACCGCCTCACGTTCAATCACTTCGCGAAGGGTGTCCCGGGCTGCGGCGCTCATCTGCTTGGAGTCGTTCAACAGGGGGTGCCGGAAGTCCGGAGGGAGGATGACGGCCGCCGCATAGACAGGCCCGGCGAGGGGGCCGCGGCCTGCTTCATCGCAGCCTGCTTCCAGTCGGCCTTCCTGCATGAAGGGGAGTAAGTGAGGATCCTGTGGCATCAGCCACAAAGTTAGTCATTTTCGGCAGATCGGCGCTCAAGCATCCTTATCATCTGCCTTTGGGCTTCAACCGTCTGCTGGAGGGCCTGGACAAGTTCTTTCTGGCGCCGGATTTCTTCATCTTTGGCCGTAAGCCGGCCTTCGTATTCATCCACGGTCTGCCGGAGGATCTCCTTGTGCTGCGAGTCTTCCTTCAGGAGATCCCCGCAATACTCCGGGAATACGGCTTCCATTACTTCCAGAAGGGAGATGCCGGTCGCCGTGCAGAATTTGAGTACGCTTGCGGTCACAATCTCCGTCCTGCCATCTTCTAGATTGACGAGGGTGCCCCTCGCCACTCCCATCCTGTCCGCCATTTCCACCTGTGGGAGATGCATCTGTTTACGGATCTTCTTGAAATAAGATTCTTCTGTCATTGTGCCCAAATTGTTGTTCCGGACAAAAGTATCTTTCAAAATGATGCGCAAAAATACAGCGTTGCGAAACAAATGTACAGTCTTAATATACAAAATACCCCCGCAAACTTAAATTTCAGTTTTTACCCCCGCCTTTTACCTACGGAAAAGTTGCAGATACTGCACGGTGATGTTATGTTTGCGAAACAAAAATGAACGCTTATGAAGACAATCGAAACCGCTTACCCCGAGTTTTCCCGGATGCTGCTCGACGACCGCATCTACGAGGACCCCACCATCACTTTTTCCGACATCTGCGCTTCTCTGGAGGTTGCCCCGGGCGACCTTGACGAAATTCTTGTAAAAGAAATGGGAATGAATGGCCCGGAAATTTTGCAATCCTTTCAAAAGTTATTAACTTTGTAGGCTATCCCGCATACGCGCGAAAATTTTAATAACAAAATACAATGAAAGATTACTCAACCAAAGACATCCGCAACGTGGTTCTCCTGGGCAGTTCCAAGTCCGGTAAGACCACTCTCTCAGAAGCCATGCTCTTCGAAGGCAAGGTCATCGACCGCCGTGGCACAGTTGAAGACAAGAACACAGTCTCCGACAACACCGAGTTCGAGCAGACCAACCAGAAGTCCGTTTTCGCTTCCGCTCTCTATGCCGAGTTCAAGAACACCAAGTTCAACATCATCGATGCTCCCGGTTCCGACGATTTCATCGGCGGCGCTGTTGAGGCATTCAAGGTTTGCGAGACCGGAATCCTGCTCGTGAACGGCACGCAGGGCGTCGAGGTGGGCACCGAGATTTTCGCCCGCCAGGCTGCGAAATACAATGTTCCGCTGCTTCTCGCCGTCAATCAGCTCGACCACGAGAAGGCCAACTGGGACCAGACTCACGACAGCATCAAGTCCGCATTCGGCAGCAAGGCTGCATTCGTGCAGTTCCCCGTCAATCCGGGCGCAGGCTTCGAGGGTTTCATCGACGTGGTGGATATGAAGTACTATCACGCTCAGGATGCCAATGGCAAGTTCGAGGTTGTAGATATTCCCGCACAGTATGCAGATGAGGCCGAGGAACTCCGCATGGCCCTCATGGAGAAGGCAGCAGAGGCCGACGACGAGCTCATGATGAAGTATCTCGACGAACTTACCCTCAGCGAGGAAGAGTTCGCCACCGGTCTCAAGCTCGGCATCGCCAAGGGAGAGATCATGCCCGTCTTCTGCATCTCCGCAAAGAAGAACATCGGCGTGAACAAGCTGATGGATTTCTGCGTAAAGGCAACCCACAGCCCCGAAGGAACTGTCAACAAGACCATCTCCGGCAAGGAAGTCGCCTGCAAAGAGGCCGCTCCTACCAGCATCTTCATCTTTAAGACCAGCGTGGAGCAGCACCTCGGTGACGTTTCTTACTTCAAGGTGATGAGCGGCGTGCTCAAGGAAGGCGCCGACCTCGTCAATCCCGAGAATGGCAATGGCGAGCGTCTTTCCGCCATCTACGCTGTGGCCGGCTCCAAGAAGGAGAAGGTCCCTGTGCTCCGCGCGGGAGATATCGGCTGCGTCATGAAACTGAAGGCCGGCAAGACCGACGTTACCCTTGCGGAATCCGGATGCGAGGCCTACGAGCACATCCAGTTCCCCGAGCCCAAGTACCGCTGCGCAATCAAGCCCGCCGACAAGAACGACGAGGCCAAGATGGGCGATGCCCTCAACAAGATCGCTGCCCAGGATCCTACCGCAATCGTCGAGTACTCCAAGGAACTCCGACAGACCATCCTCAGCGGCCAGGGCGAACAGCACATCAACTTCGTGAAGTGGCGCCTGAACAACGAGTTCAAGCTCAATGTCGAGCTCTATGCTCCGAAGGTCCCTTACCGCGAGACCATCACCAAGGTCGCTACCGCCGAGTACACCCACAAGAAACAGTCAGGTGGTGCAGGTCAGTACGGCCGCGTAGTTCTCCTCGTGGAGCCTATCGTTGAAGGTGTAGAGCCTACAGGCCGCTTCAAGATTGACGGCAAGGACACTCAGCTCACCATCAAGGGTAAGGAAGAAGCTACTCTCGACTGGGGCGGCAAGTTCGAGTTCGTGAACTGCGTCGTCGGTGGTGCCATCGACGCCGGCTTTATGCCCGCCATCAAGAAAGGTATTATGCAGAAGATGGAGGAAGGCCCTCTGACCGGTTCTTACGCACGCGACATCCGCGTCTACATCTACGATGGTAAGATGCACCCGGTTGACTCTAAGGAAATCGCCTTCATCATCGCCGGCCGCAACGCCTTCAAGGACGCCTTCAAGCAGGCTGGTCCGAAGCTTCTGGAGCCCATCTACCTCGTTGAGGTTATGGTTCCCGGCGACTGTATGGGTGATGTAATGAGCGATATCCAGAACCGTCGTGGTATCATCGAGGGTATGGGCAGCGAGAAAGGCTTCCAGATCCTCAAGGCCCGCGTTCCTCTGGCAGAGCTCTACAAATACTCTACTACCCTGAGCTCCCTCACTTCAGGCCGCGCTACCTTCACAATGAGCTTCATCGAGTACCAGCAGGTTCCGATGGATGTTCAGGAGAAGCTCCTCAAGGCTTACGAAGAGGAAGAGAAAGACGAGTAGCAGTGCGCTTCAAGCAGTTCTCGGTGGACGACGGCAGGTGCGCGATGAAAGTCGGCACCGACGGAATCCTTCTGGGAGCGTGGGTTTCCTGCGAAGGGGCCCGCAAGCTGCTTGACATAGGCACAGGATCGGGACTGATCGCCCTTATGGCGGCACAGAGATGTGCAGCCGGGGGCGATCGCCGTTTTGATATAACAGCCATCGACATCGATGCCGCTGCGGCCGGCCAGGCTGCGGAGAATTTCGCGGCGTCGCCCTGGGCCGGGCAGCTGACGGCGCTTCCGCTGAGTCTTGACGCTTTCCTGGCGGAAGGGCACGACGGTGAGTTTGATGTCATCGTGTCGAATCCACCTTATTATATTACTGGCAAGAGCATCATCCCTGCGGGAGAGGCGCGTTCTGCGGCCCGCCGGGATGCGGACCTCAGCCTCGACGACATCGTGAGGGCTGCTGCGGCTCTGCTGGCTCCGCAGGGAAGGCTGGCGCTCATCCTTCCGACGGCCCGTGAGGCTGATTTGCTGGCAGCCTGTGCCGCAGTAGGGATGGAGCTCCTGCGCCGCTGCCTTGTGCGCACCACTCCCCGCAAAGCGCCTTCCCGCCTGCTAGTGGAGGTAGGACGTATTCAGGGCGATCCTTCTGAGTCCGTTTCTTGGGGTAGGTCCGATGAAACCGTGGAGACCTACCCCAAAGTAGGCCGGGACCTACCCCATCAGGAGGAGGCCTGTCTTACGATAGGCAGCCCGGAATTCAGGATTCTGACAGGGGATTTTTACCTCTAGCGATCAGTTCGTAATCGGCGATGATCTCGCGGACGCGGTCGGTCTCGGAGCCTCCGATGGCCTTCAGGCGGTTGAAAGCGTTCTGGGCGATGCGCTGCCGCAGCTCTTCGTGGTCCAGCAGCTTGCAGGCCTTGTGCACCAGCTCCTCCTTGCTGCGGAAATACACGCAGCACTCTTTGGACGGCCACAACTTGTCCATATCCTCGGTATATTCGCTCAGCATCACAGTCTTGGTCGCCGGCAGCTCGAAGCAGCGGCGGGTGTAGGTGTCGTTGTTGGCCTTCGAGAAGAACACAAGGGCCACCTGGGTGCGGTTCAGCACCTTATTATAATCCTCTCCCACAGCAGGGCCGTAGTACACGTTCTCAAGCTGCGGCCATAGCGGCGAATTGCTCCAGTTGGCGGCATCTCCGTAGAGTTCGAAGGGCAGCCCGGCGTCCAGCAGTGCCTTGATCATACGGTCGCGGCCGTCATCCTCCCAGTGCCCGACGAAGGCCAGCGGGGTGTCCTTCTCGCAGGGGATGGGGAAATTGCGGGTCTCGATGTAGTACGGCAGCAGCACCTTGGCGTTCTTCACTCCTATGCGGGCGAAGTCCTCGACGTTCTTGCGGCGGTAGACGTAGTTCAGGTGGCAGTAGCGCGCGGCCTCGAGGTAGAATGACGAATTGTGCTTGTCCTTGCGCCTCTCGAAGGGGTCGTCGTTGTCGTATGAGAAGACTGTCGCCATCTTGCTGATGTCCCGGATGGCGGAGGGGTGGAAGAAGTAGCAGTGGTAGAGGAATACCAGGTCGGGCCTGAAATCGGACACTCTCCTGCGAAGGACACCGTCGGCGAAATTGATGGACGAGCCCACAAGCCACTGGTGCTTCATTTTCTCGACGACGCTGCCGAAGGGGCCTTTGGCCACGAATTCTTCGGTGTCGAGCTTGAGCACGTCGTGGCCCAGCCTGCGGAAGGCGTCGTAGAAGGCCTTCGCATAGATCTCGAATCTGAAACTGCCGACGACGAGTACTCTCATTTCTTCACATTTTCAAGGTTTATCCAGTCGCCGAAGGTGTATTCCCATTTCTCGGGATAGAAGTGGTCGAAGCCGCTCCAGTGGTAGAAAGTGTATTCGCCGAAATATATCTTGCCGTCGATGTTGTAGAAGTCCATCCGCACGTGGGGGAAGCCCTGCGCCAGGGTCTCGGCCAGAGCTACCATTTTCTCGTAGTTCTTCGGTTTGGCCGGAGGCACGGCTGCATTGTCGTGGTTGTCGTGCATATCCAGGTGGTTGAAGTCGCGGTCGTAGAAGTCGAACTTCGTGTGGCCGCTCTGGCGGTCGGTGGCCACGAACATCGCCTTGCACACGCCGTCGAAGCAGAAGAACTTGTAGTCCGTGAGCTCGCCGGTGGCTTCGTCCACGAGGTAGGGCTCCGCGATGATGCGGTGCTTCAGGCTGCGGTAGGGCCATTCTCGGGATTCCCAGAAGAAGTTTCGCTTCATCGAGCGGGCCAGCACTTCGGGGCATCTGCTCAGATCCACTGCGCTGCGGTCGGTGACGATGAAGGTGCCGCCGCTGTCGTGGGTGCATTTGAGCACGAACTTCTCGGGCAGGCGGCTGAAGTCGATGTCTTCCCAGCGCTCCCACACTCCGAGGGTAGGGATGAGGTATTCCTCTCCGATGATGCTCTCCACGTGGGCCTTCACCTCTGCTTTGTCCACCAGCGTGCAGTAGATTGGCTGGCGGTCGTGCAGCTTGAGCCAGTGGAGCTTCTCGTTGTATGTGCGCGGATTGTCCCAGTTCAGCCTGCGGTCGAACTTCCAGCGGTAGTACAGGCTGTTGAAGGCCTTGTCGGACAGCAGATGGTCCGCGTGCAGCCTCCAGCCCGCCACTATTATATATTTACTGAGTCTCGAAAGTATGCTCATAATGTGCTGATTCAAATATGGTTTATGACACAGAAGCAATACTGTATCTGCGAGAACATCTCCACCCCCGGAGAGGGCAGGGGGAGGGGCCCGTTGGATGCGAGTTATCGCGCAGCGATGGCGAAGCAGACAATGGGAGGGGACGGAGCGAACGCAGTGAGCGGAGCTTCTCGCAGATACAGTATTTCTTCTGTGTCATCTTCTGTGTCATCTCTTGCGACCCTCCTTCCATCGTTTTACGGGCAGGTACAGCGTATGCACGATCTTCCCTATGAAATTGTATTTGAAACCCCAGTCCTTCATCGCCTCCGGATAGAACTTGTTCTCGATCTCGTCGTCGGCAGCGATCGGGCGGCGATGCACGTCCGGCAGGCGGTCGGCGAAAGGATATTCTATATAGTGTCCGAACCACTTCATCCACTTGTTGTAGTTCGTGCCGCCTCCCACGCCCGCATTGTGCACCAGCGTGCGGGTCGGCGTGAGGCAGAAGCCGTGACGCTTGTGGACCTCCACGTTCCAGCAGATGTCCCACATATGCGAAGGCTTGTCCAGCCCCTGCAGGATGGGGAAAGTGCCGTGGTACTCCAGCGCATCGATCTCGGCCTCCGTCATACCCTCCAGCGCCTCCGCCCGGCTCTGGTAGTGGCGGAAGAACTGCCAGCGGTCAGCCCACGTCGCCCAGCCCCATATCTGAGCGTGAGGGCTGAAATAGACGTCGCCCTTTTGCGGGATGTTCAGCTGCGTGTGCCCTCCCACCATCATAACCTCCTTGTGGCCTTCATACTCCTCCAGGGCATTGTTCATATACTGCAGGAAGAAAGGCGCCGTGACAATGTCATCCTCCACCACGATCACGCGGCCTGCCGCCTCGACAACCTCCGTGATGCCCGAGATGATGTTCCTGTTGAGCCCGAAATTGACCGGCCGCTCCACGATGTGGACAGCCTTGAACGCCCCGGAGGGCAGACTTCGCAGCCACATCCTCACCGCCAGCACCTTCTCCACATCCTGCGGGCTGCGGGCAGCATCGCAGAAAGCAAAGACTTCCGTCTGCGCGGCACCATCATTGCACATAAGCGCCTCGATGGTCTGGCGGGCCGTGTCCAGCCTGTCATAGCAGAAAAAAGCTACTGGTGCGTAATTCATAGCAGGGGTCATTGCAATAACGTAAAGATACATATTTTCGACAAAAATTCTTAACTTCGGGATTCGCATGACAGACGACAGCAGGATATTGGAGCTATACCGCAGCGGAGAACGCAACCAGGCATTCAACCTGATCGTGCGGGAGTATGGTGAGCAGCTGTACTGGCACATCCGCAAGCTCGTGGCCAGCCACGAAGACGCGAACGACCTGCTTCAGAACACATACGTCAAGGCCTGGAATGCGATGGACACCTTCCGGGAAGACTCCAAGCTCTACACCTGGCTCTACCGCATCGCCACCAACGAAGTGCTGACCTTCCTCAACCGCAAGAAAATCATCGGCTTTCTGTCCATCAACAGCAACGAAGCCGCCTTCGAGCGCAAGCTGGCCGCCGACGAGAACTTCAACGGCACCAAAGTGCAGCTGTCGCTCCAGAAAGCCGTGAACAAACTTCCACCGAAACAGAAGGTGGTTTTCTCGCTGCGCTACTGGGAAGAGATGAAATACGAGGATATGGCAGAAGTGCTCGACACCTCCCCCGGAGCCCTCAAAGCCTCATATCACCACGCCTATCAGAAAGTGGTCGATTACCTTAAAAAAGATTTGGACATAGAAAATTAAACCTTTGATAAAACAGTTAGTCTAAGAAACCGAGCAATGAAAAACAACAACGACATATTACAGAGGGAAGAGTTCCGCCAGAACCCCTTCACGGTGCCCGAGGGATACTTCGCATCGCTTGAGGATACGCTGCGCGACAAGGTCTTCGCCACTGAGAAAAAGCCGGCCGCTTTCATCGGGGTGCTCAAGCCCGCGCTTATGATGGCCTGCTCGTTCGCAGTGATTTTCGGCCTCGGTTACGGCATCCTCTCGATGACAGGTAGCTTCTCCGGCAAGACACAGATGACTGCCTACGACGAAATCGCCGCCGCTGTCGAGAATTTCGACCCCGCGATGTTCGAGTACCTTGACGAGCTGGACTTCGAAGGATATCAGGCTCAATACACCCCGTCCGAAGAAGAAATTATGCAGTATTTCTCCACTCCTTCGACTGATGCAGCCCTCTACCACTACCTTGCTTCTATCCAATAAGATATATCAAGACTGAAATGAAAAGGATTTTAGCTATATCATTTGCATTGTGCGTACTGTCTGCTGTCGCTTATGCCCAGTGGATGCCCCAGGGAGGTTCCGATCAGGACCGCAAGCAGGGCGCAGACCGCATCAATGCCGCCAAAGTGGCCTTCTTCACCCAGCAGCTGGACCTGTCAGTGGCCGAAGCTGAGAAATTCTGGCCCGTCTACAACGAATACAATAAAGAAGTCGAGCAGGCAAGGGCCGCCATCCGCGGCGCGATGATGAAGATGAACGACCCCAACAAGAAAGCCGACGAACTCAAAGCTGCCCTCAAGGAATATACCGACTCGCAGAAGAAAGAGGCCCAGCTGACCGAGAACTACATCAACAAGCTGCTGCGCGTAATGCCCGTCGAGAAAGTAGCCAAAGTCTTCACCACCGAAGATATGTTCCGTATGCAGCTTCTCTACCAGTTCCGCCAAGGCGGTCCCGGTGGAGCAGGTGCCCCCGGCGCCCCCGGACAAAGCGGCAACGCCCCCGGCTCCAACAACGGCAACCGCAACCCCTGGCAACGAGGCGGCAACAACACCAAGCAGCAATAATGATTAAGTGTTTTCCATAAACAAAAAACCATCGGCTCGTTGAGAACCGGTGGTTTTTTGTCATTAGGACAGAGGTTTATATAATTGGATTTGAATATCCGAAAGTGCAATATCTGATGAAGAGAGTGATGTTCTAAGATCAAAATATTTGATCTTAGAACAGAAGAAAGGTAAAATGGGCAGTATATTTAATTCTACGGCAGGGAAGACGTAGTTTTCTCCCGACTAGGCGATGAAAACACCTGCTCGCTCATTTTCCCTGCATAAAATGAAAAAATCACGGCAAATCTTCATTATATGTGGCTATTTCTTTGAAAATCAGCAATTTTGGCCGCGTGGTATGGAAAAATGCGCAGGAGGTTCATTTTATGCGCTTGCGCATTTTTCTCTGCCGGGGATAGGTGCTGAGCAGTGGGCCGGGATGGAGGAAAAAGGACGGAGGAAAAAGGACGGAGGAAAAGAAACGGCAGAAAAGGAACGGCGGAAAAGGGACGGCGGAAAAGGAGCGATGCGGCCGGGCAAAAAGCGGCGCCCGTCCAGCGGAGCTTCTTCTTCCGTGGACGGGGCGTGCGTAGCTAGCCGGAGCGCGGCGAGGACTAGCCGATGACCCACTTGCTGCCGGGAATCAGGGAGATAAGTTTGGCGGTAATGGCGCAGCAGATGTAGGTCAGGATGGCGATGATCGGGATGGCGGCCCAGATGGGAACGGCCGGGTTGGCTGTGTCGCTGCCGATGACCAGCATAGAGATAGGGATGAGGTAGAGCATATGCATCAGGTACATACCGTAAGAGCGCTTGGCGACGCCGGTGACGAGGGCCGGAGCCTTCTGCTGGCGGATGCACGAGAACACGAGGAACAGTCCGAAGGTCGAGAGGGCCAGATTCGGCATACAGAATTCCCAGGCCCATTCAACGTCGGGGGTCGGCATCGGCACGCCCGGGACGCCCTTCATCCAGAAGGACCAGAAGGTGAATGCGGAGCCAATCAGGAAGCAGGCCCAGCCGACCCAGAGTTTGCGGGAGCGGCTCCAATCGAGGTGGACACGGATATAATGCGCCATCACCAGATAGCCCAGATAGCCGGAAACGTACCACAGGGCGGTGAAGCCGTTCCAGAAGCATTCGCCCCAGAGCTCTTTGGTGATGAAGCGGTGGATCCAGGGAATGAAAGTGGACAGCACGAACAGCGCAAGGAAGACTCTCTCCTCTTTGGCGCTGGCTTTCTCCAGCCACGGTGACACCACGGGGATGATGAGGTACAGGCCGATGAGGGGATACATAAACCAGAGGTGCCCGCCGGTAGACGGGAAATTGAAGGGGATCATCTTCAGCTCTTGCAGACCCTGGTCCCAGCCCATCCAGCCGAAAAGCGGCGGCAGGATGCAGTAGAGCACCATAAAAAACAGCATCGGAGGCAGGATGCGGGTGAAGCGGCGCTTGTAGAAGCCGGTCATTGTCTGGCCGCTCTTCATCGGGACGAGCAGGAAGGCCGAGACGATCATAAAGAGCGGCACGCAGGTACGGGCCACGAAGCCGTCGTAGAATGCCACCCAGAAGCGGGCCGCCTCATTTGGAACGAGCGACATATCGGTGGCCAGCCCGAAGCCGCCTCCGCCGTAGAAGCATTCGCTGGAATGCACCAGCATCACAAGGAAACAGGAAATCACGCGGATGTAGTCGAGAAAGACGATGCGGTTAGAGTCTTGCATAGCATTGGAGTAATTATCGCTAAGTTACAAAATCCCGCGACAATCCCCAGCCCACCGCCACCGGGGAATCGCCGCCTGGCCGGGAAAACAGCCCTATTTCCGGCCGAACGCTTCGAAAATCATCGCCCGGCCGAGAAGCCAAATTGGTGGGGGCCGGCGGCCTGAATGCTTGGCGAGGAAATATAAAATGCCTAACTTCACGCACCTATGAAAGCCTTTGCCATTATATGGTACGTAATTATGGTAGCTCTGCTGATCGGCGGCTGGGTGTGGTACTATGCTGACAGGAAAAGCGAGAAGCGTCGCAAGATGCCGCTGATCTTTATCGCTGCCGGCAACATTATGCTGGTAATCCTCTTTCTGGTGATTTTGCCGATTCTCAGAAAGTAAGCCGAAACAGACAAAGCACAGCCCTACCGCCCGGCCCTACCCGAGCAGTCCGGCGACGAGAATGCCGATGATGACGACTGGAGCGGCCCAGCGGATAATGAAGTAGAAGGTCTTGAAGAGGCCTGCCGGAATAGGATGGAGGCCGCCGCTGCTGATCTCGTCGAGAATGTCGGCGCGGCTGAGCTTATGACCGACGAAGAGCACTGCCAGCAGCGCACCGAAGGTCATCAGCACATTCGACGACACGTAATCGAAGAGGTCGAAGACGTTCAGTGTGAACAGCTTGACGTGGCTGAGCGGGCCTTGCGACAGGGAGCAGAGCACTGCGAGCACCACGAAGACAGACATCGAAACCGCCACTGCAGCCGCCCTGCGCATCTTGCACTCCTCGATGAGGAAGGCGATGACGACTTCCAGCAGGGAAATCGCGGAAGTCAGCGCCGCCAGGAAGAGTGACACGAAGAACAGGATCGCAGCGATGCCGCCGGCGGGCAGCTCAGCGAAGATGGCCGGCAGGGTGATGAAGACCAGGCCGGGACCCTGCCCGGGACTGATGCCGTAGGCGAATACGGCCGGCATTATGGCGCAGCCCGCAATCAGGGCGAAAAGCGTGTCGAGAAATGTGGTCTTGGCGCCGCACGAAAGGATGTTCTCGCTGCGGGGCACGTACGAAGCATAGGTAAGGATGGTGCCGCAGCCCAGCGACAGCGAGAAGAACGCCTGTCCGAGCGCAGCTATGGCCGATGAAGCCGTGAACTTCGAAAAGTCGGGTTTGAAGAGGTACCTGACGCCTTCCCCGGCCCCGGGCAGGGTCATAGAGCGCACCGCGAGGATCACCATCAGCACGAAGAGCACCGGCATAAGCGTCTTGGTGAATTTCTCGATGCCGTTCTTGACGCCCGCGACGATTATCACACCGGTGCACAGCAGAAACGCGAGGGTGTACAGGATTGGCGGCCAGGTGCCGGTGACGAACGTATTGAAGGTGCTTTCCGGCTGGATGCCGCCCCCTGAGGTGAAGCGCAGCCCGAAGGACATCAGCATATAGCGGATGCTCCAGCCGCCGACCACGCTGTAGAACGACAGGATGAAGGCTGCCGCAAGCACGCTGAGCAGGCCAGCCACCTTCCAGCCCTTGTTGCCGCCCAGTTTCTTATATGCTCCGAAAGCATTGGCCTGGCTGCGGCGGCCGATGATGAATTCGCACGCCATAATGGGCATACAGATGAACACCACGCAGACCAGATAGACGATGATGAAGGCCGCGCCGCCGTTCTCTCCCACAAGGTAGGGGAAGCGCCAGAGATTGCCGAGGCCCACTGCTGAGCCTGTCATAGCCAGGAGGATACCGAGGCTGCTGGCGAACGAATCGCGATTTGCGGAACTCTTGGACTGCTGGCTACTCATCGTTGCTTCTTCTGACGTATGTGCGGAACTCATACTTCAACCCGCTGCGAGGGTCCTCGGTAGTGTTCGACCGCTCGGCGAGCTCCCAGACTTCGGGGTCGATGGCCGGGAAGAAAGTGTCGGCGTCGGGAACCACCGTGTGGACGTGCGTCACATAGAGCCGGTCCGCCACATCGATTGCCTGCCGGTATATCATTCCCCCTCCCATAACGAAGATTTCGGAATCCTCAGCGACCTCGAAGGCCCTCTCCAGGGAATCCACTGCGACGGCCTGAGAATCCCCGGCATTCTCCCATTCCGCAGCCAGCCGTGCGCTGACCACTATGTTCTGGCGGCCCGGGAGGGGCTTGCTGCCGATGGACTCCCAAGTGCGGCGGCCCATAACCAGGCTGTGCCCCATCGTCGTAGCCTTGAAAAACTTCATATCGGCAGAAATGTGCCAGGGCATATCGCCGTCGCGGCCGATGGCCCAGTCGTCAGCGACTGCCACAATTATATTGATGGTGGGTTCTGAAGTCTTCATCCCTGAAATCTTCTTGATATACTACACAGCCACCGGCGCCTTGATGGCCGGCCAGGGGTCATAGCCCTCCAGCTGGAAGTCTTCGTAGCGGAAACTGAATATGTCTTTGACATCCGGATTGATCTTCATCACCGGCAGCGGCCTCGGAGTGCGGCTCAGCTGCAGGTCCACCTGCTCGAAATGATTGCGGTAGATATGCACGTCGCCGAAGCTGTGCACGAAATCGCCGGGCTCATAGCCGCAGCACTGGGCTACCATCTGTGTCAGCAGGGCGTACGAAGCGATGTTGAAGGGCACGCCGAGGAAGACGTCGGCACTGCGCTGGTAGAGCTGGCAGCTGAGACGGCCTTCGGCCACATAGAACTGGAAGAGCGTGTGGCAGGGCGGCAGGGCCATCTTGTCCACCTCAGCCACATTCCACGCCGAGATGATGTGCCTGCGCGAATCCGGATTCTTCTTGAGCTGCTCCATCAGGTTCGCCAGCTGGTCGATATGCCCTCCGTCGGGGGTGGGCCAGCTGCGCCACTGGTGGCCGTAGACAGGTCCCAGCTCACCATTCTCATCGGCCCATTCGTCCCATATCGTGACTTTGTTGTCGTTGAGGTACTTGATGTTGGTGCTGCCGCTGATGAACCACAGCAGTTCGTAGATGATGGAGCGCAGATGCACCTTCTTGGTGGTCAGCAGCGGGAATCCGTCCTGCAGGTGGAAGCGCATCTGGTAGCCGAACACGCTTTTGGTGCCGGTGCCGGTGCGGTCGTCCTTCATCACGCCGTTGTCCTTTATGTGCTGCAACAGATCCAGATATTGCTTCATCGTGAATACTTATCCGTTTATAATTGATTACAAATGTTTCTAAACGCTTGACCTTACAGTTTCAGCACGGCCATAAATGCGCTCTGGGGCACCTGTACGTTGCCGATCTGGCGCATACGCTTCTTGCCCTTCTTCTGCTTCTCGAGCAGCTTGCGCTTACGGGTGATGTCGCCTCCGTAGCACTTGGCCGTCACGTCCTTGCGCACCGCCTTGACCGTCTCGCGGGCGATGATCTTGGCGCCGATGGCTGCCTGTATGGCGATTTCGAACTGCTGGCGCGGGATGAGCTCCTTGAGCTTCTCGCACATCCGGCGGCCGAAGTCGTAGGCGTGGTCGCGGTGGATGAGTGACGACAGGGCGTCGACCGGCTCTCCGTTGAGCAGGATGTCGAGCTTCACCAGGTCGGCGTTCTTATAGCCTGTGACGTGGTAGTCGAACGAAGCGTAGCCCTTGGATATGGATTTGAGGCGGTCGTAGAAGTCGAAGACTATCTCCGCCAGCGGGATGTCGTAGTTGAGCTCCACGCGGTCCGAGGTGAGGTAGTGTTGGCCGGCCAGCGTGCCGCGCTTGTCGAGGCAGAGCTTCATTATCGGCCCGAAGAACTCGCTCTTGGAGATGACCTGGGCGCGGATGTACGGCTCCTCGATGTGGTCGATGAGCGTCGGCGCAGGCAGGCCGGAAGGATTGTGCACGTCGACAACTTCGCCCTGGGTGGTATAGACTTTATACGACACGTTCGGCACGGTGGTGATGACGTCCATATCGAACTCGCGGTAGAGTCTTTCCTGGACGATTTCGAGGTGGAGCAGGCCGAGGAAGCCGCAGCGGAAGCCGAAGCCGAGGGCCAGCGAGCTCTCGGGTTCGAACACCAGCGAGGCGTCGTTGAGCTGAAGCTTCTCCAGTGAGGAGCGCAGGTCTTCGTATTCATCGGCCTCGACGGGATAGACACCGGCGAAGAGCATCGGCTTGACCTCTTCGAAGCCGGCGATGTGGCTGCTGCAGGGATTCTCGACGTGGGTGATCGTGTCGCCCACTTTCACCTCGACGGCTGTTTTGATGCCGGAGATGATGTAGCCCACGCTGCCGCAGGGTATCTCGTCGCGGGGGCAGAGCTTCATCTTGAGCACGCCCACCTCGTCGGCGTCATACTCGCGGCCGGTGTGCACGAACTTGACTTTGTCGCCGCTGCGCACGCTGCCGTTGACTACTTTGAAATATGCTATGATGCCCCTGAAGGGATTGAAGACGGAGTCGAAGATGAGGGCCTGGAGCGGAGCGTCGGGGTCGCCGCTGGGGGCGGGCACGCGGTCCACTATCGCATCGAGGATGGCGGGAACTCCCTCGCCGGTGCGGGCGCTGGCCAGCAGCACGTCGTCGGGATCGCAGCCGATGAGGTCCACGACCTGGTCACGCACGACGTCGACCATAGCTGCGTCCATATCGATCTTGTTGAGGACGGGGATGATGGCAAGGTCGTGCTCGATGGCGAGGTAAAGGTTGGAGATGGTCTGGGCCTGGATGCCCTGGGTGGCGTCGACCACCAGCAGTGCGCCCTCGCAGGAGGCTATGGCGCGGGACACTTCGTAGGAGAAATCCACGTGGCCCGGGGTGTCGATGAGGTTGAGGACGTAGTCCTGGTCGCCCCTGCGGTAGTTCATCTGGATGGCGTGGCTCTTGATGGTGATGCCTTTCTCCTTCTCGAGATCCATACTGTCAAGCACCTGGTCTTCCATTTCGCGCTCGTCCAAAGTCTTGGTGCATTCGAGCATACGGTCGGCAAGAGTGCTCTTCCCGTGGTCGATGTGGGCTATAATGCAAAAATTTCTGATGTTCCTCATACTGTGTGCAAAGATAATTAATCAAAAAGAGTTATTTTTGTAGATACGCTAAAATCATTTGCAATTTTCAAAACATCAACTGAATATGAACGACATCAAGATTATGAACAGAGCTGCCGACAATATCCGTATTCTGGCGGCTTCTATGGTTGAAAAGGCCAAATCGGGACACCCCGGCGGAGCTATGGGCGGTGCTGATTTTATCAACGTGCTCTTCAGCGAGTTCCTGGAGTATGACCCCCGCAATATGAAATTTGAGGGACGCGACCGTTTCTTCCTCGATCCGGGCCATATGGCTCCGATGCTTTATTCACAGCTTGCGCTCACCGGCAAGTTCAGTATGGAAGAGCTGGCGACCCTGCGTCAGTGGGGCTCACCGGTCACCGGCCACCCCGAACTTGATGTAGTTCGCGGCATTGAGAACACTTCCGGCCCGCTCGGCCAGGGACACGTTTTCGCAGTCGGCGCAGCCATCGCAGAGAAACACCTCGCTGCCGTCCTCGGCGAAGAGGTTATGAACCACAAGATCTACGCTTACATCTCTGACGGCGGCATCCAGGAGGAGATCAGCCAGGGCGCAGGCCGCATCGCCGGCACGCTGGGCCTTGACAACCTCATTATGTTCTACGACTCCAACGACATCCAGCTTTCTACCGAGACCAAGGTGGTTACGACTGAGGACACTGCAGCCAAATACCGCGCCTGGGGCTGGAACGTATATGAAATCAACGGCAACTGCGTGGACCAGATCCGCGGCGCGCTGACTATGGCTCAGAACCCGAACGGCAAGCCGACCCTCATCATCGGCAAGTGCATTATGGGCAAGGGTGCCCTGAAGGCCGACGGCAGCAGCTACGAGCGCAACTGCAAGACCCACGGTGCTCCTCTGGGCGGCGACGCTTATGTCAACACTATCAAAGCTCTGGGCGGAGACCCCGAGAATCCTTTCCAGATCTTCCCTGAGGTCAAGAAGCTCTATGCCGACCGTGCAAAACAGCTCCGCAAGATTATGGACGCCAAATATGCCCGCAAGGCAGAATGGGCGAAGGCCAATCCCGAGAAGGCCGCCCTGCTCAAAGAGTGGTTCAGCGGCAAGGCCCCTGTCATCGACTGGAGCAAGGTCAGCCAGAAACCCGACGACGCTACCCGCAGCGCTTCTGCAGCAGTTCTCAGCCAGCTGGCACAGCAGGTTCCCAATATGATCTGCGCAAGCGCCGACCTGAGCAACTCCGACAAGACCGACGGCTTCCTGAAATATACTACCAATATGGTGAAGGGCGACTTCAGCGGTGCGTTCTTCCAGGCAGGTGTGGCTGAGCTCACGATGGCTTGCTGCTGCATCGGTATGGCCCTCCACGGCGGTGTCATCCCGGCTTGCGGTACCTTCTTCGTATTCTCAGACTATATGAAACCCGCAGTCCGTATGGCTGCCCTGATGGAAGTTCCCGTGAAGTTCATCTGGACCCACGATGCATTCCGCGTAGGCGAAGACGGCCCGACCCACGAGCCTGTTGAGCAGGAGGCACAGATCCGCCTGATGGAGAAACTCAAAACCCACAAGGGCAAGAACTCGATGCTCGTGCTCCGTCCCGCCGACAGCGACGAGACCACCCAGGCCTGGAAGCTCGCGATGGAGAACACCACTTCTCCGACCGGTCTCATCTTCAGCCGCCAGAACATCAAGACCCTCCCTGCCGGCAACGACTACAGCCAGGCAGCCAAGGGTGCCTACATCGTAGCCGGTTCAGATCCCGACTTCGACGTAATCCTCCTCGCTTCCGGTTCTGAGGTGTCAACCCTCGTGGCCGGTGCCGAACTCCTTCGCTCCGACGGCATCAAGTGCCGCATCGTAAGTGTGCCTTCAGAGGGTCTGTTCCGCAGCCAGAGCAAGGCCTACCAGCGCAGCATCCTCCCGGGCAACAAGAAGAAATTCGGTATGACCGCAGGTCTGCCCGTGACCCTCGAAGGTCTTGTAGGTGCCGGCGGAAAAGTCTGGGGCCTGAGCTCATTCGGCTTCTCAGCTCCCTACAAAGTCCTCGACGAGAAACTCGGCTTCACCGCCGAAAACGTCTACAACCAGGTAAAGGCGATGCTGAAATAAGCAAGCCGCCCCTGCTGACAAAAAACCACCGGTTCCCCCCGAGCCGGTGGTTTTTTTTATGTGCGCCCCGACCAACTTCTCAGCACCTGTCCCCGGCTGAGAAAATGCGCTCCATCAGCTGCCATTTATCGGCGGAGCTGGCGTTGGCAGGAGCAATAACCGCGCTGGGGCTACATTCCGGGGCGGCGGATGGTGAGGCGGATGGCTTCGGGGTGTGCTGCAGCGAAAGATGCGGCGTCTTCTACGACGCAGGCGAGGTAGCCGCCTCCGCCGGCGCCGGGCATTTTCCACGCCAGCACGCCTGGCACGGCGCTATATTTCTTGATCACGTCCAGTATGCTTTCCACGGACTTTTTCCCCGGCTCGCCAGCCATCTTGTCCCCTCTGTTCGCATCGTCCACTCCGTCCGCGCTGTCCATCACGGGCTGCACCATCGCGGGGAAGATGGCGACCTGGGCGTCGAAGGAGGCGCGGTAGGCGGCGGCGAATGCAGTCAGGTCGCGGGCCATAATGGCGTCCCAGCAGCTGGCGGCGGCCGTAGCCAGAGCCTGGACCTTGGCGGCGGTGATGTCCTTGCCCTCGACGACAGAACAGCCGGGCCGGCGCGGCTCCATCGGAACCATCGCCAGGTGGTCCTCCAGCCACGAAAGCACAGTCTCGTCGGTGCAGACCTCGATCTTCTCAGGCCAGAAGCGGCCGTTGTAGTAGTGCCTGCAGAGTCCCGGCACGCAGATGCCGATGGAGTCCTGGGCGCCACTGGTGATGCCGTCGGAGCGCTCGGGGTCGTTTTCGAAGCAGAACACCAGCTTGGCCAGCATCTCCGGGTCCATCGCAGGCAGCTGATACGGCCAGATCTTGCGGATCATATTGCGGGTCGAGGTGGCCAGTCCGCAGCGCTCGCGGATTTCGAAGGTGGGCTCCAACGAAATGGTCAGCGCCCAGCCCGGAGCCATACAGGACACGTACGGCTGGTCGATCCAGGTGCCGGCGAGGTCCAGACGGGTCGGGATGCGGCAGGCGATCTGCTTCAGCGCCGTCGATGAGCGCGCTTCCAGCCCTGTGGAGGGCACGCGCTGCAGCACGACATATTCGATGCCGCGCTCCCGGCAGACACGCTCTTTCTCAGGCGAGCCGCCGTCCTCGTTCACCACAAGCACATCCGGCTTGACAATGTCCAGGGTAGGGAGGAAGTCCAGCACTCCGCTGCCCGCATTGATGAACGCGTCCTTGACATAGCGGATGCTCTTGACCATAAACAGGCGCTCCTGCTCGCTGTAGACGGTCTTGTGGTGCTTGTAGCCCAGAATGGTGGCGTCGCTGCCGATGCCGACGTACAGGTCGCCGTACTCCGCAGCCTGGCGGAAAAACTCCACGTGCCCGCTGTGCAGCAGGTCATAACATCCTGAAACAAAGACTTTTTTGGCCATATCCGACTCGCGTGCGTGAAAATGCATACCAAAATACTGATTATTTCGCACAAACGCGAGGAAAAACGCTGGAAAAGTAGTATCTTAGAATGCCGGAGAGCGTCGTGGCCACGCGTTCGTCCCCAGCCGCAGCAGCTCGGGCCGGGGGGCGCAAGCCGCGACGAAACCGAAATGACGATAGCAAACAGAACAATATAAATATGAAGAAACTTCTCACCCTGACCCTGATTGCCTGCCTGGCAGCCATCGCCTGCACCCGCACCGTCAAGCCGCAGGACCGCCTGCTGGCCAATGAATCCAAAATCAACGAAATCATCGCGCAGATGACCCTCGAGGAGAAGGTCAATATGCTGCACAGCAAGACCAATATGTCGTCGGCCGGAGTCGAGAGGCTCGGCATCGCCGATATGAACTACGCCGACGGCCCCTTCGGCATCCGCGAGGAAGGCGTGCCCAACGGCTTCCAGAGTGCCGGCTGGACGGTGGACTCAGCCACTTACTTCCCCACCGGCAGCGCCCTTGCAGCCACCTGGAGCGAGGACCTGGCCTACAAGTACGGCACCGGAATGGGCGTTGAAGCCCGTCTGCGCGGCAAGGACATCATCCTCGGCCCCGCCATCAACATCCAGCGTCTGCCCGTCGGCGGCCGCAGCTATGAGTACCTGAGCGAGGACCCCATCCTCTCCGCCGCCCTTTCCCTCTACTACACCAAGGGCGTCCAGGACCAGGGCACCGCAGTCTGCATCAAGCACTTCGCCGCCAACAACCAGGAGACCAACCGCGGCAGCGTGGACGTGAGGGTTGACGAGCGCACCCTCCGCGAAATCTACCTCAAGCCCTTCGAGCGTGCCGTAGTTGAAGGCGGCGCGATGGCAGTGATGCCGGCCTACAACCGTGTGAACGGCGACTACTGCTCGGAGAACGAGCACCTGCTCAACGAGATCCTACGCGGCGACTGGGGCTTCAAGGGAATGACCGTCTCTGACTGGGGCGGCACCCACAGCACGATGGGCGCAATGCTGCACGGCCTCAACGTGCAGATGACCGGCTCCACCTACCTCGGCCCGGCCGTCATCGACTCCATCAAGACCGGAGCGCTGACCGAAGCCCAGGTCGACGAGAAGGTGCGCCAGATCCTGCGCGTACGTTTCGCCATCGAACCCGTGCCCGCCGACAAGGCCAACCAGGCCATCACCTCGCAGCCTGAAAGCCAGGCCATCGCCCGCCAGGTAGCCGAGAAATCCATCGTCCTGCTGAAGAACGAAAACATACTTCCCATCAAGTCCGGCGTGAAGAAA
>JAEEGL013817352.1_pt1 | contig 35838 bp, 20 predicted proteins | sample 9134231 | NCBI WGS metagenome assembly JAEEGL01 (sample SAMN16246548, study PRJNA631951) | gut metagenome | biome: gut microbiome; feature: rumen; material: fiber-attached | host: Bos | place: Iran: Karaj | collected 2018-10
CATACGATGGAGCCACTGCGCTGGTCACCGTTCCATATAATATAATGAGCCTACTCACCGTCAAGGTGTCTGGTGCCGACGTTAGCATCTCGCAGAGCAGCAGCTTGGCAGAAGAAGTCAGCTATGTGCTCAGCGGCAGCACTACGAATGGCTCTTTCACGACGGACGGCAGTTTCAAAGCTACCATCGTGCTTGACGGTGTCACGCTGACAAGCCAGACGGGAGCCGCCATCACCATCGACAACAGTAAGCGTATCAACGTGGAGGTGAATGGCACAAACACGCTTGCCGATGCTGCTTCCGGTTCGCAGAAAGCATGCTTCTATATCAAGGGACATGCCGAGTTTTCAGGTAGCGGAATTCTAAACATCACTGGTAATGCAAAGCACGCATACCGCAGCAACGAATATACGCAGCTGAAAAAGAAGTTCACAGGTAAACTGAACGTCCTCGGCGCAGCATCTGACGGTCTGCATGTCCAGCAATACTTCCAACAGAATGCAGGCAATGTAACAATACAAGGCGTGAGCGGCGACGGCGTAGAAGTGGAGTTCGACAAAGATGACGACAACGTCATAAAGACTGACGAAGAGAATACTGGCCAAATTGTTATCAAGGGTGGTACTCTGGACATCACGACCACGGCAGACGCATGCAAGGGGCTGAAAGCCGAAGGAAACGTGGAGATTCAGGACGGCACGCTTACAATAACGCAGAGCGGAGGTCTCGAAGTCACTGACGACCTAAGCTATACGACAGCCGTAAAATCAGATAAGGACATCAACATCACAGGCGGCACCATTACCATAAACAACACTGCCGACGGCGGTAAGGGACTAAGTGCTGACGGCAATGTATATATTGACGAGAGCAATACCACAACCATCATTGACATAACGGCAAATGGCAAGGGTGGTACTGCCGAGACCACGTCTGGCGGAACCACAGAGGAGCCTGCAAAGTCATACAAAGTATATGTCAGCATACCCTCCTCTGGTGGTGGCCCTGGTGGTGGCTCTCGCGCATGGTCGAAGCTCTACCTCTACAAGAGCGACGGCACGTTGGTGCAACAGCTTACGAACACCATTACTAAGTCCAGCGGATATAGCAACATCACCTTCTACTACTACGACTTCAAAACGGCTGGCGACGGCGAAACTACCTATTATTTCAAGTCCGACGACTACACCTCTGGCATGGGTGGCGGTACGACGTACTCCATCCAATCCGTATCGTTCCTCGCTCCCTCAGATGGTCAGGACATATACTACTCCATCACGAACAGCTATCAGACCAGCGGCACAACGCGCACGTACCAAATTTCAGACGTGACGACATCCTATGGCGGTAGCAGCGACCTGAGCGAGGATAACGGGACGTCGTATAATGCTGCAGGCATAAAGGCCGACGGCAACCTGACAATCGCAGCAGGCACGGTAAAAGTGAAGAACAGCGGAGCCATGAGCAAGAGCCTCAAGTCGAAAGCCACATGCACCATCGGCGGCGGAACTGTAACACTCACTCCGAGCGGAGCCATGCAGGTAATCAACAGCGACGCATCCTATAGCAGCGGCATAAAGGCCGAAACCTTCACCCTCTCTGGCGGAACTCTCGACATTACGGCAAGCGGAGCTGCGGGCAAAGGCATCTCCGTCACAAACATGACAACTGACGGCGGCACACTCACCATCATTGCATCAGGTGTAGGCCAGACGCTCTCCAACAACCGCTATACGGCGAAGGCTATCAAAACTGATGGTAACCTGGCGCTGAACGCTGGCGAAATCACCGTTACCACAACACAGGCTGGCGGCAAGGGCATCAAGGTTAATGGTGCCTACACGCAGGGTACGTCTGATGGCAACGGCCCCAAACTAACCATCAACACGCAGGGCGGGCGCTTCGGCACAAGCTCGTCTGGCGGCTATGGCGGCATGGGGGGCAAGACCACAGGACAAGGTGGCGCAGCAAAGGCGCTGAAGGTGATGGGAACACTTGTCATCTATGGCGGCGAGACAGAAGTTTCCACCAAAGCTGATGGCGGCGAGGGCATAGAGTCACGCACGAGCATCACCATACAAGGTGGCAAACACTACCTCGCAACCTACGACGACGGCATGAGCTGCAATGGCCCCATAAGCTTCAACGGAGGCGTTACTGTGGTCTATTCCAACGGCAACGACGCTGTGGACAGCAACTATGGGCGCAGCGGAGCAATACAGATTGGCAACGGAACCATCTTCGCATACTCCTCGAAGGGTGGTGCCGAGGAAGGACTCGACTGCGACAACAACTCATACATCCAGATTACGGGCAAGGGTATCGGCATCAGTGCAGGTGGAAGCCAAGGCGGTGGTGGCGGCTGGGGAGGAAGTTCCAGCAGCATTTCGAATGCTGCGCAGGGCTACAACCTCTACACCAACAGCATCAGTTACGCCACGGGACGCTACTACACTCTCGCCGATTCCAACGGCAACAACCTCGTGACATATAGTTTCGGCGCAAACGTTAGCAGCAACCTCGCACTATTCACGGCAACAGGCATGGTGAAGGGCAGCACATATACAGTTAAATACAGCACAACAGAACCCTCTGACGCCACGACAGCCTTCCACGGCCTGTATCTTGGCTCGTCAGCAACGGGTTCTAACTCTGTCATCAACTTTACTGCACAATAAATAATTTTAGCGCCAGCAAAAACTCGCGAATACACTTTTTCTCGAGAAACACTTGCTCTTTATTAAGGGATGTGTTACCTTTGCGCCCGCTTAGAGTCCGAAGGGGCTAAACAAGAGGACGACACAGAGCCGCCCCGCCTCCCGGAAAAATCCGTTTAACACATAATTAAAATGTACGCACTCGTAGAGATTAACGGTCAGCAGTTCAAGGCAGAAGCAGGCAAGCGCCTCTTCGTAAACCGTCTGCACGAAGCAGAAGTAGGCCAGACTGTTGAATTTGAGAAAGTGCTGCTCGTCGATAACGACGGCGCGGTAACCGTAGGTACTCCCAGTGTGGAGGGCGCAAAAGTAGTTTGCGAAGTTCTGAAAGAGCTCGTCAAGGGCGATAAGGTGCTCGTGTTCCACAAGAAGCGCCGCAAGGGCTACCGCAAGCTCAATGGTTATCGCCATCAGTACACTCAGCTGGAAATCAAACAAGTCATTGCTTAACATTCAAACCTAAAACAAGTATTAGATTATGGCACACAAGAAAGGTGTAGGTAGTTCTAAGAACGGTCGCGAATCAGCTTCGCAGAGACTGGGTGTTAAGATTTGGGGTGGTCAGGTTTGCGTTGCTGGCAACATCATCGTTCGTCAGCGCGGCACAGTCCACTATCCCGGCAAAAACGTAGGTATGGGTAAGGACCACACGCTCTTCGCCCTGACCGACGGTATTGTCAACTTCAAGCGCGGACGCCTGAACCGCAGCGTCGTATCCGTGCTTCCCCAAGCTGAAGCGTAACGCAGAAAAGCACAAGTCTCACTCAGTGTAGACTTCATTCTCAACAAGAAATACTCGCAGCGCACACGTCAACACGTGTTCGTTGCGAGTTTTCGTTTGTCTATATGCGAAAAAACATGTACCTTCGCAGCCATAAAACTCACATCTTGCAACATCGCCATGAATTTTTACCATATAATCATAACATCAGCAGCCCTGCTTTTGGCATCATGCGGCCCCGATAAGGAGCATGTACGCATAAAGGGTTCATTCCAAAACCTCAGCACGGCAGAGTTCTACATATACCAGGAGGAAAATGCCGAGTGCATCGACACTGTACACATCGAAGGAGGAAAATTCTCTTACGACTTCCCTGCGGACGACAAGTGCATACTGACACTACTCTACCCCAACTTCTCGCGCACATACATCATCGGCGAACCTGGCGAGACTGTGGAGATTAGCGCCAGCGCGGAACACCTCCTTGAAGCCGACGTGAGCGGAACGGATGCCAACGAGAGGTTTACGCGCTTCCGCCTCAGCCAGATTGGGAAACCCGAAGGCAACGTACTACTCGCTGCCCAGCAATACATACGCGACAATGCCTCCGACATAGATGCTACGGCGGCATTCATCGCATACTTTGCCTCAAGTGCCGAACCGCCTTCGCGCGAAGGTCTCGCGATGTTGGACGTACTGAAAAAGGAGCAGCCAAAGGACAAGACTGTGCTGAGTCTAGACCATCGCATGCGCCAGCAACTCAGTGCCGCCAAGGGTTCCATGCTACCAAATGTCGACATTGTCATGAAAGACGGGGAAAAGAAACCCCTTGCTGAAATACGCGGCGGGCGCCCAATGCTCATCGTCTTTGCTGCTTCATGGAACTATCGTAGCCACGAATTCCTGAACGTCCTGCGAAAGGTACGAAGAGCGTACAGCCCAGAACGCCTCGCCACGCTCTGTGTCTCGCTTGACCTCTCACGCAAGCAGTTCGACATGATTGCCGAACGCGACTCCATCCCCGCCCCCATCGCCTTCGATGGTCTCGGATTCGAATCCCCCGCAGCACAATCCCTCGCCGTACGCTATGTTCCAGGAAACATCATCGTAGATGCACGAGGCCGCATAGTGGCACGCGACGTTGAACCAGACAAGATCAGTTCCGAAGTAGAACGTGTTCTATAAACAACCCATTCTGCCACCATTTCCAACTTTCCAATACCATAATCCCTTCCCGTGCTCTCCCAAATCAATAGTGCCGCCCTCGATGGTCTCAAGGCCGTGCCCGTTACGGTAGAAGTCAATGCCACGCTCGCCGACGAACATGGCTTAAGCGAACCATACTTCATCATGGTAGGCTTGCCCGACAAAGCCGTAACGGAAAGCCGTCAGCGCGTAAAAAGCGCCATCTTCAATTCCGAGCAGAAACTGCCGCGCATAAATGTTACGGCGAACTTTGCCCCCGCTGACATCCGCAAGGAAGGTAGCGGCTTCGACCTCCCATTGGCTGTTGCCCTACTCACAGCCGTTAAGATCATCCATGCCGACGACCTCACCCGCTATATGTTCGTTGGCGAGCTGGGGCTTGACGGAAGCGTTCGCGCCATACGTGGAGCCCTTCCTATCGCAATCGAGGCGCGCCGTTTGGGATATGAGGCTCTTCTCGTTCCAAAAGACAACGAGCGCGAGGCTGGCGTAGTCAACAACCTCAAAGTCTATGGCGTCGAAACCCTTACAGAAGTCGTCGATTTCTTAAACGGCCAAAACACACTGGAGCCTGTGTCTATAAATACTCGCGAGGAATTTTATCGTCAGCAGGCGGAGCATACCCTTGACTTTGCGGACGTGAAAGGACAAGAGCGCGCAAAGCGTGCTTTCGAGGTGGCAGCAGCTGGCGGACACAATATTATACTAATAGGTTCGCCAGGATGCGGAAAGAGCATGATGGCGAAGCGCGTGCCCAGCATACTCCCCAGTCTTACCCTTGCAGAGGCTCTCGAAACAACACAAATATACTCTATCGCAGGAAAGGTGGAACGCAATGTCTCACTCATCTCACAACGTCCTTTCCGCAGCCCGCACCACACCATCAGCGATATTGCCCTCATTGGCGGCGGAGCAAACCTGCAGCCTGGAGAAATCAGCCTCGCCCACAATGGGGTGCTTTTCCTTGACGAACTTCCAGAGTATTCGCGAGCGGCACTCGAAACCATGCGCCAACCGCTTGAGGACAGGGTTATCAGCATCAGCAGGGCAAAGTACAGTGCAACCCTGCCGTGCTCCTTCATGCTCGTAGCAGCAATGAACCCATGCCCCTGCGGATACTACAACGACCCCAGCCATGAGTGCCATTGCACGCCTGGACAGGTCCAGAAATACATCAACAAAATCAGTGGCCCACTCTTGGACCGTATCGACCTGCAACTGGAGTTAAGCCCCGTACCTATTGAAGAGTTGCAGAACACACCACGCGGAGAGAGTAGCGCAGAAATACGCGAGCGTGTTGTGAAAGCCCGCGCAATACAGACCGAGCGCTTCCGCGAGTATAAAGGAATATACTGCAACGCACAAATGGGAGCGCGCGAGATTGAGACCTTTGCGCAGCCTGACGCCGACGGACGCGAAGCCATGCGACTCGCCATGAAGAACCTCAACCTCTCAGCACGCGCCTACGAACGCATACTGAAGATGGCACGCACCATTGCCGACCTCGACGGCTCCCCAACAATCGGATTCGACGCCATTTCCGAAGCCATTGGCTACCGCAACCTCGACCGTGGTGACTGGGCTGAAAGAGGGATATAGGAAAACCATGCTGTCCATGACAATGAAAGGTCAGAGAATTGCATCCATAGACTTGGCAAAGGGGTTTTGCATAAGTATCGTGATGTGTTTCCACATCAAGGATATAATTCCTGACGACTGTATGCTTGCCCCCGTAGCATTTTCAGCATGTATGCTACCGCCGTTCTATTTTTTGTCTGGACTATGTTTCAAAGAAGAGGCCTCATTTGGCATGTTCATTCAGAAGAAGGTCGATAAGAGCCTCGCCCATACGATACCTCCCTGCATATCCGTGGCGATATTTTGGATGTGCATGGCATGCTCATATTTTGCCATTGTACCATTCTGCAAAAAGTTTCTTCCACACGCCACGGCACAAAGGCCCATACTCTACAGACAAGCGAACCACGGAGCAGGCTCCTGATATACTAAAAAGCTGACACAATCATCCCTGAAACAGATATGAAAGCACGCGATGCAAATATGGATCTGATGCGGATCACCGCAATGTTGTTGGTAATGCTTTTTCACGACAACTTTTACAGCATTGCCGTTGAAGAGGGCTCTATCACAGGCTTTCCTTCGTCTCATATATTTGGCTTTGCACTGATGAAATGCATCTCGATGGTATGTGTCAACATGTTTATTCTCATTTCAGGATGGTATGGTATCAGGCCTACTCTGAAGAAGTTCTTTGAGATGACATTTCAGGTATGGTTTTTCTCCATACCTATCTATTTGGCTATCTGCTTTACGTATGACGACATACAATTCTCATCCATCATTTTCCTACGCCTGCTTAGCTTATGGGGCTACTGGTTCATTCCTTCATACTTACTATTGTATATCTGCGCCCCAATACTAAATTCTTTCGTAGAACACACAAGCAAAAAGACCTTCTCGCTCGTATTAACATCCTACTATCTCCTGATGTTCTTGGTCGGATGGTTACAGCACGCGCCATATTTCAACAATGGATGTTCCCCCTTACTCTTTTTCGCTCTATATCTGACAGCACGTTATTTGAGATTGTATCCGTGTAGGCTGTCTAATATGAAAATACAACAGGTCGCCATAGTTTATTTAGTCGTCCTTTTGGCAACAACGGGTATATGCACTTTTTTCACTGTCAGCCACCACCAGAACTTGGCGGATCTCATGGGGAATTACATTTCCCCCTTTAACATCTTGCTATCCGTATTGTTACTTATCATTTTCTCTAAGCTTAACATTCGCAGCTCAATGGTAAACAAAATCGGTATCTCATGTTTTTCTGCATACCTATTGCATAATTCGCCCTATTTCTACTTGAAAATCTACTATCCAATAGGATGTTACTCCTTCCACTTGGAATCAAAGCTGTTGGGATTGTTCTTAATAATTGGATTGATTGCAGCCCTGTTTACCATCTCTATTTTACTGGACAAACTGAGAATCGCAATATGGCTTAGAATTGAGAACTCGCTATCGAAAACTCGATTCATGAGAAGACGGGGAGCTTGAGAACGCACAGCGACAAATCGTGAATGCCTGAAAATCCATCGCGAGTGCTCAAAAAATCATCGTGGAGCACTCGCGATTGAACTTTCTGCGATATCGTTTCCCTTTTCCCTTTTTTGCGCAAAATCAGATTTTAACGTCTGAATGCGATGGCTATATAATCACATCGACAAAGGGGAAGAGTTTTTAACATCCTTGATATTGGGGTGTATAGAAACACATCCGCTGAACGATACAGCGGATGTGATAATTGCGACAATTTGAACTTACGATTAGTATGAGAGTGTGAAGCCCTTGTTAGAAGTTGACTTCAACGAATAGCTTTTGTTTATGGTTGAACCATCATACTTTGTGCAGTTGTATGTCGTTGTTGCCGACTTTAGCTCTTTCGGCTCATTGTGATTGCCGCTGAAGGTAAAGCTTGTTGTTTGTTGGGAACGAGGTGTCGGGAAGTTATATTCAGTTTGTTTTCCATTATCGGTGGTATTTACTGTACTGCTACAAGTACCTCGACTATATCATGAAGATTCTGCTGATTTTCATAATCTAACTACTTTAAGAATTAAAAAAAGTTCATTCGTACGACAAATATACAAACTAATATGCTAACTACAATAGAATGGCAAAAAAGTTTGGTTGAGCCTGATTATAAAATAATTAAACGCTTTTGGCGCGATATTGTGACAACGATTGAAAAGAGCCCCAGAAGTTAGACTGAAACTTCTGGGGCTCACCTAAAATAAGTACGCCCTTTTGGGGGGTAATACCTTTGTTGCGTTGCTGCGCAACATTTAAGGGGTGGGATGTTATCTGAGGACTTTTCTTCCGCCCATGATGTAGATGCCCTTCGACTGCGCGCTGCGGGAGATTCTGCGACCTTGCAGGTCGTAGAGGACACTATTGTTGTTGCTAAGAGTCTCGATGTTGCTAATGCCTACGATGTCCTTGGCGTGGGCTTCTTCGCAGTTCACAATTTCGCCTGTCTCTGTGTTGAAGAGCAGGGCGACGATACTCAGCTGGTCGTAGTCCTGGACGAGAGGATTGGACGAGAGGTCGAAGATGTGGGTAAAGCTCTGCGGCTCGCTTGCGCTGATGGGAGCATCGATGCTGCGAGGTATGCCTGTGAGTATGCCTTCAGCTGCGATAGGCACATGGTTGAAGGGGTCGTTCATCCACTCACCCTTCTGGATGATGGTTTGCAGGTCTGCGTCATCTTGGTACATCGTAGAGCCCTGATATGAGTAGTAGTAGTTGTGCTGCAGCCAGTCTTTGGAGTTGCCCTTCAGTCCGTCTGCGCGGAGGATGAAGCCGATGGCATAGGGTGCGCTGTCGGCATTGTAGTGGAAGTGTGCCGTAGCCGTGGCGACGAGGTTTTGACTCTCGCGGTCATAGGTGGGAACGTCGAGGGTAATGGCAGCCTCTGTGAGCTTTGCACTTTCTTCTTCCACGAGGAGGCCAAGTCCGAATCCCTTTGCGCTGTTACCCATGTAGGGGTCAACGGAGAAGCTGCGGTTGATGGTGCTGCTGGGATAGCCAGAGATGTTTGCCAAGACGCTGGAGTAGTCAGAAATCTCCATGGGGTCGTTGCGGTGTACGGCTGTGCACACGAACTTTCCTGCGTGGCGCTCCTCAAGGAGGCGGAGTCCCAGTGTGCCGCGTGGGCAGAATCCACACCATGTGCCAGTGTATTCCTCAACGTAGGTCTTGTGCAATGGTGCCGATGTCAGCACGCGTAGTGTACCTGTTCCCGTCTTGCGTCCCATAGCCTCGTTCTCGCAGCCATTGACATTGCTGACGGTGATAGTAACACCATGATCCTTGGCGCTTGTTGGTGCTTGCATTGGAACATTGATAGTACGCTTATTACCAAATGCCAGCACGCGGTCGAGTTTTACATGGCTGACAGTTGCTGCGGAACCATCGAGCTGTACGGAGAAGTCGATGTCAGTGATGTCCTGCTTGCCATAGTTTTCAACTACAACGGGGATATTGACGTTTTGTCCGGCAATGCCCAGAACTTTGCCGAAGTCCGTAATTGTTGCTGATGTGCCAACGAACTCTTCCGATACGTTTACGGGCTGTTTTGCTGCGTTTACGATTTCGCCCGTTTCGGTGTTGAAGAGAAGGGCAACGACACTGAGGCGGTAGAGGTTTTGCGCCAGTTCGTTGAATCCGAGTTCTATCTCAAAGGGATATGTCTGTACCTCGCCCATGGTGATAGGAGCCTTGATGCTGCCTTTCAGTCCGTTGTCGATGCCGTATGCAGCTATTGCCACGTTGTTGTACTCGATGTTTGTCAGACTTGCTGGCTGCGAAGCCCAGTAGTTGAGGTTCGCGTCGCTGGTGTCGTAGAATCCCATGTTCTTCCATGTGGGGAACGAGTTTGCCTGAGCCCATTCGGAGCCATCGCCCTTCAAGCCGTCGCAAAGAAGCACGTAGCCGATGGCGTATGGAGCATCGTTACGGCTATAGTTGAAGCGCACGTCTGTGGACAGCTGAATATGCCCAGTCTTGTCCATTTGCGGCTGTGAAATCTCTATCGAAGCCTCAGCAACAGCCTTCTGGTCGCGTGCTACGTCCTTGTCCAAGCCAAAGCCGCTACGTGGCATCTGCGAGCCATAATAGGGGTCTGCGCGCAGGACGCGGTTTACGAATCCTGAAGGTGTGAGACCAATGCGGTTGAATACATTTTGGTAAGCGTCGATGGCCATCACCTCTGTTCCGCTATGTACGGATATCCAGATGGCATCGTCGCCGCATGTCTTCTGAAGAAGCTCGCGACCAGTGATGCCACGCGGACATCCTCCGCTCCACGTTCCTGTAAACTCTTCGTACACAGTGCGGTGCGGTGCAGAGGACTCCAGGGTGATGAGCGTGCCCTTGGACTGAGTATATCTTGAGTCGGCCTCATTAGGCTCGCCATTTACGCGCGTTATAGTAATTGTCTTGTTCTGGCGCCCATAGTTGGGGTCGGCAATGAGAGTCACCATTGTTGTCAGCGGGCAATCGTAGCCGAGGAATGGTTCGTCGAGGGCGACGTGGCGTGTGAACTCCTGAATACCGTTTGTCGAAATGGTATAGTCGAAGTCGGTGATGCCGCGTGTGCCCACGTTCATCATGCGAACAGGTACCTGTACTGAGTCGTTGGAGAGCGTGATGCCATCGCCGAAGTCCTCTACAGTGACGGCATTCTTCTTATAGTCACCGTCGATGAGCAGCTGTATGGCAAGGCGTCCGTATTCCAGTCCGCGGAAGTCGCTCCAGTTGGGGAAGTTCTTCGACGACTTCATATACAGCGAGCCTACGACGTCGTCAGGATGTGTCGTCGAGAGCAGGGGAAAAGCCTGTTCTGTGGTGCCTATGTATGTCTGTGTTAGCGAAAATCCAACGCAAACGCCTTCACCTGTGATGGTGTAGGGAGTAGGCAGAAGCACCTCTGTGGGCTTGCCATTCTTCAAGTCGGCTGTGGGGATGTCGATGCAGCAAATGTCGGCCTCCGTAGCATCGTTGGGGAGGTCGAGGCTGAGCCACAGCTTCACGTCGCGCATCGTTGAAACGCCCTGAACGACAAAGCGTACGGCACGGATGGTGCGTCCAGTCAGGTCCTCGCTGCTGCCAAGTGTGCTGATGGCGCAGTCGTAGCGTTCTGCCTCGCCAGAGCCCAAACCTAGAAGTTCGTCGGTGTCATGGTAGTAGCCCCACCATATTTCGTTGTCGGCGGGCTTTACGTCAGTTACTTGCGCAAACGTAGGCACTGCGAACAAGAAAGCGACGATCAGAAATGCGTGGGTCAGTAGTTTTTTCTGGTTCATATCGTATGAGTTTTTGCGATTATGGCTGCAAAAATAACAATTATTTGCCTACAAATCACACTAAGATGCAGGAAAATGCGTATCTTCGCGCCAAAATGACAATTCTGCTTACTCGCAAACAAAAAGAAAAACATATGAAAGAGACTAAACCGCGCCTTGTAGAACGACGCTATCTGTGGACATTTATTCTCATCACCTCGCTCTTCGCCCTGTGGGGATTTGCCAATGACATTACTAACCCTATGGTGGCGGCATTCCAGACCGTCATGGAGATTTCCAACGCCAAGGCTTCAATGATACAGTTCGCCTTTTACGGCGGATATGCAACGATGGCCATTCCTGCTGCACTCTTCATACGCCGCCATAGCTACAAGCGTGGCATCTTGCTCGGGCTGGGACTGTATGCCGTGGGTGCATTCCTGTTCATTCCTGCTGCAGCATGGCAGAACTTCTGGTTCTTCTGCGGCTCATTATATATATTAACCTTCGGACTCGCTTTTCTGGAGACGACGGCGAACCCCTTCATCCTCTCTTTAGGCGACAAGGCTACTTCTACGCGTCGCCTAAACCTATCGCAGGCTTTCAACCCCATGGGCTCGCTGAGCGGCATGGCGGTGGCATCCTTCGTGGTGCTTCCACAATTGCTTTCTGACAAGCGTGATGCTGCGGGGCAAGTCATATTCCCCTTGCTCTCTGAGGCCGAGAAGGCCGACATTCGCCTCCACGACCTTGCCGTCATTCGCGATCCCTATGTGGCGATAGGCCTTGTCGTGTTGGTTGTTGCTATCATCATAGCACTTACAAAGATGCCACAGACGGCTGGAGAAGGTGTCAGCAGCCCTGCGAAGGAAACCCTTCGCCGACTGTGGCACAACCACGTCTATCGCGAGGGCGTCGTGGCGCAGGTATTCTATGTTGCTGCGCAGATTATGACGTGGACTTTCATCATCCAGTATGCCGACAACCTCGGCATCAATAAGGCCGTAGCGCAGACGTACAACATCGTGGCAATGAGCCTTTTCCTGTGTAGCCGCTTCATATGCACCTTTCTGATGCGCTATGTCAATACTCGCACGTTGCTCGCCGTGTTTGGCGTTGGGGCGGGACTGTGTACGGCAGGTGCCATCTGCATCGTTGGCATGCCAGGCTTATACTGCCTTATTGGCGTGAGCTTTTTCATGTCGCTGATGTTCCCCACCATCTACGGCATAGCACTTGAGAACGTTGATAGCCGTGACACGTCGCTTGGGGCGGCTTTTCTGGTGATGGCAATCGTAGGTGGAGCCCTGATGCCTCCCCTTCAGGGACATATCATCGACCTGGGCACCATATTCGGCCACCCTGCCGTGAACGTGAGTTTTGTGCTCCCCCTGATATGCTTCTGCATCATTACTATTTATGGGCTTAGAAGCAGGACACGATAAAAATTTTTGAATTTTTTTGTAACTTTTTCCAAGTTCGTCCGTCTTCCCTTTAGAGAGATCTATGAAAGAGATTGATTTTCGCCGAGATCTGCTGCCGCACAAGGACAAGCTCTACCGCCTCGCTCTGCGTATCACGCTACAGCGTCCGGAGGCGGAAGATGTTGTTCAGGAGACGCTCATCAGAGCGTGGGAGCGGCGAGAGGAACTTGGGAACGTCGAATCTGTTGAGGCCTACCTGCTGACTGTTTGCAGGAACCTTGCAATCGACAGGCGCGAGAAAAAAGACAACCAAAACGTCTCGCTTGGAGAAGAGGAGATGGAACTTCCCGCATCCGACATCTCGCCACAGGAGAGGCTTGAGTACGAAGAACGCCTACGGCGTGTGCACGAGCTTTTCAGCAAGTTGCCAGAACGGCAACGCACAGTAATGCAGTTGCGCGACATTGAAGGTCTCAGCTATCGCGAAACCGCCCAGGCAATGGGCATAACAGAGGATGTCGTGCGGGTAACGCTCCATCGAGCACGCGCCGCCATCCGCCAAGCATTTGAAAAAGAAGAATATTATGGATTATAAATTTGTTGAACAACTGCTGGAGAAGTATTTCGCCGCAGAAACATCCCTTGAGGAGGAACGCGTCCTGCGCGACTGCATGACGCTGCCAGGCTTGCCGCAGCATCTTGCACGCTATGCCGACCTGTTCCTTTACGAGGATGCTCAGGCTGACGAACATCTTGGCGACGACTTCGACCAGAGGGTGATTGCAGCAGCAGGCATACAACAGCCCACGCAGCTGACGGTGCATGCCCGCCGCACTTCCATCCTGCGTAGCCTTCGACCGCTTTGGCAGGCAGCAGCCGTTGTTGCCATCGTTGCCTTACTCGGCATTGGCGCAGGCCGTTCATTCAGCGAAATGGACGACGACGCAACACAAGCGGGCGGCAGTGTCGTTGCAGAGCAGCAGACCGTAGTTCCCAATGCTGTGCAGACGGCATCGGTAGATACGATTCCCGCAAATATGTGAACATTGTCATACAAAATAAATATCAGGTAAATAAAACAACCATATTGCTAAGTTAAAACCCAAAGTTAGGGAGAAGCTCAGTGGAGTTTCTCCCTAACTTTTTTATGTTTCGCGTAGAAAACAGCGACTTTCATCAAGAGTTTCAGATTTTTGTGGCGGTAAATCTTTGCCGCATCATATTCTTTTCTTAGTTTTGTGGCGGCAATTCATTGGACCTCGGTAGCGAGCGCCAGCCTTGCTGGACAGCTATGCGGAGGCTGGTGGAAAAAAACGAGGCGAAAAATACCATCTGATATCAATGAGGATTATAATCAGCAAACCTTTGTCCATATACGAGATAGGACAAAGGGAAAACCAAGAAGATTCTCTGTGGCCATCGGCAGAAGCTCTTACGGAAGACGCTTCCTTGTTTATCCTGTGCGACGGCATGGGAGGGCACGAGCGTGGAGAGGTGGCGTCGCAGACGGTATGCCGAGAGATGTCGGAGTATATAACGGCTCATGTACACGAGGGAGATGTCGTCTCCGACGAAATGTTTGTGGCAGCCCTCGATGCTGCATATACAGCCCTTGACAAACTTGACGATGATGCGGCCAAAAAGATGGGATGCACGCTGACTTTCCTATGCCTACACAAGGGCGGGTGCCTGATGGCGCACATTGGCGACAGCCGCATCTACCACATACGTCCGCAGACGAAGGAGATTCTGTACTGCTCGCGCGACCATAGTCTCGTACAGGAGTTGTACCAGATGGGAGAGATAACATACGAGCAAATGCGCGTGCACCCGCGCAGGAATGTTATAATGCGTGCAGTCCAGCCTGGCAAGTATTACAGGATGAAAGCCGACATCGCGCATACTACCGACATCAAGCCTGGTGACTATTTCTATCTCTGTTCCGACGGCATGCTTGAGCAGATGGAGGACGAGGAGTTATTGGACGTGTTCTGCGCAAATGCCAGCGACGACGCGCTTCGCAGTAAGCTGGAGAACGACACAGCCTACAACAAGGACAACCATACGGCGTTCATCATACGCGTTGAGGATGTTATTGCGGAAGAAGGCGACAACCTCTATCCCAACGACGAAGCCACGTCGCGCAGCAATGCCATTGTGATACGTCGCGAGATGGAAAAGCGCGAGGCTCTGCGTGCGGCTGCCGTAGAAACAATGCCGCAACCCACGCAAACTCAGCCAGAACCTTCTCCCGCCCAGGCGCCTGCGCCACAATGGAATCGTGCCTTTGCGATGTGGATATGGGGCATTGTCGCGATCATAGCCATTGTGGCTCTGGTGTTCTTATTAGTGTACTAACCCAAAAACCATACACAATGAAAAAGATTCTAAAAACCCGCTTGGCCACATTCGTTGGCCTCATGATTGCAATGGTTGCCTTTGCCATACCTGCAGAGGCGCAGATTGGCAAGGTTACTGGACCTTCGAAGAAGACGCAGTTAAATGGTACCCCGCGTCAGACGTCAAGGTCGCAAACAAAGCCGCTCACTAATCGCAATCGTCGTCCCGCAACAGCGAATAATGCTGATGCAAACCGCTCTGCGGAGGAACTCTACGAAATCGGCGAGGACTACTACTTTGGTCGTAACGGCAAGTCGGAAGACCGCGCAAAAGCGTTCCAGTATTATAAGAAAGCCGCCGACAAGGGTAGTGCGACAGGTATGCGCGACTGCGGTTTCTGCTTGCTCAACGGTATAGGAGTGAAGGAAAACGCCACAGAGGCTATACGCTGGTACAAGAAGGCCGCCGACAAGGGTGATGATGTTGCCTGCGACCTTCTCGGCGACATCTATCGCAATGGTACAGGTGTAGATGAGGACTATAGCGAGGCTGCACGCTGGTATCGCAAGGGTGCCGACCGTGGTAATTCATCTTCGCAGACGTCGCTGGGATTGTTCTATTTCTTCGGCTATGGCGTGACGCAGGACTACAGCACCGCACGCTACTGGTTCGAAAAAGCTGCAGCACAAGGCGAATACGTCGCCAACAACAACTTAGGGTATATGTACCATAAAGGTGAAGGTGTAGAGGCCGACATCCACAAGGCTGCATACTACTACCAGCAGGGCGTAGATTACGGTTCTGACCCCGAAGACCTAAACGAGTTCCGCGAGACGCTGGACGCATCCGACATCTACGATATTGGCGACCTCTTCTACTATGGGAATGAAAGCTTCGAACAAAGTTACGAAAATGCCGTTGACTGGTACAAGGTGGCAGCAGAAAAGGACTATCGTCCCGCACAGTGCGACCTCGGCCTGATGTATCGCCTCGGACGTGGCGTAGAGCAGGATTACGACACGGCACTGACGTGGTATCGCAAGGCCGCAAATCAGGGAAGTGCAGTTGGCCAGTACAACGTGGGCTTTTTCTACTACAAGGGATGGGGCGTGGACCAGAACTACAGCCAGGCTCTCTATTGGACGCGCAAAGCCGCTGACCAGGATTACGACGCTGCGCAAAACCTCCTCGGACTAATGTACGAGTTCGGCAATGGCGTAACACAAAGCTACACGGAGGCCGTTTCGTGGTATCGCAAGGCTGCAGACCAAGGCCTCGCCAGCGCGCAGTATAACATCGGCGACTGCTATGAGCAGGGCAATGGCGTGAAGAAGGACCTTCAGACAGCTATCTATTGGTATAAGAAGGCTGCTTCTCAGGACAACGATGCCGCTAAGGATGCCCTCGTCCGTTTGAATGTATCATGGGAATAAAGGAATAATACTATGTCAGAAGAGAATTTCGCAAACAGCCAACAGCCTCCTGTGGTTCCTGGCGCACCTGTGCCACCTGTGCCCGCAAAGCCAGTGGAACCACCCGTATTGCAGCCTGCAAGTACCTACGATAGTGCCACGCAGGTGACGCCGCAAAGCGCACAGCCCGACGTGCCAAGCGCCGAAGCTCCCTCATTGCCAAAGACCGTCGATGGCGGCATCGTATTGGGCGCAGCGCCAAGCGAGCCCGTGCCGCAACAGTCAAGCATCTCAGAACCGCCAGCATCGCAGGTACCCATGCAGACGCAACCTTCGCCCGCACCACAGGCGCCGAAGAAAAAGTCCAATAGTGCCGCGCTCTATGGCATCATAGCTGGTGTGGTGTGTGCCTTGATAGCGATAGGCGTTATCTATTTCTTCATGAATCAGAAGCCTAAGGACGCAGCTGCCGACAACAAGGCGACACCCGCCGTCGTCGACACCACTGCCACTAAAGTTGCGTCAGCTCCTGCCGCAAACACTGTGACGGAGAAGGAGATGAGGAACAACACCCTTGGCAAGTACCGCTACACAGGTCCCGTTGACGACGAAGGGCAGCCCAATGGCGTAGGCGAGGCTGTGTTCATCAAGAGCGATGGCAGCCCTGATGGCCGAAGCTACAAAGGTCCCTTCGCGCATGGTACCCTTGAGGGCGCAGATGCCGAGTTCAAGCTCGACGGCGACGTGTTTAAGGGCTCTCTAAAGGCAAACATGTTTGACACAGGCACCTATACGAAGGACGACGGCACCTACTTCACGGGTGACTTCGTGGGTGGAAATCCCAGCAGCGGAAAGTGGTACGATGCCAGCGGCAAAGTGCTTCAGGAACTGTAATCGTAAAAGCCCTGCAATCAGCACAAATAAGCCCCTCCCACCTCTTTTGGGAGGGGCTTTTCGTTAAACTATAGACATAAACCTGCCAGAATCTTGCACTTCTTGCACCCAATACTGAAAATCAGTTAGTTAGTAGGATTTATCTTGCACCCATCTTGCACCCATCCTGCACCCATCCTGCACCCAAGCGCGTGTTGTGGTTGGTTGTAATACGCTGGCTTTAAGGTCGCTACGCTTTACATCTCTGAAATTCGAAAAGAAATTTTTTATTCCCCAACGACTGGTATTCTATTCCGAAAATTTCGAAAAAAACGAAAAGGACGAAAAACTATCTGTGAAATCCGTGCTATCTGTGTGAAATAAAAACATGCCCTATCCGTGTGACGAAGTCCGAGAATTTTCCATCAAGATACGAGAATCTTTCATCAAGATACGAGAATCTTTCATCAAGATACGAGAATCTTTCATCAAGATACGAGTATTTTCAATCGAGAAGGGAGAAGGATGGATTTTCAAGCTTTCTGGAATATTCTTGAAGCGTTGAGGATGCGTTTTCGAGCGTCCGCGATTCCACGAGGACGCAGGAAGATGATGTGCGAAACATCCAAGCCGGGACGTTTTTTAGAAATCTCTGGTACACGCGAGTGCGCGGACTATCGAGCAACCATCGGCGCAGGCGACCAGAGTCTTTGATAGTCAGCTCGCTATATCCCGAATTCTATTCGCTGAACTTGCGTTAAGGTGGTGTGCAAGAGGTAACTTTTATAATTTTTCTACGTGTGCGCGAAAAAAGTTGCGTCAGATGTTTTGAGTATCAAATTATCATTATATATTTGCAGCGGAAAGGTGTGCCCCCCTCTGAAAAGACATAGGGCAGCACCTTTGACAAACACGAAAACACTTAAATTCACTTAATTATTAACCAAATTCACAAAACGCAATGAGAAAATTGACTTCTCTGTTGTTACTGTTCGTTTGTGGAATAGTAACATCATGGGCCGACTATGAAGTCGGTACGTTGCTCACTGCTGCTGAAGTGAATGCCGGCGTCGAAAGTGTCTGCCTGAAAATAGACCAAGACCAAGGCAATCTCTTCTACATTACTAGTGAAGGAACAGGCTCCAACGAGTTCATCACGACGGACAAGACATGTGTCTTCGACTTCGTGAAGAGAGGCTCGATGGGTGTAGTCCTTCGCAATTGTGATGGGCAGTATTTGGTCAACAATGTTGGCACGATGTCGTGGTCTAGCAGCATTGCCGATGCCGCTCTCTTCAAAGCTACTCAGCGTGAAGACGGTGTAGGTAATTGCACAGCTCCGTCATCAGAAACGGTGATACTGCAGGATCAGGGTTCCAGTCAAAACCTGAACTCTATCCAAATCAGCAGCAGCCGTTCGAACAAGCTGATATTCAACGCCGGTACTGGTGTTTGGGTTAGCTTCCGCGTTTACAAGGTGAACGAGACCGCAGCTCCAGAGCCGGTGCCGAATGGTCCAGTCACCGCGATAAGCGACTTGAGCAACACGAAGCAGTACACCGTGGTTTCCGATCGCGGTTCACTGGGTTCCTATGAAGGTTATCTGGCTACTACGATGACCAGCACAACAACTGGTTACACGGGAACGGCCAATAACTTTGCATTCCTCACCGTAGAGGGTAACACTTACCTCTACAACGTTACGAACAAGGCTTTCTACACAAGTGAGTCTACTCAGAAATACAAGGAAGTTGCAACTCCTGAAGGCTCTGTTGTTACACTCGTAGAGACAGACCAGGAAGGCCGCTTCTCCATGAAGTTTGGCGACAACTACCTGAACATGTCCGCTAATGGATATGACTATGCACTTGTTGTCAATAGTTGGGGCGGTGCTGCTGGCTATTGGGACGAAGGAAACCGCCTGCTTATCACAGCAGTCGACGACTTCGACGCAACAGAAGCTCTTGCAGCTATTGATGCCTACCTGCATCCTGCAGCATCTTACAAGATTGTTGTCGTAGATTCCGAGACGGAACAGGAGTTCACCGTTGCTGAAGGCATTGGCGCAGCCATCGGTGATGTCATCTCCGACATGCCCGACAACCTGAAGAGAGATTACTGCAACTATACGGTGGCAGAGCCTCTTACGGTACAGGCTGGTAGCGACAACACGCTCTTTGTTGAGGCAGACTACGAAGGTCTTCCCTTTGAGGCTGGCAAGTGGTACTACATGACTGTCCGCAGTGCTTATGCTGTTGCTGGCGAAGGCACCATTACCTGCCAGGCCACAATGCCTGAGGCAAGCAACGATGCTGCTGCATGGAGCTTCTCAGGAAATCCCTACACGGGTATCGCAGTCAAGAACCGCAGCACAGGCGACGGATACACTATCGGCTATGATGCCGTAGTTGTGGCAAAGCCAGGTGCAGACCTCTACATGAAGTCTGGCGACACGCGCTGGATTATCTCCCAGAATACTGGCGGCTTCGTCCTCCGCATTCCCGAGAACCAGAGCATCTATCTCCACAACCGCAATCCTAAGCTGAGCACATGCTCCGTAAGTGAGTGGGCAGGTGTACACAACGACGCTGGTTCCACGATTGCTCTTGTGGAAATACCCGAACCCATCGACCCGAGCATGTACACGACTCCCGTTGACGCTACCATCGACATGACGACTGGTACGTTCACAGAGTACAATGGTGCAACCCTCGAGGAGAGCCTGCTCGCAAAGCGCTGGGTAAGCAATGAGTCGCCGAAGATTGACTTCTATTGCACAGGTGGTAACAACATGGTTGGCGGTAGCCTCATCTTCAATGGCCACGACGCTGGTAACAACATCGGCATCTTCGCAGGTAAGACATACCAGATTACGGCTGAGAAGGGCTACGTCATCAGTGGTTACACCATCACGGGCGTGAACATGGACAACGCAAGCTCCACCATCACGGCAGGCAGCCAGTCCCACGAGTTCACAACAGAGGAGAGCACCTTCGACGTAACGCTCGACGCACTTGCTTACTCGACATCCTTCGACGTGACGGGTACTCAGTTCCTGAAGCTGAGCTCATTTGTCGTTCACCTCATGAAGGCTGGTTCCGAGGAGCCCGTCGCCGAGACGTTCAAGGAAGGCTACTACAACCTCTTCAACTATGCTACCGACAAGATTCTTGGTGTTGACGACTGCAACATGAACACCGTTGAGATGCCGACCGAGTACGAAGCTACATGGACGGCTATCGAGGACAATGGTGACGGCACGTTCAAGGTAAGCCTTCCTGTGAAGACTTCCTCGGGTCAGCACTATATGCACATCGGTAGCAGCAACCGTTGGAGTAACGGCGATGCTACAGCCATCACGTTCTACGAGGTTGCCGATCCCGCAGCCGAAACGACTGTCGCTACGGCTGTTGAAAGCATTGACCTCGGCAAGACTTACCTCATGGTGGGTGTTCGCAGCGGCGTCTCTGGCGCTCTGACGAACGTCCTCTACAAGGCAGGCGAGGGTAACGACCAGCGCATGGAAAGCGTAGTCGTAGAACCCGCAGAGGGTGTCATCACGATGGCACGCAATGCTGCTGCTATGTGGACTGCAGGCGCACTCGCTGAGACAACTGAGACGAAGGGCCTGAAGAACGCTCCCGTTATCTTCCGCAACAACGACGACAACAAGTTCCTCTCCGCTTCCAACCCGCAACCCGAGACACAGGAATTTGCTACGTTCGCTCCTGCTGTGGCAGAAGGTGTTCCCAGCCAGCTTGCAAGCTACGTTACCAGCGAGGAAGGTACGTTCTACGTTAAGCTTCTGAAGGACGGTCGCTACGCATACTGCGGCAGCAATGGTCGCTTCTCCGCTAACGCAGCAGCAAATCCCCTCCAGCTCTTCAAGGTTGCTAACCCCTATGCTGAGACATTTGAGGCTACGAAGGTTGACGCATTCGAGGTTTCTGGCTCTGCATGGTATCTCGTAGTAGGTACTAAGACCGACGTTACTTACGCCCTCTCATCCACGATGTACCAGGAAGGCGACAAGTCGAACCAGCGCATGGAAGGCACGGCTGTCACCATTGCCGATGGCAAGATCAGCGTTGCTGCCAACGAAGCCCTGCTCTGGCGCTTCATCCCCAGCGTAGTTGAGATTCCTTCTTTCGACGCTCCATTCGAACCTACAGTTGAACCTGTTGGTCCCGTAGATCCCGAAACAGGCATCGAAGGTACGTTCCACGCTACTAATCGTGTGAAGAGCATCGAGGTAGGCAAGGAGTACATGATCTACAACACGGCTTGGGCAAATAGTGACTATGCTCTCCGCTATGGCTTCGTTTACGACAATTCTAAGATTGCCATCAATGGTCTCACAGTTCCTGAAGAATTCGAGACGGACAATAAGGCTTATCTCTGGAAGTTCGAAGATGCTGGCGAAGGCAAGTACTACATTAAGAACGTCGCTACAGGTCTCTATGCAGGCACAGAAGCAACGATGGGCGAGACGAAGGTTGCCTTCACAATCGCCGACTTCGTTGATTGCCCGTCAAAGGGTGGCGCAGGTAGCCGTTCCGTTGCTGGCGAGCGTGTTGACGTTGCCGATATCACCGCAGAGGATGCAGTTGTTTACATCTTCAATGGTGAGAAGTATTGGAATGGTAACAACTATTACAATGCTGGCGAAGATGGCTTTGTAACATACGAAAAGGCCCACGCTTATGCAATCTACGAAGCTGAGGAAGTTAAGGTTGTCAACAACGTAGAGGTAACCTTCCACGTATTCGACGAAGCCGAGAAGGAAGTTGCTACCTTCACGGCTGAATATCCCGAAGGCACCGTTATCACGGAACTTCCCGACGAGTACAAGAAGGACTTCTGCGACTATGTAGCAGCTGAGCCTCTCACGGTAAGCGCCGACGAGGCTGACTTCTTCTGCGAGGTATCCTACAACCTGCCCTTCATTGAAGGTCAGAACTACTATCTCCAGCAGAATGGCAAGTACGTTTACTTCGATACAAATCGTAACGTATGCTATCTGGCTGAGGTTGACAACGGCGACTTCACAACTCGCCCGATGACTCTCGAAGAGATCGAGGCAGCTGAGGACAAGGTCGTTTACCAGTGGCAGATCAGTGGTAATCCCTATGATGGTTATAAGCTCTACAACGTAGGCATGAGCAATTACGTGGACGTACGTCCTAGCGGCTATTGCGTAATGGCGGCTGAAGGCTATGTTCTTGACCTCGCAGTTCGTGGTGCAGGCTTCTCCTTCACTTGCGACAAGGGTACCATCATCGACTACTACGGCTTCTTTACCGCTATCGCAAACGTGTCTCAGATCACAGACGAAAACGCTACTATCACGTTCGTCGAAGTTCCTGAGGTTCTCCCGACATTCGAAAAGGTTATCAACCTGACGACAGGTGTATTCACGATTGCCAATAGCAATAAGACATGGGCTGCTAAGTGGGAAAGCAGAGACGGCGAACCCGCTATCTCTCTCACGACATCTGCCAATAATATGGCAGGAAACACCGACGCCTCAGTTCTTGCTGACGAAGGTCTGAAGATTTTCACAGGTCAGGGTGGTTCGTGCACTTACACCATGGATGTTGAGAATGGTTATGGTATCGTTGGTTACACAATCCGCGGTAATGCTTACAGCGACGACATTGTTATAACTGACGTTGCTTCTTCTGCAACTAAGACCTTTACTAATGCAGCAGAAGTACAGGCATTCACGGTAACGATGGATCCTGTTTCCTCCGCAGCATTCACAATAGGTAATACGGCAAGTAGGTTCTTGAACGCAGTTATCACCGTTAAGGTTGCTAAGCTCCCGACAGAAGATGTAACCTTCACCATCTACGATGAGGAAGAGACCCACATCTACACGGAGGTTTATCCCATCACTCGTGGTACTGTTGTTACTGAACTTCCCGAAGCTCTGAAGCGCGACTTCACGACCTACACCTATCCCGTTGAGTCCCTCACGGTAACGAAGGGCGGTCACAACGTATTCCTCGCAACTGCTAAGTTCGAGATGCCATTCGTTGCTGATGGCGAAACCGCCTACAACCTAACAGTTGGTGGCGTATACGCTTATATCAACGAAGAAGGTGCTGTAGCAAATGTAGCTTCTCTCACGGAAGAAACGGCTAAACTCCGCAACTACTGCTGGACATTCACCGGTAACCCCTATCAGGGTATTGCTGTGAAGAATGTTGAGACAGAACAATACCTGAAGAACGCTGAAGTACCCGACGGTAGTTGGGCAGCTCCCGTTGAACTTTCTATGGAGCCTACTTACTGGTCTCTCAACAAGAATGGCGAAGGCTTCGCTCTCCGCATCGGTGAACCTGACTACCTTGCAATTTCCGAAGAAACGGTTTCTACATACAGCTGGATAGGTCTTGCAGGTCAGAACGCAAGCCGTCTGACGGTTGTAGCAGCTACTCCTGAGGCTCCGACTCCTGAAGAGGTTGACGTAACTGTCAACGTCGTTGATGGCGAAGGCAATGTTCTCGAGACAGCTACGATTAAGGCTATGACGGGTGATGTCATCAGCGAAGTTCCCGCTGTTGTCAAGGCTCGTCCGCTTTGCCAATACGCTGTTGCAGAACCTCTCCGCGTGACGAAGGGCGAGAACGTGCTCAACGTCGAGGTTAGCTTCGACGAGATGCCGTTCCTTTCCGTAGAAGGTCAGGATGCGAAGTGGATCAACATCACCTCTGGTGACGTATATGTTGGTGCAATCTACGATTCTGCAAATAGCCAGTGGACTGCTACTTGCTACAACGAAAGTGAAGAAGGTGTAAGCGAAAGCCCGCTCACACAGTGGGCTGTTTACGGCAATCCTTACGGCTTCAAGTTCTTGAACAAGCAGGCCGAGGCATACCTCAGCTATGGCGAGGAAGTAGAAGGCGTAGCTCCTGTTAACGTCGATGGAGCAGCAACGGCAGAGAATGTCGTATGGCCTCTCGCAGATGTAAATAATGGAAACTACATGCTTGAGCGTCTCATCGTATCCAGCCCGAAGCTGTTGCGTATGGGTGATCAGTGGGCAGCCGTAGTTACTCCGACTGAGCTTACGTTCACTCTGGTAGGCGGTGAGCCCGGTCCTGGTCCCGAACCCGGAGGAGATGATTACGTGATCAACTTCGACAAGGATCAGACCTACATGCACGCAAGCCGCTGGGTATCCAACGTGGCACTCGACGACCAGGAAATCGCAGTGGCTGAGAGCTACTCTCGCGACAACTTGGCCTACAACAGCTTCTTCGAGGAAGGTGGCTTCACCGTAACTCCTGGACAGACTGTTAAGCCCGCAATCGGCTACATGGCTGAATGGATGCACACCTACGCTTACGTTGACTACAACCGCGACGGTAAGTTCACGGTAGATCCTGCTGAAATCACAGACGGTGTTATCGCAGATGGTCAGGAGATTGTTTCCTTCTCGTACTTCAATGGTTACAACTCTGCTGCCACCAGTGTTTCTGACGGCAACAAGACTATCGACATGCCTGAGTTCACACTTCCTGAAAGCCTCGCTCCTGGCTTCTACGCTATGCGCTACAAGGTTGACTGGAACAACGTTGATCCCGCTGGTAACCCCGGTGAGGGCGACGGAACTCCTGGTACGAAGCAGCACATCGTTACGAATGGTGGTTCTATCACTGACGTTCGCCTGAACGTTCATGGCGAGAATGTCAAGGTTACTTCTATCAGCAATGATGCAAGCAGTAGCGTGGCTCTCGACGACAACACTTCACTTGCTGAGGCTGTTGAGGTTCCGTTCGGTCAAGAGATTGGCCTGCGCTTCGCTCCTGCCGAAGGCAAGAAGGTCGCTTCCTTCAGTGTACGTCACGGTTACTTCAATGGTGACGAATACGTACACGGCGTTCGCCAGTATGCAGTAGAAGATGTTGACGGTGCCGACGTAGTACGCAACCGTTACTATCTGCCGCTTGAATGGTGTGATGGCGATATCGAAATCTCCGTTGTATTCGACGTTGATACTGGTATCCAGAACATCAACGGCCTGAGCAACGACGACGTTATCTACGGTGTTGACGGCCGCCGCATGAACCAGCGTAACATCCTGAATAAGGGCGTTTACGTTATCAACGGCAAGAAGGTTCTCGTGAAGTAACATTCCGAATCCTCAATAATCTTCGGTGGGGTGCTCCGTGTTGGAGCACCCCACTGTCGTTTTCTGCTGAGTTTTTCCCTTTTTTCTCCCATTTTGTTTAATTTTGCTCCCACAAAAATCAAGAATGGAAGCACTTACTGATTTTCTTATCTCGCACGGCGAACTCGGCATGTTCATCGCGGCCCTGCTTGGCGGTAGCGTTGTCCCCTTTGCCTCCGAGGTTGTGATGCTGGGGCTGTTGGCGGCTGGAGCGAATCCCACCGCCCTGCTCGTATATGCCACGATAGGGAATACTCTTGGAGGTCTCGTCAACTACGGCATAGGGTCGCTGGGAAAGCAGGAGTGGATAACGCGTTATGCAAAAGTGTCGCCAGAACGCCTCGAAAAGGGACTTGCGAAGGTTCGGAAATATGGGTCGTGGGCAGGTTTGTTGGCGTGGATACCTTTCTTCGGAAGTGTCGTCACGGTGAGCCTCGGATACATGCGGTGTCGTTTCCTATACTCTACATTTAACATTGCTGTTGGCAAATTCGTACGCTACGCGATAATTTTATCGGCATACGCCGTCGTTTAAGTGCATCGGCATGCGCCATTCGCCAAAAATCACTTACTTTTGCGGCAGAAAAACAAAAAACAATATATAAATGAAGAAAAACTTTGTAGAAGAGCTGCGCTGGCGCGGAATGTTGGCGCAAATGATGCCTGGAACAGAAGAACTGCTCCAGCGTGAAACCGTTACGGCATACCTCGGCACCGACCCCACAGCCGACTCCCTCCACATCGGGCACCTTTGTGGTATTATGATGCTACGCCACCTGCAGCGTTGCGGGCACAAGCCCATCATCCTTGTGGGTGGCGCGACGGGCATGATTGGCGATCCCAGCGGAAAGAGCCAGGAACGCAACCTCCTCAACGACGAAACACTACGCCACAACCAAGAGTGCATAAAGGCGCAGGTGGCGAAGTTTCTCGACTTCGAAGCAGAGGGCGAAACGCGTGCCGAGATGGTGAACAACTACGACTGGATGAAGGACTTCACGTTCCTCGATTTCGCACGCGAGGTTGGCAAGCACATCACCGTCAACTACATGATGGCGAAGGACAGTGTGCAGCAACGCCTTAACGGAACGGCTCGCGACGGTTTGAGCTTCACAGAGTTCACATACCAGCTCCTGCAAGGCTACGACTTTCTCTATCTCTATCAGCACAAGGGAGTGAAACTCCAACTTGGCGGCAACGACCAGTGGGGCAACATGACAACGGGTACGGAGCTTATACGCCGCACACTGGGCAGCGAGGTGGAAACCTTTGCGCTTACATGCCCACTCATTACGAAGGCCGATGGAAAGAAGTTTGGAAAGACCGAGAGCGGCAACGTATGGCTCGACCCGAAACGCACAACGCCATACCGCTTCTACCAGTTCTGGCTGAACGTAAGCGACGAGGAGGCAGAGAAATACATCAAGATTTTCACCTCTCTTGAAAAGGAGGAGATAGATGCCCTCATTGCCGAGCATCGCGCCGATCCAGGACGTCGCACACTACAGCGTCGCTTGGGCGAAGAAGTTACCGTTATGGTACATGGCCGCGAAGCCCTCGACATGGCCATCGAGGCTTCCAACATTCTTTTTGGCAAGGCTACGAAGGAAGCCCTCGAACGTCTCGACGAACAGACATTCCTCGACGTATTCAGCGGCGTGCCACAGTTCGACATTACTCGCGACCAGCTTGGTCAGCCAGCTGTGGAACTCTTCACACAGGCGGCAGCCATATTCCCATCGAAGGGCGAAATGCGCAAACTGGTGCAGGGTGGAGGCGTTAGTCTCAATAAGGAGAAACTCACAGCCTTCGACCGCCCCATAACTGCCGACGACCTTATCGACGGCAAATATCTGCTCGTGCAAAAAGGCAAGAAGAACTATTTCCTCGTTAGTTGTAAGTAAACCAAAATGAAGATACTCCTACTTGGCAGTGGTGGCCGCGAACACGCTTTGGCGTGGAAAATTGCGCAAAGTCCGCGTGTGGAAAAACTATATATCGCTCCAGGCAATGGTGGCACAGGTGCCATCGGCGAGAACGTAGCCCTCAATATCTCCGACTTCGACGATGTTGCAGCGTTTGTCATCAACTATGAAGTGGACATGGTGGTCGTAGGTCCCGAGGCTCCCCTTGTGGAGGGCATCGCCGACTATTTCAAGAACCATTCTCTGCTTAAGGATGTCCTCTTTGTAGGACCCTCCAAAGCTGGAGCGCAACTTGAAGGCTCCAAGGACTTTGCAAAGCAGTTTATGCTTCGCCACGAGATACCTACAGCCCGCTATCGCACCTTCTCGGCAGGAGAATATGACGAGGCTGCGGCTTTTCTTGAGACCATGCAACCACCATACGTGCTGAAGGCCGATGGCTTGGCAGCAGGAAAGGGCGTGCTCATCAGCGAAACTCTCGAGGATGCACGCCGCGACTTGAGAGAGTTGCTATCTGGAAAGTTTGGCGAGGCGAGCAGCCGCGTAGTCATCGAGGAGTATCTGGAGGGTATAGAATGTTCCGTCTTTGCCATCACTGACGGCACGCATTATAAGATTCTTCCCGAGGCGAAGGACTACAAGCGCATTAGCGAGGGCGACACTGGTCTAAACACTGGAGGTATGGGAAGCATTTCGCCTGTGCCCTTTGCTACGCAGGATTGGATGACGCGTGTTGAGAATAGCATTGTGCGTCCTACGGTAGAGGGACTTGCAGCAGATGGTATCGACTATTGTGGCTTCATCTTCTTTGGTCTCATGAACTGCCAAGGCGAGCCTAAGGTGATAGAGTACAACTGCCGCATGGGAGACCCCGAGACGGAAACAGTCATGCTTCGCCTGAAGAGCGACCTCGTCGATCTGCTCGAGGGTGCCGCACGAGGCGACCTCGACTGTCGAAGCCTCGACATCGACCAGCGTGCAGCAGCATGCGTAATGCTCGTAGCAGGCGGCTATCCCGAGCACTACGACAAGGGTGCAGTCATCAGTGTGCCTGAAGACGTTGAAGGCATTGTATTCCATGCAGGAACGAAGCTCGAACGCGGACAGTTGCTTACATCTGGAGGACGTGTTATCGCCGTCAGCTGCTATGGTGCCACGCTTCCTGAGGCTCTTGACGCCGCATTGCGAGGAGCGGAGAGCATACATTTCGACAAGAAGTACTTCCGCCACGATATTGGGCGCGACTGCTTATAGCCTCCATTTATAACCCGCCTATATTATTAAAGATGTATAGCAATACGCTTCGTCATCGTATCGTCTCCAGCACACTGACCTTGCCTTTCTGTGCGATTGTTGCAGCCATCGTATGGCTTTTGCCTAATGTGCGCAGCATAGACTTGTGGATGGGACTTGCTGCTGCGAGTGCGATGACCTACGTTTTGCTTGAATTGGTAAATCAGAACCAGCTTCTTCGCATACGCTCGCGAATGATTAGCGCATGCTTCGTAGTTTGGATTGCAGCAACGCCTTTTGTCCACAGCATTGGTTGGCATTTCGCACCTGCAGCAGCACTTCTGATTTCACTGTTCATCCTTTTCTCGGCATACCAAAAGGAGCGTGCCGAGTGTGAGGTGTTCCACGCCTTCCTTTTCCTCATGCTTGGCAGCATGGTATATCCGCCTCTAATCCTCACATCCGTATTATTATATATTACGATGGGGCTGATGCTTCGCATTCTTACTTTTCGCACTTTCATGGCAAGTTTGTTGGGCATGCTTCTCCCCTTGTGGCTTACCTTTGCATGGCTGTTTCTTCGCGACGAATTGCCGTTGGCGACAGCCTATCTGACGCCTTGGCTCTCGTACCATATTCCCGACTATGCGGCGTTGCCTTTGTCTTTCTGGGTGAATGTTTGTTTCATAACATTCCAACTTCTACTTGGCTACCTTCATTACTATCGCACAAACTTTAATGATAAGATTCGCGTGCGCATGTGCATGTACACGTTCATCCTTTTATCATTGCTATTCTTGGCGCTTGTCATTCTGCTGCCGCAGAATATGCCGACGCTGATGTTTCTTCTCATCATGTGCTCCGCGCCTCTTGTTGGTCACTACTATGCTCTTGCTCGTGGTTGGCGTGCTATGACGTTGTGGTTCCTGTTTAACATCTTACTCTTTGTTGCTTTAGGCGTTTATAATAGTGAGATGGCGATATAATGGCGAAGGCTGAATGATACGTCGCGAGAGAACGCAAAAATCAAAGCGCCTGCCCCAATTTGGAGTAGGCGCTTTTGCAGTTTTAGCGGATATATCCTAGGATGTTTAGTCGCGGTGTTCGCGGCGTGGGCGGCGTTCGCCATCACGGCGCTCTCCACGTTCGCCACCTTCGCGGCGCGGACGGCGCGCAGGGCGCTCTTCCCAACCTTCGGGCTTCTCTTCGAGAACGCGGTGGCTGAGGCGGAACTTGCCCGTCTTCTCGTCAATCTCGAGCAGCTTTACAGTGATGGTGTCGCCTTCCTTGATGCCAGATTCTTCCACCGTCTCAAGGCGCTTCCATGTAATCTCGCTGATGTGAAGCAGTCCTTCCTTGCCCGGCATGAATTCTACGAAGCAGCCGTAAGGCATAATGCTTACAACCTTTGCCTCGTAGGTCTCGCCTACTTCGGGCATAGCAACGATAGCGCGAATCTTTGCAACGGCAGCATCGATGCTTGACTTGTCGGGGGCGCTAACCTGCACCTTGCCAACTCCATCTTCTTCGTCGATGGTGATGGTAGCACCAGTGTCTTCCTGCATACCCTGAATGATCTTTCCACCAGGGCCAATGACAGCGCCAATGAACTCCTTCGGAATTTCGAAGGCCACGATGCGCGGAACCTGAGGCTTGAAGTCGGCACGGGGAGCGTCGAGAGTCTTCATCATCTCGCCGAGGATGTGTTCGCGGCCCTGTTTTGCCTGCTCAAGAGCCTGCTCGAGGATTTCGTAGCTTAGACCGTCGCACTTGATATCCATCTGTGTAGCGGTCAGACCATTTACGGTACCTGTCGTCTTGAAGTCCATGTCGCCAAGGTGGTCTTCATCACCAAGGATATCGGAAAGGATAGCGTACTTGTCCTCGCCGGGGTTCTTGATGAGGCCCATTGCAATACCGCTGACGGGGCGCTTCAAGGGCACACCTGCGTCCATAAGGCTTAGCGTGCCTGCACAAACTGTTGCCATAGAGCTGGAACCATTGGATTCAAGAATGTCGCTGACAACACGTACTGTATAGGGGAAGTCTGCGGGGATCATTTCCTTGATACCGCGCCATGCAAGGTGACCATGTCCGATTTCGCGACGGCCAACACTGCGCTGTGCCTTTGCCTCACCCGTTGAGAAGGGCGGGAAGTTGTAGTGGAGAAGGAAGCGCATATAACTCTTGTCGAGAACGTCGTCCACGAGCTTCTCGTCGAGCTTCGTGCCGAGCGTTGTTGTTGCAAGGCTCTGCGTTTCGCCACGTGTGAATATTGCACTACCATGGGGGAAGGGCAGCGGAGCAGCTTCGCACCAGATGGGGCGGATGTCCGTTGTGCGGCGTCCATCGAGGCGTTTGCCTTCGTCGAGGATGCAGCGGCGCATTGCGTCGCGCTCCACGTCGTGGTAGTAGCGGTCGATGAGTTCGTTCTTCTCTTCAAGCTCCTCTGGCGTAAGCTCTGCATGGGCCTCTGCATAACGTACCTTGAAGTCCTCGCGAATCTGCTCAAAGGCGTCGAGGCGTGCGTGCTTCTCGAGAGCCTGGCCTGTAATCTCGTATGCGGGCTTATAGAGGTCGTCCTTAACTTGCTGGCGGAGTTCTTCGTCGTTCACCTCGTGACAGTATTCACGCTTCACGTCAGTGCCGAGTTCCTTCATGAGTTCCTTCTGCAGGCGGCACATGGGCTTGATTGCTTCGTGAGCAGCCTTCAGGGCACCAAGCAGCGCGCTTTCAGGCACTTCCTTCATCTCGCCTTCAACCATCATGATGTTCTCCTCAGTAGCGCCTACCATGATGTCCATGTCGGCGTGCTTGAGTTGTTCAAACGTGGGGTTAATGACAAATTCTCCGTCAATACGTGCCACGCGAACCTCGCTGATGGGAGCCTCGAAGGGGATGTCGGAGCATGCAAGTGCAGCAGATGCAGCAAAACCTGCGAGGGCATCGGGCTGGTCAACGCCGTCGGCACTGAAGAGTATGATGTTTACATATACTTCAGCATGATAGTCGCTGGGGAAGAGGGGGCGCAGGGCGCGGTCCACGAGGCGGCTCGTAAGGATTTCGTTGTCGCCTGGACGGCCTTCGCGTTTTGTAAATCCGCCGGGGAAGCGACCAGCAGCGCTATACTTTTCGCGATAGTCGCACTGCAGGGGCATAAAGTCCGTACCAGGTACGGCATCTTTTGCGGCGGTGACGGTAGCCAAGAGCATCGTGTTGTTCATGCGCAGCATGACGGCTCCGTCGGCTTGCTTTGCAAGCTTACCAGTCTCTATGCTGATGGTACGGCCATCAGGAAGTGAGACGGTTTTTGTAATTACGTTCATCGTTTTTTGTGTGTAATTAAATGAGTTTTCTTTTTATACCTTGTCAAAATCGGGCGCGAAGATACGCAATATTTTGAGAATCTTCTCTTTTTCCTAACCTTTTCTTCAAATTTGCTTGCTCATTATTATTTTTATTCCCTACTTTTGTCGCCAAGTTGACAACTAAACTTTTCAAAACATAAAACCATAAACGTTTTAATACTATGATTGAACTCACGAAACAAGGAGTTTACCTGCTCGACGGCGAGCGTATCGCCCAGCAGACGGAAGGTCTTCCCGCACCTGCGGAGGCACGTGAAAACACTATCGCTTATGGCATCCTGCGCCAGCACGACGTGGAGGGTTCCAAGGGCGACAAGATGCGCATCCGCTTCGATGCTATGATGTCACACGACATTACTTACGTCGGCATCATCCAGACGGCACGCGCCAGCGGCCTTAAGGAGTTCCCGCTGCCTTATGCTATGACTAATTGCCATAACTCGCTCTGCGCAGTTGGAGGCACCATCAACGAGGACGACCACGTCTTCGGCCTTTCTGCTGCCAAGAAATATGGCGGCATCTATGTTCCTGCCAATCAGGCTGTCATCCACCAGTATGCTCGCGAGGCTATGGCTAAGTGTGGCGGCATGATATTGGGCTCCGACAGCCACACACGCTACGGCTCTCTTGGTTGTATGGGTGTTGGCGAAGGCGGTGGCGAGCTCGTCAAGCAGTTGCTGAAGAACACCTGGGACATCAATGCTCCCGAAGTGGTGCTCGTATGGCTCGAAGGCGAACCGCGCAAGGGTATCGGTCCCCACGACGTTGCACTTTCCCTCGTGAAGGCTACGTTTGATAGCGGCTTCGTGAAGAATAAGGTGCTTGAATTTGCAGGTCCTGGCGTGAAGCATCTCCCCATAGACTTCCGCAACGGCATCGACATCATGACAACGGAGACGACGTGCCTCTCCTCTATCTGGATTACAGACGAGGAGGTGCGTCATCATTACGAGCTCCATGCACGTCCTGAGGACTATCGCGAACTGCGGCCTGGCAAGGTGGCATACTACGATGCTATGATACGCGTTGACCTCTCCGAGCAGGAGAGCATGATAGCCCTTCCCTTCCATCCCTCAAACGCCTATACCATCCACGAACTTCAGGCTAACCCCGAGGAGATTCTCCGTAAGGTTGAAGAGGACGCAAAGAAACGCTTCGGCGACAAGGTGGACGTACACCTCACCGACAAGGTGCGCGATGGCAAGGTTTATGCTGACCAGGGCATCATCGCAGGCTGCTCTGGCGGCACATACGACAATCTCAGCGCAGCTGCTGCCATCCTTAAAGGACAAAGCGTTGGCAACGACTACTTCACAATCTCGGCATATCCGCAGAGCGTTCCCGTATATATGAGCGTCACGCGCAACAAGATTGCCGAGGAGCTCATCGAGGCTGGCGTCATCATAAAGCCCGCCTTCTGCGGCCCCTGCTTCGGCGCTGGCGACGTACCTTCCAACAATGGCCTCTCCATTCGCCACACCACGCGCAACTTCCCCAACCGCGAAGGCTCCAAGCCTGGTCAGGGACAGCTTTCGCTCGTGGCACTGATGGATGCTCGCAGCATTGCCGCAACAGCAGCCAACGGTGGTGTTATCACAGCTGCCACAGACGTGGAATTTACCAACGACCACAAGCCCTACGACTTCGACAAGAAGATTTATGAGCGCCGCGTCTTCAACGGCTTTGGCCACGCCAATCCTGAAGAGCCCCTGCGCTATGGTCCCAACATCAAGGACTGGCCTACTATGTATCCTATGCAGGATAATATGCTCGTGGAACTTGCTGCCGTCATTCGCGACCCCGTCACCACTACGGACGAGCTCATTCCCTCTGGCGAAACCAGCAGCTATCGCTCCAACCCGCTGAAACTCTCCGAATTTGCCCTCTCGCGTCGTGTGCCAGAGTACGTAGGTATCTCCAAGCGTATTCAGAAGGAAGATCTCGAACGTCGCGATGGCAAATGCCCTCAGCACGTCATAGACGCTCTTGCCAAGGTTGGCGCCAAACCAGAAAACACGAGTTTCGGCTCCTGCGTATTCGCAAATCGTCCTGGCGACGGCTCCGCACGTGAGCAGGCCGCATCCTGCCAGAAGGTGCTCGGCGGCGATGCCAACATTTGCTACGAGTACGCCACAAAGCGCTATCGTTCCAACTGTATCAACTGGGGTATCGTGCCCTTCACAATAGCCGAAGGCACCCCCTTCCCCTACGAAGCAGGCGACTACGTATTCGTTCCAGGTCTGCGCGACGCCATCCTTGCAGGCAAGGAAGAGGCCGACGCTAAGGTCATCGCCAAGGACGGTGTCCACGACATCCACCTCTATTTCCAAAACCTCACCTCCGACGAGCGTCAGATCCTCGCCGATGGTTGCCTTATGAACTACTACCGCTCCAAACGATAGTAGTCATGAGGCTCGCAGTACACCTTAAACCCCAAGGACGAAAATCCGAGGTGTTTGGGGTACGACAGCGAGGTGAGAAAACCACACATCAACATCCCCCGCAAGGCTAATGCGTCCTTGCGGGGGAAATCATTTATTCGGCTGGGAACTAATCGCCAGGATCTGTGTTCTTTTCCTTCTGCTTCTCAAATCGTAGTTCCTGAAGAACATTGTTCTTGAAGCTGCTGGAGAAATAGATATGGAAACCTACCCTGCGAATGTTGTCCGCCGTGAACTTGTCCTTTGTCTCAGTACCCCTCGATGAGAGTGAGAGGAAAAGGATACCCAGGTCCCTGATGTTGATGTGGAAACCTGCCGAGAGATACTTTGGTATAACCTCAGCCAGGTTGCGGAACACGTTGAGCATGTCTCCATAGGTTAATGAACAGCGACCAGCGATTTCCTTTGCCAGGTCTTCAGTCGTAATTTTTCCAGCCGTAATTGGCTGGGCGTAGTACTTTACGCTCTTGTCCCTCGGGCTTTTGCGAGGGATAACATTAAAAGATAAAACGTTCATTGTCATAATGTTTTAATTATTCAGAGGAAGACGCTGACTCGCTGGTTCTGTTCGTTCCCGGCCTCCGTTACAGGGAGTTTCCCTGCTTACGTCAGCCTACAATTCTTCCGTAGAAGTTCTACAGTAATATGTCAATTTTGGGGAACGCGGTGTCGCAAAACAACTGGTTGGCTCAAAGGCTCGACACCCAAATGATCTCTTCTGTGATACGGAGCTTTTATTGCTCGGCGGGAATTCCCGTAAGGCTTGGATTGATCAGGTCCAAGACCCTTTTTTACAGACTGTAGCCGCTGCTACGTCAGAAAAGTAGTGCAAAAGTACAACTCCTGTTTTGTATCCGAAAATCCACGCTCAACTTTTTTCATAAAACGCATAAAAACCTTCAAGAAAAAATGTCACACTTCTTTATAAAGGTGCGCGCACACGCGAGAGGCTGACTGTGGAAAGATGCGGAAGAAAACTGTTGACAATGCCGAAACCCGAAATAGAAGGGTAGCAGGCTTTTTCCCTGTGTTTTGAGAACATTTTCCCAGTGCCAAAAGGCACTTTGGACAAAGTCAAGCACCCAGTTTATCAAAGTTAAGCACTGAGTTTAGTAAAGTGAGTGCTTGAC
>JAEEGL011806551.1_pt1 | contig 35832 bp, 40 predicted proteins | sample 9134231 | NCBI WGS metagenome assembly JAEEGL01 (sample SAMN16246548, study PRJNA631951) | gut metagenome | biome: gut microbiome; feature: rumen; material: fiber-attached | host: Bos | place: Iran: Karaj | collected 2018-10
ACGTATTTTCCGTTATGCATGTGCCATTCTACGTTAGTCTGGCAAAGATAATTTCAAATCGGCGCGCTCCAAAAACTGCTGTAATTACCTAACTCTCAATATTTTCAAAGAACTTTTATAAATTTTTAGTGGACACTAATGATTTTTGTATTTGGCACAGTGATTGACATTAACGGCATTGGATAATTATGCTGACAATTTGACAAAATGCGATTATGATAAACCAGGATAAAGATTTCATGCTTCCCCCCGGCGCGGAAGTGAGCATCATCCCCGTGGTTCCCGGAGACGGGCCGCTCAAGATCGACGAAAAAGATCTTCCGGACGTCCTTCCCATCCTGGCGCTGCGCAACGCGGTGCTCTTCCCCGGGACCGTCTATCCGATCACGATCGGACGGGAGAAATCCATCAAGCTCATACAGGACGCGGACAAGGGCAACTTCTTCATCGGAGCCGTGCCGCAGACCGACATATCCGTCGAAGAACCGCAGCAGAAGGACCTGTACCGCTATGGGACCGTCGCCCGCATACTCAAGATACTCGAGATGCCGGACGGGACCATCACGGCCATACTCCAGGCGTTCAAGAGGATAGAAATCGACACGGTGATAGGCTACAACCCCTACATCACCGCACGCGTGCAGTACCTCGCCGACTTTGTCGGGGACGAAGGCTCCGCCGACGTCAAAGCCATCACCGAATCCCTGAAGGAAAAGGCCACGCAGCTCATCCGCTCCTCTTCCCTGGCCTCCAAGGAAGCCATCTCCGCCCTCCGCGGCATAGACAACTTCCCCTTCCTCGTGAACTTCGTCGCGATGACCGTCGAAGTCGAGAACATACGCGAGAAGATGGAACTCCTGCAGTACGACGACCTCAAGCTCCGTGCGATGAAGCTCCTCAGCATCATGGACGTGCAGATCCAGCTGATGAAGATCAAGCAGGACATCAACCAGAAGGTACGCAGCGAGATAGACCAGCAGCAGCGCGAATACTTCCTCAACAACCAGCTGAAGACCATCCAGGAAGAGCTTGGCATGGACGACGCCGAGGAAGTCACGAAATTCAGGGAACTCGGGGAGAAGAAGAAATGGCCGGCGGAAGTCGCCGAAACCTTCAAGAAGGAGCTCTCGAAGCTTGAGAAATACAACCCCTCATCCCCCGACTACAGCGTCCAGTACAACTACATCCAGTTCATGCTGGACCTGCCCTGGGGCGAATACTCCGAGGACAACCTCGACCTTGCGCACGCCCAGAAAGTCCTGGACGAGGACCACTTCGGCCTAGAGCAGGTCAAGGACCGCATCATCGAATACCTCGCGGTGCTGAAACTCAAAGGGAACCTCAAGTCCCCAATACTCTGCCTCTGGGGCCCTCCGGGAGTCGGAAAGACCAGCCTCGGGAAGTCCGTCGCGAAGGCCCTGGGACGCAAGTACGTGCGCATCTCCCTTGGCGGCATGCACGACGAGGCCGAGATACGCGGGCACCGCAAGACCTACGTCGGAGCCCTTCCGGGAAGGATACTGAACGGCCTGGCGAAGGCCGGCACGTCGAATCCCGTGGTCGTGCTCGACGAGATAGACAAGCTCGGCAGCGACTTCAAGGGCGACCCCTCGTCAGCCCTGCTGGAAGCCCTCGACCCCGAACAGAACGGGACCTTCCACGACAACTACCTCGACATAGACTACGACCTCTCGAAGGTACTCTTCATCACGACGGCGAACAACATCTCCCCCGTCCAGCCGGCCCTGCTCGACAGGATGGAGGTCATCAACATCACCGGCTACCTCGCCGAAGAGAAATACGAGATAGCGAAGAAATACCTCGTGCCCAAGCAGCTTGAGGAACACGGCCTCTCGCGCAGCACCCTCAAGATAGGCAAGCCCGGCATCAAGGCCATCATAGACGGCTACACCCATGAATCCGGCGTCCGCGGCCTCGAGAAGCAGATTGCGAAGATAGCCCGCGTCACGGCGAAGAAGATAGCCCTCGGGCAGGAATATCCCGCCGAAATCAAGCCCGAGCACCTCAAGGAATACCTCGGGCTGCCCACGGCGATGCACGACCTGCAGAAGGGCAACGAAGCCCCCGGCGTCGTCACCGGTCTCGCCTGGACCTCGATGGGAGGAGAGATACTCTTCGTCGAAAGCTCCGTCAGCGCCGGCAAGGGCGTCATGACGATGACCGGCAATCTCGGCGACGTCATGAAAGAATCCGCCACGATAGCCTACCAATACCTGAAAGCCCACCCCGCACTCGCCGGAATGGACGCCAAGACCTTCTCCGAGAAGGACATACACGTCCACGTACCCGAAGGGGCGGTGCCGAAGGACGGCCCTTCGGCCGGTATCACGATGGTCTCCTCGATGGCTTCCGCGATGCGCGGCAAGGCCGTCCGCAAGGGCATAGCGATGACGGGCGAAATGACGCTGCGCGGCAGGGTCCTCCCCGTCGGCGGCATCAAGGAAAAGATACTCGCCGCCAAGCGCGCGGGAGTCTCCACGATAGTCATCTGCGAAGACAACCGCAAGGACATCGAGGACATCAAGGAAATCTACGTCAAGGGACTTACATTCCACTATGTCAAGACCATAGAAGACGTGCTGAACTTCATATTCGAATAAAGACATGAACCGGACAGCCCTGTTCCCCGGATCCTTCGATCCCTTCACCGCAGGCCACCTCAACATCCTGCGCAGAGCCCTTACGATGTTCGACAAGGTCGTCATCGCAGTCGGTATCAACCAGGACAAGCCCGGATTCTTCGGGATGGACCAGAGGATGGACATCATCCGCCAGGCCACCAAAGGAATCCCCGGCATCGAGATAGTGAAATACGACGGACTGACGGTGGACATCTGCCGCGAAAAAGGCATACGCCACATTGTCAGGGGCGTGCGGAACATGCTCGACTTCGAGAACGAAAGGGCCATCGCGGACGCCAACCGCCTGCTCGCCCCCGAAATCGAGACCATCATCATCCCTACGGCACAGGAATTCGCCCACATCTCCTCTTCCGCGGTGCGCGACATCCTGCGCCACAAGGGGGACAGTTCGCTGTTCCTCCCCGCAGGCGTCAGCCTGCCGGAACCAGGCAATGCGTAGGATCCTCCATATCCTTGCCTCCCTGGCCATCCTCGCCGCGGCCCCGAAAGCCGCGGCGCAGCCCGATCAGGCCCGCCTCGCAGCGCTGGATTCAATGGTGGTCCGCTATGTCGGGGCCATAAGGTCCGCCGACATGGACACCAAGGCCTCCGAGGCCGATTTCATGATAGGCAGCTGCACCGATTCCCTGGTGCGCCAAAGGGTCGCCCTGAAACTCTATTCCCTGTACGTGGACTCGCCGCTGATGGGCGAAGAGGCGGTGGCCATCCATATCTACGACACCTGGTTCGCCACAGGACGCGTCGCGATGGCCAGCGAGCTGGACCTGATGAACGCCCGGATATTCGCGGACTTCAACCGCAGCACCCTGCTCGGAATGGACGCTCCCCCGCTGCTCCTGCGCCGCCCGGACGGAAGCTGCGAGAGCCTGCCCCTGCCCGGGCACAGCTGCATCCTGTATTTCTATGACACGGGCTGCTCCAGCTGCACGGCCCAGACCATCCTGCTTCCCTACGTGCTCGAGAAGGTCGATTTCAAGACCGACCTCTACGCCATTTACACGGGCACTGACGAAAAGCTCTGGACTTCATACACTTCGGAGCACTTCAAGATAGACAATCCCCTCGTCACGGTGCACCACCTCTGGGACCCGGAGATAGAATCCGACTACCAGCGCCTGTACGGCGTGCTTTCGACTCCGAGGATGTACCTCGTCGAGCCGCAGGGGACGCTGATCGGGCGCAGGCTGGACGTCGAGTCCCTCGGCCGGCTGATGGTTTACGCCGGCGCGCTGCAGAATCTTTACGACAAACATTTGAAATAGAACAAATTTCATTATATTTGTCCTGCTATGGCGAAAAAAAGGAACATGCCGGGGGTCGACCCCAAGTACTTTGAAAAGCAGCACGCTTCGCTTCTCAGGACCCAGAGACAGGTCATCCTGTTCAACAAGCAGGAGATGGAAGCCATCCGTCAGTACTGCCGGACCTACAAGATCTCAGCCCGCGCGCCCATGATGCGCCAGGCCATAATGGAGCACGTCCTCGCCGGACTCGACGAGGGGCATCCTACGCTTTTCTAGGATCTTTTCCGGTAAAGACGCTTACAAGGAGCGTGAGCAGCAGAAGAACGGCCACCAGACTGCACATCCGTCCGGTGACGTCCCCGTAGCGCACAAAAGCGGTCTCGTATCCGCTCAGGTTGATACTCCCCCGGAGCGTCGCCTGCTCCCACCAGGGGCCTTTCTGAACTATGTCCCCCCTCTGGTCGATGAAGGCCGAGATGCCCGTGTTGCCGCAGCGGGCTATGTCCCGCCTGAGTTCTATGGCCCTCAGGGCCGAATAAGAAAGATGCTGCCTGTACCCGGGCGTATCGCCCCACCATGCGTCGTTTGTTATCACCGTCATCGCCTGCGCGCCCTTGCGCACATAAGACGTGCAATACTCCCCGTACACGGACTCGTAACAGACGGCGCAGCCAAGGGGAATCTCCTTTCCGCCGCCGCGCACGTTCAGCAGCGAAACCTCATCCTGCCCTATGCAGCGGCCCATCACTCCCCCGAGCTTGTCGTCAAGGGGGACGAAAAGCTTCGGATACGGAGTCAGTTCGGTGCCCACCACGAGCTTGCTCTTGTGGAACAGCTCGGTTCTTCCGCTGCCGTCCTGGATCAGGGCGCTGTTGTGTGACTCGACCCAGCCGCGTCCGCTCCGCCGTGCCAGCAGGGACGGGGCCTTGTGCGTATTGAAGAACTCATATGTCGAAGCCCCGTAAAGGATGTTCACGCCGGGCTTGTCCGAAAGGAAGCGGTCGAAGGTCTTCCAGGTAGCTCCTGCGTGGAGCTCGTTCAGGACCACGTCGCCGGTGAAGGTCTCGGGGGCAAGCAGCAGATAGGGCTGAAGGCTGTCACGGTCTTGCGCGAGAGGGCCTGCGAGGGCAAGGAGCCTGCGGTTCTGCTGGGTCTGCGTCAGGGACTCGAACTTCTCGTACGGGTCCAGGTTGGGCTGGACTATGCCGACGGCAAGCGTCCCCGCGTCCGAACGCTCCCCGTACGAAGCATAGATTCCGAAGGAAAGCGCGGCTGGGGCGATCAGGAGAACGGCCGTGCCGCATCCGAGAGCCGTCCGCACCCTTCGGGTCTGCGGAGTCGCGAAGGCCTTCAGCGTGAAGAAAACGGCAAGGTTGACTGCCCATACCCAGAGCGAGCCTCCGAGCGAGCCTGTGTACTCGTACCACTGCACGAGGCGGGTCGAACGGGCGAAAGCATTGCCCAGGACCAGCCAGGGCCATGAAATTTGCGTGCCGAAATACCACTTCTCCCAGGCTATCCAGAGAGCGGCGAGAAGCGCATACGGAAGGAAGCCCCTGAGGTGGCGGCGGCTGAAATGGAACACTCCGAAGACCACGGACATCTGCAGCGCGTTCGCCAGGACGGCGAAAATACCCCCGCCGACGGTCGCGTTGCAGACCCAGAAGGTCGTGGCGGCATTCCAGAGCACGAAAAATCCGTAATGCCATAGCCAGAAACGGCGGCGTCCTCCCCGGAAAGCCGTCTCCTCCATGAGGAGCAGGGGCACCAGTCCGAAAAGGGCAAGGAAACCCATGTGCGGGACGAGCCAGGGAAGGCTCATCAGCACCACGGAAATCCCTCCGAGGAGGGCCAGCCTGCCGTTTTCCTTCATTACTTTTCAGCCTCTTCGACTGCCTTGAAATACTTGTAGGAGTTGAGCTTGAGCTCGCCCGCGGCGGCTTCGTCGATGACGACTATGCCGTTCTCGTGGGCCTGCAGGGCCGACACGGTCACATAGTGGGAATAAGGACCTTCGACGGCGGCCTGGATGGCGCGGGCCTTCTTCGGGCCGAAGCCCTCGATGATGACCTCGCGGGCACCGCATACCGTGGCGACGCCTACGGACATGGCCTGCTTCGGGACCTTGTTGAAGTCGTTGTCGAAGAAACGCGAGTTGACCACCCTCGTGTCGTGGGTCAGCGTGACCACGCGGGTGCGCGAGTTCAGGGACGAGAAGGGCTCGTTGAAGGCGATGTGGCCGTCCTCGCCTATTCCGCCGAGGAAAAGGTCGAATCCGCCGGCAGCCTCGATGGCCTTCTCGTAATCGGCCGCTTCCTTCTCGAGGTCGGGAGCGTTTCCGTTGAGGATGTGTATGTTTTCGGCCGGTTCGTCGATATGGTCGAAAAGATAGCGGTGCATGAAGGAGTGGTAGCTCTCGGGATGATCCTCGGGAAGGCCCACATATTCATCCATGTTGAAAGAAATCACGTTCTTGAAGGATACCTCGCCGTCGCGGACCATGCGGATGAGCTCGGCATAGGTCTCGATGGGGGTTGAACCGGTGCAAAGACCGATCACGAAGGGTTCGTCCGTGCGGGCGGCCTTTTCGTTGATGCGCTTTGCGATGTAGCGGGCCACCCAAAGGGAGGCCTCGGACGCGTTGTCTCTGATAATTACTTTCATAATACTACTACTATTGGATTGAGTTAGTCTTCATTTTTCTCCACTTCTCCAGAAGCGCCGTCATGTCGGCGGGCAGTTCCGATTCGAAGCGTATCCACTCCCCCGTCGAAGGATGCCTGAAGCCGAGGGTCCTGGCGTGCAGGGCCTGACGGGGACATATCTCGAAGCAGTTGCGTATGAACTGCTGATATTTGGCGTAGATGGTGCCCTTGCGTATCTCGGCCCCGCCGTAGCGTGCGTCGTTGAAGAGCGGATGGCCGAGCGAGGCCATGTGGACGCGTATCTGGTGCGTGCGGCCGGTCTCGAGACGGCACTCCACGAGGGTCACGTAACCGAAACGCTCGAGGACCCTGTAATGCGTCACTGCGCGCTTCCCCTTTTCGGGATCGTCGAAGCCGCGGAAACGCAGGCGGTCGGAAGGATCGCGGCCTATGAAGCTCTCCACGGTGCCCTCGTCCTCCTTCAGGTCGCCCCACACGATTGCGTTGTAGAGCCTCTCGATGTCGTGCTTGAAGAACTGCTTCTGGAGCTTCAGCTGCGCGGGTTCGTTCTTCGCGACGACGAGAAGCCCCGAGGTGTCCTTGTCTATGCGGTGCACGAGGATCCCGCCGTGCCCGTCCTCCCCCGCGTCCGCGTTCTCGATGCCGAGATAATGCGCCAGGGCGTTGACCAGGGTACCCTCGAAATTGCCGTGACCGGGATGGACCACCATCCCTGCCGGCTTGTTCACTATCATCAGGTCGTCGTCCTCATAGACTATGTCCAGCGGGATGTCCTGCGCGAGGATCTCCCTTCCGCGCGGGCGGTAGGGCATCTCGAAAGTGATTATGTCTCCGGGGCGGACTATGAGGTTGGCCTTCACGGGCTCTCCGCCTATGCGGACGTAGCCGGCCTTTATGGCGTTCTGGATGCGGCTGCGGGAAGTATCCTCGAGGTGGGAGGACATGTAACTGTCCACGCGGACAGGGGCCTGTCCCGGGTCCACCACGAGCCTGAAATGCTCGAACATCTCTTCCTGCATGCCGTCCGGACTCATTTCTTCTCTTCCTTGCTGAGGTACAGGGTCACTTCAGACCCCATAGGGGTCGCGTACGAAGACGCGCCGGGAGTCTGCCTGACCACCACCGCGCTGAGCGAATCGTTGTAGGTCCGTATATCCGGATCGAAGACCAGTCCCCTGATGTTCAGGGAATTGTCCTGCACCGCATCGACGGCACGCATGTAGCGCAGTCCCGTCACGTCCGGAACGTAGGTGACGTTGTCGCTGCTGTTGAGCCCGACCACGAGGTCGATGGACGTGCCGCTCTCGATCTCCTCGCCGGCCTCTATCTGCCTGTTGTGGCAGAGCTGCCGAAGGACGTTGTTGGTCGCTATGTCGCTGACGTAGATGAGGCGCCCGAGCACGAGCCCGCGGGACGAAAGCTCAGCCTTGGCCTGACGCATCGAAAAGCCCACGAGGGAAGGCATGGTGACCTTCTTGGGCTGGACGGAATTGGTCGTAAGCGAAATCTTGCGGCCCTTCTTCACGCGCGCACCGGCCTTGGGAATCTGGCTGAACACGGCGCCCTTCTTCATACGGCGCACGAACACGGAATCACTGACCGTAACCCTCAGGTCGGACTCCGAAGCCAGCTTGCGCGCCTCGGCAACGCTCATGTTTGTCAAGTCCGGAACTTCGACGGACTTGCCGTGCTGGGTGATTATTCCGAGCAATATGTTGACGACCAGCACTATGCCGAGCACGAAAACCACGGCCCAGAGTATGTTGCGGACAATCCAGTTGCCAAAAAAACGGTTAGCCATAAATCTACAATATCAATAACACACCTTTGATTATCAGAAAAATCGCGAAGCAGCACACCCCGCCGCCCAAAAGCCGTATGGCCAAGGTCATGCGGCGCGGCTCCAGAAGGTCCCTGCCCTTCGCCGCAACCCCGGTGACCACGGTCCACCACAACATCTCCCCCGCTGCAATCGACGGAATCACTATCCACAAGGGGAGACCGGATTCGGCATCCACGGCGAAAAAGGCCTGCAGCACCACCATGAGCGCGAATGCGCCCGGGTTGGCGAGGGAACTGACGAAGGCCTGGAGCATGGCTCCCTTCGGAAGGCCGCCGCTATCCACGTTCCCCTGCTTATATCCTGAAGGGGCATGCAACACGAGCGTGAGCCCTATACCCAGGACGAACAGCCCGCCGGCCACATAGATCCAGCGCCCGTTCGCATCGAAGAAATCACGCATGAACGGCAAGGTCAGGAAGGCCAGAAGCGCAAAGATCACGTCGGCGAGCATGGGGCCGAGACCCGTGGCTAGCCCTTTCCTGCGCCCGTCCTCGAGGGTCTTGCGCAGCACGAGCATGCAGGCGGGACCCGGAGGGGCGGCAACGCACGCTCCCACAAGCACAGACTTTATTATTCCTGCCAGCAGCATAACTTACAAAGATAGGGATTTTCCGCTTAAAAGAAAACACGGTCCACGCGTGCGTCCATCTCCCCGGAAGGAACCCTTTCCACCATGCGGAAAGGGAGGCACACCCCGAAGCGGGGGCAACGAAGGATGGGCAGCAGCCTGTCATAGAAGCCACCGCCGTGGCCGAGCCGCCTGCCGTCAGCGTCGAAAGCGACGCCCGGCACTATGGCAAGGTCCACCTCGCCGGGACTGACCAGCGGAGACGCAGAAGAAGGCTCTGGAATGCCCAGGTAGCCGTTTTCCATCATATCCGGAGAGTATTCGCGGAGCTCGAGTTCCTTACCGCACACACGCGGCAGGACCAGTCTTTTGGAGCCGATCCACGCTTCCAGCCAGCCGGAAGTCGGCAGCTCTCCCGGCATCGAAGCGTAAAGCAGCACCGTACGGGCGGAGCGGAATTCAGGCAGAGCCTCGATCTCCGTCCTGATGCGGGAGGAAATCTCCGGATCCGCACCGGCTTCGTCAAGGCTCTTCCAGGACCGCCAGGCGGCCTTCATTTCCGCCCTCAGGCGGACTTTTTCTTCCGTGATGTCCATTATCTGGGTCCTCCGGGCCCGCGTCCGCCGGGGCCGCCGGGACCGCCCATGCCCTTCATCTTGGACCTGTCGAAGGTCCCGAAGCGATAGGTCAGGGAGGCCATGATGTAGCGCCCGAGAGTGTTGTTGCGGGACTCCTTATGCAGGTTGGCGCTGTCCGTGACCGAGAGGTTCTTGGACTGGCCGAAGATGTCGTAGGCCTTCACGGCGAGGGTAACCTTCTTTTTGAAGAGAAGTTTCTGGATCTCCGCGTCCATCACGAATTCGGAAGGCTGGGGAGTGCTGTAGCCGCGGTACCAGTTGTAGTTGAGCTCGGATTTGAAGGTCAGTCCGGCAGGCTCCACGGTCCAGTTCACCGAGCCCCGAACCTGGTTGTTCCATGTCGTCGTGTTGGAGGCCGTGGTGGCGATCGTGTACCAGGAACGGTTCATCCTCGTCCTTGGCGAGACCTGGAGTTCGAGATTGTCCGAACGGTAGGTGAAGCGCAGGCGCTCGACGATGGTCATGTTCGTCATCGTGTTCGCCGCGATATGAGCGTCGAAATAAGTCTTGTCCGCAAATTTTTCGACGAACTCCTCCATGAACTTGTAATACCCGTCCGTGTCGTAGGTGCTCATGTCGATGTCCGTGCCGACGTAGGAAGCGGAGCGTGACCAGTTGAAGCGCGTGATGTTCGAGATTGAGAAATTGGACTTCGCGATGGGAAGGTTGCCGAACTCGTTGAAGCCGAAGGAGAAGGACGAGGGGCCGTTGAACGGCATGGTGTACTGGGCCCCGTCCTTGCCGTACCATACGGTGCTGACTATGGGATCCTGCACGTAATTGCCGTTTATCCGGATGTTCAGGGATGAGAACTTCTGCTTGTTGCTGTAGCGCAGCTCTCCCCTGAGGTCGTGAGAGAAATAGGGCTTCAGGCCCGGATTACCGAAGCTGATGTCCAAAGGGTTGCTGTTGTCCGGGACAGGCATCAGCTTCGAAGTGGAGGGCTGGGCGGTGCGTCCGTGATAGAACATGCGGGCGTTGGCGTTCTCGTTGAACTCCCACCAGGCCATCGCGCGCGGCGAGAAGTTCCATATCAGGCCCGGATCATACTCCTGGGGCTCGTACTTGCCGGTCACCCCGTTATACTTCGTGGTGCTGTTGTAAGTATGGTTCGGCTGGGCGGAAAAACCGATCTGGGCCCTGCTGGAGCCTTTCTGGTACATCAGGTTGGCCCCTATGTTCTGAGTGTTGCTCTCGTTGACGATCTCGTTGGAATAGGTATAATCCATGGACCCGTCGGCGTTGTTGTAGGTCTGCTTTTCGGAAGTGGAACGGCTCCAGCTGTAAGAGTAGTTCCCTTCGAGGTAGAGGTTGTCCCCGAGGGGTTCGGTGTAAGTGAGACGGGACCACAGGCTGCCGTTCTTCTCCTCGGCCTCGAACCGCTGGTCGACCGCCGTGGAAGTCCCGCTCAGGCTGCCGTCAGGGGCGAAAGCGCGCGTGCCGTTCTCGTTGAGACCGTCAAGGTCGTTGTCCGAGAAACTGTAACGGGCCATTGCCGTAACGGTGCGGCCGGGGATGCCGAGACGCTGGCGGAAGAGGAAGAATCCGCTCGTGGATATATTCTTGTTGGCTCCGGAAGTGTTGCTGTGCGCGTCGCTGAGCTTGACGACCGAGCCGGCGCGGTCGTCGGTGTAAGTCGTGTCGTTGCTGCTCTGGAAGTAGCTGCCTGTGCCGAAATTGAGTTGGGGCTCGAAGAGGATGGAAGTGCTCTCCGAGAACTTGTGTTCGAGCCTCATGCCGAAGCGGTTGCCGCCGGAAGTGGTGTTGCTTACGCCGGCGGAATTATAGATGAGGTCGCTGTCCTGCAGGTAAGTGCGCTTGAAACTGCTCTCCTCGATGTCGCGGCTGGTATAGTTGTAAAGGTAGTTGGCGCTGAGGTCCATCTTGTCCCCGAGGAGGTCCCAGGCTCCGTTGGCACCGCCCATGTAGGAAGTCAGGATGCCGTTGCTGCGGCCCCAGCCGCCCTGTCCGCCGCCCATGCCGCGGCCTTCGCCGCGCATGTTGCCCATCATGTTGCCCGACAGGTCATTGAACCCGCGGTTGTTGGTGTTGTTGGCGTTCAGCAGGAAGCTGATCTGGGTCTTGTCGGTGAACTTTCCGACGAAGGCCGCGCCCTGGTAGCGCCAATCCCCATCCGTCCCCTGCGTGGAAGGCAGGTCGTGGCCGGCTCCGGCCATGATGTTGCCGAAGGCGCCCTTCATCATGCCGGGTTTGATGCCGAGATCTATCACGGTCTCCTCCTCACCGTCGTCGATTCCGGTGAACTCGGCCTGCTCGGACTTCTTGCGTATGACTTTCAGCTTGTTGACCATCTTCGCGGGCAGGTTCTTGGATGCCAGCTGGGGGTCGTCCAGGAAGAAGGTCTTGCCCTCGATCGTTATCTTGGAAACGGTCTCTCCGTTCACGGTGATCGACCCGTCCTCGGAAATCTCGACGCCGGGAAGCTTCTTCAGAAGGTCCTCGAGCACATCGTTGTCAGTGGTCTTGAATGAAGAGGCGTTGTACTCGATCGTATCCTTCTTCATTATGATGGCGTTGCCTGTCGCGGAGACGGTCGCGGCATCCAGCTGCTGCCGGTCAACCTTCATCTTAAGCACCCCGAGATCCACGGCGCCGGAAATCTTTAATTCCTTTACAATAGCCTCATAGCCGAGAAGTTCCGCCCTGAGGGCATACTCCCCTGCGCGGAAGCCGGAAAGCGTCGCCGAGCCGTCCTCCGAAGTGAGGGCATAGGCCGCGGGCTTCTTCGCTCCGGTCGCCTGCAGGGAGACTGTGGCGAAGCTGACCGCCTCGCCGGTAGACTCATCCACGAGCTTGAGTTTGACGGAATTGCCCCCCTGTGCAGGCAGGAGGAACTCGGAAAGGAAGAGGCAGGCAAGAACCAGTGCCGCCGTCTTAAGAATCTTCATAAACCTATGCTATTTGCGGGATATCCTGTCAGGGTTTTCCTTCAGGAATATCTCCCACGAATTTGCAATTTTCGTGCCTCCGAGGGGCGAAATCAACTGATAATAATGGCACATCGCTATCGCCAGGGCGTCGGTCGCGTCGAGGTGCCCCGGGTCGATATCGATGCCGAGGGTCTTTTCGACCATCATGGCCACCTGCTCCTTCGAAGCGGCTCCGTTGCCGCAGATCGCGATCTTGGCGCGCCTGGGGGCATATTCCGCCACCTGGATGCCGGCTTTCGCCGCCGCAATAATGGCCGCACCCTGCGCACGGCCGAGCTTCAGGATGACCTGGGCGTTCTTGCCGTAGAACGGGGATTCGACGGCAAGATGGTCCGGCTTATGGACTGCTATGAGCTCCTCCACCCCGGCATTGATGTTCGCCAGCTTTTCGAAAGGATCGCCTATCTTGCGGAGATCGAAGACCCCCATATCGACGTAATGCGGCTTTCCCCCGGATACGGACACGACCCCGAAACCCAAAAGATTGGTTCCGGGGTCGATGCCGAGTATGGTGCAATCCTTAATCAATCCTGTCGAATCCTGTGTACGGACGCAGAATCTCGGGGATAATGATGCCGTCGGGAGTCTGGTTGTCCTCGAGGAGGGCGGCCACGACGCGCGGCAGTGCGAGGGAGCTTCCGTTCAGGGTGTGGCAGAGAGCGGTCTTGCCGTTCTCATCCTTGTAGCGGAGATGCAGGCGGTTTGCCTGGTAGCTCTCGAAGTTCGACACGGACGAAATCTCCAGCCAGCGCTGCTGGGCTGCGGACCAGAGCTCGAAGTCATAGGTGATCGCGGAGGTGAAGGACATGTCCCCGCCGCAGAGGCGCAGGATCCTGTACTTCAGGCCGAGCTTGTTCACAAGGCTCTCCACGTGGGCTACCATCTCGTCGAGGGCGGCATAGCTGGCCTCGGGCTTTTCGACGCGGACTATCTCGACCTTGTCGAACTGATGCAGGCGGTTCAGACCGCGCACGTCCTTGCCATAGGACCCGGCTTCGCGACGGAAGCAGGGAGTGTATGCGGTAAGTTTCTGCGGGAAATCCCCGTCGGAGAGTATCACGTCGCGGAAAATATTGGTCACAGGCACCTCTGCGGTCGGTACAAGATAGAAATCGTCGAGACCGACATAATACATCTGGGCCTCCTTGTCGGGAAGCTGGCCGGTGCCGAAACCGGAAGCGGCGTTGACGACCACGGGAGGTTCGACCTCACGATATCCGGCGGCGGTGTTGCAGTCGAGGAAGAAGTTTATAAGCGCGCGCTGCAGCTTCGCACCCTTTCCTTTATAGACAGGGAATCCGGCCCCGGTAATCTTCACGCCGAGATCGAAGTCTATGATGTCGTATTTCTTCGCCAGGTCCCAGTGCGGTAGCGCGCCTTCGGGCAGGTTCACCTCGGGACCGCCCATCTTGACGACCTCGTTGTCCTCCGCTCCCTTGCCGGGCGCGACAAGGCTGCAGGGAAGGTTCGGAAGCAGCACGAGCGCGGCCTCCATGTCCTTCGCGGCGGCGTCTCCTTCGGCAAGGAGGGCCGTGGATTTCTCCTTCAGGGCAGCCACTTCGGCCTTTACGGCCTCGGCCTCTTCCTTGCGTCCTTCGCGCAGGAGAGCACCTATCATGGCCGCTTTCTGCTTCTGGGAGGCGAGAAGGGCGTCGCTCTCAGTCTGGCATGCGCGGCGGCGGGAATCGAGCTCCAGCACCTTCTCCACCACGGGAGCCGCGTCGAAATTCTTGATCTTCAATCTGGCGACCACGCCCTGCGGGTCGTCCCTGAGCATTTTCAGCGTAAGCATAATCTCATTTATTTGAAAAAAGGACCTGCACACTCTGTGGGAAGTGCAAGTCCTTCATACCTTTACTCCTTGTATAATCAGTTCTCGAAAGGAACGACGGATACATAGGATTTGTCCGCTTTCTTGCGGGTGAACTTCACGGTTCCGTCCACGAGGGCATAGAGAGTGTGGTCCTTGCCCATTCCGACGTTGCGGTCGGGATTGTGCACGGTGCCCCTCTGGCGGACTATGATGTTGCCGGCCTTCACGACCTCACCGCCGAATTTCTTGAGTCCGAGCCTCTTGCTGTGCGACTCACGTCCGTTCTTGGAACTTGACTGACCTTTCTTATGTGCCATAACTAAAGTTCTTTTAAAAGTTAAGCGATCGCGTCGATACGGATCTTGGTGAGTTTCTGACGATGGCCGTTGAGCTTCTGGAAGCCCTTGCGGCGGATCTTCTTGAAGACCAGGACTTTGTCAGCCTTGGCATTGTCATCGAGGACGGTGGCTTTCACCACAGCGCCCTTCACATAGGGAGCGCCGACCTGGACCTTTCCTTCGTTGTCGAGAAGGAGGACCTTGTCAAACTCCACGGCGGCACCGTTTGCTTCCGGAAGACGGTTGCAAAAGATTTCTTTTCCAGCTTCTACCTTGAACTGCTGGCCTGCAATGTCAACGATTGCGTACATAAAAAACTTATTAAAAGTTTCAACCGTAAGCGTCCGTTCTCCAAACGGCTCTTTGTCAATGGCTTAGCGGTTATCTAAAAATTTCGGACTGCAAAAATAGGGAAAAAATCCGTCATACGCAACTATTTGCGCTAATTTTCCGACGCGTTTTCCCTTTCCCAGCTCACTCCCGCCGCAGCCTTGATCGCGTTGACTTTCGAGTCGAAAACCGGCATGGTCGGAGCGGCGGAAAGGGTCTCGAGGGACGTGCCATACTGACGGCCGCCCCAGATGCGGTTCCCCTCCCAGGTGATTCCGCCTGATTCCGGTTTCAGCATGTAAACCGTATAAGCCGAGGAAGAAGAGCAGGACACGGTATTCCCGGTGAAGGTGACCCCTGTCGCGGGAAGGGTCGTGGCCCTGTCCCCGGAACCGCCGGCGAGGTTGATATAGATGGAATATTTGCAGTTCAAAAAGGTATTGTTCTCGACCTTCAGGTTCTTCACCTGGAAATACTCGTGCAGCTCGGGATTCTCCACGCCCTGCATGATGCTGAGGGCCGATCGGGCGCCGGAGCCGCTGAGGTCCCGGAAATAGTTCCCGCTGACGACGTGGTCCTCGCCTATGACCCGCACTCCCCCTTCATAGACGGACTTGCCCCCGCGGAAGTAGTTCCCGCTGACGGTGCAGCCGTTGCCGTGGCGGAGGGTAAGCGCCCCCCAGCAGTACTCGAACACGTTGCCGGTGTAGCTGTTGCGGCAGCTCTTGTTGGAAACTATTTCGCCGTTCTCCCCGACGCACTCGAGGAAAACGTTCCCGGCCACCTCGCAGAAAGCCTCCTGCATGCTGACCTGGCTGGTCCCGATGCGGATTATCTCCTGTCCGTTTATGCCGCTGTAGCCGCTGCTGAAATGCCCCACGGGATGGTAGAAGACATTGCGGAGCACCTTGTGCCGGAGGGGCTTTCCTTCGGGGAAAAGTTCCAGCGTCACCCCGAGATCCTTCTTGTCCCGGAGGGTGCAGCCGCTGAATTCGTTGTCCGTGCCGTACATCCGGACCCACTTGGAAGTCGCCGAAGCGTCCTCCGCCGTCGAGGAGCCGTCGAGAAGGCAGTCGCTTACCTTGCAGAAAGAGGACGTCTTTTCGAAACGCACCACATCGGCTCCCCCGCTGCGATCCATGCTTTCAAATATGAAACCACTGACCTCGGTGTATGAGCCCCGAAGGGTTAAGGAAGAAGCCCCCTGGAAAATCACCCGGCCCGGAGTCTCCGCCTTGATCACGACAGGCGCCGAGGCCGTCCCGGAGCAGTTCAGGTCCAATGTAACATTTTTGTAAGTGCCGTTTTTCCAGACCACCACGGCTCCGGGCTTCAGGGTCCCGAGAGCCTTTAAATCAGTCACTGAGGCCACTTTGACGCCGGTTTCCGCCGGAGTCTCCGGCTTCCCCGGGGTGTCCGTTTCCGTCCCGGGGACTGAAGGCCTTTCCGGCTTTGCCGGGTCGTCCCCGCCGCAGCCAGAAAGAAGCAGCGCGGCAAGAGCGAAGGATGCCATGAACCTTATCTTCATACTGCAATTATCGGAAGAATTTCCCGCATGGAGAATACTTTAAAGCGAAAAACGCATTTCAATTTGCGAAAAAGGAAGGCGTTTCCTATTTTTGTATTTGGAACAAATTTGTTACATCCAATGGAAGGAGCCTACATTTACCACAAATACGTCACCGGCAAGAATTTCGTCGGCCGCAGGAACGAATCCCAGATACTCTCGAACCTCCTGTCGCAGGGCGAGAACGTGGTCATGTACGAACCGCCCCGCACCGGGCAGAAGTCCCTTATCCAGCACACGCTGATGAACATGCGCCTCGGCGGATCGCTGTTCGGGGTTGCTGAAATGAGCCTGCTGCCCCTGCGCAGCGTAGAAGACTTCCTGCTGGAGCTCTGCTGCACGGTCCTGCGCACCTCAGCTTCCTCCCCCGACGAGTTCAAGGCCCTCGTGGAAAGGCACCTGGAAGGCACCTGCTTCCATTTCGACGATGCCCTTTTCGAGATGGGCGGAAGGCCCCTTTCGGCTGACGACGATCCGAGGGACGAAGACATACGAGCCGCCCTTGCCCTTCCCTGGAAGATAGCCGAAGAAAGGGGCGAGCCGCTCGTCGTCATAATCCGCGAATTCCAGAACATAATGCTGACCGAAGACGGCGACGGCGTATGCCGCAAGCTGGAAGAGACGATGCGCTCGATGCCCGACGAGAGGAGGCGCAAGTGCCGCTTCATCTTCTCCGGCTCCTGCGTCAACGCGATGAAGGACATCTTCGAAGTCCACGGCCGCTTCCACAGGCTGGTCGAAAGGGTCCAGCTGCTCCGCATCGACGACAAATCCCTTATAGAGCACATCGTACGCGGTTTCCTCGCCGGCGGAAAGGTCATCGACAGGGAACTGCTGATCGGCGTGAACCGGCTCTTCAAGGGCAACATCTGGTACATCAACCACTTCTGCTCGATCTGCGACGCCCTATCGAAGGGATACATAATGGAGCCCACGCTGGTTGACGCCCTGGAGCGCCTGCTGGCCATCCACGAACCCCGCTTCACGGCATGGATGAACGACCTGACGACCTTCCAGGTGCGGCTCCTGCGCGCAATCGTGGACGGGCACACCAAATTCAGCTCCGCCGCCGTGATCAAGCAGTACGGCCTCAACTCCTCGGCCAACGTGCGCCGCCTCAAGGACGCGCTGTGCAAAAAAGAACTCATCACGTTCGACGAACATGATGAGCCCCAGTTCCTGGACCCTGTTTTCGAATATTGGGTCCGTACCCGATTCTTCGGGCTTAAAGACGATTGAGATTACTGCTCTTCCTCGAGCCTGAGATGCTGGACGTAGATGGCCTTCATCCTGGCTGCACGCTTCTTCACGGAAGGCTTTTCGAAGTTCTTGCGGGAGCGGAGCTCGCGTACGGCACCGGTCTTCTCGAATTTCCTCTTGAATTTCTTGAGAGCCCTCTCGATATTCTCGTTCTCTTTTACAGGTACAATAATCATTCTTTTATCACCCCCTTTTTCTTTGCGGACCGCAAAGGTAGGAAGATTTTTTTGATTTGCAAGTCACAGAAGGGAAATAAATTCCCGCATGCCCGAAGTGGCCACGTCGCGGATGTGCCGCACCCTCGGGTCGCGGATGGGGCAATCCTTGGGGTCGATCACGAAAATCTTCGCCCCTTCCGGCGCATAACGATAAAGGCCGGCAGCGGGATAAACCTGCAGTGAAGTGCCCACGATAAGGACTATGTCCGCCTGCGAGACTATGTTGACGGCCCTTTCCATCTTCGGCACAGCCTCCCCGAAAAAGACTATGTGCGGGCGGAGCTGGACCCCGTTCGGCCCCTTGTCCCCGAGATTGACTGCCTCGTAGCCTATGTCCATGACCGACCTTTCCGAGAAGCCGTCCTCCTCGTTGCAGGTGTTCTCCGGACGTACCTTCGTGGCCTCCCCGTGCAGATGGATCACGAGGCTGCTGCCCGCCCTCTCGTGGAGATTGTCCACGTTCTGGGTGATCACGGTGACGTCGTAATCCTTCTGGAGCGAGGCGATAAGCCTGTGCGCCTCGTTCGGGGAGCAGTCGCGCAGCTTCGCCCGCTGCATGTTGTAGAAATCCAGCACGAGCTTCCGGTTGGTGTACCATCCTTGTATCGAAGCGACCTCCATGGGGTCGTAATTATCCCACAGGCCGCCGTTGTCCCTGTAGGTGCCGAGGCCGGACTCCGCACTGACGCCCGCCCCCGTGAGAACTGCTATCTTCTTTTTCATCAATGCAAAAATAAATAAAAACCCGTATATTTGGATATGGAAATTTTCAGGATTCTCCCAGCCCTCGCGGCTCTTGCGATAAACCTCTCCGCCGCAGCCCAGACGGACTGCAGCCTCTTCTTCAAGAAAGACAAGGTACAGATTCCCTCCGCCAGATCGGAGCAGGGCGCGTCCTACAAGACCCTCGGGCACCACGGACCGGCCGTGGAGAACCTCCAGATGGCCCTCCGCCTGTACTTCAACGACAGCGGGGCGATCGACGTATATAATAAAAGGAAAGACGGGCTCGAACTGGCCCCATACGGCTGGTACCCTACGGAAGCGCAGCAGGCCGCGGAAGACGCCGGTTCTGACGAATACTACGTCGGAAAGACCGTGGGCCTCGGCGGCGTGGCGCTGCGCGACGGCTCCGAAACCATAAGGCCCGTGGCCACGCAGGGACGCATCGCGAAAGCCGGCCGCACCCGGAGGGGCTGCTTCGCCGAGATCACCTCCCGCGGAGTCATGCTCTCCGACGGTCCCGTAGACCTGACCCTTCGCATCGACGTCCGGGACGGCAGCCGCTGGGCCAGGGTCAGCGCCAGCGCCAGCCGGAAGGTCCGCTTCGTCACCGGAATCAACCACCCCCAGATCTGCACCAGGACGGCCTCGAAGGGCCTTCTCGGCGTCTGGGGCGTGCACCCTGCCGACGTCGCGAAAGACCCCAGGCCCATAGGGGCGGCGCTCAGCTACAAGCCACGCATGTTCGGGACTCCGGAAGAACTTCCCGGGATGTCGGCCATAGTCTCCGCGCCGCGAAGGCGCATCAACACCCTCGTCTTTTCCGCCTCCTCGGCCCAGGTCCTCGCCTCCGAAGGGAACGCTTCGGCCGCCGATTGGGAAAATTACCTCAAAAAGATGCTTCCGGCGGCGTTTTAGCATTGTTTTTACGGAAAAAGTTTCGTAACTTTGAACGATTTTGTTCGTTTTTTAAAACCGTAAAACCATGCAAATCGGACTACTCCTGATGGTAGTGGGGATGCTCACCGTATTCGCCATCCTGCTTATCGTCATTTATGGAAGCCGGCTGCTCGTAGCCATAGTCAACAAGATAGCCCCCGAAGAAGCCAGACCCGTCCGCTCCGCGGAAGGGGAAGACGTATCCGCGGAAGAGCGCTCCGTGCTCGCGGCGGCAGTGGCCCAGCTTACGGCCGGAAAAGGACAAATCGCTAAAATCACGAGGATCAGATAATGGGTAAAACAGTCAAATTCAGCCTTGTCTTCAGGGACATGTGGCAGAGCGCAGGCAAGTACCAGCCGCGGGTGGATCAGCTCGTGGACATTGCCCCCGCAATCATCAGGATGGGATGCTTCGACCGCGTCGAAACCAACGGCGGCGGCTTCGAGCAGGTCAACCTTCTCTACGGAGAGAACCCGAACATAAGCGTCCGGCAGTGGACGAAGCCCTTCCACGAAGCCGGGATCCAGACCCACATGCTCGACAGGGCGCTGAACGGCCTCAGGATGAGTCCCTGCGCCAAGGACCTGCGCAAGCTCTTCTATAAGGTAAAGAAGGCCCAGGGCACGGACATCACCCGCATCTTCTGCGGACTGAACGACCCCCGCAACGTGATCCCTTCCATAGGATACGCCAAGGAAGCGGGCATGATCGCGCAGGCAGCCCTGTGCATCACCCACTCCCCCGTCCATACAGTCGACTACTATGTCGGGCTGGCCAAGCAGTTCATCGACGCCGGAGCGGACGAGATATGCCTCAAGGACATGGCCGGCATCGGCCGTCCCGCCACCCTCGGCAAGATAGTCGCCGGCATCAAGGCACTGAAGAAGGACATCGTGGTCCAGTACCACTCCCACGCGGGCCCCGGCTTCAGCATGGCCTCGATCCTCGAAGTCTGCCAGAACGGCTGCGACTACATCGACACCGCGGTCTCTCCCCTCTCCTGGGGCACGGGCCACGCCGACATCATAGCCGTGCAGGAAATGCTCCGCGACGCCGGATTCGAAGTCAAGGACATCAACATGGAAGCCTACATGGAAGTACGCACGAAGATCCAGGCCATGATGGATGACTTCCTCGGCTACTACTGCCCTCCGCTCAACAGGATAGACAACTCCCTGCTGATCAAGCCGGGCCTGCCCGGAGGCATGATGGGGTCCCTCATGACGGACCTCGAAGACAACCTCGCGACCCTCAACAAGTGGAAGGAAAAGAACGGCCAGCAGCCGCTGACGACCGACCAGCTCCTCATAAAGCTCTTCGACGAAGTGGCCTACGTATGGCCCAAGGTCGGCTACCCCTGCCTCGTCACTCCGTTCTCGCAGTACGTCAAGAACCTCGCCCTGATGAACGTGATTCTCATGGAAAAGGGCAAGAAGCGCTGGGAGATCTTCCCCGACACGATCTGGGACATGGTGCTCGGCAAGGCCGGAAGGCTCCCCGCCCCCGTCGATGAAGAAATCCGAGCCCTGGCCGAGTCCCAGGGACGCAAGTTCCTCGACGGAGACCCGCAGCTGAACTACCCCGACTGCCTCGACGAATACCGCGCGAAGATGAAGGAAAAGGGCTGGGACACCGGCGAAGACGACGAAGAACTCTTCGAATACGCCATGCACCCGGAGCAGTACGAGAACTTCCGCAGCGGCAAGGCCAAGGCCGAGTTTGAAAAGGACCTCGAAAAGAGGAAGGCTGCGAAGGCGTCCCCCGCTTCCGCGCCCTCCGTCATCACGGTCAACCTCGGCGGCAAGACCTTCAAGCTCGACATCGCCTACGGTGACGCCGTCCCTGCGGCATCCCAGGCGGCCGCGGCTCCCGCGGGAGAAGGCGAACCCGTCCCCGCGCCGCTCTCGGGCAAGTTCTTCCTCACGAAAGACCCCCAGGAGACAGCCCGCAAGGTCGGCGACGCCGTGAAGAAAGGCGACACCCTCTGCTACATCGAAGCCATGAAGATCCAGAACGCGGTCTGCGCCGACAAGGACGGAGTCATCACGGCCATACTCGCCTCCAACGGCGACTCGGTCGAGGAAGACGACGTGATCATGAAATTCGCACCCAACAAATAAGCCATGGGAGGATTCGGTGAAACATTGAGGCGGCTCTACGACATGACCGCCATCAGCAATCTCGTGGAGGACCCGGCATTCCTGCTGATGTACCTCATCGCGTTCCTGCTCCTGTACCTCGGCATCGTGAAGAAGTACGAGCCCCTGCTGCTCGTGCCCATAGGTTTCGGCGTGCTGATCGCGAACTTCCCCGGCGGCGACATGGGCGTCATCCAGGCCAACTCCGAAGGCCTCGTGCCCCTTGCGGACGGGACCATGGCCAACATCTGGGACATGCCCCTGCACAAGATAGCGCACGAGTTCGGCATAATGAACTTCTTGTACTACAGCCTGATAAAGACGGGCCTCCTGCCTCCGGTGATCTTCATGGGCGTGGGCGCGCTGACGGACTTCGGCCCGATGCTGCGCAACCTCAAGCTCGCGATCTTCGGGGCTGCGGCCCAGTTCGGCATCTTCGCCGTGCTGCTGGCCTCCCTTGCCCTCGGGTTCACCCCGCAGGAAGCCGGTTCCCTCGGAATCATCGGCGGAGCGGACGGCCCCACGGCCATCTTCACGACCATCAAGCTCGCCCCGCACCTGCTCGGCCCCATCGCGATCGCGGCCTACAGCTACATGGCCCTGGTGCCCGTGATCATACCCCTGGTCGTCAAGCTGCTCTGCACGAAGAAAGAGCTGATGATCAACATGAAAGAGCAGGACAAGCTCTATCCCGAGAAGATGGAGATCAAGAACATGCGCGCCGTGAAGATCATCTTCCCAATCGCGGTGACCACTATAGTCGCTATCTTCGTCCCGACCGCAGTGCCCCTCATCGGCATGCTGATGTTCGGCAACCTCGTCAAGGAGATAGGTTCGGACACCTCGCGCCTCTTCCAGGTCGCCAGCAACGGCCTGATGAACGCGGCCACGGTGTTCCTCGGCCTCTGCGTCGGAGCCACGATGACGGCTGACGCCTTCCTCAACCTGCAGACCCTCGGAATCGTCGTGGGCGGCTTCCTCGCTTTCGCGCTCAGCATAGCCAGCGGCATCTGCATGGTCAAGGTCTGGAACCTCGTTGCCAAGAAGAAGATCAACCCGCTCATCGGCGCCACGGGCCTGTCGGCCGTTCCCATGGCCAGCCGCGTCTGCAACGGGATCAGCACGAAATACGACCCGAAGAACCATGTCCTCAACTACTGCATGGCTTCGAACATCTCCGGCGTGATAGGATCCGCCGTGGCCGCGGGCGTGCTTATTTCCTTCCTGGGATAGGAACTCTGAGAAGACAGACGGCGCCGTCCATCGAAGAGGCGAGGATTTCGACATCCCCGCCTTTTTCGTATGCCGTGACGGGGTTAAGAAGGGCCGTCGAGACCCGGACGGTCCAGAGGAGCGAACCGTCCAGCGCGTCCAGGGCGGTCAGATTCCCCCGCGCGCTGCAGTTGAAGGCCATCCCTCCGGCCTCGGCGATGGCGGTAGGGCTGATGTCGTATCCAGCGAGATTTTCGACCCTCCAAAGCTCTTCCGGAGTCTCCCCTTCCGACGGCACCGGGACATCTGCAGCCAGGGCGTAGGTATGATGGAACATGGTCTTGGCATAGACACGGCTGCCGTCGGCGGAAAGGCCGACCGACTCGCGGCCGCCGTCGACGCTAAAAAGGACCGTCCCGCTCCCGGCATCCAGCGCATAGACTTTCCTGTCCGGCACGGCGACGAATATGCGTCCGGCCGCCTTCACGGGCCAGCAGGCCGCCGGAGAATACATCCTGTTGGCTCCGCGCGGGGTTTTCCAAATCCATTGAAGGGTGCCGTCGGCCGGCGAAAGGGAATACAGTTTCCCGTCCCAGGCTCCGAAGACCACCTGCGAGGAATCTACCCAGGGCCGGCATTCCACGAAACCCTCCACGGAGTCGAACGACCAGGCAAGGCTTCCGTCCCGAAGGTCCAGGGCCCTGAAAGAGCCGTCGGAAGCCCCTACGAAGGCCTTTCCGCCGAAGACCACGGGCGAGCCTAGCACCGACTTGCGGGCCTTGAAGGTCCAAAGCGTCCTGCCATTGGAAGCATCAAGGGAATAGACATTTCCGTCCGCGCAGCCGAAAACCAGTTTCCCGCCTTCAGCTGCCGGAGTGGAGAAAATGCGCCCGGGGAAGGCCCTGCTCCATATTCTCTTGCCATCGGCAAGGCGCACCGCATTCACGCGGCCGGACACCGTCGCGTAGAAGGCCCTGTCCCCTTCCACGGCAAAGCCTGAAGCGATATTCGCCTTCTCCTGAATTCGCCAGATCTGGCGGACGGGGCCGGCAGAGGATTCTGTGCTGAGTTCTGCGGCGGTGCGGCAGGCGGTTCCTTCGGCTCCGGGCAGGGTCGCGGCGGACTTTTCAACCGCTCCGCCGGCGGGCTCCAGCGAGCCCTCCCACCATGGTTCGAGCGTCCTGAATGCGCCATCCACCCGGCGGCGTTCAGCGACGCTGACGGAGCCGTCCCGGCTGACGGTGAAGATATTGTAGCCCGTATCCTTGTTGCGGTCGGCAAGCGTCGAGCGGCAGAGGATGCCCTGCAGCCCGTCGTAGCTGGCCGAGCGGTTGTTATGGACATGTCCGCCTATGACAAGCCGCACGCCGAGCCGCCGGAGTTCCTTCGTGACCTCGGAATAATTCAGCACCGAAGTGTCTTGCGGATAATGGTTTATGAAGATGCTTCGGCGCGCCCCGCGAAGGCCTTTCAGCCACTCCACGCTCTCGCGCGGGACGAGAGCCGGGGCCATGCGCATGTCCGGCCCGCTGTTGCAGCCGAGAACGCGCCAGCCCTTCCTCCGGAACGAGAAATGGTCGTAGCCGAAGACCCGGCTGAAGGTATTGCCGCCGCTCTCCGACCACTTTGCGTCATGGTTGCCGGCGACGACCCGGTATGGCCGGCGCAGGGAATCGATTATTGCCTTGACCGCGGCGCAGGGAATCGATTATTGCCTTGACCGCGTGGATCTCCGCATCGGAGCCGAAATCCGTCAGATCCCCGCCGAAAAGCACGAAATCTATCCCGGCGAGGCCGTTGATATCAGCGATGCAGGCCCCGAGGTCCGCGCCCGAGCGGCTCCCTTCGGAATAATGGCAGTCCGTCAGGAAGGCAAAGCGAAGCGGCTCCGGCCGGCACGAGGCCGCCAGAAGAATAGCGAGGGCCGCTGAAAGCACCCTGGAAAGGGATCCCGGTCTCAATCCCGGAGCTTGTTGACGACGAACACCGACTCGCTTGAAAGCCGGACGCAAAGCCACCTTTCAAGCCTCTCGATCACATCCTGCCCCAGGGGCTCGGAACTTGTCACGATGGCGACTACCTGATCGGCCCCGGCCCCCGTCTCTGCGCTGATCGAGGATCCCCTCGAAAGGACGACGTCCGTGATCGTGGGATACTGGGCGAACATCTCCTTGGAGACGTCCTCGGCAGGGATCTCGCGTGCCTTGTAGCCGTCGATGGTCTTCTGGAGGTCTGTGATGGTCTCGTTCATGGAGCGCATCTGCTGGTCGCTGCGTTCGTAGATGCCCTTGACAATCTCCGAATCGGACATGCGGTCCGCAGTGCTGGCCGCGTCCTCATGCAGGAGGACCTGGGAACGCTTTATCCCATGGGACTCCGCATCGGCGAAGATGCGCTCGCGGGCGTCCGGGGACAGGGCCTCGCCGGCGAGGAATATCTCAAGCTGCGGCGACTTCCCGTTCAGGTCGACCTTGTAGTCGTAGATGAAGCCCTTGTCTATGCTCTTGTGGGCCGAAACGACGCGTTCGGCATTGATACTGAAGCGGTTCTCCCGCACTATGCGGACGGCGGAGAATATGCTCGGCACGATGAAGATGACGAGGATCACGGCCACGGTGCTGGGCTTGAGGCGCCTGCCGACGCCGGACTCCTCGGAGAAGAGCGGATATCGCAGGTACTTGACGGTCAGGAAGGTGGCCAGGGCGATGAAGATGCTGTTGATGATGAAAAGGTACAGTGCTCCGGCAACATAGCGGAAGTTAAGGATCGAAAGGCCGTAGCCTATCGTGCAGAGGGGCGGCATCAGCGCGGTCGCGATCGCAACGCCCGAAAGCACTGTCCCCTTCTCCCTGCGGGAAATCTCCAGCATCCCGGCGAATCCGCCGAAAAGCGCTATCAGGACATCATAGATGCTGGGTTTCGTACGGGCGAGCAGCTCGGAAGGGTTGCTCAGGGTCAGGGGGCTCAGCAGGAAGTAAATCGTGGAGGCCAGGATGCTTATCGTCACCATCACTGCGAAATTCTTCATCGAATCCCGCACGAGGGAACTGTCCTGCGTACCGAGTCCGAAGCCGAAGCCGAGGATGGGACCCATCACCGGGGATATGAGCATCGCGCCTATAATCACCGGTATCGAGTTGACGTTCAGCCCGACGGAAGCGATCACTATGGCGCAGGCAAGGATGATCACGTTGGGTCCGCGGAACGGGATGTTCTTGCGGATGGAAAGGGCCGCGCCCTCATGGTCTATATGATCGGACAGGTTGACCAGGCCCTTGATATACTCGGAAAACTTGCTCATGGCTCTAGACTAGTGACAGGGCCACCTCCATCATCTTCGTGAAGGTAGTGCGGCGCTCTTCGGGAGTGGTCTCCTCGCCCGTGACGACGCTGTCCGAGATGGTGCATATCGTAAGGGCCTTCTTGCCGCAGCGGGCGGCGTTCATGTACAGGGCGGATGCTTCCATCTCGACGGCGCACACGCCCATCTTGGTCCACTTGTCCACCTGCGGGGTGTCGGAGTAGAACACGTCGGACGAGAGGACGTTGCCGACGCGGAAGCGCCAGCCGTTCTGCTCGCAGACCTCGGCCGCCTTGCGCAGGAGCCCGAAATCGGCTATGGGGGCGAAGGTGCCCGGAAGGTCGTACTGGGCCCCGTAGTTGGAGTTAGTGCATGCGCCCATCGCAAGGACCAGGTCCCCTAGGTGCAGGTCCTTGTCGTATGAACCCGCGGAGCCTATCCTTATGATGGTCTTGACATTATAGAAGTTGAAGAGTTCGTAGCTGTAGATGCCTATCGAAGGGATGCCCATCCCGTGGCCCATCACGCTGACACGCTTGCCCTTGTAGGTCCCGGTGTAGCCCAGCATGCCGCGCACTTCGTTGAAGAGTTTCGGGTCCTCGAGGAAGTTCTCGGCCATGAATTTGGCGCGCAAGGGATCGCCCGCCATGATGACGGTTTCGGCTATTTCGTCTTTTCTTGCCCCGATGTGGGGCGTCGGTGTATTGCTCATGTTTCAGTCCTTTTTGCAAAAATACAAATATTTTGTTACATTGCAGACAGTCATTCACCCCCTTGAAACCATTGCCTCATGAAGAAAAAGAATTGCATCCTGAAGAAGCTGAACGACATCAGCAAGATCCACCAAAGGGCCGCTTTCACCGGAGTGGAACACGGTTTAGCCCTGAAGAAGAATCCGTTCCTCAAGCTGGCGGAAAGCCGGTACTCCTGCCGCGGCTTCGAAGGCAGGCCAGTCAGCCGGGCCGACATCGACGCCATCCTGGAGGCAGCCCGACTCGCCCCCACGGCCGTGAACAAGCAGCCCGTCCATGTCTGGGTGCTGCAGTCCGAGGAAGCTCTGGCCGCCCTGAAGGACGTGACGCCTTACACCTTCGACGCGCCCGTCGTCTTCGTCGTGGGCTGCAAGCCCGAGGACGCCTGGGTACGCAAATACGACGGCAAGAACGGCGCCGAGATAGACGCCGCGATAGTCGGCACGCACATCATGCTGGAAGCCGCCGACCTCGGCCTCGGCACGACCTGGGTCGGATCCTTCGACCCCGCGAAGATGGCCGAACTCTTCCCCGCGATGCAGGGCTGGGTCCCCGTCGCCCTCTTCCCCGTCGGCATCCCCGCCGCCGCCCCCTCCGAGCGCCACTCCGTCCGGAAATCCCGCGAAGAATTGGTCAGCGAACTCTGACCCGCCCCTCCTTTTCCTTCGCAACGTGAAGGACACCTGCGCGCGAGAGCTCTGTCAGAGAGCCGTCAGGACCAACGTGAAAGACACCTGCGCGCGAGAGCTCTGTCAGAGAGCCGTCAGGACGAGGTGCCGCGCTCAGGTCGTGACTTTTTGGTGGCACCTGCGCGCCGTAGATGCCCCAGAACGGCCCCAGGGCGAGGGTAAGCGCGCAGGTGTTTGTCAGGTTGGGGGCCATGCAACCATACAACCACATAACCGGGAAATCGCTATCTTTGCATCGAAATGAAAAACCGATACAAGATGGTCCTGTTCGACCTTGACGGGACGCTGATAGACACTCTGGAGGACCTTGCCGACGCCGTGAACCATGCGCTGGAACTGCGCGGCTACCCTCTGCACGGGCTCGACGAGTACCGCCGCATGGTCGGGCACGGAGTCCGGAACCTCGTGAAGCAGGCGCTTCCGGAGCCGCAGCGGGGCGACGAAAGCCTTCTCGACGCAGCCCTGGCGGACTTCAAGGACTGGTACACTGCCCATATCGACTGCCATACGCGCCCCTACCCCGGGATGCCTGAACTGGTGCGCGATCTTGACGCCGCCGGGGTCAGGATGGCCGTGGCATCGAACAAGTTCCAGGCTGGAACCGAACTGCTGATCAAGGAGTTTTTCCCGGGGATTCCCTTCGCGGCGATACTTGGAAACCGCGAAGGACATCCGCTGAAACCGGACCCGGAGATAGTCGGGCAGGCGCTGCGTGCAGCCGGGGCGGACCGGAGCGAAGCCGTCCTGGTCGGGGACTCCGGAACGGACATGCAGACCGCCCGGAACGGCGGCATCGACGCGATCGCCGTCGGCTGGGGATACCGCCCGATGGCCCCGTCGGCGGACTACCGCTTCGCCGCCAGCGTCCCGCAGCTCCGCCGGATGCTCATGGAGTGATTTTACTGCGCCCGCCAGCGCTTCAACTGCGGGAAGAACCGGCGCATCATCTGCTTGTACTCCTCCTGCGTCATGGGCTTGGGCATGTTCTTGTTGACCTCGTCCACGAACTGCGCGCAGAAATCGATCATCTCGTCCATCGTGCAGTCGCGGGTGAACGCGCCGTCCTTGTAGCAATAAATGCAATAATCCTCGCTGCGGCTCCCGTCGGCATTGGTGCCTTTCATCTCATCCGTGAGCGGCATCCCGCAACTCTGGCAAAACTTCATTTCCATACTATAAACTGATTTTCTAATATAAAGACCGGTCCACTATCGCCGTAAATAATGCGTCAGGGGCATGCCTGCGCGGACGACATGGTCCGTCCTGCCGTCGGGATGGGTTATGTCGACCGTGAAGTCTATCGTGTAGTCCGACGCATGGAACGAAAAGGCGGCAAGGATGGCATCCCAGGTCGAAACGCCATCGGCAAGGGACACCTGGCCGCTCAGGACATACTCATACGTGCCCTGAAAGAAGGTCACGTCCTCGCAGGTCCCCTGCGCGAAGCGCTCTCCCCTGCGGTAGACCGTAGCCGTGATCCCGCTCATGGTGCGGGTGTCGGCGGTATTGCCGATGGTGACGGTCACGCTCCCATTCACGGACCTGAAACTCGTCGGCCGCACGGACGAAATCCTGTACGACCGCACCGAAAACCCGGTGAAATACTGGGCGTTGGCGGCTACCGCGAATGCGACGAGCGCAACGAAAAATGCAAGCAGGCGTTTCATATTATTCCTAATTCTCTTTTATTCTTTGTCCGATGTCAAATATATAAAATATCTCGAATTCGTGAGAAAACTTGCCGATAAACGCTATTTGTACTGATACCGTCGATAATGGACATAATCACGCAATCAGCGAGATAATAAAGCGTACAAACGGCTCGATATCCTCCTCAACGCTTGCCTTTTCCAGACTGGCCATATATTCATCACGACGCTCCACCGGAACGACAATCCAGGGATAACCACCCGTCACCAATTGGCTGTTCATTGTGAAGCGAGCCGTACGTCCGTTGCCGTCCATATACGGATGGATGTAAACAAAGAAGAAATGTCCCAGGACTGCTCGGACAAAAGCATCCGGATCTTCCTGCATCAGGGTCGACAGTGCTGTCATAGCATCCAGTACCGCATCCGGATTGAGCGGCACGTGCATCGAATTCCGTATATACACCTGATGCGTACGATATCCCACGAGGTCAGAAGCCTTGATGATGCCGGCACGGATGCAGGGCTCAAACAACTGGAAGTGCCAACTTTGATGACTCTTGACATACATCTGGGCCGGATCCTGTCCAGCAAGAGCATCTGCTACAGACTGTTTCATTAGTTGGTAGGCCTGGTAGTAACCGCGAGCCGCCAAGGCATTCTTGCGTTCCTTGTCCGCATCATCATTCTTGGGGTTCCAGTTACCGCTTCTTACCTTCTCCAGCAGGCCTTCCGTAATCTTGTAGCCCTCGATAGACAAGGAGTTGTAACTATCTTTTATATAGGTCGCATCCATCATGGATAGAATGCTCTCCGCGTTTTGAGCCACAGGATGAATCCCAGCGACATCTATCGCCGACATCACTTTCGGACGCATCTTCATCCACATCAGTCGAAGACGGGAAGCATATGGTGATGGCTCAAAGTGTTCCAGGCGAACGTTTTCCTCGAACGGATTCTCCTCCCTGACCTGATATCCAACCTGTTTCATCATCGATAGTAGCTGATCCGCCATTTCATCTCGGCCGATAGAGCGAAGGGCTCCGGCTACACGACCAGCCCGGGAGGTATATCCACCATCAATAGCGGCTGTGACAACAGGAGTAACGTCTCGTAAAGACGCCAAACAGGTCCACGCTTCCAGCGCATTACGACGATAGTAGTCTGGACCTGACATCAATAGCGCATAGGCCAGCGGGTATAGGTGAACGCCATATTGGGATTCAACCTCAACAGACGGAGGAAGAGAAGCCTTAATATCTAGGAGCGACGTGCCGAACGGCAACTGTATGATATTGTTGGCTGCGGCATCACTACGAACAATCAGTTGTTGAGGCACAACGCTTTTACCGCTGTAGAAATATAGCGACAGTTCCGGAGACAGGCACCACTTATCACCGAACTTACTGTTAAGATAGGCAACGATAAAATACCAATACGACACATACCACACAGTAGAATCTCCCTCGCTCCCAGGATAGCAAGGGATATACCACCCCTTGATGACCATCTTGAGATAGCCACTATCTACCAGCCGCTCCGTATGGGAGCGACCCAGAGTATCTGCGCCATGGATAACCAGATTCTCACCGTGTTTATCCTGGTATTCTTTGAGAACGGCCAGTGACTCTGCCTGCTTCTCCTGAATGGTTGCCATACTAGTCTAATTTAGTTAATTAGCATTAGTTTATTTTGCAGAATAGTATTAGTTTATTTTGCAGTGCAACATTAGTTTACGATGCAAAGATACAACAAAATAACTAACCGCCAAACAAATACACATATATCTCAGTAAAAAAACACTTACCACGAAAAGGTAACAAACATCGCAAAAAACGTCAAATTCATTAGTTTATTTTGTCATAGCCGGAGGTTTTGTTATGCCCGGATACGAAAAAGGCATCCCGAAGGACGCCCTTTCAACTCAGACAGTCTTGAATAACAGTTCCACCTCGATGGGTTTCTCAACCTTATTCTTTCTATTATTCTTTTTTATTCTTCGTTCGATGGCAAATAAAAGAAGAATATTCGAATTAACAGAATTAACGCAAGCCTCCGATTAAAGACAACTTGTTTATTTGATTTTCATCACATCCCCCTCCCCCAACGGCTCATACGGCCCGTCCTTGCACTCCAGGATTACCGTGCCGCTTTCCAGGACCTCAACGCCATGCCACTGGCCGATGGGGATGCAAAGCGCCACGCACTCGCCGCCAGGCTGAAGGTCGATAACCTCCGTCACCTCGCCCGCCTCGTTGTAAAACACCTCGCGCAGGTGCCCGCGCAGGCACACCACCGTCTCGGAGGATTTCATGTGTCGATGGATGGGTAGCGACGTCCCCGGCTCGATGGCATTCAGCATCCGCTGGGAGCCGTCCTCCGGGGAATTCCGCAGGTCCAAGTTCATCCGAAGCCGCGGCGAGGCCTGAGCCCGGGCGGTCAAATTATCCAGAATAGCTTGTGTAATCTTCATAGTTCTACTTCTTCAGCCCCGCCAGATACTCCTCATGCAAATGATAATACTTCTTCATGAACACCACATACGCCCCCGCCAGCACCAGCGCCACCACAATCAGATAGATCCAGTGCGCCAGCACCGCATTCGGCACCAGGTACACCATCACCAGCGAAATCACCAGCTGCCGGCCCATCGCCAAAATCTGCACCACCAGCCGCACGCTGTCCTTTACAGGAAAATGGTGAAATAATTATCATTTTTGATAATTTTGCATTATATTTGCAGACATGGAAGAGAAAACATTGGTCATCGAGTATGAAGATGCTGAACTCGAGGCCCTCATTATAAAACACAAATGCAACGACAAGCGTTACCGCAAGCTAAAAGGGAACGCTTCCTTCTGGCGGGATTTGGATAAGGTTATGGATCTGCTCCGTATCGCCCATAACACATCTGAACTCGTTTACTTCAAATCCTTGCACTACGAAAAGCTCAAGTACGACCGGAGCGGACAAAGCAGTGTGAGAATCGGTTACAACACTAAATACAGATTGATCTTCGAAGAATTCGATGGCGGAATTCGGATCAAGTTAATTGAAATTAATGAACATTATGGCGACAAATGAAACACACTCCACCCCTTTCAGGGCCGTTCATCCCGCCGAAATCATCAAAGATGAATTCAAGGCACGGGGAATGACCCAGAAGGAGCTTGCCGAGCGGATGGGAATGCAACCGTCCAACCTGTCCCGGCTGCTGAAGGGAGAGAACATCACAGCATCCATCGCCCAAAAATTGGAAGAAGCATTAGAAATCCCCGCCGATTTCTGGATGCGACTGCAAACGCAATATGACAAAGATGTAAAGTCTATTGCCGTTCGTGATGAGAAAGAGAAAGCAGCCATCAATGCTGAGAGTATGCTTTCCAGCATTTTGAATCTCAGCGAACTTTACAAGCGCTTAAAGATAAGCGCCACTTTGTACATTCAAGAAAAGCTTGAGATTCTGAAACAGAACCTTGGTTTTGAGCCCCTTGACATTAGAAGCCAGGGATTCGCACAGCAACGGAGCATCAGCTTTAAGAAGAGTGACAAATATGAGATAGACGAGAAGAACCAGACTACCTGGCTGACTCTTGCCTATATTGCATCTCGTGACAATAAGCCCAATGGTCGATTCACAGATGGCAATGCCAAGTTTGCTGCACAAGCCATTGCGCAAAGAGCACACGAAGGAGGACTGAAAGAAGCTGAAATCAAACAACTTCTAAATCAGTACTGCATTGCTTATTCTGTTGTTCCCAAATTAGAGAAAACGCCCATTGATGCGGCGTCTATGGATATGGGTGATTACCCCGCCATCATCACCACCCATCGGTACAACGATATGAGCAGACTCATTTTCAATGTGCTACATGAACTGGGGCACATTGAAAAGCATATGTATGGAGAAGAAAAAGAAGTCTTTGTTTCCGGAGAGCCCTATTCTACCGACTCACCCAAAGAACGTGAAGCTAATGAATTTGCCCAGAGTATGCTTATCAGCCAAAAGCTTTGGGATTCAATGATGAATAGCGGTCCCGTGAATGGTCTTCGTTTTGGGAACATTGTAACAAAGCTAAGAGATCTTTCAAAAGAACACAATCTGGATTTCAACATTGTAGTATGGCGCTGGAAATATGAAAGCCATATCTACAAACTCAAGGGAGCACGACCGATTCCCATCCAGTAGACACGATTCGGGCCAGCACCTCGTTGAGGTTGCTGGCCCGAACAGTTCATAACAAGAATATGAGATTCCCGGTGATTGCAGACCCTACTCCAGACACACTGGATGGAACGCTACCTTGGTTGTTGGTAGTGAAAGAACACTTCTCCACCCGGATCTTTCGAGAGCCATCCTCTTAATCCCGGTAATTTATTATCAGTATTAGTCATAATCTCAATGATTTTAAATGAGGATTTCAGAGATAAAGATGTCCTTCATACCGGGTTAACGAGTGTCAAACTCCTGGATAAGACGATAGATGCGGTCCTTCTTCCACTGGGAGGAACGATGCTGCCGCGAGATGGCGGCCAGACGCCAGAGGAAACGGCGGTCCGAGACTACTTGTCCGTTCGAATGATCAAACAGGGATCCGAGATAAACCACATCCTTGGACCGGACACCCAGCAGTTTCTCATCAAACGCCCCGGGCGTGCCGAAGAAATCTGCCGACACCGCATCGAACGGAAACACATGATACTCATCCAGCACGGTATACGTATCCACCCGGCCGTTCCAAGTCCCGCCGATAATCTCCGTATCTGGAGACACCCGGGAAAGCTTCTCTATAAGTTCACCTGCTTTCATAGGTCATCCTTAATCCACATAATCCGGCACGGGGATTCCGTGATCTCCGGCGACATTCATCGCAACCCCGCCAAAAACTGATTAATCATCCTATCCCGTCCGATAAACTGCTCCGGACGATTCCCCAAAGTGGGCTCTTTATTCTCTTTTATTCTTTGTTCGGTGGCAAATATGCTATCACCTGGACAACATCTCCCTTTGTCATTATGGCTCTTAGTCTTTGATGCAAAGGTAGCCACTCCCGAGTAGCCCTAATAGACGTAGTTTATCGGAGGCTTACGCGGCACGACCCAGTTGGTATCAAACGCCTCTTTTATATACTTCTGCTCCATACCCGCCTCGCTCATGTGAGCAAGGCAGAGGTAAATGCGTTTTCTTTCAGACATAGTATGTTATAAGTTTATTATTTCCTCAATTATATCAAATAGCTTATACATCTGTGAATAAGATTTATACACTTCCGGGGCCTTGGCACGCAACTCATCCAGTTCTTGCGAAAGGCCAATGGCTCGCACCATATCACCCTTCTCTTTCAGTACCCTGTAGATATGCGTTTTATTGAAGAAAACCTCCGTCTTGTCATAGTTGGGAATATGTTTCTTGAGTTCTTGGGCCACTGCATCGTAGTTGGCATACTCCTTACTCGACGGACCCGGCATAAAATGCATCAGAAACCAATACTCCGTGCAAGGGCTGGACTCCACAAAGATGATTTTGGGATTGTCATTCTTCAGAGCACGGTAATGCTCCATCTTGTCGCGGTTCCCTTCAATCACATCCATATCAATAAGGCAAAGCACATAGTCATACCCGGCACTCACGCGTTCTCGGGCGAGCCTGACGATATCATCAATGTCCGAATGTTTCGGGATGCCGGGCACAAGACTGAATCTATATCGCTCCGTCGTACGGAGATCGTCCACATAACGGTACTCCGTCAGCCCCTCGCCAATGATGGCGATGCTCTTTCGAGCTCTTCTACTCACCGTTCTCCTGCTCATAGTACTCATCCATATCCATATAAATGCTATCCAGGAACGGGAGATCCACGAGTTTCTCCTGCCTGTACGCGTTATAAACCGATAACGTCTTGTGCAGTCCAAGGGTTGACAGCCTCACCAGCCGGGTCTCACCAGCGTCATTCTTATCCGTGAACCAGATCACATCCCTCCGGATATAATCCTCATCCAGCAGGTTGATGTCGTGCGTAGAGACAACCAACTGTCCGCCCCGTTTGCTATTCACCAGGAACACCTTGATGAAATAAGACAGTAACTCGTAGTGAATACTCGTCTCAATCTCGTCGATAGGAAGAATAACGCCATGAACCAGCAGGTCATAAAGGACCGTAGCCAATCCCATGTACCGCTTGGTTCCCCGCGACTCCAACTCCTCGTAAAGCTCTTTATCTCCACGACTGGTATGATGCACAAAGAACATCTCGTCCGACTGGAGCGTTCCCTTTTTCAGAATCTCCTCCTTGGCCCTTTCCGGCATACCGGGAGTGTTCTTGATCATC
>JAEEGL014879660.1_pt1 | contig 35830 bp, 24 predicted proteins | sample 9134231 | NCBI WGS metagenome assembly JAEEGL01 (sample SAMN16246548, study PRJNA631951) | gut metagenome | biome: gut microbiome; feature: rumen; material: fiber-attached | host: Bos | place: Iran: Karaj | collected 2018-10
ATAAGTTATGCTAACAAGGAATAAATAACACGGTGTATTTTTGCCATCAAAAAAATGCACAGAAACGAAAAGAAGGTCGTTTTATGCCAGATATCGCACAGAGGAACTCTGCACAACAAGATGGTGCATATTGCAAGGGTTCAGTTGTTTGCAACGGAATACAACAAAAGCATACGAAAGCAAAAGTAAAGTGCCCAGATAGAATATAATTCCTGTCTCTCCGCCGAGAAAGTCTCATAAGTTCTACCAAAGACACTCGTGGGGCTTTTTGCATTAGTAATTCTTGCCATGGTTAGTTCGTTTCAGGTTTGACTTCGTCTGCGCCCCTTCATTTCGGCAAAGAAAGCAGGATTTCTCTGCGCTCAATTTTCGGGGCTTCCAAGTTTCAGGTATCAAGGTTAAGGTCAAGGTTAGAGAAAAGTTAGACTTAGGTTAGAGTTAGGTTAGACCTAGAAATTTTCATTTTCGCTATTTTTCCGTCCGAATCACGACGCAAAGGTACGAACATTTTTCATGCCACTAAGATCGAGTTAGTTATATAACTTTCTACAAACTGTGGATGCGTCTCTTCTGGCTGAAGGATTTTTGCGCCGCAGGGCTGCCCCCGCCCATTTGGCACACCCATAACAGGAAGAACCGATGCGTTTCCGCACGACTTTCAGAGCGTTTTGCGCTCACCAACTCCAGAAGCACCACTGTCACAGGCAAATACATTTAGAAATAATTGTCCCTGCCAAGAGGTAGCGTTAAGTCAGCCCAAAGTTAGAGTTAGGTTAGACTTAGGTTAGAGTTAGGTTAGAGTTAGAACAAATTTTCTGGAGGACGGAAAAAGGGGGCGAAAATAATCGGTCGGGAGGGGGCAGGTGAACAAGTGAACAGGTGAATCCGCGTGTAAAACGACGTGGAAATGCTTAATATTAATTAAAGAATCAATTATGTTACTTTATATATTTATAAAAACACACTCCCTTATTTCGGAAAAACATTGAATTCACCTGTTCACCTGTTCACCTAATTGCAAAAACACACTCATTATGTGCAAAATATGCACACCATACAGCAAGATAAAGAAAAACACTTATACATCACTCGTGGAGCTCAGGTGATGTCTGAGATGGTGAGATAGTGTTTTGGCAAGCTATTTATAATTAAACAGAAATCGCTCGCCGAGAAATCCAGTACTCTGCTGACCAGTGACAAGGTCGAAATGTTCGGAAATGGGAGGCGTGGGACGGAGGTCGAAGTATTCTAGGCGAGCTATGGAGACGCAGAAATAGACGAGAGTGTCGTAGGAGGAATAGAGGCGCGGGAGTACGGGGTTGTGTTCGTAAATCCAACGCTTTATGTCGTCGTCAACCTCAAAGAGTGCTGTCCCTGAACAGCGGACGGATATGCTGCCGCAAAGGGATAGAAACTCGATGGCAGGGTTCGCCTGCAACTGCTGCCAGACAGATTTCTGTGGCGCTGTGGCGAAATAGAGGGTGGTATATTCAATCTTCATCACCTGGAACACGCGAGTTTGCGGACGATTATTAGCGACAGTGGCCAGCACACCCTCTGGGTGCTCACGTAGAAATTCTATTGCTTGCTCTATCATAGTTGGCTAATGATTTCGGTAATATCTTCGGCGAAAGAAAGGAAGTGCGGAAGGTCTTGAATGTACGATTCAGGATTATCGCGGTTAAAGCGGACGAGGGTGGTACTGGGAAAACGTTGCGCCATTTGTTCGAATGGGAACCGAATGATTCCCGGGGTGTTGTAGCCGATGCCTAATTCCAGCAACAGCAGTTTTCCGTTTGAGGCATTTTGCACGAAATCGCTGTAGTGTTTTGCTTGCAGGTGCCAATGTTCATCCTCAACAAAGGTGTCATCCACGCGAAGATTCATCGCAACGGAGCGACCATCCTCGGTGAGGGGAATCATGTTGGTGGGGATGCGGCAGTTGTCGATGAGTGGCAGCACCTGTTCCACCCAGCGGCGGTTGCTCCACGTAATCTTGGGGTCGCCGTTGGCAGGTTGGAATCTGCCATAGTCGCCTTGCGTAGCGAAAATATTCTCGCTACTGAAACCCGCCATTTCAAACTGTGCATCAACATTGGTGGTCACCACAAAGGCATTGGAAAAGATGCGTTGCAACTGCCTATAGAGTGGCAACGCCCCCGCGCGGTAGCGGCAGAACCAGATATGCTTTGCCCAACAAGCCCAGTACTCCTCACGACTCTCGAAAGGATAGAAACTGGAAGAGTAGAGGTCTGTAATTCCGTAGCGTTCAATCCACGGGGCGAACTCGCGTCGGAAATCCTCGCCTGCGTAATCCAACCCTGCGGCGGTCGAAAGGCCGCTGCCCGCACCAATGATGATGTGGTCGGCGCCTTTGATAGCTTGGCGCAGGAGGTCAATCCTTTCCGAGAAGTTGTCGGTAGATGGCATAGTCGATATCCTTGAAGACGTTGAAAACTACAGTAAATGCGTTATTGTGTGAATGCGTCAATGCGTAAGTGGATGTGTATTCTTTAACTGTCTGGACAGCAATTTCGGCGGCACGGCGGTTGGGGAAACGGAACTCGCCCGTGGAGATGCAGCATAAGGCTATCGAGCGGCATCCGTTGGCCTCGGCCAATCCGAGGCAGTTTCGGTAGCAGTTGGCCAGCTGACGTTCCTGCTCTTTCGTAGGTACGCCATCAGAAATGATGGGTCCCACGGTGTGGAGGACATGGCGGCAAGGCAGGTTGTAGGCCTTGGTTATGAGGGTCTCGGTAGTGAGAGCATGCCGATAGACGGTGCCGTTGAACGTGTATTCCTCGTGTTCTGGCGGGCACTCGGTGCCACTCATGGCCTCGGCACATTCGGCACGCAACTGCAGGCCTGCGGCACTGTGGATACAATTGTCAATGCAGGCGTGCAAAGGATGCCAACAGCCCATCATCTGGCTGTTGGCGGCGTTGACGATGGCGTCGACACGCAGCCGTGTGATGTCGCCTTGCCAAAGGAGAGGGGTACAGCCCGACGCGGAGATGTCTTCCAGAGTCACCACCCCTTTGTCCGTCAGCTGTGCCTGCAACTCGGCATTTTGTGCCCAAATAAACTCGTCGCTCAATGGTTGTGGCTCCCATATATTCATGAGCGCCCGCAGCAGCCGTTGCTTCTCAGCCAACTTGGCTGGAATGTCGGTCTGAGTGTGGTTCTGCTCCAGCAGGTAGCGGATGCAGAAATCAATATTCTCAATTCTGCTCATGGTATTTCTCGCGGTCACTGATGATGTCGTGTAGGTTGTGGTAGGCCCAATCCATGAGTTGGCGCATGACGGGGAGGAACGAGCGGCCACGGTCGGTAAGGGCATATTCCACACGTGGTGGCATCTCAGGATAGACGGTGCGACACACGAGGCCGTCAGCCTCCAAGCCGCGAAGGGTTTGGGTCAGCATCTTTTGGGAGCAGTCGGGATTGGCCTTCTCGATGTCCTTGAAACGCATCGCGGCGTGCTCGCCGTGAGCGTCCATGTCGCTGCCGCCAAGCGTATAGAGAACTGCCAGTGTCCATTTGCCACCGATGCGTGCCAGCACATTGCGGATGGGACATTCGGGAAAGAAGGGGTCTTGTATGAAATCTTTTGTCATGAGGGGCTCAAGTTTCTGGTTTCGGGTTTTAGAATTCAAGTTTCAAAGTGCAAAGGTACGACTTTTTCGCAAACGGGTGGACTTTTTCATTGAAGCCCACCCGCAGCGCAATTTGAGATGAAGAATGTTTATTTGTAGAGAGCTTCTGCCAGCGGGGCGATGTCGCCGGGCATATCGGGGTAGGATTTGGTGAGGGCATCGGCAAAGGCGGCAGCATCTTTGCACTCAGCGCGGAGCTGCTTGACCTTCTCGAGATAGGCGATGCGGGCTTCGGCGGCGGCTTTCTCCACCAGTCCACCATGGCCGCCAATGAAGTAGCGGGCACCCGTTGCGATGCTGGCCTTCGTGGTTTCCAACTCGGCATCGATGGCGGCAACGCTACCCATCTGCAGGGGGCTCATGTGCATCTGGTAAGGTGCCCAGTGGGTGTAGCACACTTGTCCGCCAATAAGGATCATGGCACCAGGAAAATCGGAGGAAGCACCGCGGTCAAAGCGGAAAGTCACACCTGCGTACTGCTGTGTGCTGCCGAAAGGCACCTCAGCGGCTTTCTGCGTGGGCAGGTCGACCATCGTTTCGCCGAACTGCTCGGCAAAACCTTTCATCATGCCGCCATAGATGGGGCCTTCGATGAAGGCAGGCATACCTTCGGGCATGGTCAGGGGCAGGGTGTCGCTGCCGCCCAGATGGTAATCAGTAATGTCGGTCATCACGGGCTTGCCGAGAGCTTTGATGTATTCGCCAAACTCTGCAGCGTTGACCTTGAAGAGTGGGTACTCCATCACCACCAGGCCGTCGCTGCCCTCGATGATGTAACTGGCGTCGTACATAACATCGTTCGAATTGTAGACATGCAGCTTGAATCCATCAAGCTCGTAGGCCTGGAACTGGCCCACCGTTTCGTTCTGTGTGCTCATAGCGGTATTATTTTGGTTATTATCGTTGTTTTTGCAGCCGATGACAAGGATGGCGACTGCGGCCATCATGAGGATTGACTTTTTCATTGCTTTTCTCTTTTTGAATTCGGTTGCAAAACTACAATGATTTCCAAAACCCAGCAAGAAGGTACCTGGACGTAAGCCACTAACCTTGGGGTAAGTAATATCACCACCGCAAGAAAGCATCATGTGCACTTTAACACTTTTTTAATACATAAAGCATTCACCGACAGGCGCTACAATTGCCTTATTCAGGAGAAAATATCAATAATTTCAAGAAAGAATCTTTCGCAGCATACTGGAAAAATGCCCACTCCACGATAACAAAAAAAATTGTTTTTTTTATCGTAAGTACGCCACAAATGCAACTCTGATGTAACTCTGATGTGGATCTGACCTAGGTCTGACGCTGTTTTTCGTGTCCAGCATTCACCCAGGTCGGCGAAGACTATCCAGTCGGGCGCATGGTAAGTCAGCACGCCCGTCAAAACGATGCAGACAACTATCAACGCCAGCCACAGCGGCCAACTTTTCTGCACAAACTGACTGTTGCGCCAACGGCGAGCCAACAGCACCGCACCAACCATCGAGCCGAGATAGATGACAACATCCAGCATCAGCAACTCGTGACGAACAAAGACCCAATATGCGAAAAAGGAGGCAACAATTAGCGGCATCATGGCCAAACCGCCCAGTATAGGCGCTCCTACCTCCCGAATATCGCGCTGGCTGACGACCAAATAGATGCTCAGCAACAACATGGGATAGAAGACCATCTTCATGTGAGCCACACACTCTCGGTCACCGGAAAGATGTAGCCGAGAAAATGGTTGAAACACGGCAAATGATGTACAAAATGCATACCTGTACCGAAGATTATCAGCAGGACAGTTGCCACTATGGTTTCTTTACGGCTCATAGCTACTCATGTTTTCACAAAAAACTAACAGTCAATTCGCATAGTCGATACCATGCTGCGAATCATAACGCACCACGGCCAATCTTATTGCATCACAACGAAAACAAAGTTATCTACCCAACGGGATAGCCACGATTGCCAATTTCCCCTGCCTCAAAAAGCATCCCGACATCAAAACAGAGGTGCCAACCATCTGCCAGCCGCCATCCAAAGCAGAAAAACCCATCCTATCGTCGGATTGCGCACCGACTGATTGCCAGATGGTTGTAATTTATATAATGAACTACAAATAAAAATGCTTGCATATATCAAAGATTTTTAGTACTTTTGTAGCGTAAAAAAACATAAGGAATCTGTGGCATAGACAAAATATAATCAGCAGCTAAAGTACTAAAAGGAAAAGAGCCCTTCGGCGGCAACGACACCATGAGACACATCGCCCATACAACACACATGAACATCCACTGGAAACGATGGGTGCCTACGCTGTTGCTGCTGATATGCCCGCTGCTGCTGAAGGCGCAGCCGCAAATCACCCTCAACTCATCCACCAACGGCACCTTCCACGCTGTCCACCCGACGTCAGGATTACTGCTGAACAGCAAAACCGTGAACGGACATTACGAAGCCGGCACAGATTACAGCATCACGCTGAGTTCCACCTGCAACTATCCATTGCACATCAGCGTACTGTTCAACTCGTTCGACGTTGCGCTGTACGACTCGCTGATAGTGTACGACGGCACCACCACCAGCGACCCCGTGCTCATTTGCTGCAACAATGCGCTCAACCCACCCGGACGAACCGTCATCTACGCCTCCCCATCGCCTACCACCAGCCACCTGACGGTGCGCTTCGTCACCCATTCGAACAACGGCACCGGATGGCAGCTCTACGCCCTTTGCCGCATCCCCTGCGAGATAAGCACGACGGTGATTGACGACACCTTCTATCGGGTACGCAACGGCCAAATCATCGACACCTGCCTACTGGAGACGCTCAATATCACCGACACCATACACAACGAAGGCCATCCCGACACCTACCGCACCAGCAGCTACCGCATCGCCCATGTGTGCCAGGGTGACTATGTGCGTCTGAGAGGCCACGGGGAATACGCCCACTACGACAACGCCTACAATCCCACCGATGCCACATCAACCTTCTGCTGGAATTTCGGCAATGGCGACACCCTGTCGCGCCTCAACGGTACACAGGTCACCACCAAGTACTCCGCCATCAACTGCTACACCGTCACGCTCGGGCTCATCGACACCATTGGCTGTGCCTCGCGGAGCAACGATGTGATACGGGTCCGCATCGCCCCCAACCCCATCCGCAACATCCCTCCGTTGCCGAACATCTGCAACAGCGACACCGCACGGTATAGCACAGGACGTTCCACCGCATCGCAAGTCACGCTGAACTTCTCCTACAACAGCATCTGCACCTACCAGGTGAGCATCGACACCATACTGCTGCGATACGACAGCATCGCTTCAGGACGCAGCAATCCCGGTGTCGTCATCATCCCCACCGACAGCTCCCGCTTCCTGTTGTCCACACAAGGCATATACGGCAACTTCCCAATCCGCGCCACGATGATCGACAACTTCGGCTGCGTATGGGACTCCGCGTTGACCATTGCATCCTTCCCAGACACTTACGACACGCTCGACATCTCATCCTGCATCTCCTACCCCTGGCACAACACCACCTACAGCCAATCCGGACAATACCGCTACCGCGGCACATCGTCGCACGGATGCGACTCGATTGAGATTCTCAATCTGACCATACACGACAGCGTGGTCAATATATTGCCTGCCGAAAGCCATTGTTACAGCCACAGATGGAACGGCCTCACCGCCAGCATTCCCGGCACCTACCGGCTCCGCCACGTCGAAACGGGTTCTGCGGGATGCGACAGTATCGTATACCTTCCCGTCTCCATCAAAGACAGCTCCGTGCGCACCCTGCCGGCCGAAACCCATTGCTACAGCTACACTTGGAACGGACATACGCGCAACAGCAGCGGCACCTACCGGCTGCGTGACAGCCGCACCGCTGCCAACGGATGCGACAGCATCACCTACCTGCCGCTTACCATATCGGACAGCATCCTCGTCACCCTGCCGCCACAATGGTACTGCGACCACTACACCTGGAACGGCATGAGCCGTACCGTGCCCGGCACCTACCACCTACGCTATGCTTCCACAAGCACAGACAACTGCGACAGCATCACCCACCTCACGCTCACCATACGCGACCGTTCGGACAGCAGTGTTGTCACACTTCCGCCTCAGTCGCAATGTTACGACTACATCTGGGACGGCATAAGCTATACCACACCCGGCACCTACCATTTGCGCCACCAAACCATCAGCACGCACAACTGCGACAGTATCACCTATCTCACCCTCACCATTCATGACAGCTCCGTTGTTCACGTCCCCAGTTTCGACGCCTGCTACAGCTACACTTGGAACGGCATCGCCGTGAGCGGCACCGGCGCCCACGACTTGCGCTACTCCACCGCTGACATGCACTACTGCGACAGCATCGTCTATACCACCATCACCATCAAAGACTCATCGTCGGCGCATACCTACGACACCATCATCGAAAACCAACTCCCCTGGCAATTCAACGGCGCCTCCATATCCCATGCCACCAACGACACCGTATTCGCCTACACCAATGCTGTGGGATGCGACAGTTTGCTGCACTACCACCTCTTTGTGTACCGAAACATTTCCCAGAACTACGACAGCACCGTTTGCGACGACCAGCTGCCCGTCACCTGGATGGGACGCCTATACACACAAGCGGGCAGCAGCAGCATGACCTTCACCGGCTCTCACGGCGAAGACAGCACGGTGACACAAACGCTCATCGTGCATCCCTCCTCTTCCAGCATGGTGTGCGACACCATCGTAGAGAACCGCCTGCCCTGGAATTTCAATGGACATATCTACAACGGAAACGTATACGGGGATTCTGTAGTCATCAACAACGTGTGGCAATGCGACAGTATCATTACCTACAGTTTGCACATCTACCACAACCTCACGGCACGCTACGATGACGACATCTGCGACGACCAACTGCCCTACACCTGGATGGGGCACGTATTCACATCGGCCGACTCCATCAGCCACACATATACCGCACAACACGGGGAGGATAGCACCATCGTGCAGGTGCTGAACGTACGCAACGTTACAAGCGGGTATGCAAGCGACACTATCGTACAGAATCAACTACCCTGGTACTACAACGGCATCGGCTTTGCGGATTCAGCCGAATATGTCTTCCACAAGACCAACGCTGCCGGTTGCGACAGTATCATCCACTACACGCTGTTTGTGTACCGAAACGTTTCGAACAGTTCACAGAAACACATCTGCGACAACGAATTCCCCTATACGTGGAACGGCATTGTGTTCACCGAAACAGGAACACAATCCGCCACATTGCATACCGCGCATGGAGCCGACAGCATCGTGCTGATGACGCTGCTCGCCAAGCCCACCTATCACGACAGCATCTTTGCCGAAACCTGCAACGGCACCCCCTACGAATTTAACGGCAACTATTACGGATCTCCTGGCATATTTCCCGCCAGCTTCACAGCCGCCAACGACTGCGACAGCGTGGTCGAGCTGCACCTTACCGTACACCCTTCCTACATTAACAACGTCAACCCCATCATCTGTGACGACAGTTGCTATACCCACGACGGACACACCTATACGCAATCGGGCACGTACCAACTGACCTATAACACCATCCACGGATGCGACAGCACGATTAACATACGGCTGCGTGTGCGTCCCACCTACGACAACTATGTGGAATTGGTGATCTGCCACGGGACATACGTCGAACACGGTGACAGCATATTCACCACAGGCGGCACACACACTTTCGCGATGACCAGCATGGATGGATGCGACAGCGTGGAACACCTCTACCTACACGAAGATCCGCTGCCTGTGCCCAATATCTCGCTGGAACCAGAATACGCGACCTACGACCGACTCAATATCCGCCTCCGAGACAACAGCAGGGATGTGCTGTCAAGGGAATGGTACATTGACAGAGAATTTGCCGGAACCGAGGAGGTGGTTTACTACCTCTTCCCAAGCGAACGCGACACCATCCCCGTGCAGCTTATCGTTACAGGACCGATGGGATGTGTGGACAGCGCCGACGTGATGATACCTTTCCGCAAGCACATCATCTGGACACCCAACATATTCACACCCGAACGAATCGACAACAACCGTTTCTGCGTCACCAGCGACGATATGAATACGGCAGAGGTGTCCATATACACCCGCACGGGAGCTTTGGTTTGCACTTTCGATGCGATGAACGACTGCTGGGACGGCACCAAGAACGGTGTCTCCTGCCCTCAAGGAAGCTACGTCTACACCGTAAGGTTCACCTCCAAATCCGACCCCAAAAACCCACAAGTCAAAACAGGCACCGTAACGCTGATATACTAGACAACAAATAAACAATGATATATACCGCAAATCCAACATACAGAAGCAACCAGAGGAAAAGCTGGTTGACGACATTGTTGTTGGCGATATGCCCGTTGCTTCTGAACGCGCAAAACACTACGCAAATTAACCTTGACGCCTCCACCAATGGAACCACTTATCCCATTCAATCCACCGGCGTACTGTTGAACAGCGCCACCGTGAACGGATATTATGAAGCCGGCACCGATTACAGCATCACGCTGAGCTCTTCTTGTACCCACCCGCTACGCATCAGTGTGGTCTTCGATGGCTTCGACGTAGCGCCAAGCGACTCACTACTCATATACGACGGAGCCAACATCAATGCCCCGCTGCTCATTTGCTGCAACAACCAACTCAACACTCCCGGACGAATCACACTATACGCATCACCATCCAACAGCTCCGGATGCCTGACGGTGCGCTTCATCACCCACTCGTCACTGGGCAGAGGATTCCAACTTTTCGTCCTGTGCCGCATTCCCTGCGAGACAATTGTCCCTGTTATCGACGACGTGTACTACAAAATGCGGGGAGGACAAGTGGTGGACACTTGTCACTTAGAAACACACTACATTATTGACACCATACACCATGCGGGCCAACCCGACACCTACGACACCTCCAGCTACCGCGCCGCAAAGGTTTGCCTCGGAGAACAAGTGCGTCTGCAAGGACACGGCAACTATAACCATTACTACAACGTATACACTCCGAGGGACAGTTCCACGATATTCCGATGGAATTTCGGCAATGGTGACACGCTGACACGCCGTAACGGCACTCAAGCCACAACCACCTACACCGCCCTCGACTGCTACATTGTCACACTGGAACTCACCGACACCATTGGGTGCCTATCGTACGCCAGAGAAGACATACGCATCCACACCTCTGCCAACCCGCTACGCACCATCCACCCGCTATCGGCCATCTGCAACAACGACACCGCCCTGTTCAGCATAGGTTATTCCCCGACGTCACACATCATGCTGAGCTCCATCTTTACCACTGCCGCCTCTCGAACCAACAACGTCAAAACCTTCATTCCCGACGGCCCCAACTGCCCTGTGCAGTGTTACAGCGCCCCTGTCACCTTTGTGGAGTTTCCTAACAACCGCACCATCACCTCTGCCGACGATATTTGCTCTATCTGCATCAACTACGAGCATGAGTATATGGGCGATTATGAGCTCTCCATTATATGTCCCACAAACCAGAGAGCCGTAATCAAATACAAGGACAGCGGCATCGGCCACGCTGAATATGGGATGTCTGGCGGAGGAGGCACCTACACCGGAATGCCATACGGAGGTAACGACCACCACGACTTTGACGGTAACTTTGGCTACGAATGCGACAGTTTATACAATCCGGCAGGCATCGGATTGGATTATTGCTTTACACGCAACGAGGACGATTACTCATATATCGGAGGCACCCGTTCCAATTCCTACCTCGCATGCAATGGTCTCGATACCTCAGTTACCGTCACATTTCCCGCACCTCCGGCAGGATATATGTCGGGTAGAGTCAATACACAGTCGTTCGATACCCGCGCTCCCAGTCACCATAGCCAGCGCTCCCACTACTATGCTCCTGCCGACGACCTCTCACAACTCATCGGCTGCCCCCTCAACGGCACCTGGAGCATAGAGATATGCGACACTTGGAGTTCCGACAACGGATGGGTGTTCAATTGGACACTCGATATCTGTGGCATCACCTATAACGATGAGGAAATTGCCTGCACCTATCAGGTAGACATTGACACTATTTTGCTGCAATACGACAGCATCACAGCAGGACACCGCAACCCTGGCGTCGATATCAGCATCATTGACAGCGGTGCTTTCCATCTATCCACACCTGGCATCTCCGGTAGATTTCCCCTTGTGGCTTACGTAATCGACAACTTCGGATGCGTATGGGACACCACGGTGACGCTCATCTCGTACCCCGCCACTCGCGACACGCTCAACGTCACCTCATGTGTTTCCTACCGTTGGAACAACACCACCTATACCCGTTCAGGACAATACAGCCACACATTCACATCGGCACACGGATGCGATTCGGTAGTGGTGCTCAACCTGACCATACGCGACAGCGTGGTCAATGTATTGCCTGCCGAAAGTTATTGCTACTCATATACATGGCATAGGATTACCGCCAACCAACCAGGTAGCCATCGCCTCCGCTACGTCACCCTGGGCTCGTCGGGATGCGACAGTATCGTCTATCTGCCCCTCACCATCAAGGACAGCGCTGTAATCATCCTACCCGCAGAAAACCATTGTTACAGCTACACATGGAACGGGCAAACTCGCAATAGCAGCGGCACCTACCGCCTGCGAGACAGTCGCACCGCTGCCAACGGATGCGACAGTATCACTTATCTGCCGCTTACCATATCGGACAGTGCCGTCATCACGCTACCGCCACTATCATATTGTTACAGCTACACATGGAACAGCATGAGCCGTACCTCTCCCGGCACCTACCAGTTACGCTACCCCACCGTCAGTCGCTACAACTGCGACAGCATCACATACCTCACACTCACCATCAAAGACAGTTCCGTCCGTACGCTGGCACCTGAAGCCCATTGCTACGCATACACATGGAACAATCAAAACCGGACAACCTCAGGCACATACAATTTACGCGACAACCGCACAGCTGCCAACGGATGTGACAGCATCACCTATCTCACCCTTACCATCAACGACAGCTCTGTGACACATTTGCCGCCAGAAACATACTGTTACACGCATACCTGGAACGGACATACATCCAATAACATTGGGGATACCACCCTGCGGCACATCTCTACCAACATCCATACCTGCGACAGTATCATCTACCTGCTCGTCACCATCAAAGACAGCGTAGTACGCACCCTAACTCCTGAAGAATACTGCTATACCCACACTTGGAACGGACAGACACGCAACACAACAGGAACCTATCTACTGCGTGAGGGAGACACTGCTGCCAACGGATGCGACAGTATCACCTACCTTTCTCTCACCATACACGACAGTACCCGCAGCGACAGCATAGGCGTCTACTGCGACCGCTACCGCTGGCACGGAGTGGATTATCTGACAAGTGCTGCCAGCGGCACCAAGAGTCACCACACTTACGGTATCTACGGATGCGACAGCACGGCATATCTACACCTGACTATACACGACAGCACCCGTGAGGATATTACCTCCACTTATTGCGACAGCTATACATGGCATGGTACCACATACCGCACCAGCGACAGCAGCGGCACCAAGACCTACCACACACAGAATCAATGGGGGTGTGACAGCACCGTGTATCTGCACTTGACTATCAACGACAGTTCACGCAGCGATAGTACTGGCGTCTATTGCGACCGTTACGAATGGCATGGGCAAATTTTCCTGACCAGCAGAGCAACAGGCACCCATACCCATCTACTGACAAATGCCAAAGGATGCGACAGTATCATGTACCTTCACCTAACCATCCACGACAGCACCCGCAGCGATAGCATAGGCGTCTATTGCGACCGCTACCGCTGGCACGGAGTGGATTACCTAACCAGCAGCGCCAGCGGCACCAAGACTTTCTCCACCCACAACGCCAAAGGATGCGATTCCATATCATACCTGCATTTGACGATTCATGACAGCACCCGCTTCGACAGTACCGGCATACACTGTGATGCATACACCTGGCATGGTGTCACCTACCGTACCAATAGCGAATCGGGTACCTATACCTACCACACCCACAACATCTACGGATGCGACAGCACGGTGTATATGCATCTGACCATCTACGACAGTTCTGTAGCTTTCGTACCACATACTGACATCTGCTACTCATATACATGGAACGAAATGACCGTAAATGATATCGGATTCCACAACATGCGCTACGTGACTACCAATCAACACAACTGCGACAGTATTGTATATACTACCGTAAACATCAAGGATTCATCAGTGTCACATGTACACGACACCACCATTGAGAACCGACTCCCCTGGAGATTCAACGGCACCTATGTAACACACGCTACCGAAGATACCATATTCAACTATACCAACGCTGTGGGATGCGACAGTTTGCTACATTACCACCTCTTTGTATACCACAATATCATCCAAAACTACGATAGTATCGTTTGCGATAACCAACTGCCCCTCACATGGATGGGACGTCTATACACACAAGCCAGCAGCACAAGTGTAACCCTCCACGCCTCCCATGGTGAAGACAGTACCGTGAATCAAACGCTCATTGTGAACCCCACATCAACTAGCATAATGAACGACACCATCGTGGAGAACCAATTACCCTGGAATTTCAACGGACATATATACCACGAGAATGTCACCGACGAGCCAGTGGTTATAGACAACATGTGGCAATGTGACAGCACCATCACCTATAGTTTGCACATCTACCGCAACCATCTGACACGCTACGATGACGACATCTGCGACGACCAGTTGCCCTACACCTGGATGGACCACGTGTTCACATCGGCCGACTCCATAGCCAACACTTACACCGCCCAGCACGGAGAGGACAGTTCTATCGTACAAGTACTGAGAGTACGCCACACCTCAAGTTCTTATGTAGCTGACACTATCGTACAGAACCAACTGCCCTGGTACTACAATAGCACCCGTTTCGGTGGTGCTATTGAGGATTATGTATTCCACAGAATCAACACTGTCGGCTGCGACAGTTCAATACACTACACGCTGTTTGTGTATCGCAACGTTTCAAGCACCACTCTGCGATATATCTGCGACAATGAGTTTCCCTATACGTGGAACGGCGTTGTGTTCAATGAAACAGGAACACAATCCACCACATTGCACACCGTGCATGGTGCCGACAGTATCGTACTGATGATTCTTCGCACCAAACCCACCTATCACGACAGCATCTATGCTGAAACCTGCAACGGCAACTCTTACGGATACAACGGCAACTACTACGGCACTCCGGGAACATATCCTGTCACCCTAACAGCCGCCAACGATTGCGACAGCGTAGTCGACCTACACCTAACCGTACATCCCTCATACATTCACAACGTCAGTCCTATCATATGCGACGACAGTTGCTATACCCACGACGGACACATCTACACACAACCGGGAACATACCGCTTAAGATACCCCTCCATTCACGGATGTGACAGCACGATTAGCATCCGTCTGCGAGTACGTCCCACCTACGACAACCATGTGGAACTGGTGTTCTGTCATGGGGCATCTATAGAATACAATGACAGCATCTATACCGAAAGAGGATTGCACACTTTCGCGATGACCAGCATGGACGGATGTGACAGCGTGGAACACCTCTATCTTTACGAAGAGCCACTCCCCATACCCAACATCTCCCTAGAGCCCGAATATGCGTCCTACGACCAACTCGACATCCGCATCCGTGACAACAGCAGAAACTCTTTGGCAAGAGAATGGTACATCGATGATGAATATGCAGGGAACGATGAGGTGGTTTACTACCTCTTCCCACGCGAACGTGACACCATTCCCGTGCGGCTTATCGTGACAGGTCCGATGGGATGCATAGATAGCACAAAAGTGCTGATTCCTTTCCGTAAGCACATCATCTGGACACCTAACGTATTCACACCCAAACGTACCGACAACAACCGTTTCTGCGTTGCCGGTGACGACCTAACGACTGCCGAAGTGTCCATATACACCCGCACAGGAAATTTGGTATGTACGTTCGACGCAATGACCAACTGTTGGGACGGCACCAAGAACGGAGTCCCTTGCCTCCAAGGAAGCTACATCTACACCGTAAGGTTCACCTCCAAATCCGACCCCAAAAATCCACAAATCAAGACCGGCACTGTAACGCTGCTCTACTAAACACACAACAATAAACCATTACAATACAAAACATTCGCTTCTGACATAACGCTTTAATAATACAATAGCAGATTTTTTCGTATCTTTGCAAGTTCTATCAACATATATAAAACACAATAATTTTAATGCAGAATATTCGCAACGTAGCCATTATAGCCCATGTAGACCACGGCAAAACAACCTTAGTGGATCGCATGTTGCATCAAGCCCGCCTGTTTCGCGAGAATCAGGAAACGGGGGATCTTATCTTGGACAACAACGACCTGGAGCGGGAACGCGGTATCACCATTCTGTCGAAAAACGTATCCATACGCTACAAAGGTTTTAAAATTAACATCATCGATACTCCTGGCCATAGCGATTTCGGCGGTGAAGTGGAGCGTGTACTCAATATGGCCGACGGCGTACTTCTGGTGGTTGACGCTTTTGAGGGCCCCATGCCACAAACCCGCTTTGTGTTGCAGAAAGCCATTGAGTTGGGACTGAAGCCCATCGTGGTTGTCAACAAAGTAGACAAACCTAATTGCGACCCCGAGCAGACACAAGAGGCCGTGTTCGACCTGATGTTCAACCTCGGAGCCAATAACGACCAACTTGATTTCCCCACTGCATACGGCAGTGCCAAAAACGGCTGGATGAGCGACGACTGGCGCAATCAAACCGATGACATATCCTATCTGATGGATTTGATTATCGAGAAACTTCCCGCCCCAAAAATGGCAGAAGGCAACACTCAGATGATGATTTCATCGCTCGACTACAGTTCCTATCTGGGACGTATCGCTGTGGGTCGTCTCACCCGTGGAACACTGCAAGCCGGTCAAGCTATCACTCTCATAAAACGAGACGGCACGCAAATACACAGCCACATCAAAGAACTATACACCTTTGAGGGATTAGGCAAAGAGCGTACCAAAAACGCCGTTGAAGCAGGCGAAATATGTGCCGTCCTCCTTGACTTAGAGAAAAACGTGGCCTTTGAAATAGGCGATTCTGTCTGCGACAACGACAACCCAGAGCCACTGCCACCTATCAAGGTCGACGAACCGACGATGAGCATGCTCTTCACCATCAACAATTCTCCATTCTTCGGCAAAGAGGGCAAGTACGTCACTTCACGCCACATACGCGAGCGCCTCTATAAAGAGTTGGAAAAGAATCTGGCCTTGCGCATCGAGGAGACTGGATCGCCCGACTCGCTACTGGTATATGGCCGCGGTATCTTGCACTTGAGCATCCTCATCGAAACCATGCGCCGTGAGGGTTATGAGTTCCAAGTGGGACAGCCACGCGTAATCATCAAAGAAATCGATGGAGAGAAATGCGAACCCGTAGAGCAACTCACAGTGCTCGTACCAGAGGAATTCAGCAGCAAAGTCATTGATGTAGTCACCCGGAGAAAAGGAGAAGTGGGAACCATCGATACCAAGGGTGACCGCGTTCAGTTGGATTTCACCATACCCTCGCGCGGTATCATAGGCCTGCGCAACACGCTACTCACCGCCACCAACGGCGAAGCTGTGATAGCCCACCGATTCAGCGGTTTCGAACCCTGGAAAGGGGAGTTGAATGACCATAAGATGGGAGCCCTTATTGCCAAAGAAACCGGCGAAAGCACCGCCTACAGCATCAGTAAACTACAGGACCGTGGTCCTTTCTTCATCGAGCCAGGCGACCACGTGTATGCCGGACAGGTGATTGGCGAAAGTCTCCGTCCCGGTAACGACATCGTCATCAATGTCGTCACTACAAAAAACTTGACCAATATGCGCAGCAAGAGTGCCGACGACAAATCGACCACCGCACCCGCCATCCACTTCTCACTGGAAGAGGCCATGGAATATATCCGCGAAGACGAGTACCTCGAAATCACGCCCTCCAGTTTGCGTATACGCAAGATAATCCTTGACGAGATTGAGCGCAAACGTGCCCGCATCGCCGCTGGATTGTCAACGGAATAAATCACAAGAAATCCAATTCCTGATAATAAAGAAATAGAACAAATAAAATTCTTAAACACCATGAAAAAAACAAGCTTTCTCTTGGCAATGTGCCTAGTCTTTCTGACCAATGTCATTGCCAACCCTGTTGACAAGCAGACAGCCCAGCGTGCCGCACAGACATTCTGGCAAAAGACCTGCAACAACGGCATCGCTACTTCTGCCTCTGATTGGACATTGCTGTCCACACCCTACAACACCCTCTACGTGTTTGAGTACAACCTCGGACAAGGATTTGTCGTCATCGCTGCCGATGACCACGTCATACCCATTATCGGCTATTCTGACGCCAACGGCTGGGGACGCGGTGAACTTCCTGTCAACGTGAACAACTGGCTCAAAGGTTGCGACGAGCAGGTGCGCTATGTGATAGACAACAATCTCGAGAGCACCCCCGAGATTGATGGCATGTGGGGAGCACTGCTCGATGGCAGCTACGAAACGCCCCAAGGTGCCGCGGTAAGTCCCCTACTCTCCACCGCATGGAATCAGGACAGATACTACAATGGTCTCTGCCCCACGGCCTCCAATGGACCGGGAGGTCGCTGCTATGCTGGCTGCGTAGCCACAGCCACAGGCCAGATCATGAAATACTGGAACTACCCCAAACGCGGTACGGGTTCCTACAGTTTCAACCATGCCACCTACGGCACACAGACGGCCAACTTCGGCAACACTGTCTACAACTGGAACAACATGCCCGCCGGGCTTTCTTCCTCCAGCAGCTCAGCTCAGAAGACCGCCATTGCTACACTGCTGTACCATATCGGCGTATCCGTCGATATGAACTACAGCCCCGATGGTAGCGGTGCCAGCTCCTACCTCACTCCCATTGGCCAAGCTAACGCGGCCAACTCGCTGGTGCGCTACTTCGGCTACAAAACCTCCATCAGGTACAACGCCAAGCGTGTCTACAACACCGATGCCCAATGGGTTGCTGTCCTTACCCCCGAACTCGACGCCGGCCGTCCTATGCTCTATTGCGGTTACGACAACTCGCAGGGATTTGGCCACGCTTTTGTGTGCGACGGATACGACAACCAAAGCCGTATGCACTTCGACTGGGGATGGAGTGGCTCATATAATGGCTATTATTCTGTGGCCAGTTTGAATCCCGGCTCATACAACCTCTCACAGAACCAAGACATAGTCTATCGCATCGAACCCGACACGACGGTACTTCATGTGAGCGAAGAGTGTATCAATGCCGCCAGCAGTGCCAGTACACAAACCCTCTATGTGATGGCCGGAAGCAACAGCAGCACATGGAGCGCCTCCTGCAACCAGTCATGGGTCACCCTGAGTGCTACCAGCGGCAACGGCTCAAGCACCATCAGTCCTATAACACTCAACTTTGCAGCCAACACCACCGGTGCTGCCCGTAACGCCACCCTCACCGTGACGCAAAACGGCACCACCCGCACCGTCTATCTGCATCAGGAATCCAACTTCAACAACGATACCATCGGCTACGACGACAACAACTGGAGCAGCTCCATGGGTATGCAGAACGGATGCTACTGGGCTATCCGCATTCCTTCCGAGGACCTGGCCGGTGTGCGCAGCCTCTCCGATGTGATGATTTATATTGGATATGCCGGCACCTATCAGCTCAAGGTCTACTCCGGTACTGCCACTGGCACCACCACACAGTTAGGCAACACCATAACCCGCACCTTCAACTATGAGGGCGGCTGGCAGACCTACCACCTCGACAATCCCATCACTGTCGACCCCACCAAGTCGCTCTGGATTGTGTTCTATAATTCCAATGTAGACTATCCCGCCTGCTTCACTGCCACCGGCGGCATCTCGGGACGCAACTGGTTCTCCTCCTCTGGAACAAGCTGGACCAACTACAACAACCAGAACAATGCCGGCACCCGTGCCTTCATGATTCGCGCCATCTTGAACATGGGCAGCTGCTCCGCTCCCACCAACGTCAACCTCAGTGGCATCAACGGCAGTTCAGTCAACATATCCTGGAGAGGTAGTGCCTCCAATTATCTGGTTGAATACGGAGCCAAGGGCTTTACCCGCGGACGCGGCACCCGCAGCGTCGTTTCCACGACCAGCTGCACCCTCAACAATCTCACCTCCGGCAGAGAATACGATGTGTATGTGCGCTCCATCTGCGGTGCTGGCGACAGCAGCGCATGGTCGTCCGTATGCACCTTCGCCCTCGGTTGCCGCACGCAGACCAACATTCTCTCTGGCGAACAACCCGCGTCGGGCTGGGGTGCCATCCGCTCCAGCGGCGGCATCTACGACTACGCCGAACGTTTCGAGAACAACCAGTCCATCTATATCGACTCCGCTGCCATCTTCGTGTACAAGGCATCGTCCAGCTCACCGACCACTTCCAAGATTAAGGTCAGCATCTACAACGAGGTGGACAATGCTCCCGGAACCGCTATCTCTACCCAGAACGTGCCTTACAGCAAACTGACCAGCGGCAAGTGGAACAACATCGCTTTCCAGAGCCCCGTACCTGTCAGCGGCAACTATTACATTGTGCTTACCATCAACCAGACCCCCACTACCGACACCTTCTACTTCGTGAGTACAGCCAGCCGTTCCAACTCCAACAATACGGCTTACGCCAAGTACAATGGCAGCTGGTCCAGATTCCCCAACCTCTTCCAGAACTCACCCTGTGTCTCCCTATTCTTCACGGCGAAGGTTTGCCCGCGTACGGGTGCTACCATCTACTCCATCAACGGCGCTCCCAACAACCCGAACTGGGGTTCCGTCAGTGGCACAGGCCGCTATGAGGCAGGCACAACGGTGACACTCACCGCTACGCCCAAGAGAGGTTACTCCTTTGTGAAATGGAGCGACAACACGACTACCAATCCTCGCACCATCACCGTCTCCGGCAACGCCACCTACAACGCCCAGTTTGAGCAGGCCGCCGGTATTGAGGAGGTTGAGGACAATACGCTCAGCATCTTCCCCAACCCCACCAACGGCATTGTCACCGTGGGTAGCGACGATGTACAGCAGATTGATGTTGTCGACCTCAAAGGCAGTTTGATGACCACGACGCGCAACAGCAACAGCGTCGACCTGACCGACCTGCCCAACGGCACCTACTTCCTCCGCATCACGCAGAGCGAAGGCGTGGTCATCCGCAAGGTTGTCAAGAAATAACATCCAAGCCGGCCACCTTCAAGGCCGACTTTACCCCACAAGCCCCGAAGCGTACGCTTCGGGGCTTGTCTATTATGTAGCATACCACAATCCATCCTCCAAACATTAAACGCTAACCGCCACACATTGACCCAAGGCCGCTGCCTTGTATGGGGTTGGTGGTTCAGCCCTGTTTCGCACCGAAGGTCTTTACTGCAAAGCCCCCCGACTCGCTTATTGCTTTCCATGCAAACAAAAATAGTATTTTTATTAGTAACAAAAATAGTACTTTCATTAGTAACAAAAATAGTACTTTTATTAGTAACAAAAATAGTATTTTTATAAGCAACAAAAATAGTATTTTGCTTTGCGCCTTGACCAATAGCTTCGCTGGGGGCGAAACCAAGGATTGTGTAGGGAAGGGAATCGGGGGAAACGGGGGCTACATCAGCTCGTCGAGCTCCATCCTGCTGATTGATTACGCACGTCTCGCCTTCCTTTTCGTCTTAATGACTTCGGATATAGTTGAGAGCCGCGTCAAGCTGGGACTTGAAACTACGGAAAGGGTCGTTGATGCGAAGCACCTCTTCGTCGGGAACCAGTCCCTCACCCTCACGCACCTTGCCTCCCATCAGGGCTTCAAAAGTGGAGGTGTAGACATAATGATGGAACTTGTTGTAGTCGCCAAACGGAGCCCCATAGTTGAGGTCGACAGCGTCCGGCTGCAAAGGGCCTGTACCCCCGTAGGTACGCTCGCCAATGATGTGGGCCGTGGGGAGGACATCCTTGATGACCATGGGCTCAATCTCCGCCATGCTCACAGAATTGACGTCAACCAGAACAACATAGGGAATATTCTCGGCAGTGATATCGCGGTGGTAGACAGGATTGGGATTCTGATAATAGGGGCACCAGACAGAGTATTCCAGACGTCCGGGGCCTTCCTTGTAACGTGTCTTGAAAATCTCCGTGCGCTGGTTGATGAATGGACCCACCAGATAGTCAAGGTCGTCCTGGTATCCACCGCCATTGGAGCGGGTGTCGAGGATGATGCCCGCCAGCTGGCTGCGCGGAGTGTTGCACACCGTGGTAAGCCAACGGTCGATCAGTTGCTGCGCAGGGCTGCCCACCATGTCACGCATCACCGGAGTGATGGCGGCGTTGGTCGTCCATAGGTACGGCACCTTGCGCCCGTCGGCAAGGGTAAATAGGCAATAATGATAGTATACCGTGATGTTACTCATCTCCTCAATGGTAGCCATAGCATCGTCCTGCTCGGTGACGGTATACTCATCCCCGATACTCGCCAAAAAGCTCTTCATACCCGTCTGCGCGGTACTGCGAGGTTCAATATAGTAGTCGCGACTCTGCACCTCCCGCAGTCCCGGTTGGACGATAGCCAGCAGGGCATCGCCCGGAGCCGGATGCAGATTCTTGACCACGAAAGTCATGTGATGGTCACGCATATTGCCCACCATGGCGGTATACTGGTCGGTCAGCTCAGAGGTGTAGACGTAGCCGCTGTCGGCAAATTTCTGGTCAAGAGCTTTGAAGCGAGGCAGAAAACGGTCGTAGGCAGCATCCCAGTCAACGGTATCCACATCCCAGAATACATATCCCGTACTCAAACACATCCATAGATACTGGAACTGCTCGGTATAGTTGCTGTAGGCCAGTTTGCCACTCTCACCCGTATAGGGGACATAGTCGGCATCCTTGCGACAAGCGGCAAAAAGGAACGTTGCTGCAACGGTAAGTATGATGTATTTCTTCATGTTGTTACAGATTATAGTTGAGGTTAACGGTGAACGACAGCGTGTTGAGATAACGAGGATCGGCCAAATGGACATAATCACGATGGTGTGATGTGAGGTCGTAGTAGTAACGCACATCCGTCCCCAGCTCCCAACGGGCATCGAGAGCATAGGTAAGGGCTGTACCCAAAGCCATACCTGCATTCAGACGCTGATCCTCGTCGGTAAACTCACGCGTCTCGTCAAAATCCTCAAAGTACACATAGTAATCTGTCATCCAATAGGTAGTACCTCTCCGACGCTCTTTCATCCAATAGCCAGCGTATGCGCCAGCCAACAGATGACCACGCAAACGGGAGCCACCAAAGGAGAAATCAGCCATCACAGGCACCATCAGATAGGAGTTGATGTGCTCGGTGTAAACAGGGTCCAGATAGTTGAGATTGCGATCCATGCGGTGCGAACGTTGCATAAAGCTAACGTTGGCGACCACTGAAAACCACGAATTGACTGCATAGCGTCCTTGTACACCCAACTCATAGCCCCCCATAGCGGAATACGCCTCATCCATACGACCCGCATCGTATCTGCTGATGGTGGTACTACTCCAACCGCCTCGCAGCCCCAGCGAAAATGACGAAGGCAGCCCAACGCTATCCTGCGCACGGACAGCAACGGCTGATATCAAAGCAAAACAGATAATTATACCTCTATTCATCGTCATATTGTTATTAAAGTTCCAACATTCTATTTCTTCAGGATGATAAGAGCAGCAATAACACCAGGAATCCATCCGACCAACGTCAGTAGACACACCAGCAAGAACGACCCACACCCTTGGTCGATGACCGCCAATGGTGGAAACAGAATGCACAATAAAGCCCTTCCGAAAGACATAACAGCTATTTATGGTTAGTTTTTTGTTTTATATATCTGCAAGCAGGATAGTTCGAACATCCAATGAACCATCCGTAACGGCTTTTGCGCCTGACCAGGTTGCCGCCACATATAGGGCACTTGCCCGACAGCACCTTGGCTCTACGCAACGCTTTGGCTTTCGACACCTCGGTCTTATGCTGCTTGCGAATCTCCGTATCAGTAATATTGGCCTGTTCAATGCGACTGGCAATCCGTGTCACCTCGTCACCCGAGAGCACTGGTTCGGTATAACTGGCAATGACGCGGCGCACCGCCCCCATCGACACAACATACTCCGACAAATTACTGAGCACCAACTTGGTATCATCCGGGAATGCGACGATTGAGTGAAACAACGATGCGTCAACTTCTGGCAACAGATATTTCAGCATCCCCACATGCGACTTGTTCTGCATTTCAGGGTTGTAGAGTTCATACACCTTGCCCCATATATTCTGATGCCACTCATCAGTGCGACCGTTTCCTATGATGACACCCTCATAGTTTTTCGTCTCGACGACAAAGATTCCGTATCTTGACACCACGACATGGTCAATCTGCATCGTTCGTCCGCTACGGGTACGCACCATGATGTCGCGCAGCAACCGATAGTCCGGCGCCATACCTTGCAGCTTACGGTTCACCCGCTGCTCACCTACCCTGCCTTTGCGGGCTGGCGACTCCATAGCACTCAGCCAGCGTCCCAAACGACGTTTCCCCAACAGGGCCTTAAGGCGAGGGAACTCTATGCCCAGGGCAGAGAGCACAACAATAATCAGTGTCAGGGTAATAATTATCACAAGTGCATCAACAATATTGTTTGCAAAAATACGAATAATTCTGGGAATAACGCATTATTGACAGCCAAATCCACAAGAATCAATATGTTCTGATTGTCCGCTTGACCTGCCATAATCACGACCAACAAAAAAAAGAGAGGATACCCGTCGGGTACCCCCTCTTTTATCATTCAGCTCCTATTAGTACAGGAAGCTCAGCAAGATACCGGCAGCCACTGCCGATCCCACAACGCCTGCGACGTTGGGACCCATAGCATGCTGGAGCAGGTAATTGGTCTTGTCGTATTCAAGACCAACGTTGTTGGATACACGAGCGGAGTCGGGAACGGCGCTGACGCCCGAGTTACCAATCAACGGGTTAATCTTGTTACCCTCCTTGAGGAAGAGGTTGAAGAACTTCACAAAAAGGACGCCAAAAGTGGTAGCCACGATGAATGAGCATGCACCCAGGGCGAAAATCATGATTGAACGTCCTGTAAGGAATGACGTTGCCTGTGTGGAAGCACCCACGGTGAGACCGATAAGCAAGGTGCAGATATTGACGATGGCGTTGCTGGCCACCTCCGACAGACGTTTGGTCACACCGCATTCTTTCAGCAAGTTGCCGAAGAACAGCATACCCAGCAGCGGAAGACCTGTAGGCACAATAAAGCAAGTGAAGAGGAATCCGATGATGGGGAAAGTGATTTTCTCCAATTTGCTCACCTGACGGGGAGGTCTCATGCGAATAACACGCTCCTTCTTGGTCGTCAGCAGTCGCATAATGGGCGGCTGTATCACAGGCACAAGAGCCATATAGGAGTATGCCGACACAGCGATAGCGCCCATCAAATCGGGAGCCAGCTTGGAGGAGATAAAGATAGCTGTCGGGCCGTCGGCACCACCGATGATACCGATAGCACCTGCCTCAGCGGGTGTAAATCCCAGAGCCAATGCGCCCATGTAGGCAGCGAAGATACCCACCTGCGCAGAAGCGCCTATGAGCATCAGCTTCGGATTTGAGAGCAATGCAGAGAAATCCGTCATTGCTCCAATACCCAGGAAAATCAAAGGAGGATACCAGCCGTTCTGCACACCATGATAGAGGATGTGCAGCACCGAGCCGTTCTCGTAGATACCAGTTTTCAGACCGGGATAGATGGGGATGTTACCCACAATCATACCGAATCCGATGGGGACAAGCAGCAGAGGTTCAAATTCCTTGGCAATGCCGAGGAAGATGAATGTCAGTCCCACTAAAATCATGATGATATGGCCCCATGTCACGTTGGCAAAGCCGGTATATTCCAAGAACTGTACCAGCTGCGTAGACATAAATTCCATGAAGCCACCTGTTGCTAATGTAATCATTTTAAAAACCTCGTTTTTGAGTTGAAAGTTGATCCGTCAAGAGTTCCGCCACGCATGTCATATCTGCGATGCGGAACCTCTCTCCTATTGACTTTTAACTAATGACAACTAAAACTTCACCTTCGAGAACACTGTCACCTTTGCGGACATTGACAGAGGTTACAGTACCTGCCACATCAGATTCGATATTGTTCTCCATCTTCATGGCCTCGAGCAGCACTACACGTTGACCTGCAGTGACCTTGTCACCCACATTGACGAATACGTCAAGGACGGTGCCAGGCAGCGGAGTGGTGACCTTGGAGCCAGCGCCTGCTGCTGGAGCGGGGGCCGATTTCTGAACATCACCACTGGCGGCGGCAGCGACACGGGGAGCCGTCTTAGTGCGCACCACAGCGGGTTTCTGTTTGATTTCTTTATCAACGGTAACATTATAGGGAGTCCCGTTCACGTCAATCGAGATCTCCTGCCCCTCTACATTGTTGATGTCAACATTGTATTCGGTGCCGTTTATCTTAAACTTAAAATTTTTCATGTTCTTGTCAGTTTTTTGCATTCTTCGTTCCACATCCGGTTCCTGGCTGTTGCCGAGGAGGACCAGAGGTGCGAAACCAAACTATTTTCTATTAAAATAATGGTTCATATTATAGAACTTGGCGTTCCAGGGTGTCCATGCGCGCTCCACCTTCTGAATGGTGATGATGGTGTTCTCCTCATCGTGCATCTCTTCGTTGTAGAGATATATGGCGGTGGCGATGGCCGCATAGACTTCGCCTGCGGTATCAGGGCTGGCGGGTACCGTCATGGTGCTGCCATTCTGGGAGGCAGCGGCAGCAGCATCCTTACGTGCCTTGCGGTCCTGAATCTTCATAATGGCTTTGCCATAACCTTTCAGGATAACGGCGATGAACAACAAGGCCAGGAAGACGACAGCCACAGCACATACGGTAAGGCCGATACCCACAGGGTCAGCGGCCTGGATACGCTCAGACTGCTTGGGAACATGGTAGTGGAATGCTGTTACGCCAGCGGTGTCGAGACGGTCAAGATGGTCCTCCAGGGAACCCTTCTCGTTGTCGAGGTCAACAAAACGCACATCGTAGCCCACAGGGTTGCGACTCATGACGATAATCTCGTTGTCCTGCAGGTTGATGTGGAAAGCATATGCCGTGCAGTTGAAACCGACAATGGTCTTCAGATTGCCGTCGAAGTCAAGCACACCGAGATAGGAGCTGTCCTTGGCGGAAGAGGCGAGAAAGACGATACGTTCTCCCACAATCTCGACAGATACGGGGCGCACAATGTTGACCAAGTCGTGACGACGTTTGTAGACATCGGTGGTGTAACGTGCTATTCTTTTCAGGGTAGTGTCACCTTTCACTTTGGAACGCTGCAATATGTCGACAGCACAGTCGATGCTGTCCACGACAACAAATATGCGTCTCTTGGGAAGGTAACTGACCGTGTTGGAAGCAAAGTCCATCACGTCGAATGGCGGACACATCAGATGTATGTCCGGACCTACCGCAGACCCAGTGTCGACAATCTGTGCCTGCTGGTCTGCTGCCGTCGCCTGCGCATCCTGCTGCCCGGGTTGTTGCACCTGGGCGGTAACGCTGCCGACGAGGAATAGCATCCCAACGAGGCCTGCGGCTATGAATTTGTGTAGCTTATTCATTGTATAATAACGATCAATTCTTGTTTTTGAACTTAAGTTTCTCTTGGGGCTTTGACGAGATCACCCATCGCCGGCCCCATAGTGCGAAACCGTTAGTGATTTACCTGATTAGTGCTGGCATTTGTGTTCGCAAGCGGCATCTTTCTTGCAGCAGCCCTCAGCGTTCTTGTCGCAGGCGGCATCCTTCTTGCAGCAGCCCTCGGCTTTCTTGCAGCAGCCTTCAGCTTTCTTGCAGCAACCTTCAGTTTTCTTGCAGCAGCTGTCCTTCATGCAGCAGGTAGAGTCCATCATAGCGCAGCTGTCCATGTGGTGGCAGCAAGGTTCGGCCTGCTCAACGGCTGTTGTATCGGTGTTTTCCTCAGCGTTCTTGTTGCAGTTGCAGGAGGTCATGGCAAAAGCCAGGGAGATTCCTAAAAATCCGGCGAATATTATTTTGTTCAGTTTCATTGTTGTAATTCTTTTGTTTTTTGGGCTTTGCCCGTTAATAATCTTTGTTAATATTGTTTTTTTTGTTGGCGAAGTCGCCTTCCCTATCTGTTACAACGGCAGGTTGCAATGTTTCTTCATTGGCAGACTGTCCTTCTTGGTCGAGAGGGCCTGAAGGGCGCGGATAACGCGGAAGCGCGTGTTGCGCGGCTCGATAACGTCGTCAATGTAGCCATACTTGGCTGCGTTGTAAGGATTGGCGAATTGATCGTTATATTCTTTTTCTTTTTCAGCCATAAACTTGGCCTTTTCCTCGGGATCGGTAATCTCTTTGAGAGCACGACCCTGCAGCACCTCGGTGGCACCGCTGGCACCCATGACGGCAATCTGAGCCGTGGGCCATGCGTAGTTGATGTCGCTGCGCAGCTGTTTGCAGCTCATCACGATGTGTGCGCCGCCGTAGGACTTGCGGAGGGTCACCGTCACCTTGGGCACCGTGGCCTCACCATAGGCATAGAGCATCTTGGCACCATGGACGATGACACCCTGGTATTCCTGACCCGTACCGGGAAGGAATCCGGGAACGTCGACGAGAGTGACCAGAGGAATATTGAAAGCGTCGCAGAAGCGCACAAAACGGGCGCCCTTGCGCGAAGCATTGCTGTCAAGCACACCTGCCATAGCTTTGGGCTGGTTGGCCACCACACCCACGCTCATGCCTGCAAAACGGGCAAAGCCCACCACCAGGTTGGGAGCAAACTTCTCGTGAACCTCCAAGAACTGGCCGTCGTCGACGATGGCATTGATAACCTCTTTAACATCGTACGGCTCATTGGGATTTTCAGGGATAAGGTGGTTGAGGGAATCCTCCAGACGGTCGATGGGATCCTCGGTGGGGATGTAGGGAGCTTCCTCGAAGTTGTTGGAAGGAATGTAGCTCACCAGCTCGCGAATCATCTGGATGGTCTCCTCCTCGGTCTCGCCCACAAAGTGAGCCACGCCGCTCTTGGTGGCATGCACCATAGCGCCGCCAAGTTTGTCAACCGTCACATCCTCGCCCGTCACGGTCTTTACAACCTTCGGACCGGTCAGGAACATGTAGCTGTTCTCCTTTGTCATCATGATGAAGTCGGTCAAAGCGGGGCTGTACACAGCACCACCGGCGCAGGGGCCGAAGATGGCGCTGATTTGCGGCACCACACCCGAAGCGAGGATGTTGCGCTCAAAGATTTCGGCATAGCCGGCCAGCGAGTTGCAACCCTCCTGGATACGGGCTCCACCCGAATCGTTGAGACCGATAACGGGAGCGCCGACCTTCATGGCCTGGTCCATCACCTTGCAAATCTTGAGAGACATGGTTTCGCTAAGCGAACCGGCAAAAACGGTGAAGTCCTGTGCAAACACATAGACCAGACGACCGTCGATGGTACCATAGCCGGTCACCACGCCATCGCCCAAAAACGACTGCTTCTGCATGTCGAAGTTGGTGCAACGATGGGTGACAAACATGTCAAATTCCTCGAACGAACCCTCGTCGAGAAGAAGAGCGATACGCTCACGAGCAGTCAGTTTGCCCTGCTCATGCTGCTTATCAATGCGTTTTTGGCCGCCGCCCATTTTGGCCTCGCTTCTTTTGTCGAGAAGCTCTTTTATTTTTTCTTCAAAAGCCATTGGTTGTGAAAGTTTAATATTTATTAACTTGAGCATTTCCAGCAGTCTTAGCGCCTGCCTTCCGTGCTCGGAAATTCATTTTAGAAACCGTTTAAATTTGATTAATGGAATTTGTTATGCATATAAACGAACAGATTTTCATTCTATCCGAAGGCGCAATGGGGTTCCATTGTAACTGAGGAGAGAAGGGAAATATGTCGTTTAGATGCTTTAAGAAAAACATAGAATTAAGTTTAAACAGTTTCTCACTTGCAGCACAGTTCCGTTAACACACCCATCGTCGACTTCGGATGGAGGAAACCAATCTTCAGTCCTTCAGCGCCGCCACGCGACTGCTGGTCGATGAGACGCACACCCTTGTCGGCAACGTCTTTCAGCGCCTGGTCGGTGTTCTCGACAGCAAAAGCGATGTGGTGCATACCACCCTTGCCACCGTTCTTCTCGATGAAAGAGGCGATGGTGCTCTCCGGGCAGGTGGGTTCCAGCAGTTCAATCTTGACGTCGCCAATCTTAAAGAAGGCTGTCTTGACTTTCTGGTCCTTAACTTCTTCGATGGCGTAGCATTTCAAACCCATTACATCTTCCCAGTAACGGATAGCTTCGTCCAAATTAGTCACGGCAATGCCGATGTGTTCAATGTGTGAAGGGGTCATAGTAATATATTTATAGTTATTTTTCTAATAAAACGACACATATTCAGCATCAATAACACTGAATATCAACAAAGTGCAACTTTAACTTGCAGACACAAAGATAGTACATTTTTTGAAACTGACAAAAATAATTTATCAACAACGCGAAACGCCGCTTCGACAAGAGCGCCACAAATCCTGGCACCCATGGAAATTTTGACCTCATCCTGGCTTACACCAAAGTTAGAGAAAAGTTAGACTTAGGTTAGAGTTAGGTTAGAGTTAGAAACTCCGTCGTTGCCTCGTTGATTCGCGCTGCAAAGATACAACCATCTTGTTGCGGTTTACGAATATTCCTCCCATAAAAATCGTAAATATCACAGTCAGTGAAGCTTCCTACACCTCCTGGGACAGTTAGGACAATTGGGGCAGTTCCTATCCAGTCGCCTTGACTCCTACATATTATGTAAATCGAGCATGACATATTCTTGTCTGTAGGACTTCAGTTGTGGATGTTGTGAGAGAAAATAGTCCGACTTGTTTTGTAGCAATGCAGGGCTGATTTTCTTTGCTTGTCGCTTGACCTCCCCGAATGTTATGGTCTTATCCAATTCGTTGACAAGGATTAGGTCTATCTCATGCTCTCCTTTGCGATCCCAGTAATTGCCAATATGGGTGTATTGGCCGCTCTCGCGTGCTTGCTGCCGATAATAGCGTTCCAACATCCCACCCGAGACCGTGGGGTAGTCGCGCAGAAACGTCTGCCTCAGCAATTCCATGCTGCCCGATTCGATGTAGCTCATGTATTTGTAGAAGAAGCGGAACCAACAAGTAAGGAAGTTGTCGGCAATATAGTATTTGACCGTTTTAGTCGAAGCTTTGGCAAAGATGGGACGCATCTGGCGGATGATATTATAGCTTTTGTCCAATTTGTTGAGGTATCCGCCTATTTCCGATACCCCTACTGCCGTTTCTATCTCACCGCGCGTACTGATGCCTCGTGCTATACATTCCAAAATGGAAAAATAGGTGCTGTAGTCTTTTCCGAACTCTTCAATCAGCAGGTTCTTGCCCTCATTGATAAATAATGAATTCTCGCGGAATACAACATCAACCATCTTCTTGTAGGTGAAAGCCCTCGCACTCATCAACAGTTCCACATACCATGCCACCCCGCCAGTAAAGGAATATAGCGCAAGCAGGTCCTCGTGGGTATAGTTAGGGTTGTGGTCGTGCAGGATGTTTTTAAGTACGTCCGTACGGAAAGGTTCAAGATGAATGATATTTGTCGCCCGGGAGAAGAGCGGTTCTTTGTTGTCCTCGAAGATACGATGCATCATTGAGTAGACACTACCGCTCAGCAACAGGTTAATGCGGCTCTTGTCTTTGTTCAGGTCCCACACGCGCTGAATGTAGCCAATGATAGACGCATCAATGTTGAGCAATTCCTGGAACTCGTCAATGATAATTGTAAGAGGTCTTGTCTGTGAAACACGCATCAGGTGTTCCAGCAGGTCTCCAATATGATTGTATGAACCAATAGGTATGCCCAACGATTGTGCTGCCTCTTCAACGAACTGGCGACATAGGATGCTCTCGCTCTTGCGGGATACAAAAAAATATACGTAGGGATTCCCCTCGGCGGCCCGAAGCAACAGTTTTGTCTTGCCAATACGCCGGCGTCCGACAAGAACGGTCATCATAGACGCCTCCCGTGAGGCAAAATCGATTTCCTGTAACAGTTGCAGTTCCTTTTCTCGGTCGTAAAATCTCATACCAACAATTGCTGTTTCTGTATAATAGTAACGAATATTACCGTAACGCACGTTACGATTTTACGATGCAAAAATACTAATAATTTTGAAATTACAAATAAACACCTGAAAAATTTTAAGCGATTCGTGTTTAATATTCACACGAATTCCCATGTAATTGACCATGAATCTATCGCAGCGGTTACTATCACGAGGTGGACTTAATGTTAAACCACACATCCCAAAAATGTGAAAAAATTAACATTTGGAGCCGAAAAACGCAAGAAAAAAGTTACTACCAAGTTACTGACATGTTACTGGCAAGTTACTAGCAAGTTACTGACAGAGCACTTATTACACTAACAATCAATATATTAACTAAAAATTACCAATTGTTAAAATTTAAGATTTATTGCCACCTTCTCGTCCCCCAATAGCCACCCACTAGTCACCTACCAGTTACCGACTGGCAAGATACTGGCAACATACTATGTACCTGCTAGTACCCCTAGAGTTTAGCTATAATTTGGCTAGAATTACCCTAGAATTACTCTATAATTAAAGAAGATACTTTTTGAGGAAAAGAGGCGTCGCTGATACCTCGGCGGGTCGTCACTTCATCGTTTCGGCGACAAGCCACTTGATGTAGTTGTCCGGGACATTCTCGATTTCGTTCTTGTCGTAGATGGTCAGCAGCGTTACCTCGGCATCGCCAGACACTAGCACGTTGAGGGTCAACACGCGGGCACCGCCACTCTTGCCCTTGCCCTTCGAGGCAATGGCCATGCGGATTTTGCGCACACCGCTGCCCAGGTCATCTCCCTGAAAAGGGTCGTCGAGCAGCGACTTCTTGAATATCTTATAGTCCTTGCCCAGCGACTTGTACTTCTTGGCAAGACGTTTGAACTGTCGGGAAAACTCGGCAGAGGGGACGAGGGTAACTTTCATAGGATGCCCTCCATCTCAAGTTCTTTCTCGAACTCCTCGATGGTTTGCAACTTGCGACCCTCGCGCTTGGCGTCTTTCACCTCCTGGAGTGCGCATGTCAACGATTCCTTGACATACGCTTTCTGGCGCTCCTGTTCCTCGTTCCTTTCAACGGGCTCCAGCAGTTTCCCCACCAGCCAGTTGCGGTCGCTTTCCACAAGGTCGAGACCTTGGATGTACGCCCACAGCTTGTTCAGTTCCAGTGTACTCATAACGCAAAATATTAATTTGTTTTCCGACTGCAAAAGTACAAACATTTTCTGAAATAACAAAATATCGCCCAAAAAACAATAACACAATGAAAAAAGTATTTTTTAGCAATGGTCGATGTCGCGATGTTTTCTGCGCTTTCCGCCATTTCTGCGGTAATCCCCACTCAGCGACCAAAATTCATGGATAATTATATGGCCATTCGCGTTCACTCTCTTGTGGCAATTCGTGTTCACTCTCTTGTGGCAATTCGTGTTCACTCTCTTGTGGCAATTCGTGTTTAACCATCCACGTGTTTCCCCCGTGAATTGTATGTTCCCGCTGGGGCATAATAAAATATTTTTTGTCAGTTCGCTAATTCTTCGTAATTTTGCAGCCGCTTTCGAGAGTTAGAAAGCTGTAAGCAAGAAAAGCATTACTACTGTCCTTGCATTTGAATTCGCCAAATTTTAAGAAGGAGGACGGAGCATTTTTGCTTTCGCTTGTATGAGTATGCTATATCATTTAGCATATCGTCAGGCGTGAGAATTGTTCCCATATTTCCGTTCCTTCTATGGTGTTTGGCGATACCTAAATGCAGACGGACATGAGTACATAACCTCATGCCTTTTCTTATTTGTTAGAATTTATTTCCGTTGGAGGGTCGGAACAAAACAGTTGTATACGACAACTTATTAGAGCAAAGGGATGCCTACCATCAAGGAAATACTGCAAGAGGAGCGCGGTCGCGAGGCCGGGTGGCTGGCATTGTTCCTGGAGGGAAAGTTTTGGAAGGCATACGAGCAGTCGGCCTACGTGTTAACGAAACTTTACAATTTCAAGCCGTCAAAGAGATTTGTCAAACTGGTAGGGGAGGAGGTTATCAGTGTGGGATTTCCACACGAACAGCTTTTGAAATATCTGTCAGGAGCAGTTGTCGAAGCCAATGGCAAGAGATGTCGGGCCAGGGTGCAATGTCCGTGTGATGAGCTGGCCTTTCTAGAATGGAAGTCGAGTGTTCGTATCAAGGAACCCAAGCAGAAACCTGTGGTGCCGTTGGAGGTACCTGAAGGGTGGATACAGAAGCCCCAAGTGATGAAGGAGGAAAACCTGCCCGTCTTCAAGATGGTATACGACTTGCTGTTGAGGATATTTCACGAATCAAGAAATTTGGACAAAGACTTTCGTTATACGTTGGGTGAGGATTTGAAGCATCACTTGATGCGTGTAGAGATTTGTATCTATCACGCCCACGGAGAGAAAGAATCGTCGCGCAAGGTGGATTTCATTGCAGAAGCACAGGAAAAGATGCTGGAGGTAAAGCTGGTGGTGCGCATACTGCACGACAGCAAGCAGCTCACCACCAAGAAATATGCCTTGCTCTGTGAACAGATGGTCGGGATAGAAAAGAACCTCGAAGATTGGAAAAAGTATCATTTAAACAATATCAAACAATGAAAAAAACACTATCATTAATCATTATGGCCCTGATGGCATTGTCATTGGCTGTGTTGTCCGCCTGTAAAAAAGAAGGAGGTGGAAACGGGGAAGAAGTGTCCGGAAAATATGTTGACCTTGGTCTTTCAAGTGGGACAAAGTGGAAGGCCGTCAACGAGGAGAATGCGGCGGATGTTGAGTATGCATTCTTTACCTATGATGAGGCAATTGCCGCTTACGGAAATAAATTGCCGAGCAGGGAGCAATGGGAGGAGCTTCTCAACGAATGCTCCTGGTCATGGACCGGTATGGGTTATAAGATGGTCGGTCCTAGTGGAAAGAGTATTTCGCTGCCCGCTGCGGGCTCCCGCGATTGCCTTGGATTTGTCAGCCCCGTGGGGTCCGGCGGCGGCTATTGGTCCTCCACGCCCCTTGGTTCAGACGACGCGTGGTGCCTCTACTTCGTCTCTGGAGAATTGTACACGGGCCGCGACCCCCGTTGCAACGGCTTCTCCGTCCGACTAGTCCAAGATTAAAGATTGCGCGCGCAAGTGCGCAATCTCAGAACATTCCAATTTATTGTTTGGCTGTTCGGGCTTTTGCCCGACAGCCAAACTTCCGACAAGCCGCTACGCGGCTTAAAATTTGAAAATAATCGGCGAAGGAGTGTGTCTCTCCAGAGTGCTGTGCGCTACATGTCCGGCATGGCGCCTGCGTGACGAAGGGGCACCACCTTATTGGTTGGATGTGCGATACTGTATTGCTTCCATGAATTCCTATCACGGCTATTTAGGACATTTCAATGCAGCCAAGCAACTATCTATAGCGGGTAGTTGAAATTATTGTCATCGATATTCATTTTTTGACTTATAGGATAATTATTGCTGCCGAGAGACTGCACATTGGCGCAGTCACGTGACTTGTAATTCATGGTCAATTACATGAAGATTCATGTGGGCGTTAAACACGAATTGCCATGTAATTACTTGTTCCGCTCTTTCGTCCGTTTTACCAAGGCATTGGCAAGGGGTAGACATACCCTACTCATACGCTACACAAACCACTGGCATAGTCTAGCCATACTGATGAAATAGTGTAGCCATACTCTAAAGTATGGCTACCCTATGGTTCACCCTTGCCAAACACTTGCGAAACTGCTGCCATCCGGGTGCCAAATATAAAG
>JAEEGL014271672.1_pt1 | contig 35828 bp, 26 predicted proteins | sample 9134231 | NCBI WGS metagenome assembly JAEEGL01 (sample SAMN16246548, study PRJNA631951) | gut metagenome | biome: gut microbiome; feature: rumen; material: fiber-attached | host: Bos | place: Iran: Karaj | collected 2018-10
GCCTAAAAATTAAGCGGTTAGAACTGATTAGAAGCGGTTAGAACTGATTAGAAAAATAAAAACTTTTTATTCTGATTTTATTTAATTAATTATTAAAAAAATAACGTAAATTAAAATCAAAGAAAACTAGTATTAATCAGTGTTTCAAGGTTATAATTTTTATTAACATTAATTATTTTTTTTATTTAATTATTCTGTTTTAATATGCTTCAACTACTGATTAACACTATATTTTAAATTAAATTATTTATTAATTTAATTAATACTACATTTAAATATTTTTAATTTTATTTTTTATTCTGATTTTAATTAATTATTAATTATTTTTTTTATTTAATTATTCTGTTTTAATATTGTCTAGTCTTAGTGTTAATCAGTGTTAGACAGTTATAATATTTATTAATAAATTAAATATTTATTCTGATTTTTATTTATTCAATTATTAAATATTTACGTTTTTAAATCAAAGAAAACTAGTATTAATCAGTGTTTCAAGGTTATAATTTTTATTAACATAGAGTCAAAATATAATTATTAATTATTTTTTAATTATTATATTATAAGTATTTTACTTTTGTCATACCCTATGAAAACAGCACTGGAAGCGGATCTCAGATAGGCGTGTAAATAAGCTTCAATAGTGTATTCTGAGGATAGCTAGAATAGTGTAGTAATCAAGGAAGGCGTGCAAATAGGCATAAATACAGGCGTCACAGAACCCGCATCACCAGCGGATTACAGCGTATATGGCTCAAACCCTCATCAATAGCCTGTCACAGACAGTATAGCTAGAATCTGCTGTTAATCAGTGTTACAGCGTTATAATATTTATTAACATTGTGTCAGAAAAATTTTTATAGTCTGAAAACACTGATGGACAGCCTGTCACAGAAGATACCACTGTAACTTGCTCTATCAGCGAGTTTGACGGATCGGCTTGTAGAGCGAGTTTCAGCCTGCTGATGTCGAGCAAAACCGCTGGTGGAGCGAGTTTGACAGCGTGTCAGAACCCGAAAGCCGTTCCAGCAGGGATTTTCTGACGGGGGTGTATATAAAGATGGTCTTTAAGACGCGTACATCCCCATCATATATTCTATCGATTTCCAATATTACACTGGATTACATCAGCTCCATACGATTCCAATACTTTGTGAAAAGTTTCACTAGTTGCACCCAATCATATATTCTCCCGATTTCCAATATTACACTACCATATCTGAATTACATCAGCTCCATACGATTCCAATACTTTGTGAAAAGTTTCACATAGTATAAATCAGCAAGAATTTCACGTAGTATAAATCTGTAAGATTTCACAAGTTATACAATCCGAATCGTAATTCCAAAATTTTAAACAGGACAGGGTATTCTGTGTAAAACTGGATTATAATCAGTCAATCCTGTGTGGAAATCTAATGATACTTCGTTTAAAAAAACTATTACTTCGTTTAAAAATTTTTTCAGGGATACATAAATATACCCCCAGATAATTTTCGTTGCACCATCGTCATTTAAAATGGGTAGAAATCGATTTTTAAATATCATTTAAAAATAATATTTTACGAAGTAAAATCGATTTTTAACAATAGTTAAAAAAATATTTTTTATGAAACAAAACGATTTTTAACAATAGTTAAAACTTTATGTTTTATAAATTAAAAATCAGATTCATTTATCCAGAAATTTTTCAGAAAATTTAAAAAAAAATATATAGGGCACCGTCAGGTGCATCTTATTTTTAGTTTCTTATATTTATATTCTTATATTATTCTTATCTGTTTGCCTCTTATCCGCACTACAAGAGAGAAAGCTCAAAAAAATAGTGGACAAATATGCAAAAAATAGTGGACAAATATGCAATAATAGTGGACAAATATGCAATAATAGTGGACAAATATGCAATTTTTTTTCGATTTTGACTTCAGTGGACAAATATGCAATTTTCGTCAAAAATAGTGGACAAATATGCAATAATTTTTTGCATTTGTGTCCATTTTTTCAAAATAGTGGACAAATATGCAATTTTCGTCAAAAATAGTGGACAAATATGCAATTTTCGTCAAGCTATATTATATATAGTAAATATATAGAAATAATATTTGACTTTACTATACAGTTGATATATAATTTTGGCTTATGGAGGTACATATGAAAACCCAGAAAAATATAAAAATGTGTTTTACATTTCCAGAAAAAATATACAGAATGGTCGAAAAAATGGCAGAGGATAATCTGACAACAATGACAGGAATTGTAAAAACACTTATCATCGATGCCTACAACAGAAGTTACGATAAAGAAGAAAACAGGAAATGTAGGTGATACTGATGAAGAGGTGTCCTAAACGGATTCCCAACAACTGCGGTATTCTAAGTTCGTTCAGCGGTCGTCTGCCTGAACTGAAATGTCTTATACTCATATTGTCTAAGGTATGGGATTACGGAAAGACAGGAAACGGCAGGTTCATTCCGTACAGCGATTTCATGGTTCTTGGAAAATCGTTTCGCCGTGGTTCGGGCTATATATCCGAATGTATATACGATGCCGTATCAGTCAATAAAGAATGGCTGGATATGTATGCGGACGTACGTAACGGAAAGAACGGCTGTTTTGTGGAATATACGGAATGTATGACGAATATTGCTGAAAATTCTGGAACGAATTTCTACCAGATATATATTGATGATGTGGCAAGGTTCACTTCACTTTTCGGTTTACGAATGTATCTGATATATATGAGGGATAGAAACAGAATTGCAATGTCGGATACGAACAGCGTAACATATACAGCGGACAAATTCTCTGAAATAACAGGCTGTAACGAGGATAACACCGTATATAGAAACATCAGACGTTGCCGGAATGAATTTATGGAAATAACAGGTATTGGAATTGATGTTTCAAAACACAAGAAAAACGGGTACTGGAACATTATATATAACAGCAGTTATATTGATTCTGATGAACTTATAGGAGAATGATTCAGCGTGAAAAATATCTGGCTACGAAACGGTCAAATTCAGAGTACTGCGACAGCTTGAACAGTATCGCTGAAATGTAGCAGGATTCAAGTGGGTAAAGAACGGATTTGCGTTCAGGAATCTGAATGTCGAATGACGGAGATGACGATTCTATGGAGTATGTTCTGTAGTCGCCACGCTTGCCACCTAGCATGAAACCGATTTTCTGGGCTGTGTTCGCAAGTTCTACAGGTCTGGACTTTATTACGGAATCATAACCGCAAATCTGAAGAAACGAGAATACGGAATGTGCGAACTTAATCTGGTCTGGTGTGAAAACATCAGTGAAATTTGAATCGAAATGTTCAACAGGAGGATTTGAATGTCTGTTTCTGGAGTGTTCGTGAATCGAACAGCAGAGTTCGACTATACAGCCGTAGGGCATCCAGTAGCCGGCCGGCTTGCCATCGTTCTTTGTCCATTTCTGGTAATGGTGCAATGATGATTTCAGATGCGATTCATAATCAGGGTTCTTTTCACCTGCAAGTTCTAGGTCGTGGAATTTCTGGGATGACAGCTTCGTCATGTATCCGCCGAACTTTGTCCAAGCTAGGCACATGAGGGATTGTACAGCGATTGCGTGCCTGAATGTGGCATCCTTTTCAATCTGGAATTTCATATGTCTGGTTCACCATTCAGTTATAAATTGTAGCATAATGGATTATATTTTGACAATACCATTGAGAAAGGTTTTATTATGAAGAAAACTAGAAAACGTGTAAACGGTAGTGAAGCCGAAAATTCACAGAAAGTCTACTACAGAATCAGTGAGATTGCTGAAAAGTTCGGAATATCACAGAAAGCAATGGGTGATATTCTTGTCAAACTTGGTATAAAGGCAGTTCTGCCCGGAATCTATGACAGGGATTCTTTCCGTAAAAAAATGAAAAGTCTGAAGAAACTGATAGCAGATTACAGGAGAGAACTTGCTATAAGTCATATCAAATCTCCTAATCCAGATGGTTATATGAATATAAACGAGATTGCAGAACTGTTCGGAAGTGATGTTTCGTGCATAAGACGAAAGATTAACAAGCTTAAACTTCCGTTTATACGAGGGATACGCAGTGAAAAGAGATACCATGACACGGTGATTGACAAATATTCACATATACTCAAGAGGGGTTCTAAGGTTCCGATTGAGAACAATGCCGTGCTTCGGAGCAAAGGATATATAACATTCTCCGAGTTCAGTCTTCTTGCAGGTATAAGCAGGGTGACTCTTCGCAAGCGTATAAATAACGGTCTATATACTGATTTGATTATGTATAAGAATGTTGCCTATATACACAAGCGTAATCTGAATATCGAGCCTGTCAGAAAAAGCTGGATTACAGGAAATACACCAGATGGTTACATACCTCTTGTTACAATCCGTGAGATATTGAATTTGAAAAGTCTGTCGATTCAGCAGTATATACGTGATGGTATTATAAATCCAATGTATGTAGTCCGTAAATCGATTTTCGTATATATTAAGCGTGAAGAAGCGGAAAAGTTCATACGCTGGTTCCAGACTAATAAACTTAATAATGAATTGAAAAAAGATAATAACCCGTATAAAAAGTCGAAAATCATGAAAGGTGTCGGTATGGTTCTTAGTGATTATGATATTTTTGAATAAATTGTTTGACTTTTGTTATAAGATATGTTAGCATTGTTTTATTGAATACGAAAGGAAAAATATGCACAAGATAAAATCTCCCATAATATATATGGGTGGGAAGTACGATATGCTTGAATATATTGAGGCGTTACTTCCCAAGAAGTTTTTCCATTTTTATGACGTGTTTGCAGGGGCTTTCAATGTTGGTGGCAACATACCATGTGACCTAGTCATATACAACGACCTGAACTATAGAATGAGGGAGTTCTTCGAGCTTCTTCGTGGTACAGACCCGTATATCCTAGATGAGATGATACGGAACAGGATAAAAGAGGCAGGTATAATACGGTACCAGCATGATACATACTATAAGTTCCGTGATATGTACAACCAGAACCAGAATCCTCTTGATATGTTCATTCTGCACTGTTACAGTTATATGCACATGTTACAGTATAACAACGCCGGTAAAATGAACTGTGCATGTGGGGATGCCGAATATAACCAGTTTATTCGTGGAAATCTGATTGCGTTCGGTATGAAGATTCGCAAGAAGAACATAGAATTTTACAGTTCCGATTTCCACGAGATAATAAATATGGCTACTGAATCCGTCAACTGTGGTGACGATGTATTGTACTGCGACCCTCCGTACCTGATTTCAAGTGGTGCGTATAATAAACATTCTGGACAGTGGAACGAAAAAGATGAGGATACATTGTACAAATTTCTTAATGTATATGCCGATGCCGGTGGGAAGTTCATACTGTCTAACGTGATGAAACACAGGGAAAGCACGAACGAGATACTGAAAGTGTTTTCAGAACGGTTTACCGTCTATCATGTGCCAGATAAGAACTATCATAATATGGACAATCTGATGAAGCCGAATGTCAGTGCTTATGAAACCGAAACAGATGAGGTTCTTGTTACGAATATAAAAGAACCTAGAAATCCTAAGATATTTCAGAAAGGAAAGGCAAGAAGCCTTTGGTGAGATTTTATGAACTATAATCTATATGAAGACATAATAAGTCAGATTCACAGACAGGATATACGCAATTTTACAGTTGCCTGTCTCAAGGATGCTCCAGAAGAACTGGAAACAATACCTGCAAGTGCAAGCGGAAAATACCATCCGGAAGAAGCCAGACGTGAAGGTGGTCTTGTATGGCATACCCAGCGTGCGTGCTGGTTCGCTTGGCAGTTCATACAGGGGTACCAGTGGGATAAGGACGACATCCGTGGCGATATTGTCATTTCGGCAATGATACTGCATGACATTGGTAAGAAGAAAACATATGCTAAGTACTGGGATTATGTAGACCATCCGAAGACTGCTGCAAAGATGATTGAACGACATAAGGATTTGGTACCTGAAAAGGTGTTCAAGCTGATACAGGGATGCGTGCTTCACCATATGGGTCCTTTCGGTGGAAAGTTCTGGAAAAAGGATATATCCAAATACAATATGCTTGAACTGACTGTGTATAATGCGGATTATCTTGCCTCAAAATCATATCTTGAAGTTAAACAGGAGTAAATTATGGTTGATGAATTAACTGAACCTGTTGAAAATATTAAGAAAAAACCTGTTAAACGTACAAGGGCACTTGTGCATAGGACTGGTGACAGTCTTGCTGGTAAACGGTATATGGTCAAAATATTAAACAGTATTTCCGAATATATGCAGGAAAAAGGCTATAATTTCAACTATATAGCCAAGAAGTTGTGTGTAAGCCGTTCTTGTATAAGTACAATGTTTTCTGGTCGTGTTGTATGGACGTTTGTAACTTTAATAAATGTATGTGACGCATTGGATTTGGATTTTGAACTGGTATTGACTCCAAGAAAAGTCAAGTTGTAAAATAAATAATCTTATTAATAAGGAGCATTTTCTATGACGTTGAAATGGGCTGGAAACAAGCCTAGAATCATTGGTTTCTGTGGTTTTGCCAGAACTGGTAAGAATACTGCCGCAAATGTACTGACAAGACTTCTGCTAGATACGTATGACATCGACAGGATTAAACAGCTTGGATTTGCAGATATTCTTAAACTGGATTTGGAATATCTTGTAGATAAATGTAAAGACTATGGTTGTGATATCGGGACTCCCGATTTTAAGGAAAAATTTCGACCGATGTATGTTGAATGGTCTAGGGTTTACAAGAATATAACTGGTAATAATGAGATATGGTGTGACCTTGCTTTCAAGAAAATTGAGAGCTGGCAGTATCCGCTTGTTATGATTACCGATGTCAGATATGACTATGAGATAGAACGGATTCGTAACAATAACGGTGTTGTCATCTACATCGACAGACCGGGTTTTGACCCTGCCAACGATGAAGAAGAAAAAAGCTTCGACCAGATATATGAAAAATATCAATCGACATTTGATGGTAATTCAAATGATATAATTGTTGTTAAGAATGATGGAACCAAACTGAATCTTGGTATAAAATGCTTTGAATCGTTGAGGCAGAAAGGGATAATATAATCATGGAAATCAAAGAATGGCTTGGGAATGATAACCAAGTTGGCTATGATATATGGACAAAAAAGTATCAATATAACAATGAGAATTTTGAACAGTGGTTGGAACGTGTTTCTGGTGGTGACCATGAAGTCATGAGGCTGATTCGTGAAAAGAAGTTTCTATTCGGCGGTCGTGTATTGGCTGGAAGAGGTGTTGATGTAAAGCAGAGTTATAGTAACTGTTATGTATGCAAAGCTCCCGAAGACAATATCGAAAGTATATTTGAAACTTGTACACAGATGGCAAGGACATATAGTTATGGTGGTGGATGTGGCGTAGATATATCCAAGCTCAGACCCAATGGTGCAAAGGTCAACAATGCCGCAAAGACAAGTTCTGGAGCCTGTTCTTTTATGGATTTACTCAGCACCGTTACTGGTACGATTTGTCAAGCTGGAAGACGTGGAGCATTGATGATTTCAATATCATCAGAACATCCAGACATCGAAGAATTTACACATATAAAATCAAATTTGGAAAGAGTACAGAAAGCTAATATATCAATTCGTTTCAGTGATTTATTTCTAAGAGCAGTTGAAGAAAACGAAACATATACTCTACAGTTCAAGAATGATAAATGTGAAGTAACGAAGGATATAAATGCCAGAGACTTCTTCAGAGAATTTGCTAGAATGAATTGGGATTATGCTGAACCGGGCTGTCTTTTCTGGGATAAAATCGAACATTATCATTTTCTTGACCATGAGCCAGAATTTAAGTATGGAGGTACTAACCCTTGTGTTACAGGGGATACAAAAATATTGACCGATAATGGTTATATTGAAATTCAATCACTTGTTGGTAAAAAAGTTAATATTTGGAATGGCTATAATTGGTCGATTGTAGAACCAAAAGTAACTGCTGAAAATCAAAAGATTGTAAAACTTGTATTTTCAGATGGTTGTGAATTAAAATGTACACCATATCATAAATTTATATTAGCTGATGGAACACGTGTTGAAGCTAAAGATTTAACAAATGATATGAAAATTATCAAGCATGAAATGCCATTAATAAATGGTTTTAAAGAATTAGACCACGCTTATACACAAGGATTTTTCAGTGGTGATGGCTATATACACACATCAACGAATAAAACATATATAAAATTATATGGAAATAAACGAAATATAAAATTAGATTATATTGGACATAAATTAACATTGGAAAATGATAAATGTGACCAATATCGTGTATGTGTTGATGTTAAAGATAAATCATTTGTTCCAGATGCTTCATATAGTTTAAAAAGTCGTTTGGATTGGCTTGCTGGTATTATAGACAGTGATGGTTCTTGTACAAAAGACGGTAACATCTCAATATCTTCTATAAATCATTCATTTTTAATGGATATTAAATTCATGTTGAATACATTAGGCATAAATCCTGTATTGATGAAAATGAAAGATGAAAGATACGATTATTTACCAGATGGTAAAGGTGGACAAAAATTATATCATTGTCAATCATCATATCGTATTGTAATTTCTGCAAGTGATGTTCAAAAGTTAAATGCGATTGGGTTTGAAACTCAACGTGTTGAACATGATTATATTCCAAATCGTAATGCAAAACGCTATATTCATTTGGTTTCAAAAGAAGATATTCGTGAAATCGAAGAAAAAGTATATTGTTTTAATGAACAATATAATCATAGTGGAATATTTAATGGTATAATCACAGCCCAATGTGCTGAAGAACCTTTGCCAACTTTTGGTGCTTGTAATCTTGGTTCAATCAATCTTTCAGAATATGTAACAATGGATTTCAGCATAAATGGAACGGAACATAACAGTTTCGACATAGAAACATTCGCAAAAGACGTAAGAACATGTGTTATGGCGTTGAATGACGTTCTTGTCGAAGGGATTGAAAGACATCCATTGAAAGAACAGCAGGATACTGTTGCAGAATTAAGACAGATTGGTCTTGGAATAATGGGTCTTGGTGATATGCTGGTTAAACTTCATATACGTTATGGTTCTCCGAAAGCAATCGCAATATGTAATAAAATAGCACATATTATGATTAATGAAGCAGTTAAAGCTTCTGTAGATTACAGATTGCAACAACAACGTAATCTTAGAATACATGACCCGCATATATTCTGGAGTGAAAAAACTTTCAGAGCGTCTAATTTCGTCAAAGGAACATTGGATAATGAAACGATAGAATATGTTTGTGACAACGGAGGTATGTTCAACTCGCAGTTATTGACCTGTGCCCCAACAGGCTCTCTGTCAACAATGCTACGTATAAGCGGTGGAATTGAGCCGTTTTTCAGTTTTACATACAGTCGAAAAACACAGTCATTGCATGGAGAAGATGTATATTATACGGTATATACTCCAATAGTTCAGGAATATATGGACAAACATAATTTAAAGGAAGAATCGGAACTTCCAGATTTTTTTGTGAAAGCACACGATATTCCGTGGAAAGAACGTGTCGAAATGCAGTCAATCTGGCAGCATTATATCGATGCTTCAATTTCATCGACTGTAAATCTTCCGAATGAAGCTACTGTTGATGACGTGATTGAACTGTATCTATATGCGTGGAAGAAAGGATTGAAAGGTATAACAATATATCGTGACGGATGTGCACGAATACCAGTTCTTACTGAAAAACCAAAGAAAGAATCGGAAACGAAAGTAACAATAAATATTGATTCTGAAAAAGGTTTGAGTGTTGAAAATAATCAATTGAAACGTGGAGATGTCATTACAAAGCATGAGCTTTTCGGCTTGAAACGCACGATTCAAAGTGGTTGTGGGTCATTGCATTGTGCTGCTTATTTCGACCGCAATACAGGGGAATTTGTGGAACTGTTCTTAGGTAAGGGTTCAAAAGGTGGTTGTCTTTCCACTCTTAACGGTCTTGCCAGAATGGTATCACTTTCAGCCCGTGGTGGTGTTCCTTTGGAAAAGATAATAGACCAGTTGAAATCGGCAAACGCTTGTCCGTCATACGCAGTGAGGACTGCCGTACATAAGGACACTTCAATCGGTTCATGTTGTCCTTCAGCTATAGCAAATGCTCTTATTGATATGACAAACGAAATGAAGATGTATCTCAAATCACAGAAGGAATACAATATAAAAGATATAAAGCTATATACAGAGGCGTTACCATCCGAACGTGTAAAAATGGAAATCTATGGTAAATCTGACGATGAAAAGTGTACAGAATGTGGTATGCCTTTGGAAAGAACCTGTGGTTGCATATCCTGTCCTAACTGTGGTTGGTCTAAATGTGGTTGAATGTAAAAATTGAAAGTTTAAATGCTGTTTTTGCAGAAATTTTGCAAATTCGGCATTTAAAACTCTAAAAATTACATTCAAGATTCTGGCCGGTACATTTGAGTTCCGGCCGGTTCGATTAAAACTATAAAAATGAAGAAATTCAAGAAATTTATAGAAGAAGTATTTATTCTTGGATTATCTTGTCTATGTATGTTATCGTTATTCTTGACGATATATCTATGGACAAGGGCAATGACATACAGAAACGGAGAAAAAATAATTATGACAAATGAAGAAATACAAGATACCTGTTATAAAGTTTCATTAAATGCAAAAGTACCTGTTATAAAGTTCAAAAAACTTGTTCCAGATGCAAAACTTCCTACAAAGGCAGATGTTGGCTCTGCATGTTATGACCTTTATGCGGTCGAAGATACACTTGTTCCACCGCACGGAAGAGTTCTTGTAAAGACGGGTCTTTGCTGGAATCCACCAGTAAATGCCTTGATTGAAATGCAGATAAGACCAAGAAGCGGTCTTGCATTGAAGCATGGTATAACTGTTCTGAATACACCCGGCACAATCGATGCTTCATATCGTGGTGAAATCGGAGTGATTCTTTATAATACAACCGATACAGGTTATCTTGTTACAAAAGGTGATAGGATTGCACAGGCTAAGATTGCTCCTGTTACACAGTTCAACCTTATGGAAACTACAGAAATAGACCGTACTGAACGTGGTGACGGTGGATTTGGACATAGTGGGAAATAATCATGGATAAGATAACAGTTGAATTAAGAAATCATACACCGCTTGAAATACCGTTAGAAGCCGAATCTGTTCCATATCAGAACCAGAATCCTACAAAGGAACTGCTTACACATATAGTGCAACTTGGACATGAAACAGTAATAGAACACGTAGTTTTCAATTTCAGAATAACTGGAATTTCTAGGACTCTTCTACAGGAATTTGTACGTCACAGGATAGCTTCATATACGGTTAAATCCACAAGATATACTCTTGTAAAGGATATTCGTAATATAAACACGGAAACAGACGAATCGACAATGCTGTTTGTTGTTCCAGATTTGTTCAAGAAATATCCTCATATCTATATGTTCTATAGAAAACATCTTGGAATGTGTATAGAAAATATGATACACATGTACAATATGTTGTCAGACCTCAAGGAAAACGGAGAAACGCTTGATGACGAACGTATCACTGATTATGTGAAGTATATGTTGCCAGAAGCGTTCAGAACAGATGCTTTTTGGACTGTTAATTTGCGTTCGTTGAGGAATTTCTTAAAGCTTAGAAGTTCCAAGAAAGCACATCCAGAGATAAGAAAACTTGCAAAAATGATAGAAACAATAATCAGAGAAAAAACTGAATATGGTTTTCTGCTTGACAATTATTTTTGATATGTGTTAATTTAATAGTATCAATAAACTTTAACAAGTGAATTGTTTTTAGTCATATTTGCCTTTCTTAGTTATAATACGGTGGTAAGTCCTGTTACCACCGTATTTTTATGTCCAAATTTTATATTGCCAGTTATCCGTTTTCTGTGCTAGAATCGGAGTATGAACAAAGAACTAGAAAAAATTAAGAATGTATTGGTCAAATCCATAAGTCCAGACGTGTTCGATACTCTTATGAAGCAGTATCCGGGTCAGGAAGATGTTGTCATGAAGATAATTGAGGATTTCTATTCCGATATTATCACAGAGGCAAATCCTTATAAATGGGATATGGTAACACCACAACAGTTTTTGGAAGACCCATATTATTGCGGTGTAAATCCTAAGACTGGTATTGGTGTAGTTGAATCAATGTATCCGAAACTTAAAGAAGATTTCATAAAAATTCACGCACCAGATTCGACAATACAGGAAGTTGTTCTTACTGGTTCTATCGGTTGGGGTAAGTCTTTCTTCATGGAACTTGGTATATTGTGGCAGTTATATAAGTTAAGCTGTCTTAAATCACCGCAAAGGTTCTATATGCTTGCTCCAGATTCTCCGATAGGAATAATCATTGTTTCTGTTACAGCAAATCAAGGTAAGAAGAATATATTTGATACCGTAAAAGGTATGATACAGAACATTCCGTACTTTCAGGAAAATTTCATGTTCAACAAGAAGAAAGCAACGGATTCTCTGATATTTCCAAATAAGATAGAACTGTTCCCAGCTTCAAGTGCACACAGCTCGAATATAGGTCTTAACCTTTTTGCTGGAGCAATGGACGAAGCGAACTTTTTCAGAAAGATTAAAAATTCAAAGCGTTCTGAAAACGGAACTGGTATGTTCGATGCCGCAAGGACTTTATACAGAAGCTTGAGGAGAAGACTTGATTCTCGTTTTATGAAATATGACAAGAAGCCGGGTATTCTTTATCTTGGTTCTTCTCGTGTTTATCCGAATGATTTCACATCAGAACATATTGCAGAATGTCTTGAAACAGAACGCAGAACTGGTGTAAAAACCACGTATATAATGGATTATAACCAGTGGAAAGTTAATCGACAGGCATATTCAAAAGAAGAGTTCCAAGTTGAAGTTGGTGATTTGAACAGGCGTTCAAGAATACTTACTGAAAATGATGTTCCAGAGGGTAAAGTCATAAATGTTCCAATGGATTTTTATGACAAGTTTGACAGTGATATTGAAAACGCATTACGTGATATTGCTGGTATTGGTATTCATGCCGTTCAGCCGTTTATAGGCAATAAAGACAAGATTATAGAAATGTTTGACAGTTCGTTGCCAAGAGTATTCTCGGTTGATACTGCAACATTAAGTCCGAAACCAGAATGGATTTCAGCAGAATATATAGTTTCAAAACCAAGACGACCTGAGAAACCACGTTATATTGCAATGGATATTGGTATCACACACGACAGTATGGGTTTTGCGTGCGGTTATATAGACGGTTACAAGATGATAAAGAAGGAAATATTCAATCCAGAAACGAATCAGATTGAATATATAGATGAGAAGATGCCAATTTGTGTAGTCGAAATGCTTCTTGAAATCAGACCAGAAAAAGAATTTGGTGAAGTCGAACTTTCAAGGGCTAGGTATCTAATACAGCAGTTAAGACAGCGTGGTTATTCTATCAGACGTGGTTCAGCAGACGGATTTCAGTCTAAGGATATGGAACAGCAGTTGAAGCGTATTGGTATAAAGATGTCTTATATATCAATGGATAAGACTACAGAACCATATGAAACATTCAGAGGTGCTTTGTATGAAGGTCGTATAAAATGTGTCTATCACCCGAAAGTTGAAATTGAACTTAACGAACTTGAACGTGACTACATACGTGGAAAGATAGACCACCCACCTACAGGTTCAAAAGACGTTGCTGACGCTCTTGGTTCAATGATATACAATATGCACATAGACCCCTGTTATGGTAATGAGGATTTGATGATGAGCATAATAGATGGTGACCCACAGCCTGACCGGCCGGACTATAGCTATTATAATACTGGTGATGAGGCAAAGGATAGGCTTCTTGCATATCTTAATATTCATGGTTAATCGAAGTATTGCAAATCTGTCTTTTATAAGGTAAAATAAAAGACAGATTAATTTTTTAGTTGGAGTCTAATATCATGGGATTGATAGAAACTTTTATAGGCTGGTTTAAACATAATCCTGTACAGGATGCTACAACCACGAATCTTAAAAATAAAACTGGTAGCGATAAGCCAGAAAAAGGCTCCGCTATTACTAATCCAGATGACGGTTTCTCTTATATACAGCAGAATGATTATTGGGGAAATAAAATCAAAAAAGAACTGTATGTTGATGGTAAAGACCAGAAGCGTTATGAAGATTTTGACCATATGGATGATGAAGTACCGGAAATCCGTGCGGCACTTGATGTTAATGCTGACTATATAATTTACCCTAATACAGACGATGATGAATCCAGAGTTGTCAAAGTAATGTGCGATGAAGAAGAGATACAGGCTAAGATTGATGAGATTGAAACCCGTGTATCTGTACAGGAAAAGCTTTTTCCAATGGTTCGTGCAATGCTCAAATATGGTGACAATGTAGAAGAACTTGTTACAAATGTGGAAGGAAATAAGTTCTTGGGATTCAGAAATATTCCAGTTCAGACAATTGTACCAATTATGATAAACGGTTTTCCAATGACTGTTGGTGATGTTATGGCACAACAGGTTGATGGTACTGTGCGTGTCGTATTCAAAGACACTGAAGTATTTCATCTTTGTCTTAGCACTGATAGAAAGCGTTTTACAAAATATGGCAAGGGAACTTCGATTCTTGAAGGTTCAAGACTGCTCTATAAACAGGTTAAACTGATGGAAGAAGGCATGATGATTACAAGACTTTCAAGAGCAAATCAGAACTATGCTATGATAGTTGATGTTGGTGAATTGCAGGGTGAGGATGCTCTTAACTTCTTGGATAAATACAAAAAACGTATTATGCGTAGGAAATATATTGACCCAAGAACAGGTGCTTGGAGCTGGGATTATAACCCATTATCTGTAATAGAAGATATAATGGTTCCAACAAGACAGGGTTCTGGTGGTAATGTTGTTCCTTTGAATAATACGGCAAATGCCAATAAGGATATAGACGATATTCAGTACTGTCAAGACAAGCTGATATTCTCAACCGGTACTCCGAAACTGCTTATCGGTAAGGAAATCGATATTAACGCTAAGTCAACATCAGATAACCAGATTTCATCTTTCTTGAGAAGAATAAGAAGAATCCAGACAATAATTTCTCCAGCAATAAAGAAATTATATAAGAACATTCTTCATATTGAAGGAATCGAAGTTAATGAAAACGACTTGAGAATTTTGTGGCCGTCAGGATTGACTGTTGATGAAGAAAGAAAGGCTACAATCGCAAAACTCCGTGCACAGGTTGCACAGATTTTGAAGACAGATATGCTTGTTGTAGACGATTTCTATGTATATACCAAGATACTTGGTATGACTGACAAAGAAGCTCATGAAATGGAAAATCGTGTCAACACAATGCGTGAAGAACAGTTGGAAATCAAACGTCAGAACCTTGAATTACAGGCTGAATTTAGTAATAAGAACAATAATAACGGCGGTAATAATGGTGGTCTTGGTAGCAACAGTTCTGATGTCGCTGGTAGTACAGATGATGAAGGTGACGATGAAAACAAGGGTAATGCACAAAGACGTAGCAAGAAGAAACTGCCTAAGAAACAGGAACTTCTTAACATAATGAAGGGAAAACTGACAGAAAAACAGTATTCCGAATGGCAGAAGCATATGGAAATGTGCGATAAGAACCCAGATTTAAAAGCTGGTGTTCTTGCACTTATAGACATTCTTCAGGCATATGATGGTAACTGATTATGGCATTACTAGACGAAATACTTGAAAAATTCTCAAAAGGTTCGATGAAGAAATCGCAAGGTGTTGGAGTCGAACCTAACCGTAATCCTCTTTCAAAGTTGCAGATAATTCGTGATTTCAACAGCACGAAACGTAGTTATTCTCTCAATTTGAAGAAGAATCTCAACGCACTTGTAAACGGCTCTATGTCTAGGGGAGATTATATTCAGAAACAGAGGGAAGTTATAGACAGATGTTTTCGTGAAGCTTACCTAGAAGGTAAGAAATATTCCCAGTCAACGGAACAGAAACTTAGTGATTATGATAACCATATGCTGTCACAGCTTGTTGCCAGAGAAATGAAGTTTATGACCAATTTTGCTGACGATGTTGTCAGTGGTGGCGGTTCCATGAACTATACAAGACGGTTGAATATGTATATTGAAAGTCTTGTTGCTTTATTTACTGCTGGAAAGATGGCGTTTATACCAGAAGACAGCACTATATACTGGCTTCTCGGAGATACCGATAAACACTGTGAAACCTGTATAAGTATTGCCGCAAGAAGTCCTTATACGAAAAGGACATTGCCAACGGTTCCAAAAGCAGGTGATACACAGTGTCTAAGCCATTGTAAATGTACTCTTAAATATGAAAACAGCGATGAATACCTGAATTTCATATTGAAATCATTTTCATCTGTAAACGGTCGTGATGTGGTTCCAGAAGAACAGGATTATGAAATAATCGCAAGTTGGCAGGACCAGTATTATTACAATCGTGGAATGTATGAGCTTACAAAGAATCCAAAATATCTTGCAGATGCCAATATTCTTAAATATCAGTTGGGTAACTATATAAAGAATAATAATTTTGCGATAAATGTACGCTTGCCTGTTGCTGATTATATCAAGGAAATACGTACATTCAAGAAGCATCCTCTTTTTGAAATGGCTGATAATGATACTGAATACAAGGTAAACAGTGTTATAAGCGTGTTTATAGACGGTAAACAGGAATATATGAAGATTAGAAACGTGCTTGGAAACAATATCCAGTGCACTACTCTCGATGGACAGGAAATCACTATAAACACAACAAATGCAATTATTTTCACTATTAAAGAGGATTTAAAATGAAAAACGACATTGAAAGCATTTTAAAAGAACAAGGGTTTTCAAAAACATTCATAAATAAATTTATGAACTTATATAGTATTTGTTTGAAAAAAAACATTCCATATCCGTTCTTTTATGTGATGGTCTGTCTTAAAGATTGACAATCAATAAACGGATTAAATATTATAGGAAATGGAGAATTTTAAAAATGAAACAGTTACATGAAATATTTTGGGAAGGTAAAGTAGAGCATATCGAAGAAAAGGCTACTACAGATGGAAAGTCTGGTGGCAAGTACATCATTTCTGGTCCTTTTATGCGTGCCGATTTCATGAACAGAAACCATCGTGTTTACACAAAAGAAGCGGCTAATAAAGCTATAAGTGCTATAAGACCGATGGTTGAAGAAAAACGCATACGTATGCTTGTTGACCACCCCGGCTTTTTTGAAGGACCAAGTCTGATGAACGCCGGTGCGTTACTCCTTGAAGTATCTGATGTAAAAGAAGATGGATATGCTTATTACAAAGCCCAGATTCTTGATACTGATGTAGGTAAGAACCTGAAAGCTATTCTGGATGCTGGTTCTCCTGTCGGTGTTTCTACTCGTGGCTATGTTCCCAGCGAAGATGGCTGTGAAGAAAAAGACTGGCTTGACAGTGAAGGGAACAAGCATAAAGCAGAATACATCAAGGAATGGGTTCTTGAAAGCGTTGATTTTGTTGACGACCCAGCGGTGCTGGATACGGAAATATATATGAAGCTGCACACTGAATCTTTGAAAAGGAGAAATGTTCCGATGACAGTCAAAACTGTAGAAGAAATGAAATCTGCTTATCCAGAACTCTGCAAAGAATTGTCGGATTCTGTAATAACAGATACTAAGAACGAATTTGAACCAAAGGTCACAGAACTGGAATCACAGGTTAAGACTGCTAATGAATCTGCACAGGCAAAATCAGAAGCTCTTGATAAACTTGTTGAAGCCGTTCGTGCTATAGACCCAAGTAAGTTCACAGTTATTGATGAATCCGAAGCTGTTAAAGCCAAAGATTCAGTAATAGCCGAATTGAACACCAAGCTTGAAGAAGCCAACCAGAAGATTGAAGCTCTTGAAAAAGAACTTAAAGACAACAAGGCTGAAGCTGAAAAGAATGAAAAAGAAGCATATCTTGAAACTCTTAAAGTTTCTGACCCAGACTTCTTCACTCTTGAATCCTTCAAAAACGTATTTGACAACTGCATTACCAAAGAAGATGTCAAAACCGTTTACGAAAACAATTCCAAGATTGTTAAGGAAATGAAGGAAAAAGCAATGGTACCTGCCGCTGGAAAATCAATTCAGACCGATGAAAGTTCTGAAAAGAAAGACAGCGAACTTATTGAAGGTCTTACACCAGTTCAATATGAAGATTTCAAAGGTCGCAACGAAATGAGAAGACTCTCAAATCTTGACCCGATGACTCCAGAGCATTATTTAGCCACTTTTGGTGCTAAAGTTAAATAAATTTACGAAAGGAAAATTACAATTATGTCATACGCTGATATTTATGATGTAAAGAATCCCTCTTTCTTAGAAAGAAATCCACGTTTGATGGAAAAGTACGGTCACCTCGTAGATGGTATCAAACACCCAAGTGGCGATGCTCACGAAACCGAACTTGAACAGAACAAACTTGCTATCCTTATCGACAACACTGTTAGAGAAGGTTGCCGAAGATACGGATTAAACTACGCTACATTCGACCTTAATAAAGTAACTGAAGCAACTACTGCTGCAAGCGGTCAGACTGCTGTTGGTGGAACCGGTCCTATCGGTGGCGTTTCAACTCCAGTAGGTATCGCTGGTGCTGGTACAGACCCAGTTGGTAATGCTTTCATAGTTAAGAACACTGTAGCTATGGTTACTCAAATGTTCCCTAACATGATTGCAAGAAATATCGTTTCTGTACAGCCAATTCCACAGCCATCTTACAAAATATTCTATATGGATATTCTTCGTTCCAATGCTTACACAAGTGCTGGTGACTATGACGGAACTAATACTACAAGTGTAAATGCTGGTCAGAAAGCAAATGAAGGAATTGTCGGTGCCAGAAATTATTCTGATAGCTACGAATATGTAGGTTACGATGCTTCTACTGGTAAAGAAAACCCAGACATCAAAGAATTGAGAATGGAACTCTCTAACGTAGACGTTTTCACTGAAGAAAAGAAACTCAAGGTAAACGTCACTATGGAAGTTCAGCAGGATTTAATGGCTTATCATGGCATGAACGCTATGAGCATTATGGGTGGCGAACTTTCTAAGGAAATCGCTAGAGAATGGGATAGCAAAATTATAGCTGGTATGTATTATGCCGCTGGTCTTAATGAAGACGTTCTCAAGAGCAGATTGGAAAGCAAAAAAGCTGGTTCTACTGTAACTGTAAGCAGAACTCCAATAATCGAACAGTTTGATATGGATTATCGTGGAAATGAATATTCTGCAAATACTGCTTCTTGGGCAGACCGTGAAGCATATCTTAATACTTTCTATGAAGTATTTGAAGATGTTGCTACTGAAATCTACAAAAGACGTTTTGTAAGACCTAACTTCATGGTTATTCCAGTTAAACTCGGTGCTTTGTTCAGAAAGATGAAAGCTTTCGATACAACTCCAATGGGTATGGAAACTGGTAGAATCGTAACTGGCAGATACTTCGCTGGTACTTTCAAGGGTATTTGTGACGTATATGTAGACGTTAATGCAAAAGACGTACTCGTAGGTTACAACGGTGATTCTTGGATGAATACTGGTTTCGTATTCTCTCCATACGAACTTGCCTATATGAGTCCTGTAGTAATCAATCCTAATACTTTCAGACAGACTCAGGCTATGCTTTCAAGAGCCGCTTTACAGTGTATCGCTCCTGACTGCTATGGTATAATCAAACTTTTGAATGAACCCAATTCATAATCTTTGATTATTGACTAACAAATTCCCTGTAGGTTATAATAATCTACAGGGAATTTTCATATTAGGAAGTCTTTAAATGCCGGGTTATTATATAAACAAAGGTGATATTAAGCCAATACCAGATAAGTTCAAGAATGTTCTTGATAGACGTGTTGCAAAACATAACCATATTTTATATGGTACGAATGATGATTGGTTTTTAAAAGCTGGTTTTGAAATACTAGACCATAAGTGTTTATATAATGCAAATATTGTAGTTTTTCACAGAACATATGCTGTTGGCGATATTCTTATGTGTATTCCTGTTTTACGACAGATGAAGAAATATTATAATATACGTCATGTTGTTCTTGAATATGGAGATACAAAGCACGTAATTGAGCCACAAATGTTTCCAGATTTGGAATGTGTGAAAATATATAATGGTGTTTATGACTATTATATAGATGGTGAAAATGGACTGCTTGAGCAGGACCATGATTTGACACTTGGTTTGACAGAAGTTCCTAGATTTACTTTATATCAAAGATTTCTTGGTTTGCCAGAAAATACAAATCTTGATTATTCATTTGTTGAAGATAAATCAAAAATGATGTTTGACCCTGTTAAAGACAGAATTGCATATCTGGCATTATCGACAACAACTGCTGTTCGTAGGCTTAATCCATCTTTTATATCATATATTGCAAAATATCTTAATTTTATAGGATATAAAGTTCTATTTGTAGATAATGTTCCTGTGTTTAAAGGTATAAATGCAATATATGCACATGGAAAAACAAATGTGCAACAAGCTGTTACGAATATGAAATATTCTAAGTTGTGTATAACTATAGATACAGGTTCTTTATGGTTTTCGCATTATGCAGGTGTTCCTACAATTGTACTAGCTGGTTCTACTCCGAAAGAGGTTCGTATGACATACCACCCCTTAAAGAAAACTGGACAAGCGTTGGGAATTGAAATGCGTAAATATTGTGGGTGTGATAAATATTGTGGCGGTACTGGAGCGTATTGTGCTAAAACTGCTCCTTGTTTCAATAATTTTTGCTATGGTGTGGTTCTTAATGACATAGCCACACAAATTGATAAATTGATGAAAGTTGAGAATTAAAATGGCTGTAAGCAGAACAAAATCAAATAATCGAAAAAATGTGGCTAAGAAACAGGTTGTGAAAGAAACCGTACAACCTGTTATTGATATTGAAGTCGAAGAAGAATCAGTAATTGAAGATGATACCCCTTCGATTGAGCCTGTTAATGAATCAGTTGTAGAACATTCATACGATAAAGACACAGGACATTTCGTTGCTGAAAAACAGACAGGTGAAAAGCTTGATATGTTTATGCCAACAAATCTTCCGAATGACTACTGTATAATTGCCAGAAAATTCATAGATTTGAATACTGCTATTTCCGTAGGAAATCATTGTGCTGGTACTCACAAGTCAATGGATTACAAGGAATTTGAAGCACTTGATGATAATACTGTTGATTCTGCTCATTGTTATAACATAGTTTCTGACTTTGGTGTAGACAGGCTTCAAATGGTATTAAGCAAACTGAAACGTGGTGGAAAATGTCTTGTTACTGATGAAAAAACTGATTTGACAAAGGTTGTAAACAATATGGTCGGTATCTATACCAGAGTATGTGGATATGGTTATAAACTGTTCAATCATCGTTACTGGTTCGACCATAAGAATATATCGATTGCACTTATTATAAAGGGGTAATATCATGGATGCTAATGAAATAATGGCTAAGTTCCAAAGTATTTATGGTGTCGATATAACACAGGCTCCGGCAAGTTTTGCATATGAAAAAGCTATAAAAACAATTTCAGAAGCATATCCAAAGATAATGCAGAACTATATAGAAAGCGTTGGTGGACAAAAAGATTATGAAGTTAGCGATAGTGGACTTATAAAAATTGTTACTGTTTTTTACGATGCAAAAACACAGGCGGCTGAACCTGTTAATTATGAAAGTCTTGAAACGATGCCAGAAGATATAAAACGGGCTGGTTATAGTTCTACAGGTGAATATAGTCTTATTGGTAATTATGTAGATATATATTCAGATAGATTATACAACAAGATGAATCCTGTTGAAGCTAGAGTAATCGATTATAACCGTTTTGAATGTGTACCTGCTCCAAAATTCAGTGGTGTTAGAATATATTATGAATATCAGTCATACAGAACAATAGAAGAGATTCCAGATGCCTTTGAAGATTGTTTATTTGACTGGTTTAATTTTTATGACCGTGATGGCGATGTTAAAGCTACATTAAAACGCAATAATGGTAATCAGTTTACGTTTGACAGACGTGGTATGGGTCAGTTACAGGGAGAATCCCAGATAAGTTTCATGGATACTCGTGAAATGGAAATGAAAACTCTCAAGAGTCATTTACGTGAAATCGTCATGAAGATGTCGTAATGAAATATAATCTTTTAAAACTGGAAACCCAGATTGAATCATTAAAATCACAATGTATTAACGAATTGAAAAAACTTTTACAAGTTATTGGAAATTTGGCTAATATAATACGTTCTGAATTTGATAAAATTCAATTTGAAAACAAGTTTAATAATGGATTGCGTGCAATATTATTTCCATTACTCGATAAATATAAGTTTAAAACAAATGGTTTGATTGGTGCATATATAGATAAACTTAGTATAATATTGACCGTTACAGATGAATGGGATTGTTATATAGAAATAATTGATGATTTTGACAGGAATCATCTTGTAAAAACAGAATATACTACCGCAAAAGGTAAACATGTTGTAAAGAAGATAAAATCTGGAAAAATCATTGATATGGTTGATAAAGGTCGTGATGATTTTACAATTACAGCACACAATGGTGTAGTTGTCAAACGTAACGGTGAACGCTATCGATGGTTGGTCTATCGTGCAAAAGCTAGAAGTACAAAAGATTGGAATTATTATAAACAGAATAATTATGAAAATTATGACCCGACAAAAAAAGACCAGCGTATAATGCTGGTTCCAGATAAAACAAAGATTCATGTAAATGGTTCTACATATTCAACATTTGGAATAGGTTTATATAAAACGATACAGGATTATATAGATGATACAGCATCACAGCGTTCTATACTTGGTAAAACAATTGACGAATTTGTTGATGAAGTCATTGAAAAAGAAACCAAAGAATATTTTGATAAATGTTCATTTATAATTGATAAACTTGTAAAATGTTGTAGAAAATATGAATTAGAAAGGAATAAGCTTAAATGAAAACAATTCCTACCTCGAAAAAAGAACAGATTCTTGATATAATCGAACAGAAAATGCACGGTATCAAACGTAAGAACATTGCGTATGATGATGTGCATTATAATAACGATACTGGTTATGTAGACCGCCAGTATATAAATATAACACCAGAAGATATACAGAAGAATGGTGTCAACTGGATTATTATCAACGAGAATAATCACGAATGGAATCCTCTTGTTGGGGGGCAATTTGAAAATAAATTGTCCATCGAGATTGTTGCTTTCACTCAGGTTCTTAATAAAAAGGAAAATCTCTCTACAAAAATGAACTCCTTGCAAAAAGACATTAGTGTTGCTATTCTTAAAGATGTGGAATTGAACAACATGTGCAGCTACATAGTTCCGATTTCCGATAGCCCCGTTACGGATATGATATATCCGTATGGGGGCATAATATTACGTTTTGACATAATATATGTCACACAGTCTAAACTTGATTTCTAGTAAAAGGAGAAAATATTATGACTAGAGCCAGTGGTGCAAAGACCAGTGTTAAGTTTGCTCAAGAAGTCGAATGGAAACACCCGTTTACTCCAGAAGAATATCCTCTTGGCAACGTCTATGGTTTAAATATACGTTCTTGTTCTCTCGGTGGTTCTAAGAACCAGTTCCAATCCGAAACAATCAACGACAAACGTGCCGTTGTAGGTCTTGGTGAAGGTAACAAAGCAGTTGAAGGCGACATCGTAACAGACTTCTTACCAGAAGGACAGGAAGTTCTTTTCAGACATCTTCTTGGTAAAGACCCCAATGGTCTTGATAAAGTTCTTGTTGATAACGTAAGTGATGAAGATAATGGAAAATGGCGTTTAAGAATGAAAGGTGTTGCTGATACAATGCAGGGTCTCTGTGTTGAAAAAGCTTTCACTTCTCTTGAAAGATACTTCATTTTCCGTGGTTGCCGTATCAATACAATGACACTCAACCTAATCCAAGAAGGTTTCCATGATATTACTTGGAATTTCATCGGTACATCAGAAGAAATTAAAGATGTTCCAGAATTTGACACAACCGCACATCCAGCTTCTTACTGCAATGACAACGGTTATACTGGTTATCAGGCAAAAATCGAAATCATGAGACCGGCAAGAACTGATGAAACCGGAACTGCACAACCAGCAGATACATCATGGGTTACATTAGGTAATGTTACTACTGGTAATATAACCATTACTAACAATACTGAAACTGACGGTTATGTATTGGGTTCTGATGAAAGAGCTTCTGCTGAACACGGAACCAGACAGTGCACAGGTTCTTGGACAATGTTCTTTGAATCAGTTGACCTTTATAACATCTTCTTGAAAGGTCTTGAATGTAAGCTTAGATTCGTTTTTGAATCTCCAACAGGTAAAATCATAAGAATCGTATTCCCATGCGTAAAACTTGGTGGTGACTCTCCAGCAATTGAATCTGCCGCAGGTATCAATCTTAATCTTACATTCCAAGCTAAGTATCAGCCAGCAATCGATGGTGACCCATACAGCGATACTGACGTTCTTGTAGAATTTGTAAAAGACCCAGTTAGCGGTGAACAACCATCTTCTGAAGATGTAGAAGAAGAACCAAGTAAAGGCTCAATTTCTGCTCCAACAATTGCTTCTGCTGTTATCGATTCGGAAGACAATACAAAAGTATTAGTAACTATAAATGCACCTTCTGGTTTAAGTTTGGGTGATGGTATTACCGATGCAGATGGTTTGAAAGCTGCAATTACATTCAGTGAAACTGAAACTATCAGTAGCTTGACATATGACCTTGCTGCTAAGACTATTTCAATCACTTGTTCAAATGAACTTGTTGCTACAGAAACCGTTATTATTGCTGCAAATGCTCTCAAGAACGGTGGTGTTGCAAATAGTAGTTCTATGTCTAAGCCAATGACTGCTGCATGATAATTTGCAATAAAACCTAATAAAATAGGTTGCAAATAGAAATCGGTTGTGGTAATATTATTACTGCAACCGACTTTTATTTTAGGAGATTAACATATGTTATTAAATCTTTCCGAAATCGTTTCAAAGAATCCGAAATCAGCTCTTGTCAAATATGATGAAAGCAGAAATGTCGCTTTTGAATTGAAATTCATCGACAAAAAAGAACTTAATCGTTTGAATCAACAGTTCACAAAGATGAAATTTAATCCAAAGACTCATCAAAAAGAAGAAGAACTTGATGTAGAAGCACTTCGTAAAGAAATTTGCAGACTTGGTGTTATCGGCTGGAAAGGTATTACTCTTAGATGGCTAATTGACCAAGTTCCTATAGATGAAGAATCTATAAAAGGTAAAGACTTAGACGAAGAAATAGAATTTTCACAGGAAAATCTTAATTTCTTATGTGAAGCTCTTTATGGTATCGATAACTGGATTTTCGATTCTGTTAGAAATGCTGAAAACTTTAAGGCTGTCGAAGCCCAGAAAGCTCAAGTAAAAAACTAACAGAGTTTGCAGAATGGGTCTTTCAGGAAAATGCTACGGATTGTGAATCCTGTAGACAGCATTACTGGCAGATTAAGCACGAACCTGCTCCCTGTGAAGACCCCGAACGTGGTAATGAATGTGCTTTTGGAAAGCCCGACCTCTGGATTTCAAACATGCTTGCTTGGCAACTCTTTCAGGAGTGTGCTTCACAGGTAAATGTGGCTGGGATGGGCGATATACTTGGCATACGCTTTGAGGCAGTTGACTTTTTATTCGATTTGTATAATATTAGAGATAGGGATGAACGAGTCCGACTGTTTGAGAAGATTATGACAATAGACAGGATTAGGGTTTTCCAACAGCACAAGAAAACCGAACGAGCAATAGAAGAGCAGAAGAATAAATCTAAAGCTCATAGAAAATGACAGACAGGGCGGATATGAAACTGCCCTGTTTTAATTTTAGGATTGGAGAATTGTTAAAATGGCTAATAATAAATTTAAAAATGTAAAAACAACTACTGGTAATAAACGGAGTAATCTTGAAAACAAGGTTGATAACTTATTAGGTAAAATATCCGGTATTACTGTCAAAAATAGCCAGTTTAACAGCGATATAAAAGAAACAAATAACGGTAGTTCTGTCAAAAATATAAGTGTCAATATTAAGGAAAATGAACAGCGTGAATTAAAGATTGATGTTGACAGCTCCAATGCCGAAAAGAATATAGATAAGCTTGCCAAAAAAGTCGATACAATAAATACTGCATTTGAGAGGCTAAAAACTACACTTGCAAAATTATCTTCAATAAAAAACGGTGGAAATCTTGATGTATCTGGTTTGTTGAAAAATCTTGATTCTATTGGTGGTTCTGGTAATGACATTAAGATTTTTAATCTTATTCGTGGTGCTGTTGGTAATGATAAATCAGATTTTAACAATAATGTTGTATTTGGCAGACTTAAAGGGTCTTTGACAAAAATAAAAGCAGATGCAGATACAAAAGTTAATGAAATATTACAGTATGTAGAAGGAATAGACAAATTTCTTGAAAACCTTGATTCTAATATAAAAAAGACAGATACAACAAAGAAAATTGATATAAATAAAACTCCGAAGATAGATACTCTTAAACGTGGAACCAAAAATGTTAGTGTTGATGATATTTTGAAAACATTTGGTGCTGTTGATGTTACTATTGCAAATGCTGTCAAAAAAGCCAATAAACAACAGGAAGCTCTTAATCGTCTGTATGATAATCTTTTACAGCTTAGTGAAAAGACTGGTATTGCTACAAATCAGATTGGTAAAGGACTCAGTTTCAATTTAACAAAATTACCGGGCAATAAAGGCGGTCAGTCAACAAAAAATAGAATATCACTGGATGCTGTAAGTGGTTGGAATGAAACAACCGCAAGTCATGAAATTGCACATTCATTTTTATCAAATCTTGCAAAACGATTACATGGTGATGAAACATTTAAAAAAATGGGGTCTATGGATGCTGTAAACAGTTTATTTGACAATACAGTATTCAATAAGATTAAAAACAAAACAAATGTTGATGTCAACGATATAAAACTTGCCGAAATGGTAAGAAATATAGTAGCAAAAGCTATTAATAAAAAACAGGGTAATCTTTTTAAGAAAATTGATGATAATGCAACACCAGATACGGATAAAGATTATTATAAACGAGGTTCTGAAATATTTGCCCGTCTTTTTGCCAGAGGTATTACTGGTAAGGCTCGTAATGAATCTTTTGAATTAGACCAAGCTACATTTAATAAATTAATTGCACCGCAACTTACAAAACTTGTTGAACAGATGTATGGTCGTGACGCACAACAAAGAATAAAAATTACAGGTAGTAATTCAAAGACAAAACAGATTATCAATGTAGCAAAAAATCGTCTTAAACAGAATACCGAAGAAAAAGAAAAGAACGCTGGAATTACCCATGATGATTTATCAAGTGCAAGAGAATCATTTGCATCTAAGGTTAAATCTGCCGTATCTGATTCTAATTCATTTGAACAGAATATAAAAAATGTATTAAATTCATCAGTTAAACACTTTGAAGAAAGTTTCAAAAGTGCAATCACAAATATTGCTGAAATATTTAAAAATCAGATTTCAAATCCGATTAAAGAGATAACTGTTAGTTTTGGAACAATTGTAACTGCATTAAGACAATCTGGAATTATCACAAATAATGTATCATCAAATACAACAAATAGTTTAAAAAATACAGTTAGACGTGTTGTAAACACAGAATATGAAAAGGATGAACCAGATATTCAAGAAGAAAAAATCGAAACACCAGACAATTATCATGGTAGACAAATAAAAGATTTAATATTTACAGGTCAACGAACAAATAAAGGACAGTATAGTTTAATTTATGTTCCAGAAACAAATGGTGGTGTTCCTGTTACAAAAGACACTCTTAATGATTTACAACAGGCAAATTCTACAGTTGGGGTAAATCTTGACTGGTTACATCAGATTAAACGTGCAAGACAACTAGAACAGCAAAGTATTGATGCAACAATGTTTGGATGGCTTGAAGAAGGAACGACACAGAAAAGTTATACACAGGATTTAAATCAACAGTATAAACAATTGAAATCTTTATATGAAATGTACAAAAAAGTTGGTAGCAATGAAGGAATGGCTACAATATCAGATGCTATAAATCAATTTGAAAACGAAAACCGCAGTGGTTATTCATTATTTAAAAATGGTAAAATTGATTTAACACCAGAATTTAAAGAAATTGCAGAAGATGTATTTACAGCAGAAGGAATTGATGCCGAAATTGCAAAAGAAATAAAAGACAAATATCAGAGGATTATCAATTTTGCGATTAATGATATTAAAAGTATAAATAATGAAAAATTTGCAAATGCACAGTTAAAAGAAGGTAGTGATAGTACTAACGATGCTATATTAAGAACATTACGTTTAAATAAATTAATCGAAGGTCTTGATTCAAAATTAAATGAAACTAAATACAACAAAACTGGACGTTCGTTGTTAGAAGAACATACACCATATGATATAATGTTGGTATCTGATATAAAGGATGTGTATTCAAGAATCCAGACAAATATTTCAAGTGGTAAATATGATACAGATGCAAAATCTTTTCAAACAGATTACGCATTGTTGAAAAGTGATGTTGACACCATTGTAAACAGAATTAAAGAATTGTTTGCACTTGAACGTGAAAGGGTAAATGAAAGACAAGATAATCGAGAAAATGCTTTCAATGCCGCAAAAGTATCAATGGCTTCAAAACTGGATGCCGCAAATAGATTCAGAGCGTATGGTAGTGGTATTAATGAAAATATAGTTCTTTCAACAGGGTTTACAACAAAAGAATATTATGAAGCAATTCAAAACAGAATTAAAGAATTTGAAAAATTAAAACCAGATGAAACATCCAGAGATGATTTATATGAAGAAATTCGTCAAACACAGCTTGCTATAAATAAAATATTCCAAGATATGAAAGATTCTGTAAAAGCATATAAAGATAAGATAAATAAAGAACAAGCGGATGCTAAAAAAGATTATCAGAAAGACGTTACAAGTTATAAACGAGAAAAAACACTTGGAGATTTATTACAAGATGTAAAAAATTTGGATGCAATTTCAAAAATTGAAGATATAACAAAAACAAATTTTTACAATTATTATAAATCAATTGGTGCACAGGATAAACGTGTTGCATTTGATAATGAATATACCAGAATCCGTCAGAAATTAAGTTCAAATGGTTATGCAAATGATTTGGAATTTATGAAAGATATAGACGGTCTTAAAGCTATGCTTGAAGAACTTAAAGTTGTAGCAAAGATATGGTCTGAACGTGAAAATGAAGAATTAAAAGCTGAAGAACAATTTAATAAAAATCTTGATAATTTATTAAAAACTGCTGAAAAACGTGTTGATAAAGAACAGACACAACAGCAGATTAATACACAAAAACAAAATATGGCGACTATAAAAAATTCTAAACAATATAGTTTATTTGACGCGTCATATTACGATTTTTTAAATAAAACAGCAAAAATTGATAATACGGATATTCGTTATTCAGATATTATAAACAGTATGAATTTGCCAGTAGATGCAAATGGACAAACACTTATTGAGCGAATTAATGCACGACGTACACAAGTAGATACAAATTTTAATAATAATGTGTATCATGGTATTGATGGTATGATTGCATTTAATCGAGATATAGGATGGTTACAAATTGCATTAAAACAATTAAATTTAGTTGTACAAGAATATCTAAATACACAAAAGGATTTGACAAATCAATCAAAAGCAGAAGCAGAACAACGTAGAATCAACCAGAATTTATTAACACAATCTGATAAAAATAGTAATAGTCTTGAAAAATTATATAATGGTTTTTGGACAAATCTTGGAAAAGATGTGAGAATTGGTAATACCAGATATGGTACAAGAGAAGATGTATTAAGAAATTTAGTAAATCCAGATAGTTTTAATCAAGTATGGCAAACATATTTTAGATTAAATAATAATAATACAAATGGTGTGTATATAAATAATCAACAAGCTTTTACAAGAGATATTGCAGCATTTGCGGATATGATACGTCAGATTAATATTGAAATCAATAATACAATATCACAGATGCGTTCAAATAATAGAATAACAAATCAAAATAATAACAATAACAACACCAATAATAATATAAATAATCGTGATAATATGCAAAGAACACTGGATACTGCTGTAAATTCTTTGCAAACTAAGATGAATGAATATAATAATTGGTTGAATAAAGAAGTAACAATTGGTAATCAACTTCGTAGACAGGGAGATATTGCTTGGAATTTATCACCAGATGTAAGTGTGACCGGTCGTGATTTTGTTGATAATTTGAATGGAATTATAACGAATTTACAACAAACAGACATGACAACCATGAATCGCAATCAACTTGCAACTATTATTAGAGATGCTAGAAATGCGTTTGGTACAATAATTAATGATGTTAAAGCCGGTGTTGATAATGCAACCACAGAAATTAAAAATGGTTTTCGTGTTCAGAATGAACTTGTAAGACAAGGAGAAGAATTAAGACGTAATGGTAATGCTATTGGTGGAAGATTGAACAATGATATTACAAGAGCTATTCGTAATCCTACATTAAATACATTATTTATGGATTATGGTGATTATTTTATGCGTGGTAATGTAAGATTAAATCTTACACAAAATGAACGTAGAACATTTGAAAATCATCAGTTCAATATTGCAAAATTATTAAACGGTTTAAACAGATTACCAAACGAAACTCAAGAAAATTATAACAGACGTGCACATTATACAGATAAATTATTAACAGAAGAACGTGCTAGATATAATGATTTTAGAGAATCTATTGCTAATCGAATTGGTAGACGTGTTGGAATGGCATATAATGAATATCAAGAAATTGACAATCCTCGTATGCAAATGTTTAATCAGATGAGTGGTTTTAATTTATTCAGGATGCCACATGAACGTGCTGTAAACTGGGATGTTCTTTCTGATGAAAACGCTTCAAATTTCAGTAAAATTATGGAAGGGCTTAAATTTATAAATCTTCCAACATTTAGACAAGGATTAAATCAACTTTATACCAGTCTTACTAGAACTTTAAACGGTGTTGTATCGATGGTACAAAGTGTATTTAATAGAATTGCAAGACTTGGAAGTGTTACATTGAAAGCGTTTACAATTGCAATCGGTGGCGTTACTGCTTCTGTAACTGGTGCGATTGCCGCATTTACAGCATTTGGTAAAAATATAATAACAACAACCGATGAATTTAGAAAAACAACAATTGCATTGACTGGTGTATATAGAACTCCTGAAAAAGCTCAAGAAATGGTACAGATGGCATATAAAGCAAGTTCTGGTTTACCATTAAGTTATGCAGATGCTATGCAGACATTAAATGAAATTTCTGCAATACCATCTGTTCAAAATTTATTAAGAACTCCAAATTCTAATGTTTCATCTTCAATGTTGGATAAAATGTTTAAAGTAATAACATCAATGACAACAATGCGACCAGATAAGACAGCATCCGATGCAGTATTCTCATTGAGAAATGCAATGGCTGGTGATTTACGTTCATTACAGAGAAGATTTGACCTTCCTGTTAATTCTATTACTAATATTCGTGGTGGTGTTGGTCTTGGTGCTGTTAAAAATGACCCAATGGCTTTATTGGATTCATTGAGTAGTTATTTTGATTCGTTCTTGGATATTAAAGTTATTAATCAGATTTCAAGAACAATTGGAATAATAACAGAAAAAATAAAAGGTGCTATTGATTTATTCAAGAGTCAGATTGGTAATAGTGGTTTCTATGATTTGGTTCTTAAAGATTTCCAGAAATTACAGGATAAAATTGTTGATTTTGTAAGTTCTGATTATGGAAAACAGATAGCAAAGAGATTTTCAAATGCTTTCAGTAATATGTATGAATCTATAAAAGGAATTATTGCAAAAATCTCTGGAAATCTTTTAAATGCTTTTAATATAAAGATAAATACAAATAATGTTATTGATATGATTGCAGGTTTATCTGAAGCATTTGCCAAAACAATGCGTTATGTTGAATCTCTTATTAAAGACATTGATTTTGAATCTGTTATAAAAAATATAATAAATACAATATCTAATTTTGATATTGGAACAATTGTAACGAAAGCTAAATTATATGGTTCACAAGTTATTGATATTATAAAAAATGTTGCAAACCAAATTGTAGATAGTATTAAATGGCTTAAAGATACATTAAAGTCAATGGGTTTAAGTGATGAAACAATATCAAAAGGTTTGATTGTAACATGGTTAGTTGGACCAGGTAATGCTGTTAATACAATATCATCTGTTATCAGTACAATTCCGGCAATGATTAATACAGGTCTTGGTGCAATCGGTAGTGCTGTTGCTATAAAGTCCGCACTTGATATGAGTAAAGGTATTAGTGCATCTACAGCAGTTGGTGGTGCTGTTACTGGTGTTGCGTTAATCGGAGCTAAAATTGCTGCAATTTTAGCTGCTGTTGTTGGAATTGCTCTTATATTTAAAAATTATCAAAAGTCTTGGGAAGGGTTTTTAAAATTATTTCCAAAAACATTAATTGGAGTTGGAAATTTACTAGTTAAAACAATTTCTAGTATTGCTAAACGAATTTTAGATATTGCTAATAATATTCCCCTATTAAATAAAAGATTTGATTATAATGCCAATATTGAAGCTGTAAACAAAGGTAGAGATAATGCACTTAAATTTTTAAAAGACACTAGAGCAAAATGGGTAACTAGTATTAAGAATTGGGCAAATCCAGATGGTTATGAATGGACATGGAATCTTTTTGGAGATAAAAAGAGTAAATTAGATACAGAACCACAGGATGCAGTATTTCAACAGAAATCACTTATGGATTCTCTTGTTGAATCGATTAAAAAAGCAAATAATGGTCTTGAAAAAACTGGTAACTGTGCAAAATATGTAAATAAAGCATTTAACGAACTTGGAATAGATTTCCTTAAAGGTCATGCTGAAGAAGTTGCATATCGTGCTGAACATAATCCAAATCTCCGTAAACTTGATATAAACAGTTATGATGAATTAAGACAGGCGTATCAGAGTGGTGGTCTGCTTGCAACTTATGGTAAGACAAAATCACATCCACATGGTCATGTTGAAATAACAATTGGTGGTGGAAAAGGAATGTCTGACCATACATCAAATATTGAACATATAATCGAACAATTAAAGAAAGGTGCGTATAGTGATTATAAAGTATATGCACCAATATCTACTGGAAAATTTACAGTTGGTGACGCTTGGGATGCAATGATGGAATATACGGAAAAAGCAAAGAATGAAATTGGTAAAGCAAATTATGCAAATTATGAACCAGAAAAAGTTGAAACGGATTATATCGCTAAAATAAGAACAGAATCAAAGAAATTGGATGATGAAATTCGTGGTCAGCGTTCAAAAGTCACAGAAGCTTATGGATTTGATACAGTAAGTAAAATATTTGGTTATGGTGAAGATGTTAATTCTGATATAATAAAGTTTGGTTCGATTGCAATTGAAAGAATGAAAACAAATATAACAAATGTTATCGGAAATGTTCAGAGATTATTTGCAGAATTTGAACAAAAAACAAAATCCGGAGAAATTCATCAGGATAAAGAACTTCTTAAAGCTGCGATTGATAATGTAGAAAAAACAATTGTAAGTTATGAAAAACAGCTTGCAGAAACGATTGAAAAAAGTGCTGAAATGTTGGAAGATGCTGTTGCAAATATGGATTTTCAATATATCGGAAAAGATGTTCAAAAATTTGTTTCTGCACAGTCAAGAACATTTGATAGCAAGCTGTTACAGGAAGTTATGAATAATATCAGACAGCAATATAGTGGTTATTTTGCTGTAAGAGGTGATAATGAAGGTGCAAATGGTCTTATTAATAATGCTGTACAGAATAGAAATGGTGATTTGAAACGTTTATTGAATGATTATAGTATAAATGGTTTACGCCAAGATATGTTGCAGAATTATTCTGTTAATATGATGAATAATATGATTCCATCAGTACAATATCAAGGTTCAAAATCTATGGATGTTCCTGTTGCTGGTATTGTTGGTGCACAAGTAATGTATGCAAATCTGCAATCTGATATTCTAATTGTAGACAAGATAATGCAGAAATTTAAAGAATTTTACGAAGCATTACAACCAGTTGTAGATGAACAGAATAGAATTAAAGTTATGGTTGCAAATGTAAATAACATGCGACTTGGTGAACTTAATTCAAACTGGAATCTGTATATGACAGACAAGAATAAAGCTGTTAGAAGTGCCGCTGGTGAAAGATATATGGCAATTCTTAATGAAGGAATTGAAACAGATACACTTGAAAAGATGGCTACCAGAATTGTCGAAATAACAACGGATTCATTTTCTGATATACGTACATTGATTGCAAATGGTGTAAAACAGTTAGTAACAGATACTCAGACAACAATGAAGAATGGTATTATTAAACTTGTAACAGAAGGTGGTACAGTTAAACCAATCTTCAAAGAAATGTTTGAAAATGCAAAGAAAACTGTAATTGGTGTATATGCAGAAAAAGTTGCAAATGATTTTACAGGAAATCTTTTTAAACTTATAACTGGAAGTGATTTAAAGGCTCCAAAAACACCAGAAGAACAACATAGAAGTAATGTCGAAACTGGTCTTACTTCGATTGAAAATACAAATGTTCAAATTCTTGAAACATTAAAAACAAAACTCGAAAGTATAGATACAAATATACAAATAATTGCTGGTACAACTCCATCAAAGAAAACCAATGAAAGCTCGATAAAAAATACAGTTAAATCAAATTCCGATGAATGGGAATTAATCGAAGGTACAAATGTATTCCATAAAAAAATAAAAAATCAGAATGGAACATTTGATAATTATTATAAATCTGTACCAGTAGATGTAAAAGATATGGATTATATTGGTGCTTTTAAAGATAAAATATGGAATAATAATGACAATAATTTGATAAAAGGAACAGTTCAGTTGCAAGAAAAACAAGGAGCAATGCTGGATTCGTTTGGAAATTTGATGTATGATGGTATTGTTAAAAAATTAGCACCTAAATATTATATTTCTGATGAAGATGTTAAAAATAATTTAAAATCATCTAAATTAGAAAAATATTATATTGAAAATGGCGAATTGAAACGAGATTTCAGAATACCTAATAAAGTTAAAGGACATGCTGATGTAAATATTTCTAATACTATGCCAAATTTACCATCACTTCAATATACAAATTATATTTCAGAATTAAAACCGGTTATAATGGAAATGAAAAAAATGGAACCAATTATATCGGATTTCCAAACTTTAATAGATACTGAAAGAGTTTCTGAAAGAAAAAATGGTGGATTTGATAATTTATCTATTTCTTCTGGTACTCAAAAGATAGTTGATGGAATCAATAAATCTATTCTGGATAATATTGTAAAAGATGGTGGATTTGATAATTTATCTATTTCTTCTGGTACTCAAAAGATAGTTGATGGAATCAATAAATCTATTCTGGATAAGATTGTAAAAGATGGTGGTTATGATAATCTATATATCTCTTCTGGTACTCAAA
>JAEEGL010234514.1_pt1 | contig 35826 bp, 39 predicted proteins | sample 9134231 | NCBI WGS metagenome assembly JAEEGL01 (sample SAMN16246548, study PRJNA631951) | gut metagenome | biome: gut microbiome; feature: rumen; material: fiber-attached | host: Bos | place: Iran: Karaj | collected 2018-10
CACGGCCATCGACCTTGGCATTGTCATGAACCCTGACATTGCCAGAGACCTTGGCATTGCCAAAGACCTCGGCATTGCCATAGACTTTGGCATAGTCATAGACCTCGGCATTGTCACAGACCCAGGCATCTTCCTCGGCCTCGGCTTCACCATAGACCTCGGCATGGCCATATATCTTGGCATGGCCAAAGACCCAGGCACTTCCATAGACCTTGGCATTGTCATAGACTTCGGCCTTGCCATAGATCCTGGCATCGCCATATATCTCGGCATCGCCCCAGACTTTGGCATTGTCATGAACCCTGGCATTGTCATGAATCCTGGCATCGCCAGAGACCCAGGCGTCGTCCCAGACTTCGGCAGTGCCGGAGACCTTGGCGTCGCCAGTGAGCAAGGCGTTGTCAAAGACCTTGGCATCGTCATAGATCCAGCAATTCCCATTATGGGAAAGATTTTTCTCGGATTCAACCAGTCCTCCGAGGTCGCCTTTTTTCAGATCACCGAAGTCCTTGCAGGCCTGGATACGCCAGAGGCTTCCTTCCTTTTTATAGAGGACGTATTTCTTGTCTGCCTTCTTGGTGGCCATTGTCTTTAAGTAGTTTGAGATTAAGACTAAGTATTTTCTACACTAGCACTATACCGAGGAAATCGCTGATTGCAGCACCGTGCCGAGAAAATCCATCTGGAATCCGCGCCGCCGCCGGCCGGATTTAATCCGGCGGGGCCGGCGCAAAAAAATCCGCGCGGGCGGCCCGGACAGTGCTTCCGGGTGCTCCCGCGCGGATGATCGTCCTGCGGATGCGACGGGTGGCTTAGAAGATGTATTCGCTCGTGTTCTCGACGCCTCCGGCGCCGGCCGCATTCCCGCCGGTGTAGTCCACGATCACCGACTCCTGTCGGAACACATCCTTGAGTTCCTTGGCGAACGCCTCGGTCTCAGCCTTGTTGATTCCATAGACGGTCACGATGTAGGAGTGCTCGACGGTCATGTTGTCGCCGGTTCCCGCGCCGTACACGCCCTTGCCCTTCTCGATGGTGCAGCCGAGGGGGTAGTTGCCCTTGTCCTGCTCCTCCTGCGTGTAGCGCGACTTGTCCTCGTGCTTCTTGAGCGCGTCGTAGATCTTCCTCTCGTGCGTCAGGCGGTTCATCACCGACACGCAGTAGTTGTAGAGGCGGGTCCCCAGGCCCTTCATGCCGGGCTTCGGGGGGTTGGTGGCGTTGACGTCCGGACTCACCGAGATGACGGCCTTCGTCATGCGTGAACTGGAGAGTGCCGCGACTCTGGCCTTGAACGCGCTGTCGAATTCGCCGTCGCCGATTTCCTCGACCTCGCCGGAATTGTTGACGACAAGGTTGATCCTGTCGCTTTCCGCCACGAGCATTCTCGCCATCCTGATCAGTTCGCGGGCGATCCTCGCATTGCTTTTCTTCATCATGGAATCCGACCTCCTTTGCGTGAAAACAAAAAAACCGTACAATAGGACAAGCCTATTATACGGCGGATATAATGAAATTCTTCCGGACGGCGCGCGCAGGGCGGCCGTCCGGACGGCCTTCCAGACTAGTATGGCAGATGCTCGTGCAGTTCCGCGCCGTTGAAGACGCCCTTCATCGAATCGCCGACGATCAGCAGCTTCCCGCCCCGGAATTCGCCCTTCTCGAATCCCCGGCAGTACAGGTCCCCGCCGACAACCACGCCGTCGTGCCAGACGAGCCTGTTCACTCCCCGGCTCCAAGGCGCGTGGTATGCCCGGCCATCGATGTAGCCCGGATTCTCGATGACGATGGTGATGTCGGCGTGTTCGACATCGCACTCGGTCCGTTCCCCGAAGGAAACGTGTCCGGTGAAGTCCTTCAGGTCGAAGGTCCCCTTCCTGTTCAGCAGCTCGAAGGTGTCGTTCCACGCGATCCGCCGTGAAGCGCCGTCCTGCCCGCGAAGCCATCTCTTGATTTTTTCAAACATTGTGCCGTCCTCCGTTGTTGTTGCGCTATTGCTCGTCGCCGGACAGTTCCGGATGGTCGCATTGAATGGTCGACTCGACATTCTCGACGATGTGGTTGAACAGGTCGTCCTCGTCGAAAGGCAGGTCGGTGTTCCGGATTTCATCGAGGATCTCGTCGTCGTCGAGTCCGTCGATGGCGTCCTCCCATTCCGGCTCGTCGTGGGAGTCGCGGAGTTCCTCCTTGACCTGCCTGCCGAGGTCGCCGTCGTTGCAGAAGATTTCACCAAAGGTGCGGGAGCGCTGCTTTTCGTCCATGCGTCCCAGCATCTCGTAGAGTTCGTTTCCGTCGATCATAGTTGGTCAGCCCTTGTTGATGGTTTGGGTTTGGGGTTGTTCATGCGCGAAGCACTCGCTCTCGAAGAGGAGCAGCTCGCGCACCGGAAGCACTGCGGCGACGATGGGGAAAGCCACCGCCGCCACGAATCTCGACAGCTGCCGGATTGCGTCCGCCATCAGTCGAGGAAGTCGTAGTAATAGGAGAGGTCGTCGCCGGTGAAATGCTCGCATCCCCACGAATCCGCCTGCTTCCAGAGGGTGTCGTAAAGGCGGGCAAGTTCCTCGTTGCCGTTCCCGTGGTGATGCCAGATCTGGTGGTTGAGCGTCAATACGAACGACGCGAAGTACTTGACATCGTTCTTCCACTCCCCGAATGCGCGGGAGTAGGTGTCCTTGATCGCGTCCGCGCCGAATCTGTCCGCGATGCGGAAGTCCTGCATGAAGCCCTTGTAGTCGAATTCGTCGCACGCCGCGTCCGGCGGGATCTCGATGATGGTGATTGGTTCTGACATGGTGCTGGTTCCTCTTGGTTGGTTTGGTGGCGGCTGGATTGCCGTGGAAAGGATGCGGCCGGCGCAGGGATGCTCAGCCGGAGTAGTTGTCGGCATACGCCCAGACGCATTTCTCCGCCCATTCGCGGACATCGAGTTCCCTGCCGGTCTCTTCGTCCACGACCTTCACGATTTCTACATGGCCGTCGGCGTCGTTGCCCCAGCCCACGGCGGTCCGCCAGTCGCGGCAGTCGTCGCCCGGCGTGCATTCTTGGATGTCGCCCCAGTCGTCCTCCTCTCCGACATCGACGAGGATTTCCTCTCCATTGGAAAGGGTGATTGTATAGGCGTGGAACGGAACTCCGAACTTGTTGGTTTCGATGGCTGCGGCGGTCATTGGCTCTCTCCTGATTTGTCTGCCGTGGTTTTGATGGCGCGGGAAAAAACGGAATCGCGGGATTCCCCCGCACTGTCACTATACCGAGGATTTCTCAAATTGCAGCCGCGAGGATGGAAAAAATCCCTCTGGCCCTTTCCGGGCTAGCGAGCGGCGGCCCCTTCTCCGGCCTGCTGGGCCTCCAGTTCGGCGAGAAGCCGGTTCACCTTCTCCTCCTCCTCGGCCCACTCTTCCGGGGTCATCTCGTCCTGCTCCAGCTGCGTGAGGAAGCATATCCACGCGCCGTTGTCGTGGAGCTCCGGAATGCCGTCGTCGCCATGCTTCTTGAGCAATTCGTCGATGGCGTGGCACTCCAGCTGCATGTGCCGGATCATCTCGTCGTCCAGCTCGGTGCGGTCGCCCCGCATCGACTCGGAGATGATCAGCGACTGCGTTTCGCGGCGGTACGCCTCGGCGATTCGCCGGTCGGGCATTCCCGCCGGAAAGCGATTCGCGATCGAGTCGCGGACGCACTTCCGCTCGTATTCGCGGATCTGCTCTGGGCTGAAGAATCCTCCGCCCTGACGCCCCTCCCCCTCCGGCGCATGGCCGCTCTCGTCGGTTGTCCGATGGCTTTCCTGATGGCTTTCCTGATGGCTTTCCTGATGGCTTTCTGTCATGGTCTCCCCGGCCCCCTTGCCGGATTTACAGTTGTCGTGAATGTGAAAACGGAACGGCCGGAGAGAGAGGAGGAAGAAAGCCCCTCCCCCTCGTCCGGCCTCGGCGGGACGCTCCCCCGCCTACCATGAAATCGCCATGCCGAGCGTGATTTCGTTGCCGGCGACCTTGATCTTCCCGGCGTCGGAGTCGTCCTCGCCCTGCCAGCGGACTTCGCCGGACAGCGTGATTCCGTTGGGCTTGAGGAACTTCTCGATGATCCACTTGAGCCATTCCACATACTCGTAGAACTTCTCGCTGCCGTCCCACTCGATGTGCTTGCCGTCGTCCGTGGCGACCCACTGGCACCACAGCGACGGGCAGCCGCCGGCCGGCTCGTTGTATGACTTGACCTCCGGATCCGAGGAGGTGTCCCATTGGCGTTCCGTGCCCGGGGTGCTCGCGCCGATGATGTCGCGCCTGTCGCGGTCGATGTACATCTCGCCCTCCAAGCCGTATTTCGATTCGTCGCAGTGCCGCTTGAAGTGGCGGGTGCCGGCGTAGTCGTTGATGTCCTTCACGAGTTGCGTGGGAAGCGCGGGTTCGCAGTCGAACTGCCCGAAGAATTCAGTGGTGTAGCCCATAGGTGGTAGTTGGTGGTTGGTTGGGTTGGTAGTTTGGTTGGTGGCTGGGTTTGGCTGGAGGGCTGTGCCTCCTCACGCTGTCACTATACCGAGGAAATCGGGGATTGCAGCGCGTCCGCCGAAGAAATCCGCAGGATTCCGCGGCAGGTCAGAGGTATTCCTCCACGGTGCGCAGGACGCTGCCGTCCTCCGCGAAAACCGGCGTGGACACCTCGAACTTCTGGCGCACGCCACGGTGCGAGAACCGGATGGCCTCGCGGGCGATGGACGGCAGTCCTTCCGGACACACCAGGAATACGGTCTCGGACCGGGAACGCCCCTTGAGCCAGTCGTCCACGATCGGGACATTCCTGAGAATGTCGAGGCTCTGGCTGCTCGACTGGCTCCAGTCCGGACTGCACCGGCGGAACTCGACTGCGCCGCCGCCGCCGAGCGCGCGCCAGTACGATTCCACCTTGTCGAGATAACGGCGGCTCTTCTCTCCGCCGACGATGATGATTTCAGTTGGTCTGCTGCTTTTCATTTTCGCTCCATTTGGCAAAGCCGTGTATGCTCAGAAGAAAGTATATGGCGAACATCGCCACCTGCGCGGGATTCGCGCTGCCGAGGAAGTTCGCCAGTATCCACAGGAGGTTCGCCGCCGCCCAGAAGACGAAGCCGGACTTCCGCCGGCAGTTGACGAAGGCGTTGCCCGAAACCGACAACGCCGCCGCCAGCACCGACACCGCAGCCAGTGCCGCAGTCATGCGCCCGCCTCCTCGGAGGACGGCGGATTCCCGTCCTCGGGATCGAACCGGAAGAGGATGTAGTGGGTGGACTGGTAGTAGGGTATGGCTTTCCAGCCGCCCTCCGCGAACCACGCGTCCACATTGTCGTGCTTGAGGACTTCCTCCACCTCGTCGCGCCGGAAGACGAACAGCTCCCCGACGCGTTCCGCGATGGATTCGGCATCGCAGATCACTTCGTCGTTCTCGTCAAGCGCGACGAGCCGTGCGGTGTCGCGCTCGTTGATGATGTCCATGATGCGGCTGTCCTCGGTGGCGACCGCCTGCTCCGGATTGGCAAGCATCGATTTGATTTCTGAAATGTTGTTCATGTCCTCGACTGGCTGGAGTTGATGGTTGGCTGGAATCGTGGTCGGGAGGAATCGTGTCCTCCCACGCCGGCACTATACCGAGGAAATCTCGGATTGCAGCCGACACGGCGGAAAAAGAAAGTCAGTAGGAGTATTCGACCTCCTTGCCAAGAGTCGTCGCGTCGATGCGGAAGAAGTCGTCGTTCTCCTCGTCGAACCACCGGCCTTCGGACTTCAGTGCGGCAATGCACTCGCGGGCCGCCTTCTCGTTGGTGCCAAGGTCATACGACCATACATCGTACAACTGGTGCTTTACGGCATCGAGTGCTTTGTCAAACGAAGCAAACGGCGTTATCTTCATTACGCCATCGGAACTGTTGCGGTAACAGAGGATGTAGATGCCGGATTGAGTGTCGTCTTTCATGATGGATTGAATTGGCTGGATCGCCAGAAACGGCGAAGTCGTCTGATCGTCGAAGCGGAAAGAGAGATTCGCGGGCAGGCGGACCATCCCGCCTACACTGACACTATACCGAGGATTTCGCAAATTACAACTCGAACGGAGCATGTATTCCATATAATAATATGCGCACGCGTACGCGTACGCGTACGCGTGCGTACCATAGAACCAGCACGCGCCCTACGCTGATCGCCACGGCACGGCGCACTTCGGCAATCGGATTGCCAAGCGTATGCGAGCCGGCCGATCGCCAGACCGAGATGCTCCAGACAGGCCGCCAGAACGGACGGCGACGGCCGGAATCAATCCGGCCATGGCGGGCGGCCTTCGTCCGCCTGAGCTGTGCCCGGGCCCGCCAGAAGCCGCATCCCAGGAATGCGGAATCCGGCGACCAGGCAGCGCCGGATTCCACGGCGGTCGCACAGGGCCCTTGGTCTCGGAACCGCAGGTCGTCCCGTCGGAAGGACGCCAATCCGGCATTCAATCCGCACCGGATCCGAAGAGAAGGGAAAAAGTTTTCTATGAACCCAGTAGCTCATCCTGCCTTCAAAGGGACTAATCCGGCAGGCGCTCCGTCCATCCAGCGCCGGCATCGGCCAAGATCGCCAGAGAGAACGGCCGGCTGAACCGCCAGTCCACCAGCCGCCGCCTGCATTCCAGAAGACGGCGGGAATCCGGCGCCTAGTCCAAGCCGGACTGCCCTGTCGTCGGAATCCGTCCTCATCAGCCGGCCGGCCGAGCCGCGTCAGGAGTCGACGCCTCGATGCGGCTGCGCGCAGGGCAGCCGTCGGAAGCGGTTCCGGCATGGCCTTTTCGCCGGATTGACGGCTGCCTGCACGGCGCCGCCTTCCAGCAGGACCGGTCCTGGATTCCGCCGACGCACCAGTCTAGGACTCGCCCGGCCGGCGCGCCGGATTCCACCGGGCCCGCGAACCAGGTCGAGGAGCTCGGGACCTTGGTGTCGGAATTCGACGGCGGCAGTCCGGCGTGCAATCCCAGCCGGACTATGGCTGGGCTGCCTTCTTCCTGGGCCGGCCGGCTTCCGCCAAGCTTCCACAGCCTGTCACACAGACCGCGCGCGCGTCGACTGTCCAGAAGACCGCCGGGTTCCGGCGCGCCTTTCGTGCCGGATTCCAGCCCGGCGCCGCCGGCCGTCTCTACGAGCCCAGTCTTCATCGACTCGGGATGAACGCCTTCGATGGATTCCGGCCGCTGGACCAAGCCGGATTGGCGTTATCGCCTGCCATGCTGGACCATGGTCCTTGGAACCATTGGGCTGCCGGCGGTTCACGCTGCAGCCGAGTCCAGCCTAATTAATCCTGGTGCCGCATTCCAGCCGGATGGAATCCGGCTTCGGCGGCACCCAGGATGCGAGCCGCAAGATGACGTGCTCATCGACGGAACGACGCACGGGTCGTCGACATGGACAGCCGGCCCTCGGATCCGGCGCCGCCAGACGGCCGGATTGCATCGGGCAGGATGCACCAGGTGCTACGACGCCATCTGGAGCGGCTCTGAACCCAGCATGTGGATCCGGCATGGTTCTCGCGCCGGAGCCGCCAATGTAGGCGAACTTTTCTGTGACAGCAGCAGCGCATCCTGCCTTCACAGGAACTCAATCCGGCGATGCCTCCATCGCATCTGCCGGCCATCCAAGTTCTCCTGAGGACTCCAGCCCCGTCTGGAATCCGGCGTGGCTTTCATGCCGGATCCAGCTGTCCTGGCACGACGCCGTCGTCGACCCGGGCGGTCTTCGTTCGGACGACGCACCAGTCAGCCGGCGGCCGGCCGATTATTCAGGACGCGCCAATCCGGCACGACCGGAACCGCACGGTCGTCCGTCCCGCCACACTGATGCTGCCGCTGCAGCTCGCGCCCGTCCTCGGAAAAATCGCGGGAATCATATGCCGTGCCTGGCGGCGATTCCGAGGAATCCGGCCGCCAGGCCGAGCCGGATTCCACTGGGAGCAGCGCCACAGCGCGCAAGACCCAGCCTTCTCCGATATATCGAGAAACTGCTTCGCCGCAGCGGCGCAGGGCCATGACTGGGCACGCGATTCCGGCGTGGATTTTTCGCCGGATTCCTGGACGACGCCGCCGCATCCCAGTAGGTCTGGTCAGGAGCTTCGCCGACTCTGGAGAAGACCGACTGGTCCTGAGTCGCGGCGGAATCCGGCGCACCGGATGGATGCCCGCCTGCGAGTCGAGCTCGGACGACGCACCAGTCAGCCGGCTGCGGCTCGCGGCGCCAATCCGGCGTCGGATGCACACCGGATCCGCCGGAAGAGAACTGGGTTTTCTATGAACGAAGTAGCTCATTCAGCCTTCACAGGAGCACAATCCGGCGACTGCCGGCTTCCCGCGCACAGCTTTCAGGGCATCTGAATCAGGTAACCGTGGTTCTTCGAGTCGGCATCAGGTAACCGTCGTCCCGTGGAATCCGGCACGGGAGGAGCGCCGGATTCCCGATGCGCCTCCAGGGCCGGCCGGCAGGTCGACGAAGAGAGTACATCTGGCAGAAACGGTCCCCGCAGTCGAGTCAGCCAAGAAGACGGCGCAATTCCGGCCGGCTTCCTGCGCCGGATCCATCCTGTCGGAAGGCCGTCGAGACGAGTCCCAGTCCATCTGGCCGGCCGGCTGCCCGCATCCCGCCCGGGCAATCCGGCGCACGCCAGACGCCGGACTGGTTGTCGACATGTGTCGACAGAGCCGCCTCCCCTGGCTGAGAGCCCGACGGTTCACTCGATTCTTCCGACGACCAGCTCGTCTTCTCCGACGGTGTGAATCCGGCCTGGACGCCCCCGCCGGATTCGAAGGACGGCCGGCCGTCGGCCGGCCCGGGCCGGCAGCCCGCGCATGGCCGGCCTCCTCCCCGCTGCCGCATCATGATCATGAGCTGCTCCGCCTTCAGGAGCCGCAAGTCCGGCGGTCTCCCCTCCCCGGATCCACGCCGTCTTCCTGCGTTCATGTTCACGGCCCCCCGCCCTCCTGTGATGCACTGGGCTTTCCAAAGCGTCGGATGCATCAATCCGACTCGCCCCTTCCCGCAGGCGGCCCAGACATCCACTCCCGATGCTGGCAGCTCTCTCCTCTGCCACCGGCCTCTCCTCCCTCCCCTTGCGTGCAACCACGCGCGGTTCCGATGAATCGGGAGGGCAGCGAGACAGGGCTGCCTCCCGCCCCCGCGCCGCCGGATTGCCCGCCCGGCCGGCCCAGACGACGGCGTCCTGAGGCGTTGGATCCGGCGTCCTCCCCTCGCCGGATTCCGCCACGGTCTCGGCGCCGCCGTCGTCCACCTGTACATTGCACGCATCCCTCCACCCCAGTCCCCATGCGGGCCGGCCGTCGCATCGCCGCCGGATTCCCCCCTCCCTCCGTCCATTCCTCCGCCGGCCTGCCGGCCATGCGGCTGACGCAGGCGCCGCGTACTTCACCCAAAATCCGGCGCCCATCCGAGACCGGATTCCCTCCCCGCCATGTCCGCCATCCCAGTCTGGACGACTGTCGAGTCGTCCGTCGTGAACCGACGGCTCCTCCCCCCTGTCGGGAAGAAGACCGTCCAGTTCCGGCGTGCTCCTCTCCCCGGAGACGGCGGACGACCGGCCGGCCGGTCGTCGGGATGCACTGCGGCGCCATCCTCTCTCCCGCTCGCGGTTCCTTGACGGAAACCCGGAACCGCCAGTCGTTCACCACATCCCAGTCCCTCCCCGTCCGCCATCGACGGCTGCGTCAGGAGATTGAGAATCCGGCCATCCGACCGCGCCGGATTCCACGACGGCGGCCCAGGGCCCTGACAGGACCATGACAGGACCATGACAGGGCCCTGGGCCGCCGTCAGCCCTCCCCTGGTCGCCGGATCCGCGGATCCGGCCATGCGCCGCCGGCGGCGTCATGCCAGGAGAGCTGGATCCGGCGAGGAATCCACGCCGGATTCCCTCCCACGACTGGGATGGCAGATCCTTCGGCGACTCGGCGTCGCATCAGCCTCATTTCCAGTCCGGCATGGGAGGCCGACCGGATTCCCTCCCCCCGCAGGCAGCCGAGTTCGGCTGTGCGCATCCAGGGACCATGGCGCGTGCCCCGCCTCGACCGAACCGACCTCTTCCCCCTACGGACAGTAGTCCCCGTCCTCCTCCCACGCTTTGCAAGAAGGCCGCGCAGACAATGGAACAACAACCGTTGAAGCGGCGTAGGACGACCATGCCGCCTCCTCCCCCGACCAACCGTCGTCAACGCGTGCCGCGACGGCACATCGCCCATCCATGTCTCTCCACCACCCTCTGCCTTGCTTGGCCACCCGCAGACGGCCGGGCCCGCAATCGCGTCCGCCCCTCCCTCGCACGGGATTCATTCGGACTGGGATGGCGGCCGCCGCAGCCGCGAATCCGGCCATCAAACGCCAACCGGATTCCCTCCCTCCAGCCGACGGTTCCGCCGTCAACGGCTCCTCGGACTGGGCTTCCGCCCCCTCCTGCCGGATCCATTCCGGCCTCCCGCCGGCAAAAGAAAAGACCGCGCCCCTCCCCCGATGGGCGTGGCCGGATTTTCCAGCGGACAAAAAAAGGCGGTCCGCCAAAGGCGAGAGGGCGTGCCTATGCCCTCCCCCTTGGCGGACCGCGGTCCCTCGGTGCGCCCTTGAACTCACACTTCCTGACCTTGAATGAGCGTATGCTCCATCGTGGTGAAGAACTCATCGGAGAGATTGTCCAGCTTGTCCACATTCACGCTGAACTCCTCGCCGTAGAACTCCTTGACCGACTCGGTGCTGATGCCGATGCCGACAATCTCCACGCCCGCCTCGCGGAAGTCCCGGATGGTGTCCTTGAGGTCGTGGGAGAGCTTGGCGCAGCCGGTGTATTCGCACGCGGGGTAGCCGTCGGAGAGGACGAGCAGGACCCTGCGGTCGCAATCCTGCGCAAGCAGCTGCTTGCAGCAGTATTTCACCGCGTCGCTGTCCACATTCTGCTCAAGGTCGTGGCTGGCGATCTTGCCGAGGCGTTCGCGCTCCGCGATCCAGTTGCCCTCGAAGTCCTTGTATTCGCGGATGAGCAGCGGCTCCACGCGCACGAAGCCCTTGCTCTTGAGGTCGTTCGCCTTTGCGGAACGGATTTCCTTCGTGGTATGCCCGACCACGGAGAACGGCACGCCGATGGAATCGAGGACATTCCCGAACGCCACCGCCAGGGCGCCGGCCATCCGGATCCGCGAGCCGCTCATCGAGCCGCTTTCGTCGAGGAGCAGCATCACTTTCGTGTCCTTGAGCGAGAGGGACTTTCCGAGGTCGTAGAAGATGTCGTCCGAGAGGGACTTGCAGATGTCCACCATCGCCATGTCGTCCAGTTCGCCGTCCTCGCGGTGGTGGCGCTTGCGCTTCCGTGACATCGACCGGAGCGTGTCCTCCAGCGCGGACTGCAAGCGCGAACTCACGGAGTTGGCGAGGCGGTCGACTGCGCGGAATTCGGCGGGCGCGGGCTCCGGGGTCTCCACCACATCCTCGTCCTCGTAGGGGACATAGGAGGTATGGCACTTCTCGCCCAAAGCCTGCAAGATGTTCTGGCGGGCTTTCTCAAGCGCGTTCTGGTCGGTGGCCGCCTCCAGCAGCCTCCGTCCACGGCAGCCGTCCATCGTGGGGGCTTTGGCGGACTCGGACTTGCCGGACTTCTCGCCCTCCCCCCGCTTGTCGCCGGGCTTTCCGTCCTTGCCGGAAGACTTCTCGTCCTCGCCGTCCTCCCCCTCGGAGGACTCGCCGCCCTTGCCGGACTTCTCGCCCTCCCCCTGCTCGGAGGATTCGGAGCCGGAGGAATCCCCGTCCTGCCCCTGCTCGCCGTCCTCGGCGTCGGACTTGCCGGACTTCTCGCCCTCCCCCTGCTCGGACTTGCCGCCCTTGCCAGAAGACTTCTCGCCCTCGCCGGACTTGGGCGGTTCGGCAAACGGATTCTCAACGCCCTCCCCCTCGTTCTCGCTTTCGGGCCAGGTGTCCAGCTCCCGCTTCCAGATTTCCACGATTTCGGCAACCGCCTTGTCGATGACCTCCACCCCCGCCTTGTCGCAGGTGGCTTCCGCCCCCCTCGCGTATGCGTCGCGGGCGATGTCCATCAGCCGCCGTGCCGGAGCGGAGATCTCCCAGTCGCAGGCCCTCCCCCCGGACTGGATGTGCAGCGCCATCACCGCCTCGTCGATGGGGTTGGTCAGGGGGTGTTCGCGGAGCTGCCCCCCCAGCTTGGCGACCGCCTTGTCGTTGAGGTACCGGAGGTCATCCGCGAAGACGGGATACAAAGCCCCCACCCCCTTTTCGATGCGCTCGTCCTCAAGGCAGTTGCAGAGGTTCCTCTCCACCCCCGTCTTGTATTTCTGAATCCAGCCCGGAGGCGTGAAGCGGGCGTGCCCCGCCTCATGTTCGTTGTACCCGCGGACCATCATGTCGTCCTCGCGGTTGATGACATTCCCGAAAAACGGCGAATAGATGACCTTGTTCTCGACATCGCAGCAGGGGCAGGACTGGCTGGCGTCAATATGGACTTGCTTGAACTCCCCCGCCCTCCGTCCGAGAATTGCGGTGGTGATTGCGTTGTTTCCAAGACTGCGGTTCATAGGCACATTCCTTTAAGGTTGAAGTTGAAGGTTTCAAGGGCGACTGTCCCCCCCCTCTCTCTCAAGCGGGGGGCTGACACTTGCACTATACCGAGAATACTCCCCTTTGCAGCCGCTTTCCGCAAAAAAACATATATGTTTTTTCGCCCCGCCCCGCCCCGTCTGATCGCCAGCCTGAAACACCCCTCCCCGCACCGGAAAAAATCCGGCGGCAAGCTGGCGCAATCCATGCCGGATTCCGGAATCCGGCACGGAGCCTCCCCCTCGGTCTTATAATACAAGAAGGTCCTTCTTGTATTATAAGACCGCCCCCGCCAAGAAGAAGGACCCCGGATTTCCAGGGCGGGAGGACCCCGGATTTTTACGTACGCGTATGCGTATATGCGTATGCGTACGCGTACGCGTGCATACGAGAGTGCCGTAAGCTGGCGCACAATGGAAACACGCGGAAAACGCCCATAGAAGCACGCTGGCGCGTTTTCCGCGCCGTGGGGGCATGACGATACGATGGGACGCGGAAACGACCGCTGGAGCGCGTTTATGGCCGTCCACGCGCATTGCTGGCTGTCGGATGGCCGTCCGCACGCCATGCGCCACGCCAGCGCGTGCGCTTGCGTGCTGGCGCATACGCTCACGCTTGCGCACAGGTGCGCTCGTACAGGCGTGCGCCTGTACGCGCCAGCGTGCGCCTGGCTCCTTGCCGGATTTTTTCGGGCAAATAAAAAAAATGCCCCGACCGGCCTGCGAACCGCCATTCGCAAGTCAATCGGGGCGTCCATATTATGCGTGTTTTGCTATCTGCTTCCAAGTCGCTTTCGGCGCATTGGCGCGTGCGAACCGCCATTCGCACGCGCCCGACCGCCCGACCTTAGAAGTAGTCGTATTTGCGGTCTGCATTGGAGGAGTTGCGGTCTGCTTCCTCTTGCGCGAAGTCCCACTTGAAAAGGATGCGGAGGTTCTCGTTCCAGCCAGCTTTGTCGCTCTCGTCCAACTGGTCATACACCGACTGCACCGCCAGCTTGAAGTAGTCCTTGATGCCAGCCCTGCGGAACGCGCTGGCACTGCTGGAAATCTTGATGATGTGTCGGGTGGAGAACAACCGCTTCAGCCCGTGCTGGCTGGTGCGGTAGTCCTCGCGCAGCTTGTCGCGGAGCTGCATGAGCAAGTCCACATAGCGGTCATCGGTCATAATCGCGCTGGCGAGGTTCTTTTCCGCCTCGCGGTTGTAGCCGAACTTCTCGGTATGCGTGATGCGGTCAAGCGTGGACTCGTCCATGATGTTCTTCTGCGCGGTATAGAGTTTCTGGCTCTTTGCGCTCGTGCCAGTGCCCACGGTGTTGCCCGACAGGAACACCACCATAGAGGGGTGCGCCTTTACCACGCGACCGCCATCGTCGGCAATCTCAATCTGCCGACCGCGACCATCGCGGGTGAGGTCAAGTGCGCGGTTGAACACGCCCAGCAGGGTCTGCGAGGTGATGGCCGCGAATTCGTCAAGGAAGAACACGGCTGGCTTCCCGATGACAATGGGGTTGCCGTCCGCGTCCAGCACCTGATGGCCGTCCGCGTCCACCTGCGTTCCCTCGATGAACGCGTTGTAAAGCGCACCCTTTTGGAAGTAGGTCATGTTCTGTCCGGTTTTCTCGTCCACCTTGACCGCCATCTTGCCGACAAAATGCCGCATATCCAGTTCCTCGGAGCCATTGACCTGGAACACACGCGCAAAGCCCATCTTCTTCGCGATCTTGTGGACGAAGGTGGTCTTTCCGCAGCCCATCGGTCCGGTGAGCATGATGTTCTGCGACACGCCGTTGTCCAGCGCGTCTTGCAGGAGCGCGACAATGCGCTCGGTCTGCTCCTGCGGGAATTCGTAGCCCTCGAAGTTGAAGTCGAAAGCGGGCTTGGCGGGCGCGGGGGCGGCCGCCGGCGCGGGGGCGGCTGCGGGTTCGGCTGGCGCGGTCGCCGCACCAGCGGAAGTCAGAATGCCAGCGGCGGGAGAACCGCGGTAAATCATCACCACGCCGGCGTCAGCCATCTCTTTGGCATACGCGACCTCGAACTGCTTAGCGATTTCAAGCGGGAGGCGGATTTCGTGCTTCTGCGCACGCTCGATGAACATCTTGGCGTTTTCGACTTTGAAAGTGGCGGGGGTGGCGGTGGCAGTGGTCATGGCGGTTTTCCTCTTGTTTGGCGGTTAAGGGATAGGGAAAAGAACAAAGTCGCAAGGGGCGACACTCGCACTATACCGAGGATTTTCGGCATTGCAACGGCAATCAGGAAGATTTTTGAAAAATCGTCCTGACCGCCGTGGAGCGAGGCAGGCGAGGCGGTCGCTTGCACTCGCACTATACCGAGGATTTTCGGCGTTGCAACGCGGACTGCGGAAAAACCTCAAGTTTTTTCGCGGTGCGGAGCTGGCGAGGCAAGCAAGCCGTTTCGCTTACACCTGCACTATACGCGGAATTCCGCCGATTGCATCGCGGAAAGGCGACTTTTTCCAAACATTTCCCCTGATCGCCCCCCCCTGCAATACGCGTACGCGTGCGCGTATGAAAAAATCCGGCACCCCCCCCAGCGCAATACGCGTACGCGCATACGCGCACCCCCTCCCGCACAACGCACGCAATACGCGTACAATCGCACGGCACGCGCAAAGGCACGCCAGCGCGTGCCAGCGCGCCGCCCCCGCCCCCGCGCTTCGCCGTACGGCGCGTCTGTATGCGTATACGCTGGCACGCGCCCGTCCCCCTATGCGCGTACGCGCCAGCGTGCCAGCACCCCCTCGCGGGATCGCCAGGCACGCCCTCCCCTGGCAATCGGATTGCCGGCCAGCCGATCACGCCGTCCCCGTGATCGCCCGACTCCTCCCCCGCCAATCCGATTGCCGCGATGCGATCCGGCATCCCGCGTGATCGCCCGACTCCTCCCCGCCAATCGGATTGCCGTCTGGACGATCCGCCGAAACGAGTGATCGCCCCCTCCCGCGCATGGCAATCGGATTGCTTAGTCCAGCTGGACGGATCGCCCGCCCGGCTCTCCTCCCCGCCGGCCATTTGTCCGGAACCAATCCGGTCACTTCCAGCCCCCCTCTCCCCAGCGCATCCCAGCAATCCCCAGCATCTCGCCTCATCCCGTTCATCCACCCGCCCCTCTCCTCCCAGCAAAAGATCTCACCGCCATCTCCCTCCCCCGCCTCCCCCGCCATCCGCGCGTCCCCCGCTCTCCCCCCCCGCACCAGCATCTCCGCCCGCACCAGCACGCGCAATGCCAACATCCGTCTCCCCTCCTCTGGATGCATCCGTCAAGAATCCGGAAATCCGGCACGCTCCCTCCCTCCGCCTCCAGCGGACGCTGGCGTTCATGCGCGCGGGAATCCGGTGAGCACCTCCCCTCCCTTTCCCCAGCGAGGATATGCTCCACCCAGTCCATTAACGCAAGCCTCCCCACCCCGCACCACCAGCGCGACTGCCAGCCTCCCCGCCCCTTCTTATGCATCCACGATATCGCATCGCATCATCGCGGACGGCAATCAACCGCCGCACGCCCTGCCTCCGTTCCCCCCAGCACCGCGCCAGCAGATATCGTGCCCCAGCCTTCCCCCCTCTCCCAGCACCGCCCGCCGTTCCAAGCAAGGCGCACCATCCCCGCCCGCCTTCCCCAGCATCGTACCCAGCCCATCCATCCCTCTGGCATCATCCATCATCGTCTGGACGCTGGCGGGCAAGCAAGCATCCTCCCGCCCCCCGTCTGGCTCTGCGTCTGGCGCAGCAGCCCAACGAACACCGCCCCGCCAGCACCGGATTCTCTCCGGCATCCGCGCATCTGGAAAACGTGCCGGATTTCCCTCCCTCCCCGCCAGCGTGCCCTCTCCCGCATCTCCAGCGCATCTGGGCATCAACGCCAGAGCAATCCCCGCCTCTCCCCCGCATTACGCTATGGCTGGCTGGAAGCATCATCTCCCGCCCCCCGCTGGAAGGCATCGCGCATCGCGGGCGAGGCAGTCCTCCCTCCCGTCCCGTCCTCCCCGCGCAGAGCCGTCCGCGCATCGCCAGAGCCAGAGCCCCAGAACCCGCGCATCCCGTCCCCCTCCCGCACCAGAGCACCACCTGTCCGTCCAGAGAATTGATGCCGGATTTTCTTCGGCGCGGACGCCCTCCCCCCGTGCGCCACTGGGCGATCAGACGACCGGATTTTTCTGGGCAAATAAAAAAAAGGGGGGGCGGCTGGCTTAGAGCCAGCCGCCCCCCTCTTGCGAGTGCGCGGTGCTATTCCGCCTGGACAAGCATCTCCCTCACGAGTTGGAAGAACTCATCGCCTATGGTGCTTAGGTCTTGCACGACCACGGTGTTCTCCTTGCCGTAGTATCTTTCGGGCGCATCGGTCTGGATGCCGAGTGCCTTGAGTTCCACGCCGAGGGAGGTGAAGGTCTTGATGACCTGCTTCAAGAACTCTCGCGGATTGCCGACGGACGATCCGTATTCGGGCTGACCGTCGCACAGGACGAGGACGATGTGGCGGTCGGCATCGGACGCGAGGTTTCGCGTGCACGCGTAAAGCACCGCATCGGGGTCGGCGGTGCACGCGTGCCGTGCGCCGAAGGACGAGCCGAGCCGCGTCTTGACCTGCTCGAAGTCCTCGTCGAAGGACTTGTAGATGCGGTTCTCAAGCACCCCGATTCGGTTGTAGCCGAGTTGCCTGAGCTGCTCGTATCGCTTCCAGCCGCCGCGCAAGTCATCGAACGAATGACCGATGATTTCAAACTTCACGCCGACATAATCCATCGCTTCGGCAAAGGCGTTCGCCAGCGCAATCGCGTTGCGGAGGCGCGTGCCAGTCATCGAACCCGATTCGTCAATCAGGAGCGTGACCGCCGTGGACTTCAGGCTCGCGCCCTTGACCTTGTTGGCAAAGACATTCTCGCTCAATGACTTGCACAACTCCACGAGGGCGCGGTCGTCCAGCCAGCCGTCCTCTTGGTAGTGGCGGCGGCGGCAACGGCAGGTAGAGAGCAACGCGTCCTGCAACTCGCTGGCGATGCGCCCCATCAGGCGGTTCGCCGTCTCCTCGACCCATTCGTATTCGCTGGGACAGGGCTGCATCACGCGCTCGACATCCTCTTGGTCGTAGGGCATATAGTCCCCGAACTGCTGGCTCTGCTCGGACTTGATGCGCTTGAGTTCCTCGTCAATCGCCTCGCGGAGATAGTTGCGTCCGCTGGTCTTGAGGGTGTCGCTGGTCTGCTCTGCTGGCTTGCCCTTGCCGTCGCGCTCGTCTTGGCTGGACTGCTTGCCGTCCTGCTGGCTCTGCTCATCGCCCTGACCGCCTTGCTGGTCTTGACCGTCCTGACCATCCTGCTGGCTCTGCTGGTCTTGGCTCTGTTCGCCGTCCTGACCGCCTTGACGGTCCTGCTGGCTCTGCTGACCGCCCTGACCATTCTGCTGGTCTTGCTGGCTGGACTGCTTGCCAGACTGCTGGCCGTTCTGCTGGCTCTGCTGGTCTTGGCTGGACTGACCGCCGTTCTGCTGGCTTTGCTCATCGCCATGACCATCCTGCTGGTCTTGACCGTTGCCCTGACCGCCGTTCTGCTGGGGCGGGAACAACTTGCGCCACTTCGCCACGATTTCGCTGGCGATGCCGACAAGTTTGTCGTAGTCCTTGAGGCTGTCCGCCTTGAGGGCGCGGCTCTTGGCGTAGTCCGCTTCGGCACTTTCCACCAGCGTTTTCGCGGTGTCGCTCAAGTGCCAGCCGATGACATGACCGCCAGACTTGGCGTGGAGAGCCATGATGGCTTCATCCACGGGACTTTGCGGGGGTTCTGCGGTGAACATCCTGCTCAGGCGTTCAACCGCGCTGGCATTGAGGGCGTCCAACGCTTCGCCCAGCACGGGGACGGTCTGGTGGACGCCGCGCTCGATGCGCTCGTCCTCCATCGCGTTCACGAGGTTGCGGGTGAGGGAGTCCATCTTCTGGAAGTCCCCGAAACGCTCCTCTGGCGTGTATCGGGCGTGGGCGCATTCGTGGGCGGTGAAGCCGCGCACGATTTCATCGTCCTTGTGGTTGATGATGGGAGCAAACTGCGGAATGTAGAGAACCTTGTTGCCAATGTCGCAGGCGGGGCAGGTCTGTTCGGGGTTGATGTATGCGACACGATACTTGCTGAATTTGCGACCGATGATGGCGGTGGCGATGGCGGTGGTGGCGGTGTAGCGTTCCATAGGGCATTCCTCACTGGTTAAGGGTGGATAGGATAGGGCGGAAAAGGGCGGTTGCTTACATGGGGACTATACCGAGGATAATCCCGATTGCAACGCGGACGGTGGAAAAACTTGAGGTTTTTTCACGCGGTGGCGCGGTAAGCAAGCAAGGCTTGCTTACACTTGCACTATACGCGGAATTCTGCCATTTGCAGCGCGGAAGCACAACTGTTTCCACGCATTTCCTCTGATCGCCCCACAAATACACGCGTACGCGTACGGGCGCGTACAGGCGCATGGAAACGCGCCCATAGGCGCACGCTGGCGCGTCCTACGCGCCCGTACGCGCAGACATGAGCGTGCCAGCGTGCTGGCGTGCCAGCGCGTGCGCTGGCGCACGCTGGCGGGGTGCGCCTTTGGCCCAGCCCGCCTGATCGCCCAGGACGCCATCGGGCGGCAATCCGATTGCCGGACGAAACCCCGCTTGGCGCGGCGGGCGATCCGGCCGCGCCAGCGGGCAGTAGCCCCGCCACTCTTACGAGTGGCGGGGCGTGCTGGCTCTATTCGATAATGCCCTTCGCCTTGAGTTCGTCAAGCTCCCGCTGGCTGGTGCGGGAGCGTGCATGGTCAATCAGCTGCTCCCCTGCGAGGGTGATGTAGTAGTGACTTCTGCGGGGGTTGCCGTTTTCGGTTTCCTTGTAGAAGAAACCTAACTTTTGCATTTCATAGAAGCAAGCCCCGCTATACTGCCCTTTCGGGAACACCTCGGCCTTTGAGGAGCCAGGGTGAGCCTGAATGAACATGAGCAGTTGGATATACTTCTTGCCTAAAGTGGCAGTCGTGTAGTTGCAACCGCTGGTGGAACGGTGGTAGCCTTTTGCGTTGTCCTTCTTGTACTTCCCCTCGCGGCGGTTGTACTCGTCCGCAAGTTTCATGCATTCGTCGAGCGTGCGAAGCACCAGCGGGCTTGCCAGCGTGGTGGTGGCGGACTGGACTTCCATCGTGGTGTCCGTGCCAGCGTATTCGGTTGCGTTGATGTTGAGTTCGTTTGCGGTGTTTTCCATAGTGCATTCTCCCTATAGGCTGCGGGGTTGATGAGGGACAAGAGGGCGGTTGCGGGGTGGCGAGGCGTGCCTCGTTCACACCTGCACTATACGCCGAATTTTCCGTATAGCATCTCCGCGCCGAAAAAAATCCGCAAAAAAGTCCCCGCCCCCTCTCGGCGGATCGGCGGGCGGCGAAAGCCTCCCGCCCCCGCCAATCGGATTGCCGAGGGGATTATTCCGCCGGCGATCCGGCAAGGAGCCGCCCCCCCCTGATCGCCCGTCCCTTCCGAACGGCAATCCGATTGCCAGACGCCCCTCCCCTCCCTCCGCCGATCCGGCGAACAAGGCGAAACAAAAAAGGCCCGCCAGCGCGTAAATTCGCTGGCGGGCGGGGACAAGACGGAGGTGCGGGCTATGACGGCCTGTTCGCGCCCATTCTTCGCCCAGAACCAGATGTCGTTATCGGGCTGTCGAACACCGCTTCGAGGTCGTCCACATAGTACGCCGAGCCGTTCGAGAAGCTCAGCTTGCAGATTGGTCGCATTTCCTCTATCGCGGTCTTGATGCGGGCATACGGCGCGTATGCGCGGAAGTCCAGCGTGATTTCATCGGGGTCCGTAGTTTCCGCCACGGCGCGGTTGAACTTCTCGCTGATGAGGTCGTCATAGGTCATGTCGTCCAGCGTGAAGTAGTGCCGTTGCTGGAGTTCGTTGCTGACTACGGCATCGAGGTTGATGACCGCGTTTACTGGCGCGAGCATCGGCATCACGCGCTCTTTTCCGCCAGCGAGAAGCACGCGGACATTGATGAGCTTCGACAATGCGTTGAGTTTGACGAAGTGAGGCATGGTTGGTTTCTCCATAGGCTGAGGGTTGTAGGACAGGCGACAGGGCAGTTTCACGGGCGGGCAACGCCCGCATCCGCACTATACGCGGAATTCCGCCATTTGCATCGCGCAAGCGCAGATATTTCCAGACATTTCCTCTGATCGCCGCGCCGCCCTCGCATGGCAATCGGATTGCCAGAGCGTCGCACGACAGTCGCCGGAGGCGATCCGGCAATCCACGGAACCAAAAAAAAACGCCCCTCGTCAAGAGGGGCGCGGTTGGGGGTGAGTTGGAGGTTGCGGGGGCGTCCTGCTACGCCACCAGCGCGTCAATGAGGTTTCGCGGACAGGGCGGGTCCAGTGGCGCAAGCGCGTCAATGCTCGACACCAGCGTAGTGCCATCGTCCATCGTGATGATCTTCAGCGGACGCGGCTGGAGCAGCTTCACCACATCCGCGTTGGAAAGCACGCTCGGCTGGAAGATGATGTTGTCAAGGCTGGGGTGGCTGAACAGCTGCCCGAACATCCTGCCGGCGTGGCCGTTGCAGACATCCTCGTGCACCGCGTAGTGCGCGCAGACCACGCGCACCTCCTTGATGCGTCTGAGGTCAATGAACGCCTTTGCCTCGCGGTACAGCTTCGCGGGCAGCGCTGGCCCGACGCCGCGGTCGTCCTCGACATGGCACTCCAGCGGACGGACGAATTGCAGGACGGGGATTTCAGTAAGCATAGTGTTGTATTCCTCTCGGTTGAATGGTGGCAGGGCGGTGACAGGGCGGTTGCGGGGTGGCGAGGCGTGCCTCGCTCACACCTGCACTATACGCTGAATTCCGCCGATTGCATCGCAAAACGGAAAATATCTTCGCATCTTCGGCCGGATCGCCCGCCAGCGAAAAGACAGCCGCCCTCGGCAATCGGATTGCCAGACCGAACCATGCCAGTACGCCCAGGCGATCCGGCATGGGACGAGGGCAAAAAAACGCCCCTCTTGCGAGGGGCGCGGTTGGGGGTTGGTTGGAGGTTGCGGGGGCGGACTGCTACTTGACGATGAACTCCACGCCGCCGTACGCGATGCGCGTCACGGCGTCAATATAGCACTGGCGGTAGTCGCCCTTAGTGCCATCAGCGTTGGGGGCTTGGGGGTCGTAGTACTTGAAGCGACCAGCCGCCTTCGCCTCGGCGTTGCTCTCGCCAGTGCCGTTGGGGGCATTCACGTGCGAGGGATTGACCACGCCCTGCTGGGCGAGGCTCTCGCGCTCGAACGACAGGGGCTGACCGCAGTGGGGGCATTCGGTCAATCCCTGCCACTTGGGAGATGACTTCCCGCACGCGAGGCACTTGGGGGCCTTGCGCTTGAAGTGCAGGTGGAAAAACTGTCCGTTGGGAATTGAATTGAGCGTGGGCAACACGAGTTCTTTGGAAATCTTGATGGTAGGCATAGGGCGTTCCTCTTGGTTAAGGGGTGATAGGGCGGTGATGGGGCGGTTTCGGGGTGGCGAGGTGCCTCGCTCACACCTGCACTATACCGAGGATTTTCGGCGTTGCAGCTCGCACCGTGAAAAAACACGGAATTTTTTTCGCGGCGCGGTGCGCGGTGCGGGGCGGCTCTCGCTCACACTTGCACTATACGCCGAATTTTGCCGATTGCATCGCGGAAAGGCAACTATTTCCAAACATTTGCTCTGATCGCCCAGGACGCCGCTTTCGGCAATCGGATTGCCACAGAAGCAAAAAACGCCCCGCGCACAGAACCCGGAGCGATCCGGATTCCATGCGCGGGGCGCGTGCCCTTTTGCCCCATGCCCTTTTCATGGGAAATCGTCCTTACGCATACGCCATCGGCGTGGTCCTTTCGGCATTCAGCCACACTTCCTCGCCGTGGTCGTTGCGAAGCCTGTAGTATGTCGCGCCGGCGGTCGCGCTGGTTTCCAGCACCTCGTACATCGCCTGTTCCAAGAGGCTGAACTTCGCGGCAGAATCGCCGTCTGCCGCCACCGCCAGCACCTTCGGTCCTTCACCGGCGCATTCCGGCTTGCCCTCGTCCGCGCCGTCTTTCGCGAACGACTGGAACGACTGGCAGAAGCACTTGTGCGGAAAGATGCCGCTGACGGAACAGATGGGTTGTAATTTTAGCGGCGGCAGAAGCAGCGGTGAAACGGAAATGATTTCGCCGGCATCATCGCCGACATGGGTGAGAAGGATGTTGTCGCCGGAAAAAATCAACTGGTCGCTGCTGTCGCGGAAATCCGCCTTCTGAATGCGCGTGAGCTGCCAATGGCATCCGAGTCTTGCGATGCCCGGCGGGAAGTTGAACGCCGAACAGACTTCCATCTTTCCAATCGAATCATTGACAAGCGCATTCCCCGCGCTGACGAACGGGAAATTCGCCTCAAGTATCGGCATCGCGGAAGTGCCTCTCTCCACGGCGTGCATCCGCTGGTTGCAGGTGTTGATCAGCACGCGCAGCGCGGTGTCGAACCAGCAGAGCCACTTCTGCTTGCGGGACAGACCGGTGGCGGCGTTGATGCGGCGCACGACATCCCTCTCCGAACTGGCTACGCGCTGCGCGGCGGCGATGTCGGCAATCAGATTGAGCGTGTCGGCAATCCCGAACCGCTCAAGCTCGTTGCCGTCCGCGAGGAAGAACATCCTGTCCTCCACGAGCGCGTTGGCGAACGGCGAATCGAACGACATCGTGCTTTCCTGCGGCATCAGCCAGATGTCGCGCTGGTTTCCGGCGGTCACCGGAGTGCGTTTCACGCACAGGCAGATGTCCGTCGCGGGGTCGAACTTGTCAGCCTGCTGGAACGCGATTGCGGTCGTAATCCTGTCTGCCGGCTGGTTTACTTTCTCGGGGACCACGGTGCGGTGGTAGATGCGTGTCTGGTTGTGCGTAAACATACTGAAAGGAGGTTTGGGTGGAAGGGGCTTTTGGTTCTTGCACTGTCACTATACCGAGGAAATCGCGGATTGCAGCGTGTCCTCCCGCAAGAAGCGCCGGGTTCGGCCGGATCGCAGGTGGGTGCATCGCGCCTGGTCCTCCGGCAATCCGATTGCCATGACGCCGCACGGCTGGATGCCGGAGCCGATCCGACGCTCCGGCGGCATAAAAAACCGGCGGCGGCTGGCAAGGGGGTCCAGCGCGCCGCCGAAGGGCGGAAAACACGCCCTTAGACTTCCAGCAGTTTCGCCTTGATCATGTCGATCGCCTTGTCGCGCAGGACATTGGCGTACTGGTGGGTGATGTTCATGCGCTTGGCGGTGTCGATCTGCTTCACCCCGTCCAGCCAGTCGCGCATCACGGACTTGTACGGCTCCGCCAGCGCGTCCAGCGCGTCCAGCGCACGCCGGACCTGCTCCTCGCGGACTTCCAGCGCGGCGAAGTCGCTATGCTCGTCCTCGATGAAGTCCAGCCTCGCGCTGGCATTCTCTGCGGAGTTGCTCTCCAGCGCCTCGTCCAGTGAGATGGCGGTGTTCGCGAAGCCGCCGTTGATCCACCTGTCCACCTTTGCGATGTTCGCGCTTCTGGGCAGCAGGCCGATCCGGCGGCAGACCTCGGCGCAGTCGGGCGTTTCGCCGCGCGACCGGATTTCGTCCGCGACCTCGCGGGCCTTCTGGATCTTGCACGCCGCACGGGAGTTGATGGTGGTGGGGTTGAATTTCTCGCGCAGTTTCGTGTAGTTCGCCCTGCACCAGTAGCGCAGGTGCGTCATGAAGACCGCGCCCTTGTTCTCGTCATAGGAGTTCACGGCATTCGGGAGGGCGCGAAGCCCCGCCGCGAACAGTTCCTCGAACGGGATTTCCTTGTAGATGTCCTTGAAGTCGTGCGCGATGACCGCGCATCCACGCGCATTCTGTTCGCATACGAGGTCGAATGCGGCGCGGTCGCCGGACTGCGCCCTGCGGATCAGTTCGCGCTCCTCGTCCTTCGTGATGGTGCGCATGGGAAGACTGTCGATGAAGTGGCGGAAGGTGTCGTGCATCTGGTGTTTCGGTTGGTGGCTGGGTTGGGCTGGTGGACTGGACAATCGGGCGGACAACTGGCATTAAGATAATGCATCAATTTGAGAATTCAAGTCGGCGCGGCAAATTTTTTCGCATTTTTTTCGCATTTCGGGCGGATCGCCCGGCAGGGAAGCCCGGCGGGCGTCTCGGCAATCGGATTGCCGGCCAGCCCTGCGAGAAAAAAGCCACGGCAGATTGCCCTGCCGTGGCGTGCGCGTGTAGGTCGCAGTCTAATGCCGGCTGGCTTTACGATGTAAGCATCGCGAAAATCTCCTCCGGCGACATCTTGCCGAGGATTTCCTCCGCATACTCGGTGGCCTTGTCGCGCTTCGCGGCCGGACGCGAGAAGATCTCTTCATCCACCTCGTCATCCTCGATCGCGAAGTCGAACTGGTAGTTGTCCGACCATTCGCCGTCCTTCAGCATCGCGTTGCGCATGGTCGAATAGCGGAAGTTCTCCGGCGGAAGATCCATCGGGTCCACCTTGCAATGGACATCATCCGTGAAATCGAAGTCGGTCGCGCCGCCCATCCACAGGCACGCGAACTGCATCGCGTCTTCCTTGTTCTTGAACCACGCGATGAACTTGATTTCCTCCGCCTCGTCATCGCGCACGATTTCCACTGGTACGCCGAGGATCCGCGACTGCCACTTTTCGCCGCCGGCGATCCGGTCGGCCATGTCCTCCCAATCGGCGGAAGTATGCAGCGCGTCCTCGAAGATCATCCCGAGCGTGTCCTCGAAAAACCCCGCGTCGCAGCCGTTCTCTTGATTGAAACTGATGGTGAGCTTTGTCGTTTTCATTGTCAATTGGTGATTGGTGATTGGTGATTGGTGACTGTTGGAATTGACTGATGACGGCTGGCTGAATAATCGCCAGCCCCTGCACTGGCACTATACCGAGGAAATCTTGGATTGCAGCATGGTCGCGGGAGGGCTTCCGTCGGATCGCACGGACTTGACGCGCCAATCCGATTGCCGCCCGATGGCGGAAAAAAAAGAGCCGCCGGCGATCCGGCGGCTCTTCGTCCACGGCTGGCGTGGCTGGAGGAAATTTCCTCCAGCCAGCCCCTCAAATCACCACCACGCGTGGTATTTGAACTTCTCCGCGTTCGGGTGTTCGGTCAGCACCTTGCCGATTTGGTCGCTCGTTTCCTTGACATTGAGGAAATACCCCACGCCGTATTCGGTCGAACCGAAGAAGAACCCCGACTGCGTAGGCAGGACTTCGGCGCAATGCTTGGTCAGTTCCAGCGAAGGGCACCACGTGTCCCAGTTCTTGTTAATCCACTCGGTGTCGTTGAAGAAGGTTTCGAGGCTCGGCACTTCCTTTTTCAGCCTTTCGATGATGCCGTCGCAGATTTGCTTGAGGCCGTTCAGCATCTCCTTGCTCACCTCCATCTTCTCGCAGTCCTCAAGACCGCCTTTCTTCTGGTTGTCGAACCAGCGGTGGACGGCGTTCGCCTTGCGCCAGTAGGCGACTTCGTTGCCTTTGCTGTCCTCAAGATACATATCCAGTCCCATTGCGGTTTCTCCTCTCGGTTGTCGGTTGGTTGTTCGGGTTCGGGCGTTGGCTTGGCGGGCGGCGCACCGTGCGTCCCCGCATTGGCACTATACGGAGGATTTCGGCGGTTGCAGCGCTTTCAGCGAAAAATGCGCAATCTTCCGCCGGATCGGCCGAAGGCTCTCGTCCGGCAATCGGATTGCCAAGAATTGCTTCGGCAAAACGCCGGACGATCCGGCGCCATTGACGCAAAAAGCGGGGACGGCGTTCTACCGTCCCCGCTTTTGCCTTGGTCGTATTTCGTTTTATTGCGCCTTGCACCTATTGACAATGGGGGCCTCGCAGGATGCGGAGAGGCACTTGGAGAACTTGCCGCCCTCGTCAGTCAGGAAGCAATTGCACAACGGGGTATCAGATGGGCAAACAAAGCCAATTGGAGCAAAGGCAACAGTCGTATGGCTTTTCCTTTTACCGCCATTGTTCATAATCAAATACGGCCTATCTTTGTACATGACCACCGCAGCATTTTGATTTTTCAGCACTGGCTGGATTGATGGAAACGCCACCCCAAGCTGGTATTTGTCAAGAAAATCGCGGTAGTGGTTTTTCCCGACATAGTTGTACCAGTTCCACATCTGAATGCCAATCGCCTTTTTTCCAAGCCGGCGGTTGATTTCATCGACAAAGATCTTCTCCGCGATTTCAAGGCACTTCACCGCGTTGTCCAGCGTGATGAATTTTCTCCAGAAGAAAAGGTCGTATATGTCCCCGCGATTGATGTCTTTATTCAATTTCATCAACTTGCGTATCGCGTCAATGTCGCCAAGAATGTTGAGAAGCGTGCCGATGCGCAAAGAGGCGAACTTGTTGCAGTTCTTCTTTTCCGCAACGCCCAGGTCCTTCACCGCAAACGACAGAACGGCATTCATGCGATTGGCCCTGTCATCCAGCCACCACGAATGCGCAATCAACTCGCGCAGACGGGGAAAGCCTGCGCTATGGTAACTGGTAATGACCGCATCGTCATGGTAATCCAATGACTTCGCGGCTTCGTCATGCTGAAACACTGCGGCGACAAAATCCTCTCCCTTTGAGCGTGCGGGAGAGACGCAAATCGAAAAGACGGGATTGCTGGATTTTTTCATGGAAGTCGGCGGTTAAGGGGTTGGGCGTTGGGGAATTAAGGATTGAAAATCAATCTCCATCGGCACTATACGGAGGATTTCGGCGGTTGCAGCCGCCGGCCGTAAAAAAGGACATCCTTCCGGCCGGATCGCCCGGCCCGCCCCTCCCCGCCAATCCGATTGCCGCGCCGGCACGGAGGAAAATCCGCGAGGGCGATCCGGGCATCCCTCCCCCTCGCGGACTGGCTGGCCGGGGCTGGCGGGCGTTGTGCGCCCCCGCCCCGCAGTTCATTCCCCGGCGGCGGGGTGCTTTCCGGCGACCGCCCCCTCCGCCTCCGCCGCGCATTTCTCATATGCGCGTTTCACGGCGTTCACGAAGCGCGACCACTCGCAGATGGACCTGAGCATCGGCATCGCTCCGATCTTCCCCTCGCCAGCCATAATCGCCAGCGCGTTCAGAGCCATGAAGAAATCCTCGCGCATCGCGAGTTCGGCGATCGCCTCGTCCACCCACGCCTTGGTCCGTTCGCGGATTTGTCCGGGCGAAGTGCCGTTCTCCAGCAATTCGTCCACCAGCGAGCTGGCGGCGTCCTTTTCGTCGATCTCGTCGGCGTCGGGTTCAAAGGAATGGGAGATGGCGAGATGCCGCCGCTTCCATCCCACGGGGTTCTTGAAGGCGCGGCTGATTTCCGCGTCCTCCAGCAGCGCGGTGAGCTTCGGCAGCGCGGTGTCGTATCGCCTGTACAGATCCATGAGTATCTCCATGTCGTCCATGTGGGAGGGGTAGTTCGCCGCCGGCGAAAGCCGGAAGTCCGCCTGGTCAAGCTGCTCGTCGGTGAAGCGGAAGCCGTGGTCGTTGTCGTGGTGTTCTTGCATCGCGTGTGTCCTCGTTGATTTCAGTTGGATGGATTGCTGCTCGGCGGTCGCGGAATTGCGCACCGCCCATAGGCATATACACCCGCTGGACGGGATTTCTTTCGCCCTTTCGCGAAAAAGACGGAAAATTCTTCCTTTCCCGACACTGGCACTATACCGGGGAAAATGCGGATTGCAGCCACCGTGCAGGAAAAAGTCCAGCGCGGGATTCGCCGGATCGCCCGGCACGCCACGCGAAGAAGCGGCAATCCGATTGCCAGGCACGGGCATAAAAATGCGCCCCGCGAATGGATTGTGCCATTCGCGGGGCGCGTGCCCTTTTGCCCTATGCCCTTTTCATGTGGGAAATTGTCCTTACGCATACGCCATCGGCGTTGCATTCTCGGCTTTGATCCACACCTCCACGCCGTGGTCGTTGAGCACCTTGTAGTACTTCGCGCAATCCTCCGTGAAGGTTTCCAGCACCTCGTACATCGCCTGTTCGAGCATCCCGTACTTCTCCGCGACATCCTCGCTGGCGGACACCGCCAGCACCTCAAGCTCCTTCTGGCCGGCAGTTCCGCTTGAAAACGAATAAAACGAATTGGATGTGCACCAGAAATTGCCATCCGTGGCCTGCACGATCAACGGCGCAACCCATTCGATGTTGTCAAGGACGCGGCCCTTCTGCGCAAGGAGTTGGGAAAGACGATCCGCCAGCCCGCTGTCGTTGTTCTCTTTATTCGCCTTTACGGCAACGACGCTTTCGCCGGAAAAAGACTCCTCGCCGGACTGGAAGATCCTCAAGGGGACGCGCATGAGCGTCAATTCCCGCTGCCCGGAAATCGCCCCCGTCATCAACCTGTCACGACTGCACTCCAGCCTGCCCAGCGACGGGTTCACGAAATCGCCCGTGCCGTCCGGAGCAAATGGCTGGCCGGCGGTCAAGGACGCGCCGGCCTTCTGGATCCCATTGTTGCAGGCATCTATCAGCGCGCCGATCGCGTTGTCCAGCCAGCAGAGCCACCTCTGCTTGCGGGGAAAGCCGGTGCGCTCGTTCACCGCACGGACAATCTCACGCGACGAACTGACGATCTGCCTGATTGCCGACACCTCCGCGAGCACATCGAGCAGCCCGTCGATCGAGGAAACGCCGAGAGATTTGGGTTCGAGAGTGTGAAACTGGTGGCCCAGACAGTCCACGATCGCGCCGTGGAACGACGACATGCTCTTCCGGAGTTCGGCGGGATCAATCAGAGTGGCGAACAGGCGGAGTCCGGCCCAAATGGTCCTGGTGCCCGGCACGTCCTCTTCGGAACTCTTCGCCCAGAACCAGATGTCGTTCTCTGGATCGAACTTTTCGTGCTGCTGGAATGTGACGATGGTGGAAACCTCGTCGAAGCCATACTCGCACTGGTCGGCGGAAACGGTCCTGTGGTAGATGCGCGTCTGATAGTACTTGAACATGGCTGAAAGGGGGTTGGGGTGGAAAGGGGCTTGTTCTTACACTGTTACTATACCGAGGATTTCCGCGTTTGCAGCGCACGGCATCCAAACTGGGATGCCTTTCCGCCGGATCGCCATGACCGTCATTACGCTGCAATCCGATTGCCAGGGCACGACAGCCACCGGCGGCGATCCGGCAGTCCACGGGCGCATAAAAAACGCCCCTCTTAACGAGGGGCGTGGTTGGGTTGGCTGGCTGGAGATTGCGGGGACGGACTATTTGAGGAACTTGTGGCGGATTGGCGTGTATCGCGTTACAAGCACATCCGGCTCGACACGCTGGCGGTTGCTCAACTTGGCGAACTTGGTGACGAAGCACATCTCGCGGTTGCCAACGCGGTCATCGTCCGCATTGGTGAGAAGCATCTCGGCCGGCTCGCACCCGCAATGCCACGCGAGATTGTACGCCTCTTTTCGGCTCACCGCGAAAATCGGCGGCACGACCTCGAAGCAGTCGTAGTCCTTCTTCGCGGCGTCGATCCGCCGGAATTTCGACACGAAATGCTCGTTCGCCAGCCGGGTCCACAACTCGCGCATCAGCAACTGGAATTCGTAGGCAAGGCTGGCGGGTATCAACTCGCCGTCAAGCCATCGTCTGATTCTCGTGAAAAGCGGGACATTCTTCGCACGCGGAGGCTTGACATACGGAAGCATCGCGTATGACGCGGGCGGGCGGCGCTCCTGCGGGCAGACGAATTCGCTGTAGTTTTCTGGGAATGGAATTCTAAAAGATGGTTCGGTCATTGCGGCAATGGGTTTCAAAGGTGGTTCAGTGCAGCCATGCGCGGGCGAACAACTCGATCGACTTGAACGCGACAAACGAACACGCGCAGAGGAAGGCGAAGAACTTGAGCATTGGGGTTGTGTGATTTGGTTGAGTGGTTGAACGATAGCGGTTGTCTGACACCGGCACTATACCGAGGATAACGCGAGTTGCAGCTTCCCGTCCATGCGGCACCGGCGGTTTCCGCCGGATCGCGAAGGAACAACAGTCAGCCGCATGGCAATCCGATTGCCGAGCACGGGCATAAAAAATGCCCCGTGGCGGATCCGGTCTGTCCGTGGTCCGCCACGGGGCGTGCCCTTTGCCCTTTAGGAAATTGATGGAAAGCCCCGCCTCACTTCAGCGTGGCGACAATGACTTCCTTGCCCGATTCCGTGCAAGCAGCCTCGCATTTGCCGGCGAATGACGGTGACACCCAGTCGAGGACGGTCCCGCCGGTCTGGTCGTACCACGGGCTGACGAGGAGGTTGCGACCGTTGTAGCGGATGACGCGGCATTTCGCCAGCCGGAAGGTCTTTTGCTGGTGGAGACAGAACCGCGTGCAGTTTGGCGTGAGGCGGGTTTTCATCGGGTTGAGTTCCTTGAGAAGCCTGCCCTTGTCCTTGCCCGGCACGACATACTCCACTTCGTACGAGCCGTCGGGCAGCGCCATCTTCCGCACGGGATATGGCAGCGGCGGCGCCGGCTTGACGATGATGGAGAGCAGTTGCTTTTCGGGCAGCGACATCTCGTTCTCACGGATGGCGGACGGGGTGCTGATGACCTCGCCCTCGGAGGTGAGGAAGTCCTCGCCAACGAGCGTGCTGGAAACGCCTTTCACTTGGATGCCGTCTGTCATATATGCGCGAGCCTCTCGGTTGCTGGATGGTGGTTGGTTGAAGCGGGTGAAGTTCCTCACACTGGCACTATACCGAGGATTTTCGGGATTGCAGCCAGTTCGCGGGGAAATCCGCGCATTCCCGCCGGATCGGCGTGGACGCCCGGTCTGGCCGGCAATCGGATTGCGGAAGGCGCGGGAGGGAAAATCCGCCGGGCGATCCGGCGGAGAAGCGTGGACGCAAATGACCGCCAGCCGGTTGGGACATGGCTGGCGGTTCGGTTCTGAAATCGCGGGGTTTACTTGACCGAAAGCACTCCGTCATGGTTCGCCACTTCGCTCTTTTTCAGGCGTTTCGCGGTAACAGGATGGTAATAGTATGTCTTGCCGCCAACGCTCACTGTCTTTACCCTTGTTTTCGTGCCGTTGAACAACGGCGTCACCAGTTGTTCAAGGTGTTCTTTCGGCATTTTGGCGAGATTGATTGCCAGCAGGTCCTTTTGGGCGGCCTCTTGCTTCTGCATATCCAAGAACTGCTGCTGGCTGGCGGCACGCTCATATCTGACTTTTTGGTCGGCATCCGGCACCAGGACCTTGAATGCGCGGAGTTTCTGTTTCAGACTGTCAAAGTCTTTCAGGCACATTGGATTTTCCACTTTGTATGTACTGCTATTGATGTATTTTCCCAATCGGTCGCTGGTCTCGCCATAGAAATCCGTTTCGTCAAAGTAATGACGGGAACCGCTGTAGTGCTTGATGAAAAGCAGATTGACAATGCCGTTGTGCGCGGTGTAGGACAGGTCCTCGACTGTCAGCTTCTCGGACACGAACTTCTCGAACTTCTTGCGATCCGGAATCAGCTCGACGCCGGCGATCCTGGCGTCGGCGCAGTGCAGCAGCTTTTCGAGGCAGTCGCACAGCTTGTGCACATTGTCCACATATTCGCCGTTTTCGCCGTATCTCCAAGAGGCGTAGGACGGCTTGTAGTATTTCCGGAAATACTCGCCAATGGTCGTGCTGAACGGACAGCCGTGCAAAGACTTGATGGTTTTCACGCTGTATCCCTTGCTCGCCGGATTAAAACGATTGACCGCCAAATCGGCATCGCATAGCGTCATGTACGGGAGCATGAATTCAATCATGTCCAGATCCTTCGCGTCATCATAGTCCGCGCCGCGCCAAGAATGGCCGCTTTCGTATGCGTTGGAAACGCGCTTGTGATAGACATTGTCGCCGGTTACGACAATGCCTTTCCAAGTTTTCCCATCCTCCTGCTTGCCGACAAACAATGTCAAGTCCAGCGGAATATCCCCAGTCCAAAGGTTGTAGTCCTTGATGACGGTGTTGACCGGGATGTGCGCGGTGCGAACCTCGGTGATTTCAATACCGCTTAAATCGCGAAAGTTGTCATGGAACAACTGGACATTCTTGAGGGAGTTGCTTTTGGCGAATGGAATGGAGCTGATGATGTTTTCCATAGGAGAGCGCATTAAGGGTTGAGGGTTGAAACGCATAAGGGGAAGGCAATCCCCACGCCGGCACTATACCGAGAATAATGCGGATTGCAGCCGGGAAACCAAAAAAAAGGCATACCACGATTGGATCGGCGGGAATGGCATTCTACGGCAATCGGATTGCCGATGGAACTGATGAAAAAATCCACCGGGCGATCCGGCGAACCACGGACGCAAAAAAAATGCCCGTGGCGGAAAACCCGCCACGGGCGCGTGCATCTCCTATTGCATCCTGTCAAATTCCAAGCCGTTCCTTGATTGCCAGCACCATGTGGCGATTGCTGATATTACGCAGGGTGTCGCGGATTGCATCCTGCGGAGTGCCGCCTTCGCCGTATGCAAACAGGTTTTTCAATGGAACGGGATGGTCATGATACACGCAGGTCGCCTTGATTTTCCCGCTTTCCTCTAGCATCCGGATATCCATGTCCGCGTTGAAGCCGTTGCAGTCACGAATGTCCTCCTCAGTTCCCATGACCACGCCGTATCCGTCCTCGTGGCGTGGTGAAAACCCGTGTTCAAGACACCACTGCGCCCACGCGGGAATTTCCACCTCATCGCCGTCAGCCTCATTTCTGCGCATGGACTTCGAGCCGTACCTTCCATTGCTCAGCACGAAAAGCCACTCGTTCCAGTCGGCATCGCCCCACTCGCGTTCACCGGGACAGCAAAGCCCCTTGTTGGTCTCCTCGCCAAGTGCACCAAGAGAAAATTGATGATTGCGAATGGTCAGATTGATGGCGAATCCCAAGTCAAGAGCGTCATCATCGCACTCGTCATAGCTGGGATAGCTTTCGTCCATCTCCTTCTTTGCCTCGCCCTTGAGGATTTTCAGCACCGCGTCCTTGACGGAATCGGACTGCTTGTCGAACCACTTGAAAAAATCGGGATAGCATTCGCGGTCGTAGGAATCCTCCAAGTAGTCAAGGGTGAAGCATTCATCGACATAGTATTCAATTCCGCTAATTGTGCAAGGCATCTTGTTCTCTCCTGTTGTTGAAGTTGAATCGGTTGAATTGACGGGCGAAGTTGAATTGCTGGGGAAAATCCAATCGCTGAAAAATCCACCGCCACTATACCGAGGATTTCGCTGGTTGCAGCGCAGGACGGCGAAAATCCGCAAATTCACGCCGGATCGCCCCCCCTGGTCGCAGAATATGCGCACGCACACGCGTGTACAATACACCCCTACCCCCACCCCGCTTGAAAACCGCTTAGTCATCGCTGGCTACCCGCTTAATCGGCGTGGAAACGCCCGCAATACGCGAAATCGCCAGAATCATATACATACTGGAACTTCCCCCTCCCCTCCATCCGGCAACCGCCATAGCGAACCGCATACCCCGCGACCCTCCCCGCCCCTCCCGCGCATTGACTGCGCACATCAACCCAACCCCCCGACCAATAGAGGAAACACCCATGACGAAACCCGCAAGCCACGACACCACCGCGTTCCAGCACTCCGTCCCCCTCTCCCCCATCGTCCTCCGGCACCGCGCATTCTGCGGGTGGCGCGAGGCGCGAGGCGCACGACCAGTCAAATGCTCCAGCCCCCTTAGTCAAGCGGCATCTTGAGGACTGCGACCGCAGAAGGCATATACCGGCGACCTTGTGACGAATTCACCGAGGACTGACCGGATCGCCGCGGGGCCACAGGATCGGCCACGCGCATTTCCCCGTGCGCGGCCGGCAATCGGATTGCCCGATGCGATGGACGCGGGCCGGAGCCGATCCGGCGAATTGCGCGTAAATAAAAAAGCCGCCCTGGACCACCGCGATCCAGGACGGCATTGTCGCCCTATGGTTGTTGATTTGTCAGAGTGAAAGCGCGCTGGCGATTTCAAAGGCGGTGGCGGTGCTTCTTGCGCCGACCTTATGGACCGCCTCGCGGAGCGCGGCTTGCGCGGACGCACCATCGCCTACCGCGACAACGGCACTCATCGCGAGGGAGTGTCTGGCGTTGCCGTGGCGGACTTCCATTCCATCCTTCGCGTTGCCATCGCAGACATACGCCGTGAACGCCACGCTCTTGGGATGGCGGTTCTCGAACACGCGCACCTGCACGCAGTCGCGGAAATTCCTGACGGCGAACCTCATTCCAAGATACTCGCTGTACGAGAACCCGCGCTTCAAGAGCCATTTCACGGACTGGAAAATCATGCTTTCCCGCCGGTCTTTCATGTTCGGTGATTTCATTATTTTCTGCGCGTGGACTTTGAGCCGTACTTTTCATCGCTCAACACGAAAAGCCACTCGTTCCAATCGTCATCATCCCACTCGCGCTCATCAAAGTCAAGATACTTGTTGACTTCCTCGCCAAGTACGCCAAGATAAAGTTCATTGTTGCGGATGGACAGGCGGATGGCAAATCCCAGATCAAGAGCGTCATCATCGCAGTCGTCATATCCATCTCCTGTCTTCATCGCCTCTCTCGCCTCTTGCTGGAGGATTTTCAGCACCGCGTCCTTAACGGAATCAGACTGCTTGTCGAACCACCTGAAAAAATCTGGATAGTAGTAGCGGTCGTGGGAATTCTTCATGCGGTCAAGAGTGAAGCATTCATTGACATAGTATTTAATTCCGCTAATTGTGCAAGCCATCTTGTTCTCTCCTGTTGTTGAATCAGTTGAATCGCTGGAAAATCCACTGGCACTATACGTAGGATTCCCGCGTTTGCAGCGCTGGAACGGCATCATGGCGCGATCTTCCCACCGGATCGGCGGCAGGCGCATGGCGGCGGGTCATCCGCCAATCGGATTGCCAGAACCGCCTTGCGGGAACGGCCGCCGATCCGGCGGGACGCGGGGAAATAAAAAGCCCCGCGCCGTCCTCTTGCGCGGCGCGGGGGCGTAAAAAATGGCGGTGGTGGTTCGCGGGGAATGGCGGTGGTGGTGGCGCACGGGAAAACCCCCCATGCGCCACGGCGTGCGGACTATGACTCGATGATGCCCTTCGCCTTGAGTTCGTCAAGTTCGCGCTGGCTGGTGCGGGAACGCGCACGGTCAATCAGCTGCTCTCCTGCAAGGGTGATGTAGTAGTGCGCACGGCGCGGATTGCCGTTCTCCACTTCCTTGTAGA
>JAEEGL014603576.1_pt1 | contig 35825 bp, 29 predicted proteins | sample 9134231 | NCBI WGS metagenome assembly JAEEGL01 (sample SAMN16246548, study PRJNA631951) | gut metagenome | biome: gut microbiome; feature: rumen; material: fiber-attached | host: Bos | place: Iran: Karaj | collected 2018-10
GAGTTCGAGTCTACAAGAGCAATGCTTATTAAGGCATTAGATCTAAGTTCTGTAATCAAAATTCCAACGAGACAATTAAGTTTAGGTCAAAGAATGCGATGTGAGATAGCAGCCGCACTACTTCATAAGCCCAAAATTCTATTTTTAGATGAGCCAACGATTGGTCTAGATGCAGTTTCTAAGATTCAGGTAAGGGAGTTCATCAAAAAACTGAATAGAGAGCAGGGGACGACAATAATTCTTACAACACATGATATGCAAGATATTGAGGCTTTGACAGATAGGATAATATTAATTGGAAAAGGTCAAAAGTTGTTTGACGGAAAACTATCTGATATCAAAAAGAAATATGACAATAATTCAAATAATACAGATGAGATTATTGCAAGCATGTATAAAGATATGGAATTAGTGTCATAGGCCGAGTATCTTAAAAACAAACGCACATTGAAAATTGAATATAGAAAGGAGAAAAAATGAGTAAATATTTATCATTTTTTAAACTGAGAGTAGCAGTTGGCCTTCAATACAGGTTTTCGGCTATTGCAGGCTTAGCAACTCAATTCTTTTGGGGACTGATGCTATTATTCCTTTACGAAGCTTTTTACAAAAATGGCATATCAACTCCATTTGAGTGGAAAGGGCTAGTTTCTTACATTTGGCTTGGTCAAGCATTCTATGCTATAGTCTTTTTTAGGTTGATTACTCCAGATATTTTTGACTCAATAAAAACAGGCCAGATTTCGTATGAAATGATTAGACCTTTAAACATTTATTGGATGTGGTTTGCAAAGATTTGCGCTCAAAGGGTTTCTGCATGCCTGCTTAGACTTGCACCAGTTATTATCTTCGCGGCTATACTTCCAAGCCATTATGCTCTTGGACTTCCAGCATCTTTTGGAGGATTTATACTATTCTGGATCACTTTGATTTTGGGAATGTTTATCTCAACAGCGCTTGCCATGCTAGTGTATATCTTCATGTTTTATACAACATCATGTACAGGACTATTTAATGCTTATGCAGCATTTGCAATTTTCTTGTCGGGAATGGACATACCAATAAAGTTTATGCCAGAATTGTTCCAAAATATATGCTATGCACTACCATTTAGGCTCTGCATGGATTTGCCAATGAGGCTATATATTGGAGACATCACAATCACAGAAGGTATGGTTTCGGTGCTATTGCAAATTACATGGATAATTGGATTAGTACATCTTGGAAACCATTTAATACAAAGAGTATCCAAAAAAGTTGTAGTTCAGGGGGGATAATATGGAGTACTATTTACACTCGATGATAATGTTTGTAAAAAGCGAGATGGAGTATAAGTCTTCTTTTATTATTACTATGATTGCAACAATGCTGAATACTCTGTCGGCAGTACTTGGTACAGTATTCTTGTTTCAAAAGTTTGGCAGTGTTGGAGGCTGGACAATTGAAGAAGTAATGCTAACGACAGGTATTGCTTTATTTGGTCATACTATTACTGAAATGTTTTTGCAAGGCTTTAATCATTTGCATCTAAAGGTGAAATCAGGCATCTTAGATCAAATGATGGTAAGGCCGAGAGGAATGCTGTTTCAAGTCATTTGTTCTGATTTTCAAATAAATAAAATTGGACGATTGATAGAAGCAGTGAGCCTAATAATATATGGGCTTTTAAATGTAAAAGTAGTTTGGAGTCCATATAAAATACTTATATTTATGCTAATGCTATTTGGAGTAATCGTACTATTTGCATCGTTATTAGTTCTAAAAGCAGCATTCTGCTTTTGGACGATTGATGGCATGGAGCTTATGAACATACTTCAAGAGGGAGGTAAGGAACTTTCGTCATATCCAATTTCGATTTACAAAGATTGGTTTGCAAAGTTCTTTACGTATGTAGTTCCATTTGGAATGGTGAACTACTTTCCGCTTGTCTATTTACTAGATAAGCAGGAAGCACCATTTTGGTACGGACTAACGCCTTTAGCTACAATACCATTTATGCTTTTGATGCTAGGCGTGTGGAAGATAGGTCTTAGAAATTATAAATCAGCAGGATCTTAGGGAAGACGAAGCTAGAAAGACGTACCAGTTGTAAACATATTGTATATAATTATAAAGGTAAAGAGTTAGTGCAATTATATTTTGAAAAAAAGTAAGAGTTTGATGGAGCTTGAGGAAGGAAATTTTGATTTATCAAAATTTCCAACTTCTAGGCGGGCGACCTTTTTTTCAAAATATTATTCACTAAGCTCTTTACCTACTGAAGTTTCTAACAAAATTTAAACGAATATGCTATTCTGCGATTTATAATCTATGGTATAATTCTAGACGGAGGGAACAATTATGGAACTTTCTAGAGAAAAATGGAATAAGACTTCTATTGCAGAATTTAATAAATACTTAGATAGCATAAAACGCCCAGATAAGATTGATTTTACAAAAAGAACAGTTAATACCAATATGAAAGTATTAGGAATTAACATTCCAACATGTAAAGATATTGCATCCAAGATTCATAAGCGGAAATTTTATGGAGTTTCTAAAATACAATGATTTCAAGTATCACGAAAACACGCTTGTTTCGGCATATGTTATAAACTACGTAAAAGACGTTAAAGAAAAAGAAAACCAGATTAATAATCTTTATCTGGATAACTGGGCAACTGTAGATTCTTTAAAATTTGACGTAAGAAAGCAAGAGCAAGAGTTTCTTGCCTTGTCTAGAAAATATGTTAAGAGTAAAGAACCGTTCAAAAGAAGAGTAGGAGTTAGAATTTTATTCTCATACACTTCAAGTGATTATCTAGTTGATGTATTTGAAATTATAGATTCACTAAAAGACGAGAAAGAATACTACGTTAATATGGCTGTTGCCTGGCTTTGCTGCGAACTAATGATAAAAAGTAGAGATGCTTTCTTAAACTATTTAGACCATCATAACTTGAATGATTTTACTTTAAGAAAAACAGTCTCGAAGTGTCAAGATAGCTTTAGAGTATCTGATAAAGACAAAAAAATGTTAAAAACATTTCTAAAATAAATAAAAAGAGAATCTTTTATAAAGATTCTCTTTTTTTATTCTTATTTTAATGGAATTTTAACAGTAAATACTGAACCCTTACCAAGTGTAGACTCGAAAGTAATATCTCCATTAAAGTTACCTTTAATTGTTGAATATGACATGTATAGTCCAAGTCCTGTTCCGTTTTTACCTTTTGTAGTGTACATTTCTTTGAATAGCTTTTCTTTGGTGTCATCATCAATTCCGCAACCTTCATCTGCAACTTTAAAGTATACAAACTGGTCATCAGAGTAGATATTAAATAGTATCTGCTTTCCAATTTCTCCATTATATGATTGAATTGCGTTTCCTATTAGGTTGTTAATTACCTGAATTAAACTATTGATATCTCCTGCAATTTTAAGAGTAGGGTCACATTCAATTGTGATTTGCAGTTCAACATTTGCGTGTTTTAACTCATGCTTCATCAGAATATCTACACGTTTAGATAAGTCATATACTGAGAATGCTTCAATGTTAGATGTGCTAAGCTGTGATGCTTGACCTTTAACTGTTGTTATAATATCCGACATATATGAAGTGTGAGTTTTAATTTTAGTAACCCAAGAAAGCATATCTTTTGCAATTTCCTTGTGGTCTTCTTTTGTAACAATCGGATTTTCGATTGAAGCAACATACTCTGATATCAGGTCTGTAAGACCTTCCGCAGCGCCTGAAATTGACATTATAGGTGTTTTTAAGTTATGGGCAATTCCACCAATCATCTGACCAAGTGATGCAAGACGTTCTCTTTCTATTAGCATTGTTTGACTGTTTTGAATCTCACTAATATATGCCTTTGAAAGTGATTGAACTTCATTAAACGAAACTACAAGTTCACCGATTTCATCATTTGATGTTACTGGCAAACTATCATTATACTTACTCTTTGCAACAATTTGCCTCATACCTTTTGAAACTGACTGAATTTCTTCAGCTAATGAGTTTGAGGTAAAGTGTAGCGTAAATAGGTTAAGAATAAATAGTGATAGCATTGATATACCTAATGAAATTAAAGCAGGGTAGGAGGTAAGCTCATACTTAATGCCTGCATAGTAATCTTGTCCAGCTATATTGACTTTAACTAATACACCTCTTATATCAAAGCCATAGTAATCATAAACAACTGAATCATCAACAATTGAAAACTCTTTTGTATACTTTTTCCAGAAATCACTAAACTTGTCTGTTATATCAACACCATTAGTGTCATGGTATGTATAGTCTGGATACATAATGTATATCGTTTTGTCAGGTTCCTCTTGTTCTAAACCTTTAAGCATAGTATTTACTTCGGAAACAGAGTAGAAGCTTTCGTCTTCGAGAATGTCACTTAGTTTTGTCTTATAGTATTTGTAGTACGATTCAGAGCTAGTATTAATTATTACAGAATAGCCAACCAAAGATGTAAACATCAAAGCAACTATTATAAGCGGGATTATTTGGTATCTCATTCTTGACATCAAGCTTGATTTTTTTGTAAATGAAGAAAGTGGAAGCTCAATTCTTGCAAGAATTTTAGAAAACTCTCTTCTAACATAAACTGATGTAAATGTTCCAATTACAATAATAAAAGAAGCATATACTATAAATACTTTTAATGTTGTGATTCCTACAAATCCTGTTGTGAATGCATAGAGGATAGGAACGCCTAAACTTGGAATAGTTATTTGCAGCATATATAGTTCATCAGGAACCTTAAAAAGCTTTTGTCGAATTTTAGTAAGCTTATCTATATCTGTGCCTTTTATATCTTCCTCAATGTTATTTAGGAAAGATAACTTGATGAAGACCAGTATAGCATAGGTGATGAAGATTATTGATGTTATTTCTACGAACTGCATGGTATAGTTTGCATGTTCTAGTTCCCACTGAAAGTCATTATTATAAGTGTTGTCAGGATAGTTAAGAATTTTAGGCTCCAGCGGGAAGAAAATTGCAAGTAGGCAAAGAATCATTACAAAGAATACCGACATTACTTTGAACTTTAAGATATTTTTCTTAAAAAAGTTCATCATATCAAAACCTCCTAGATTGCATATTTTATTGCTTTATTTCATTATTTTTAGCGTTTCATTAATGTATTCAAAATCAATTTGAGGCCATTTAAAATCAAGTTCTTCTAAATACTTATTTGTTATCTCATTACTTAAAATAACTGAAGGCATAAATCCAAGACCTTTTTTGCTATCTAAGTCATTAACTATGGCTTTTAGTGTGCCTTTAGCACTTTCGTCTTGAGCTAAGTCCTTTACTGTATCTAAGAATTCTTCAGATGGAAGCTCTTTTACATGAATCTTATTGTTTTCAAGCATCTTCAAGAAAGTCTTTATTGGCATAAACTTTTCGTTGAAAACATTATAAGTTTTGTAATCCATGTTATCTAGCTTCATAAGAAGAGTAACAGCTTTTGCACATAAATCAACAGGTGTAAATTCAAGTGTTTGATCTAACATGTCTCTTGGAATAATCTCGTTTGAAGCTATGAATTTAAGTATGTTATAAAATGCATTATCATCTCTGTTCTTTTGGAATAGGCCATCAGACATTCTTGCCGTAAGGTTTCCAACACGATAAATATTATACTTTAATCCTTTTTCTTTTCTTTCTAATATGGCTTTTTCAGCTTCAAATTTTGAACGAATATAAACATTTTCATCATAAATCTGTCCAATGTAAAAGTCATTTTCGGTAAATAACGTGTTTGGCATTGATTGTGATACTAAGTAGTTTCCAGAAACTCCCATTGTAGATACATGATGTAAATGTAAGTTGTAGTTTATACACATATCGGCTATGTTCTTAACAGCAGTAACATTAATTAACTCATGATCTTTGTAATCACCATAATACTTAACATTGGCTGCACAGTTTATGACTGCAGATATGTTTTTGCAAACATCTGCAAGTTCACCTTTTGAAAGACCAAGCTCTGGCTGTGTAACATCACATTCTAGTAGGATAATCCTACTTTCATCACAAATCTCGTTAGGGAAGAAGTACTTCCAAGATTCTAGAAATCTTTCTTTTGGTGATGCATTATCTTTTACTCTAACTGGACAATAAATTTTTGCTTTGGTTGTTTTAAGCAATTCATACAAAATGTGTATTCCTAAGTAACCAGTGATTCCAGAAAGTAGGTAACCTTTTTCATCAGGCTTTAATGCTAGCTTGTAATCATCGCTATGTTTTTCAACTAAGTCATTTAATTTATATAGCTCTGGTTTTTCTTCATACTTAAATGTAGACTTTTTGTCATCTATAAGCTTTGCAAGTAGCCTTGCAGTTCTTAATTGATAGAAATCTTGTGTTTTAAACTTCATGTTAAAAGGTATTAACATGGTTTGTACTTGAATTATTGTAAGTGAATCTGCTTGATAATTAAATATATCATCATCAACACCAATTTTAGGAACATTTAGTGATTCTTCCAAAGCTTTACAGATTATTTTTTCTGTTTCGGTTTCAGGTGCTATATATTCCTGCGTACTTGTAATAAACGAAGTAGGGGCAGGAAGCGCTTTCCTATCTGTTTTGTGATTTGGTGTTAACGGGAATTTTTCAAGTTGCATATAACTTGCTGGAACCATGTAGTTTGGAAGCTTTGTAAGTAAAAACTTATGTAAGTCATTTGGGCTAATCTCTTTTTCGGCAATATAGTACGCACATAAGAATTGTTTTTCATTTTCGTCTTTTCTTACTAAAACTACTGTCTTTTTGATTCCTGGGAATTCATTTATATGCGATTCGATATCTCCTAGCTCTATTCTATAGCCTCTAATCTTAACCTGATTGTCACTTCTTCCAAAGCACATTAGCTCACCATCTGGAAGCCAAGTTGCAATATCTCCAGTGTTGTAGATTATTTCGTCTTCATTATAAGGATTCACTACAAACTTTTCTGAAGTCAATTGCTCATTCTTATAGTATCCTTTTGCAACACCAGCTCCGCCTATATAAAGTTCTCCATGGCACCCGATAGGAAGTAGCTTTCTGTTCTCATCTAGCACATAGATTGTTGTATTTTCAATTGGCTTACCAATAGTTATTTCTTTTGCATTCGTAAGTTCTTTGAAAGTAGAGTATACTGTTGTTTCTGTTGGACCATATAGATTAAATATCCTTGCTTTTGTATATTCAGGTAATCCAGATAGAAAACTTGTAGGGAACGGCTCTCCACCTAGTATTATTTCTTTTAGGACACCTAAACACTTTAAATACTTAGAATCTAAGAATAATAACTGAATTCGAGAAGGTGTTGTAAGTATTTTAGTTATTTTTTCTTTTACTATTAAGTCATTAAGTAGAGCAGGATTTTTTTGCTCTTCTTCATTTGCTACTACAAGATTTAGGCCAAAAAGTAAAGTAGGGAATACTTCGAAAACGAATATATCAAAGCACATTGTAGTAACAGAAATTACTTTATTATCTGATGATGCAGTATAATCTAATCTTTTCTTCATGCTCTCTGCAAAGTTAAGCACAGAGTAGTTTCTGATCATAACAGCTTTTGGAAGCCCTGTCGTTCCAGAAGTGTACATTATGTACGAAAGTGATTCTGGATCATATTCTAGTTTTAGGTTTTCTTCAATCTTTTCTTTTGATAGTTCTGCATCAGTGATTATAAATGTTTTGGCATCTGTAGTAATGTTCTTTTTTAATTCGTTAGTTGTTATAATTAGCTTTGCCTTACTATTTTCAATCATGTAAGATACCCTTGATTCTGGGTATTCTGGCTCAATTGGCATATAAGTTGCGCCACATTTTAAGATTGCCATGATTGAAATAATAATATTTTCTCCTCTAGGAAGTAAAATACCTACAATATCATTTTTAGATACACCATTTTTTTGTAATTGTTTTGCTAATTGGTTTGCAAGACTGTTTAGTTCAGTATAAGTTAACTGCGTGTCTCCAAAAGTAACAGCAATGTTATCTGGGTGGTCAAGCACACCATTTTCAAATGATTGAATTATAGTTGAGTTTCTACTAAATGGTGCTTCTGTATCATTGAAATCTCTTAGAAGCTTGTTCTTTTCAGCAAGTGAAACGATTTCAATATCTTTGCATTTCAAGTCATAGTTTGAAAGCACTTGATACATTACTCTTTCAACTCTGCCATGAAGAGCATCAATTTCTTCTTCGGTGAAAATTTCGTTTTGATAATCGTAGTTTATTGATAAAACACCAGTATCGTTTGTGTCAGTGACGTGAATCATAAGTGACTCTAGTTGGTTATCTGCAGGTATCCATGTAACTTCAAACGGAATATCTATCTTATTTACTTCTGAACGAGCATTTTGATATGAATAAACAATATCAAAAAGTTTATCAGAAGAAGATGTCATCTCTTTAACTCTTTTTGAAATCTCTGAAAACGGATATTTTAAGTGTCTATATAGAGTCTTTTGATTTTTTGAAATGTCTTGAGCTCTTTGAACAAAAGTTTCCTCGCCATTATACTTCATAATAAATGGCATCGTTGTGATAAAAGTTCCAAATGTATTCTTTTCACGGAAATTGCTTCTGTTTAAAACTGGAGTGCCTAGAGTGAATAATTCTAGATTTAGTAGTTTGCTAAAGTATAGGGAATAGGCACTAAGTAAGAATGATGGTACTGTTGTAGAAAATTGTTCATTATAACTTTTTATTTTGCTCTGTATTTCTTTTGGTAGTTTAAACGTTTTTCTTGTAAAAGTTGTAGAACCATTGAAATTCTCTTTCTTAAGTGTCGTGAAATTATAATTCTCAGTAATCTGTTCATCCCAATATTCTTTGTCTCCAGAAAATCTAGCAGAGTCAGCATATTCTTGCTCTGATTTTATAAACTCTGTGTATGAAGGATATGTTATTTCATTAACATCTTCGCCATTTTTAAGTGCACGATATAAAGACATGGTCTCATTTGTATAAAGAGAAGTTGTCCATGCGTCGCAGATAATGTGGTGAAGGAAAGTGATGTATGCGCCTTCGCCATCTTCAAATCTATATAACTCGAAAGTGAATAACTTTGAATCTAATAACTCAATAGGAGAGGGAACAAGATTTTTAACTTTTTCCTCAAATTTCTTCTTTGTGATATCTATTATTTTGTAATCTTCAAATTTGTATTCTGATATATATTGATAAGGTTTATCGCCTTTTTTTGTTATTCTTAAACGTAAAGCATCATTTTTTTCAACTGTAAGATTAAATGCCTTAACTAATAAATCAAAATCAACCTTTTCTAATATTTTTACTGTACCGCCCATACAATTAATATTTGTATTAGGGTAAACCTGCTCAATTGACCAGATTGCCTTTTGCGGATTTGTTAATTCATAAAATTTCTTTTCCATATTACACCTCAAACTACATGTGACAAATGTCACAAAGATATAAGGACCAAAAATGCAAAAAGCGAAAAAAGCCCATATATCAATAAAATCTCAATAAAATTATATAATTAGGGCATGTCAAACTCAACTAAGCAACACAATTGTAATATTATTGATAAATTGTTGAGAAATAAGCCCCTTTAATTGACTTTTTGGCCCATTTTTTATAAAATTTATAGGAAATTTTAACATGGGAGTGTATTCGTAGCGGTGCATTCGTAATGGAATTTTCATAGCGGCGCACTGTAGCGGCGCTACTCTCGTGCGCCATATACTATGATAACGTAAACTAATCTGGCACACAAAATATCAAGGAAGTGAAAACATGGAATCTGAACAAAAAGAAAAAATAACTGAAACTGAAGCTAATTCTTCTGTAAACCAAGAAAATAAGGACATTTTAAATGCTTTTAAATCAAATAAACGAAAAGAAAAGATAAAGAAAATAATTAAAAGAACGTTCATTATCGCTGTAATAGTAGGAATATATCTTTTATTAAAATACGGCGGCAACAAAGCTCCTGTTGAAGAAGCCTTTAATTATGATGAACATGTTGCAACGATGGGAAGTATCGATGTTTCTGTAGAGGGTGACGGCGTAATTACTGCAAATAGTATTTATTCTATTGTTCCAAAAGTTACTGGAGAGATTCTTGAGGACTACGTTGAAACAGACAAATTCGTTAAAAAAGGCGAATTACTATACGTTATAGACTCAAAAGACATTAATTCTAGCATTAATCAAGCAAATCTTGGTGTTATGCAATCAAGTGTTTCAATCGAGCAGGCGGAGTCAAATTATAATATGATTCAAGACCAAATTGACGATTTGAAGATACTAGCAAATGCTGAAGGATATGTAGAAAACCTTAGAATAGAAAAAGGATCTTATGTATCTGCAATGTCTCAAATTTGTAACATCGCAGAAAAAAATGCATATGAAGTCGTTTTAAAATTCAGAACCTCAAACTCTAAAGATATAAAAATAGGTGATAGGGTATCTCTATTTTTCGTGGATTATTTTACATATATAGATGGTTCAGTTTCAAAAGTAAATGATAGTACATTACTTCAAGATACTGGAGCACAAGTTACAGAGGTTACTATTCATGTTAATACTGAAGGATACGATATTCAAAATGCTAGAGTGGAAGGAACAATATTCTTAAGTAATGGAATGCAAGTCCTAAGTGTTGACCAAGGATATGTCACACCACTTAAGTCAACGGTTGTAATAGCTGATTCTACAGGAAATGTTAAAGAATTGTTAGTAGACAATGGCACTTATGTTCATAAAGGTGATTTAATCGCTTCTCTTGAAAATTCAAATCTTAATAATCAGCTAAATAGTGCAAAGCTTTCTGTAGATAATGCTAAGATTTCAAAAAGAAATGCAGAAACTAATTTATCTTCAACAAGAAAGCAATTAGATAACTATAACATTACATCGCCGATCACAGGAAAGATTATTTATAAAAACCTTAAAAAGGGAGACGTTATTTCATCTTATCAGCAATCATCTTCAAATGTTATGGCTATTGTTGCAGATGTTTCAGTGATGAAATTTGAAATGCAGATTGATGAATTAGATATTACTAAGATTGATGTTGGACAAGAAGTTACAATTACTGTTGAAGCATTAGAAAATAAAGAATTTAAAGGAAAAGTTTCTAATATCAATAGAATAGGTATTAATTCGGCAGGAAGTACAAACTATATTATTACAGTTGAAGTGCCAGGAAATGATGAAATCTATTCTGGAATGTCTGTTGATGCAAATGTTAAAGTAGCTCATAAAGATGATGTATTATTAGTACCACTTACAGTTATTAGAAAGGGCGATGTTGTTTATAAAAAGTCATCTAATCCTGAATTTAAAGATGAAGACGTAAGTGTTCCTAAGGGATATGAAAAAGTTAAAGTTGAGATAGGACTTAATAATGGAGACTTCGTTGAAATTACTTCTGGACTTTCAAGCGGAGACGTTGTATTAGCTGACAAAACTACAGCAAGTGGAACATTTTCTTTGGAAAATCTTGGAAAAATGATGAGGGAAAACTAAAGGGAGTTTATTAAATGATTGATTTACAAGACGTATATAAAATATATGAAGTTGGTGACTCCACAGTTCATGCTTTAGATGGAATGAGCCTTCACATTGATGAAGGAGAATTCGTTGCTATTGTTGGTCAGTCTGGTTCTGGAAAATCTACTTGTATGAATATTATCGGCTGCCTGGATGTTCCAACATCTGGGAAATATATTCTTGATGGTATTGACGTTAGCACATTATCTGATGATGAATTATCATACATTAGGAAGCATAAACTAGGTTTTATATTTCAACAGTACAATCTTATTCAAAAATTAAATGTAATTAGTAATGTTGAATTGCCACTCATATATCAAAGAGTTCCAAAATCTGAAAGAGTTGAACGCGCCAAAGAGGCATTAAAGAGGGTTGGCCTTGAAGGAAAGGAAAATAGATATCCTCAGCAACTATCAGGTGGACAACAGCAAAGAGTATCAATCGCAAGAGCACTTGCTACAAATCCATCTGTTATTCTAGCGGATGAGCCGACAGGAGCACTAGATAGTAAAACAGGTGTCGAAGTTTTAGACTTAATTAAAAAGTTAAATGAGGAAGGAAATACAATCATATTAGTTACTCATGACAACAACATTGCAAAACAGGCAAAACGAATTGTTAGAATTCAAGACGGAAAAGTAATAGAAGATACAAAAAACTAAAATCATAAAGTAGAGTAGGAGGTGATAAATTGGATATTGCACAATCATTTATGCTAGCACTTAAAAGTATACTAGCAAATAAAATGAGAGCACTTCTTACCATGCTTGGAATCATTATTGGTGTTGCTGCAGTTATACTAATAGTTGGTCTTGGAAATGGTGTTACAAATAAAGTCGAAGATACTTTTAAAGAAATGGGATCGAATATCATAGTTGCTACTGCTTATGCACAAGACAGTACAAAGCATATTAAGATTGACAGTGTTGAAGAATTAGTTGAAAACGATAGCAATATTACAGTTTATTCACCTTACGTTCCTGCAACTCTTTCGGTTAAAGCAGGTAAAGAAGAAAAAAGATTTTCGGTAGATGGAGTAAATAGTCAATATATTCCTTTAAGAAGTAAAAAACTAGAAATTGGCAGAGGAATAGAGTACATTGACGAAAAGCGCTTTCAGAAAGTTTGCGTTCTTGGATATCATACGATGACAGACTTGTTTGGAAAAGATGCAGATCCTAATGAAGTTGTTAATCAGATAGTAAAAATTGGCGGTACAAAATATAGAATTATTGGTGTATTAAAAGAGATTTCTAAGTCACAATTTAGTGATGAAGATAACATGATATTGATTCCATATACTGTGGCTCAAAGAGAATTTAATCAAAAATACATAACTACATGGTATTTCTCATACTTAGATAAAGAGTCATCTAAAGATGCAACAGACGTTATAGATAAGTTCTTCTTAAATATCTTTAATGATACAGATAAGTACATTATTATAGATGCACAGAGTATTATGGATAATATGAATGATACGATTAATACAATTAAAATGGTGCTTGTTGCCATAGCTGGAATTTCTCTTTTAGTTGGTGGAATTGGAATTATGAACATTATGCTAGTTTCGGTAACTGAAAGAACAAGGGAGATTGGAATCAGGAAGGCGATAGGGGCAAATAAAAAAGACGTTCTAAGACAATTTGTTATAGAGGCAATTACTACCTCAGTAATTGGAGGAGCACTAGGAATAATACTTGGGATAATGCTAGTTGGTTCTGTTTCAAAAGCATTTGATATTAATGGTACAGTAAATATTGACTCAATCCTAATTGCAAGTGGTATATCGGCATTTATAGGAATAATATTTGGATACCTTCCAGCAAATAAAGCAGCCAACCTTCATCCAATTGATGCTTTAAGATATGAATAAAAAACAACTCTAGTAAAATACTAGAGTTGCTTTTTTATTATTAACAAAATTACTCAGCTGGTTGCTCTTCTACTACTTCTTCAACTTCGCCTTCTGGTGCTGGATTTGTAAGACTCTCGATAATAGCGTCTTTCTCCTCAAGCATAGAATTTAAATCAGCGATTAGTTCGTTGTTGTTGATTGAACCTTCAGAAACTTTCTTAACAAGAGCTGTGATAGTTTGAGTCTTTTCTTCGCCTCTCTTCTCTAAACGAGTAATAGTTGCTTGAGCATCAGCTAGTGATTTAGAAGCAACGCTTAATTTAGAATTAAGAGTGAAAATCCATGTACAACTAACAATTATAACTAATAGTAGAACAATAAACCATATGTTCATTTCAAATACTCTCTTTTCTTGTTTTTCTCCTTCAGCCATTAATTTCACCCCCCTTTGAGTGTTTCATCATAAGTTAGATTGTCACATAAATATGAGACAACACAATATTTACAAGAAAATTATATTATTATAAAGTCAAAATGTAAACTAAAAGTGTTGGAAATAATATTAAGTTTGAGTTACGCAAATATTACATTGAAATGATACTTGGCTTTTTATATTTGATATTTACTATGTCTAATATGTTGTAAAAATAAACGTAATTTAGTATTATAAAGAGGTATAAGTATTTGATTTGTGTCACTAGGAGTTAAAATGAAAACGATTATTATTCTAATTACAAAAATTCTATATAAAATTGGAAAACTAATAAACAAAGGCAGTAGTATGCCAGGGAAGATAGCTCTTAAGCTATGTCCTAAAATCTTAACTAAAGTTAAACTACCTAAAGAGATTATTATGGTTACGGGGAGTAACGGCAAAACTTCAACTACAGAGCTTATCTATAACATTCTTACGCAAAATGGGTACAACGTTGGTTGTAACTTAGAAGGCTCTAACCAAACAGAAGGGGTAGCCACAATGATTTTAAACAATTGTAGCTTAGGTGGGGTAGTTAGAAAAGATGCTTTAGTTATTGAAAGCGATGAAAGATATTTAAGACATACATTAAAACACTTCAAACCGACTTACTTGGTTATTACTAACTTATATAGAGACCAAATGACTAGAAATGGAAATCCAGAACATATTTACAACATTATTAAAGAAGCAGGACTAGACGATATTCATCTTGTGTTAAATACGGATGACCCACTATCTTCATTATATGGCTATAAAAGAGATAATGATACTTACTTTGGAATAAACAAATGTGAGGCATCGAGCGAAGAGTTTTCTGGAGTTTATAATGATGGCGTGTATTGCCCAAACTGTAAGCACAAAATGACATATTCATATTATAATTTTGCGCATTTAGGTGGATATTTGTGCAGTAATTGTGGCCACGAAAGAAAGAATCCAGATTTTGCAGTTACTAGCGTTGATTTAATAAATGGTAAAGTTAAGATTAACAATGAACTAGAGATTAATCTTTCTCTTAGGAGCTTCTACTTTGTTTATAACATTCTTTCCGCCTATGCAGTTGCTAGCTTGCTTGGAATAGAGAAGAGAAAAATTGCAAATTCATTAAGCGATTATGTTATGAAAAATGATAGGGTTCAAAAGTTTAATATTAATGGAGCGGAGGGAATGCTTCTTACATCAAAACATGAGAACTCTATTGCATACAACCAATCAATAGATTACATAGTTAAAGAAAACAAGTCTTGCATGGTTGTTGTTATTGTTGACCAAATATCAAGAAAGTACTACACATCTGAAACATCATGGATTTGGGACATTAATTTTGAGAAGTTAAATGCAGATTGTGTTACAAAAGTAGTTTTAGCAGGTGTGTATGTTCACGACTTGATTTCAAGGTTTAAGTATTCAGATTGTGATGAGAGTAAAGTAGTTTCTTTTGAAAACTTAGACGATATGATGAAATATGTTAAAGAAAACGCAAAAGAGAATATTTATCTTGTAACGTGTTTTACAGATAGAAACAAGTTTTTAGATAGGATATAAAAGAGGTGTAGTATGAGAATTAACATTTTACACTTGTATTCAGACCTTATGAATTTATATGGAGATTATGGAAATGTTAGCATTTTAAAGTCTAGACTTATAGATCAAGGTGCAGAAGTAAATGTCGTTTGCAAAACAATTGGAGATGAAATTAGCTTTGATGACACTGACTTTGTGTATTGCGGAGCTGGAACAGAATCTAATTTGCTACTTGCACTAGAAGATTTGAAAAGATATAAAGAAGACTTTATTAGATATATAGACTCTGGTAAGCCATGTTTGTTTACTGGAAATAGTATGGAGATGCTGGGAAAGAGTATTTCTTCGGAAACTAGCACTATAGAAGCTTTTTCAGTTTTTGGTTATGAAGCCAAAAAAGAAAAAGAGCGAATTATTGGTAATGTGATTATTAAGTCGGATGCTTTTAATGAAAAAATAGTTGGTTTTGTTAATAAGCAGGCAACTATTAAAGACGATTCTTCGATATCAGGTATAAATATATATAACTCAAGTCACATGGAAAACAGTTTTTACGTAAAAGAAAGCTTAATTTCAACATATATCACAGGACCAATTTTAGTAAAGAATCCAGAGCTATTAGACTTTTTTGTTAAATCTATAATAAGTAAAAAAGATAGTAATTATGAGATTAAGAAAATTGAGTATCCTAATGAAGACTTAGGGTACAAACAGGCTTTGATTAATTTGGAAAACAATATTGGATAAAAGCAAAATCCTTATAGAAGGGAAGGAGTACTAATGAGAAAAATAGCAAAAACAACGAATCTTACAATACTTAGTTTCCTTGCGCTTGTAATTGCACGGAGCGTTGCTACTAAACTTGCCTATAGCAAATAAGGCACCACATAATTTTTTTGATTCGTTATTTACTTCTACAGCATCAGTTTGCGTAGCAGGTCTTTCGACGGTTGTACCAAAATTTCAATTTACTCTATTTGGCAAGTTAGTTATGCTTGTGCTTATGCAAATTGGAGCACTAGGTTTTATTTTTGTTGTATCTACTGCAATTTTAATTATTAAGAGAAAGCTTACTTTTAAAGATTCAATAAATATTGGAACAGCTTTAGGAACTCCGGAAGACTTAAAAAATATACGACCATTAATTAGAAGAATTGTGGTGTTTACGTTTATATCGGAATTAGTTGGAGCAATCATTTTAGGTTTTAGATTTGTTCCTATGTTTGGAGTGAGCGAGGGAATACTTCAATCAGTTTTCACTTCTATCTCTAGTTATTGTAATTGCGGATATGATATTTTAGGTTCAAATAGTTTAGTTGAATTTGCAAATAATCATGATTATTTGGTTCTTGGAGTATGTGCAGTTTTAACTCTATTTGGAAGTCTTGGATTTATAGTATGGAATGAATTGTACGAGAAATTAAAAATGAAAGTTCAGAATAGACTTTCTTTTAGTAAAGTTATTCATTCTTTGAGTGTACACACAAAACTTGTGCTAGTTATGAATTTAGTAATGATTGTATTTGGAACAGCCATTTTTCTCTTGATAGAAAAGAACAATGTTGGAACTATAGGTAATTATAATTTACTTGATAAAATCTTGATTTCGCTTTTCCATGGAATTTCAGCTAGAACAACTGGTATGGCTGGGCTTAATCTTGCTGGAATGACTAATAGTGGAAAATTCTTTACTATTATATTAATGATGATTGGCGGGGCTCCACGGAAGCACAGCAGGTGGTCTTAAGACGGTTACAGTTGGTGTGCTTGTGCTAGTTGTTTTAAGGTTTGCATCAGGTAACAAAAATGTAAATGTATTTAATCGTGAAATATCAAATGATACTATAAAGCAAGCAATAACTATCTTGCTAACCGCTATGTTTATTGTGTTTGCTGGAACTATAACAATTTCTATTTTGAATCCAAATGTTGATTTTATAGATATAGTATTTGAAGTTTCTTCGGCGTTAGCAACTTGTGGATATTCGCTTGGAATAACAAATTCGCTTACAGCGTTTAGCAGGTTTTTACTAATTGTAATAATGTTTATTGGACGTGTAAGTACAGTTACGATGACTATGGCAATAGCAGGTAAAAAGTTTAAACAAAATAATCTTATCAATTATCCTAAAGCAGATGTGAGATTATAAGACGTAAAGGGGAGTTTATTATGAAAAAGAATATTGAGCAAATTGCAGTAATCGGGTTGGGAAGATTTGGCATGCAGGTTGTTAGACAACTTGAAAAATATGATTGTGATGTTTTAGCAATTGATGAAAGAGAAAGCTTAGTTGAAGAAGCTGTTCCTTATGTTACGAAGGCAATGCAAGTAAATGCACTAGACCAAGATGTGCTTCTTGCGGCCGGGATAAAAGATTTTGATACCGTAATAATTGGAATAGGAGAGAACTTGGAGTCGAGTCTTATGATTGCCCTTACGCTAAAAGACTTAGGTATACCTAGAATAATTGCAAAAGCAAAGGATGAGAAACACGTTAAGCTTCTTGAGATGATAGGAGTTAATCAAATTGTTCAACCAGAAATTGATTCTGCAAATAAACTCGTTAATAGCTTAACTACAACGTACATAAAGGATAAATTGGCACTTAGCAAAGACTTTAGCTTAATTGAAATTAATGCACCTTCTGCTTGGGTTTCAAAAAGCTTTGGAGAACTTGCATTAAGGCAAAAGTATTCTTTTAATGTTGTTTGTGTTAAAAGAAATGATGAAGTATTATTCCCAACAGCAAGTACAACTGTTGAAGAAAATGACACGCTAATGATTATGGCATCTGATAAAAATTTGGAATCTCTAAACAGATTGTTCTAGGGACCAGCCGTCCATTTTGAACAAATTTTGTTAAAATTAGTTGACATATTTGGAGGTTTATGTTATAAAAAACAAGACAAATATGAGTTTGTCTCGAGATTTACACTTTAATCTCGAAACCATCTGTGCTTCTCGAGAAAGGAGAATGACCATGAAGATCATCGCCAAGAAGAACAAGAACTCCATTGTTGAGAAGAAGCTCAACATCGGTGGCCAGGATCCCTGCTGCGGCGGCCGCGCGTAATCCTTCGGGAATTCACCGCATCGCCACAACAAATATCGTCTGAACAAGCCAACGGCGCTGCCAAGTAGTACGTCAGATGGTATCACAACGTAACTAGCACGACCTACGAAGGAGAAATTATTATAATTTCTCCTTCATTTTTTATAGAATTTTGAAAGATGAAAGGAGATTCAGTAATGAAGTGGTCTATGTTCATTTTCAAGGTTGTTGCTAATGGTCAGGTCCTGCTCTACAACACTTTCAACTATGCGATTGTGGTTTTCGAAGAAGAAGTCTATAACCGCATTGCCGGTATGATTGAGAGCGGTCAGATTGAGGACTGTGAAGAAATCACGGCTCTCAAGGAGCAGGAATTCCTTATTGATAAGGATCTCGATGAGCAGGCTCAGTTTTTGAGCATTCTCAAGGAAGAGCATGATAACGACACTCGTATGTGCCTGCAGGTTCTTACTACTACTGGGTGTAACTTCAAGTGCCCTTACTGCTATCAGGAAGGCATTTGCCGTGAAGAACGGATTTCCAAGGAGACTATTGAGACTCTGTATGATTTTCTCGACAAGTACATTTCCGTCAACAATAAGATTAAGAAAATCTTTCTGATTCTCCACGGAGGAGAACCCACTACCAACTGGAAGCATGTGCCTGATATCTTCGACGTGATTCGGCGTATCTGCGCGAAGTATGACATCGAATTTGACACGCAGATTATCACTAATGGCTACCTGCTCGATGAAGAGAAGATTAATCTGCTTGTTGCCAATAACTTGAGGAATATCCAGATCACTATCGATGGCGTTGGGTATGTCACTGACCATCGCAGGCTTGCGAGGAATGGTGCTCCTACCTTCAATAGGATTATCGAGAACATTCACAAGATTCTTGCTACTGACACTACTGGAAAGGTTCGTATCCGTATCAACTATGACAAGGAAAATGCGGATACTGTTCCTGACACCATTGATTTCTTGGCAAAGGAATTTCCTGATGAGCGCGTTGAAGTGACGCTTGGATACATTACCAAGACGATGGATTCTTTGGAGTCGAATCCTTACATCAATAAGTATGGAATCGAGCTTTCCGAACTCGTCAGGTATTATCCTACGTTCCACCGTAAGCTTCGCGAAGCGGGATTTTCTCCTGAGAATCTTCTCATCTTTGATGGCCTTTGCGTTTCCAAGATGCGTCACAACATGGTGATTTCGCCTACGGGTGAAATCTACAAGTGTCCTAGTGGCGTTGGGATTTCCAGTTTTGTCGAGGGAAACATTCACGACTTCCCGACCGAGGTTCCGGATTACCTTTTCTATAAGCTCTATGATTACTGCTTTGAGCAGAGGTGCCCGTTCATTCCGCTTTGCCAGACTAGCTGCCGTTTTCTTGCTGCCGCAAAGAATGGCGCTGTCGACAGCATTGACTGCAAGCGCGAAGCTCTTGAGCAGGTTAACGTGGAACTTCTTAAGGATCAGTTCATGACCTAAGGGGGTGTTAATTATGTCCTATGACATTCGAGGCTTAACCATTGAGCTTCTTGGCGGAGGACTTTTGGTTAAAGATCTTTCTTTCAGCATTAACCCTGGTGACCGGATTGCCATTATTGGCGAAGAAGGTGTAGGAAAGTCTACCATTCTTAAGGCCATTATGGGAGACAGGTCTATCGAAGAGTATGTCAAAGTTTCTGGTCAGGGAATTAGCAAGAGCGTTCATGTTGCCTACTGCGAGCAGATTCTGAGTTCTGACTGGTCAGAGTGCACTCCCATGGAGTATTTGCTGAAGCGGACTCCTGCTAGTGAGGAAAACTGGGAGCTCTATAATGACTTAGGAACTATCTACCAAATCTGTGACGACATTTCTCTAGATAGAGCAATCATTGAAGGCGATAGGATGGTCTCGACTCTTAGCGGAGGAGAAAAAGTTAAGCTTCAAATCTTGAAGTTGCTTGTTTATCCTCACGATTTGTTTCTTCTGGATGAGCCGACTAATGATCTTGATCTTGCAACGCTGGAGTGGCTTGAGAATTTTATCAAGAACTGCCCGCAGCCTGTTGTGTATATCAGTCATGATGTTAAGCTTTTGGAAGCGACAGCAAATCGTATCTTGCACATTAATTATTCGCGCAATCGTAGCAAAGGAGAGTGCCTCCTTGAAAACGTGGGCTACACTGAGTTTGTTCAGAAGCGCGAAAAATCAATGGCAAGGCAAGAGCAGACTGCACGACTTCAGGCAAGAGAGTATAGGGAAAGACGTCAAACTTTGAGTGGCATCAAAAGTGCCGTGAGAAGTGAGCAAATCAAGAACCATGATCCTTCTAGTCGGCGACTTCTTAACAAGAAGATGGCAAATGTTCTGGCTCAGGAAGGAAGGCTTCAGCGCTTCGAAGAGAGTATGGAGCATATGCCGCAGTACGATGAATACATGGTCTTGAACTTTGTGAATGACTCTTCTAACCCTAATACCAAAGTTGTTCTGAGTGTTGTGATTCCTGAACTTTCCATTGATGGACAAGTCTTAAGTCATGACATTAAGCTTGAGATTATCGGAAATCAAAAGGTTGCTATCATGGGAAGAAACGGGGCCGGAAAGTCTACTTTGCTTAAGGAAATCTACAGAACTCTGACTGAGTCTGAAAGGGAGATTAAGGTTGCTTATATCCCTCAGAACTACGATGAGTACTTCATCTTGTCGGAGACACCTGTAGAATTCTTGAGGCATAAGATTGATGAATCCACATTGATTCAGGAAGGCATTTCTGTTGAAACGTATCTTTCGGTTTTGAAGTTCTCAAGGGAAGATATGCTTAAGCCGATTCGTGACTTGAGCTATGGGCAGAAAGTGAAGCTCATTTTGCTTGACTTGACGCTTAATTCGTACAATCTCTTGATCCTTGATGAGCTTACGAGAAACCTTTCACCGCTATCGATCACGGTTATCAATGAGCTGTTTAAGAATTTCCCTGGTGCTATTCTTGCAGTTTCACACGACAGAGCTTTTCTGGATGAGGTTATGGATAAAAAGCTTGTTTTGACCGAGAACGGTCTGAGCGAAGAATAAGCTTTTAAGATGGCTAATATTTATTTTAGCCATCTTTTTTTGTATAATATTTTAGAGAAGATGAGGAGGCTTAATATGAAGATACGGAAGAAACAATTATGATTTAGTTTTAATCGGTGAAAAACATGGTATCAAAGAAAACTTTGATATATATTTGGAGCATATAAAAAGATTTAAGCCTAATGATAATAATACTTTGTATATTTTATTCGAAACTGGTATTTCAGCTGGTCTATACATTAATGAGTATATTCATGGAAATGAAGTGTTTGATATAAACGATTTCGTAAAAAGCTACAAAGGCACAATGCTTGGTAGTATTGAGTTTGCAGATTTTGTTAGGAAACTAAAGAAATATGTAAGCAGAGTGAACTATAAAGTAGAGTTTTATGGGATAGATTTGGAATATCAAAGATTTGTGACTGATAAAATGCTAGATTACATTGGTGACCTGCCAATTTCAAAAGCAATAAAGAAAAATTTGAAAAATACAGAATTAATAAATAATTATGATGACGAAAAATATGGAAAATATAGAGAAAAGTTTCTTTTTCAAAACTTTAAAACTATTATTGACTATATAGGGTTAGATAAAGATTTTGCTAATAGTAATATAATTGGTTTTGTTGGCGCATGGCACGTTAGAGAATTTGAAAAGAGCGAGTCATTGGCTCAAATGATAAGAAGAATATTAAAAAAGAAAGTCCTATCAATCGAGACTTTGTATAAGTATTCACGAAGAACAGTTAAAGAAGACGGCATTTTTAAAGTAGTTAAGGTTAATGATGAATTAGAAGAATCAAATTATAAAAAATTCGGGACTTATTATATTAGCAAGGAAAATGATTCAATTGGAACTTATTTATTGAGCAATTGCCATAGCTTAAAAATGCTTAAATGAGTGCCAAATGGTTGACATATAGAGGTTTTTATTATAAAAGTATGTAGCGTTCAAATCCTTTTTGAATCTCAAACAAATTTTTTGGAGGGATGGATATGAGAAGCTCTGTTGGGACTATTTCTATTGGTGTGCGGGCTCCTATTATCAAAGAGGGAGACGACTTGGCGGAGATTGTTGCTAGGAGTATCGTTAGTGCAAGCACGGAATTCGATATGCCCATTGAGGAAAAGGATGTCATTGCTGTCACGGAATCTGTCGTGGCTAGAAGCCAGGGAAACTATGTGACGGTTGATGACATTGCTAGAGAAGTTCATGAGAAGTTTGGCAATTCGAAGGTGGGTGTTCTTTTCCCAATCTTGAGTCGGAACCGCTTTGCGATGATTTTCAAAGGAATTTGCAGGGGGGCAAAAGGTGGAGTTGTTTTGCAGCTTAGTCTTCCTGCTGATGAGGTTGGAAACCATCTGATTTCTGACGAAGAATGGTTTTCCAAGGTGGATGGTAATTTCTCGCTTATCACGGAAGCCCAGTACAGAGAGCTTTTTGGCTATCCTAAGCATGAGTTCACCGGCATTGACTATGTGGAGTACTACAAGAGTATTGCTAAGGAAGAAGGGTGTTCGATTACCGTTGTTTTTGCGAACAATCCTTCAAACATTCTGTATTTTGCTGGACACGTTCTTTGCTGTGACATTCACTCCAGGTTTGTGTCGAAGAATGTCATAAGGAAGCGCAAGGAGTGCATTTCTGTGTACAGCCTTGATGAGCTTTGTACGAAGAGTGTCAATGGTTCTGGATACAATGCTCAGTATGGTCTTTTGGGAAGTAACAAGTCTAACGAGGAAAGGCTTAAGCTGTTCCCGAGAGATGCTGGCGAAATTGCGCAGAAAATCAAGAGCAAGATTAAGGAGCTTACTGGCGTTGAGGTCGAAGTCATGATTTACGGTGATGGAGCTTTCAAGGACCCTGTCGGAAAGATTTGGGAACTTGCGGATCCTGTTGTATCTCCTGGCTACACTCCTGGAGTGCTTTCTGGCAGACCGAATGAGCTTAAGCTCAAAGCCCTTGCAGACGGCAAGTATGCCGATTTGACGGGTGACGTTTTGAATGAAGCGATTACCCATGAAATCAGGCACAAAGGCGGAGACCTGGTTGGCAGCATGGAGTCTCAGGGGACTACGCCGAGGCAGTACACCGATCTTCTTGGCTCGCTTGCTGACTTGACGTCCGGCAGCGGAGACAAAGGAACCCCGATAGTTTGGATTAAGAACTATTTCAGAAACTACGCTGATTAAAATTCACGTGGAGCCCGAACGGGCTCCATTTTTATGTCCTCAAAAAGGACAAATTCTGTTGTAAATAAGTGTGAAAAAATGTATAATATCGGTAATCATTTGTAGTATTTTGGCAATTTTGTTGCCAAACCGGAAAGGAAGGATTTATGAATAAAAAATGGGAAGCATATGAAAAAGATGAAGCAGAAATAAAAAAGATTTCTGAGAATAATAATATTTCAACATTGCTTTCTACAATCCTGTACAACAGAGGAATCAAGGATTCAGATATTAAGAAGTTTTTAAACCCTAAGCTTGAAGACTTATACGAACCATTTTTGTTTAAGGACATGGACAAAGCTGTCGACAGAATTTGTAAAGCTATAGATAGCAAAGAGCATATCACAATTTATGGTGATTATGATGTTGATGGAATTACAAGTACAGCTATTCTTGTTCAGTTTCTTGCATCTCGTGGTGCAGTAGTAGACTATCATCTTCCAAATAGATTAGTTGAAGGTTATGGACTTAACAATAGTGCGATTGACGACATTAAAACTCGCGAAACTACGCTTTTAATTACTGTTGATTGCGGAATTTCGGCTTATGACGAAGTAGAGTATGCCAAGTCACTTGGAATTGATGTAATCATTACTGACCATCATGAGTGTCCTGCACAAATACCGGATGCAATAGCAGTAATTGATGCCAAAAGACCAGACAATACATATCCATGCGCATTTCTTGCAGGCTGTGGAGTTAGTTTTAAATTAGTTCAAGCAATTTGCAAGACTTTATCTCTTCCAGACGAGGAGTATTTAAAGTTTTTAGATATTACTGCACTTGGTACAATCGCAGATATTGTTCCACTATTAGATGAAAATAGAATTATAGTTAAATATGGTTTGGAAGCAATTAAAAAGACTTCAAACATAGGACTAAAGTCGCTAATAAATGTTTCTGGTGTCAAATCAATTGACTCAACTAGTATTTCATTTGGATTGGCTCCTAGAATTAATGCTTGCGGAAGAATGGGAAAAGCAGACTTGGCTCTTAAAATGTTGCTTACAAATAGTTTCAAAGAGGCAAACGAAATTGCAAACGAGCTTCAAAGAATGAATTTTGAAAGACAAGAAATTGAAAGAGGAATTCTAAATGAAGCATTAGAGCAAATAAATCGTGAGCACTTAGACAAAGACAAAATAATTGTTTGTGGAAGTGAGAATTGGCATCATGGTGTAATCGGAATAGTTTCATCTAAGATTACAGAAACGTATTACAAACCTTCGATTTTAGTATGTTTTGAAGGCGATGAAGGTAAGGGTTCTGGAAGAAGTGTTGATGGTTTTGATTTACATTCAGCACTCCTATACTGCGAAGAATATCTTCAAAAGTATGGTGGCCATGAGATGGCAATAGGATTGACACTTAAAAAATCAGATTTTGAGCAATTCAAAAAGATACTTAACGATTATGCAAAAGATAAGTTGCCTAACGAAGCTACACCAGTTGTTAAGTATGATTGTGAAATCACAAGTAAAGATATTACTATGGACACAATTAAGGAGCTACGTCTTCTTGAACCTTATGGTGAAGCAAACCCAACGCCATTGTTCTTATATAAAAACATTAGGGTAGATAGTATTAGAACACTATCGAACGAAAAACATTTAAAGTTAAATATTAAAGATGAGCATAGAATTTTTTCTGCAATTGCTTTTAACATGGGTGACAAAAAGAACTATATAAAGATGGGTGAGAAGGCAACGATTATTCATTCGCTTGAAGTAAACACATATAACGGAGTAAACATGATTCAATTAAATATAAAGGACATAAAGAAGAGCATCTAAAAAGAGTACATTAGATTAGTAAAAGGAGGTGTGTATATGGTTACGATTCAAGACGTTACGTTCAATGCAAAGAAGTATAATAAACATTCTAATTCAAAAAAGATTTTATCTGCATACGAATTCGCAGAAAAGGCTCATGGCAATCAACTTAGAATGTCTGGTGAACCATATATCATACATCCTCTAGAAGTTGCATATATTATTACTACATTACAATTAGATGATGATTCAATTTGCGCCGCTCTTTTACATGACGTTTTTGAAGACACAGACGTTTCTCATGAAGAGGTTAGAGAAAAGTTTGGAGAAGATGTCGAAAAACTTGTCGATGGTGTTACTAAACTTGGCAAATTATCTGCACAAACGTTTATAGATAAAAGAGAAGAGCAAGTTGAAAATTATAGAAAGTTCTTCATGGCAATGGCAAAAGATATTCGTGTACTTATGATTAAGCTTGCGGATAGACTCCACAACATGAGAACATTAAAACATCTTACTGATGAGAGAAAAGTTGCTAATGCAAAAGAAACTCGTATGCTATACGCGCCACTTGCAAATAGGCTAGGTATCTATTCTATAAAGTGGGAATTAGAAGACTTGTCATTTATGTATTTGGAACCAGAAGCATATTTTGAACTTGCAAAAGGTGTTAAGTCTAAAAGAGAAGAAAGAGAAAAATTCATTAATGAAATAATCGAAGAACTTAAAGAAAAAATGAAAGAGGCTAAGATTACAGCAGAGATTTATGGCAGACCAAAGCATCTATGGAGCATATATCGAAAGATGCAAAAAGACAATAAAACCTTAGACCAAATATATGATCTTTTCGCACTTCGAATAATCGTTAATTCAGTTAAAGATTGCTACGCTGCACTTGGTTTTGTTCACGAAATGTACAAGCCAATGCCGGGTAGGTTTAAAGACTATATTGCAATGCCAAAACCAAACATGTACCAGTCACTTCATACTACATTAATAGGCAGAAATGCAGTTCCTTTTGAAGTTCAGATTAGGACATGGGATATGCATAGAGTTGCTGAATATGGTATCGCAGCTCACTGGGCATACAAAGAAAAGGGTGCTTCGGTATCCGTTTCGGATGATAAGTTGTCATGGCTTAGAGAAACACTTGAATGGCAGAGCGAAACAAATGATGATAAAGAATTTATGAACACCTTAAAGTTTGATTTGTTTGATGAGGAAGTATATGTATTTACTCCTGCTGGAGACATTAAAGCGCTTCCTGCTGGTTCGACTCCAATTGACTTTGCTTATTCAGTTCATGAACAAGTTGGACACAAAATGGTAGGAAGTAAAGTGAATTCTAAAATCGTTCCAATCACGACAATGCTTAAAAATGGTGACATAGTTGAGATTATTACTTCGGATAATTCAAAAGGTCCATCTCGTGACTGGATAAAGATGGTTAAGACTACGTCTGCAAGAACAAAGATTCAAAACTTTTTCAAAAAAGCATTAAAAGAAGAGAATACTGCAAGAGGAAAGGAAATGGTTGAAAAAGAGCTTAAGAGAATTGGCATACCATTTAGCGACCTTTTCAGAACAGAATGGCTTGAAGAAGTTTTGCAAAAGTATAAATATAATACACTAGAGGATGCTTATGCAGCTATTGGATTTGGAGCAATATCGCCATTAAAAATAATAACAAGACTTTTAGAGGAATACAAAAAAGAAAATCAAGATATTGAAATTGATAAGAAAATTGAGGAATTAAAGCAAGTTAAGTTAGATAATAGACCTAGAAGTTCTAAAAACGGAATTATAGTAAAAGGAATTGAAAATTGCTTAGTAAAACTTGCTAAGTGTTGTAACCCACTTCCTGGAGATGAAATTGTTGGTTACATTACAAGAGGTAGAGGCGTTTCAATTCATAGGGCTGACTGCACAAATTGTAGAAACTTAATTAACAATGAACAAAGGTTAATAGACGTTGCATGGGAAAAGGAAGTTAAGGCTTCGTTTGTTACTGAAATTGCTATTTATGCAAATGATAGAAACGGCTTATTAGCAGATATTACAGTTGCACTTTTAGAGGTTAAAGCTAACATTATTTCAGTTAATGCTAAAACTACACAAAATAGAGTTGCTATTATTACTATCGGTTCCGAAGTAGAGAGCATCGATCAGCTTAATAAAATTATTAAAGCTTTAAGAAAAGTTGACTCTGTATATGATGTTCAAAGAAGTAAATAGAAAAATAAAAGAACTTGGAAATTTCCAAGTTCTTTTTGGTACCGGTGGTGGGACTTGAACCCACACGGTTTCCCGCATGATTTTGAGTCATGTGCGTCTGCCATTCCGCCACACCGGCATAAGACTTAATACTTGCCAATTATAGCATGAATTGAGGATGCTTGCAACAGAAAAATGAGTATATGCCACATGTCTTAATAATCTAATTATTGTCAATAATGGGCGATAATGATAATATAAATAGTAGGGAATTATGCTATTTTTAAAGGTGGTTTAGACTATATGGCTTATTCTTTTTTAGGACCTGAAAAATTTCAGAATGAAAACTATAGAAAAATATCAGAGGCACTACTAAGATTTGCTAAAGATGACAAAACTCGAGCTATTATTCAAGGCATTTTGGAGCAAGGTGGAATTGAAGAGTATTCTGTAAATGGTTTCTCTGAACTTATGAATAGATGGAATATTTTTGTGGAGACTCGAAGACGAATTAGTATGGCATATTTGGTTTCACAATATCCAGAGACTTTTGATTGCATCAGAGCTGGCAAAATTGGACTGTTTCACGGAACGTCGGCATCAGCACTTCCGGGAATGCTTAGAGTTGGGTTAAGATCGTTTGGTAGGCTTAGAGATGATGGGGAAGAAATCATATCTGGTGAGAAAGCCACAATGGAATATAGAACTAGAACACATTCTGATAGATTTATAAGCATGACTGACGACATGTGGACTGCGCTAGAATATTCATTTTATGAGAATAAGGGTGAAGGTTTTGGAGTAGTAGTCGGAATTAATGAGGAAGCTCTTAAAAAGTTGCAAACTCTTAGAGTTCGTTCAGATTGTATTGAAGCCGGAATTCGTGAAATAATACCTACTAATTTAATATCTTTTTTAGGCGTGCCGGCGAATAGAGTTGCGTTAGTGAATAAAATGGTAGGTGATAAACCTATTTCGGTAATGCCTATGCCTCTTCAGATGGAAGATTTATTTTTTAGTCTTGACGAAAGCCGGAAGAGCCACTATTGATTATGAGCGACTAGAAAAAATGCTAGAAAGAGGCAATAGTGGCAGTAAAACGTTTGGAAGTCATTCGTTTATGAAACTTGCAGAAAAATTTCATTTTGCTGATATACAAAAAGCACTAGAGAAATTAAAAAAGTCGGTTATTCCCGGAAGAAAGAATAAAGATAATAGTGGATTAACAAATCGAGATATAGAAGGTGATGGTGGCGAACATGGATTCTAATAGCTTAAGTTTTAATGATGTTTTAAAAGAAGTATATGCCATTCTTTCTTTTGCCGATGAAAAAATGGTTAGTAAGATTCCTGATGATATTTTTCAAGATATTATTACTAATGCAGCTATGTCAGATTATGAACCCAAAATAGATATGAACAAAAGCCTTGATGAACAAGATATATCTAATGAAAGTAAAAGCTTTTTAACCGCCCTTTGGTATAAATATATGGCTGATGACGACGAAAAAAGCGATATTGCTAAGATTTGGTCAAGCAACTAATTGGTTAGTTTGGCTTAAAAAGGTTAGAATTGATTGAAATAATGTTAAAAATGTGCTAAAATTCACGTGCTTTAGCAAAAATGAAACGGAGGAAAGCAGAATGAATAAACTATTATGTTTATTGTTAGCGATTGTGTGCATATTTGTGGTTTGCGGATGTGATGATACTAAAAACCAAAACGTAGATGTACAGCCTCAAACTACTAGCAAAAATGTAGAAAATAAAGTTGAAGAGAAAGAATTGATTATTCCTGATGAATTAAAGAGCTATGCAAAAAATGATTTAGCAATGACAGAAGAAGAATTAAAAACGGCATTTGCTGACTTTGATGGTGATGGAGTTGCAGAATTATTTCAGATTATTCAGCCACATTGGGAGGCAGGAGTTAATTTCCACATCTTTTCATTAGTAGATGGTAAAGCACAAGAAGTGATTGTACCAGAAGAAGGACTGGAATGGACTTTCGCAGCAATTACAAAACTTGAGATTAGAAAAGAAAAAGGCGAAAACGTTATATATTTGACAAATGAATATGGCGATGGTTTGTGTGGAGAAGGCTCTGAAACGATGATATTAAAGAACAAAAATGGTGTTCTTACGAAGACTTCAATTGCTTCTTATAGCTGTGACAGTGAAGCCGAAGAAGCTAAGCGAGCTGGCTTTGGCGATATAAATGAGCTTACAACAGAACAGTTTAAAGAATATGTAGAAGCTCACACACTAAAATATGAAGCAAACGGGCAAAGATTGACGGAAGAGGTTTATCATAGTATTATAAACCAATTTGAGGCAGAACATGAACTTGTTGCAAAGATAAAATAATTAGGAGATGAATTATAAATGCTTACAGACAAAGAATTAGCAGATTTGATATTTCCAAATATCACAAAAACAGTGGAAGATTATGAGAAAATGTATCCTGAAAGAAACTTGCCAGAAGGTGCAATTGTTACAAGGTATGCACCTAGTCCAACAGGATATATACATATAGGAGCTTTGTACCAAAGCTTTGTATCAGCTGCTTTTGCAAGACAGACAAATGGTGTGTTTTTCTTGAGAGTAGAAGATACTGACACAAAAAGAACAATCGAAAATGGTATTCATCATATCATTAATGGTTTAAAAGAATATAATGTTACATTTGACGAAGGCCAAGTTGACGATGACAACTATAAAGGCGATTATGGTCCTTATGTTCAAAGTGAAAGAAAAGAGATTTATCAGGCTTTTGTTAAGCATCTTTTGGAGAGAGGACTTGCTTATCCATGTTTCTGTTCTCCAGAAGATTTGGAAGCAATGCGTGCAAAGCAAGAAAAAACAAAAGCAAGAATTGGTTATTATGGTCCATGGGCAACATGCAGAAACTTGAGCAATGACCAACGCGCAGAAAGAATTAAAAATGGTGACCCATATATTATTAGACTTAAATCTCCAGGAAACTTTGATCACAAGAAGACTATTGTAGATGCTATAAAAGGAAAACTAAGCTTCCCAGAAAATGATCAAGATATCGTTATTTGTAAGTCTGATGGTCTTCCAACATATCACTTTGCACATTTAGTTGATGATCATCTAATGCGTACAACACATGTAATTAGAGGAGACGAGTGGGTTGCATCACTTCCAATTCACGTTCAACTTTTTGAGGTATTTGGATTTAAACTACCTACATATTGTCACATAGCACCAATTGCAAAGATGGAAGATGGCAAAGTTAGAAAGATTAGTAAGAGAAAAGACCCAGAAGCTGCAACTTCATACTATCACGAGCTTGGAGTACCATTAGAAGCGGTTAAGCTATACTTGGGTACATTAGCAAATTCTGGTTTTGAGCCTTGGTATACATCAAATCCAGCTGTTAAAGCTGAAGAATATGTATTTGAATTTTCAAAGATGTCAAAAAGCCCTGCTATATTTGACTTAGATAAATTAAACTTCATCTGTAAAGAATACATGGCAAGGATTTCTGCTAAAGAGGTTTATGAAGGCATTGCAAATTATTTAAATGAATTTGATAAAGACTTCTATGAGATTTTTACAAAGAATCCAGAGTATTCTACAGCATTTTTAAATATCGAAAGAGAGCAAAAGAAGCCTCGTAAAGATTTGGCATACTATAGTGATGCTAAAAATGAGATGTGGTACATGTTTGATGAACTATTTACAAATAAGTGGGAAGATACAGAGTACAAAGTAGATACAGAAATGCTTAAAGACTACATTACTAATTATTATGATGCTTCAAAAACTCAGCAAGAGTGGTTTGACGAGTTGGCTACATTTGGTGCAAAGTATAATTACGCTACAACAAAAGAATATAAGGCAAATCCAGAAGCTTATGCTGGTTCAATTGGTAATATTTGCGAGATGTTAAGATATGTTGTTACAACAAAACATCAATCTCCAAGCTTATATGACATTCTTAAACTTTTTGGAAAAGAAAGAATTTTAAAGAGAATAGAAAGTTTTAAATAATTGCTTAAATTAGGGCATCCTGCAAAGAACAGGATGCCTTTAATTATGACAATAATATTAAAAAAATATAATAATTTCTTTAAATATAAGCATTCTTGGCATTATTGTTATAAAATGTTTTCATGATTAATATGCGTGATAGTTCGTTATTGCGTTCTATGAACAAAAGAGGAGGAGTTTGGTATGAAACTTAATGCTAAAGTTGGAGCATTACTAGCTACACTTGCAAGTACAGCATCTGTTTGTTATGCGGATATTGTTAGTCCTGCTAGTGCATCACCAGTAGTAACTAGGAGCCTTGTTGATTGGGTATCTTTGGTTGCTGAGATTTTATCTTTATTTGGACTAGTTGTATTTATTCTTTACATTGGTAAATTCATTACTAGCACAAATAAGGGTGAAGAGATGGATGACAAAACATCTAACCATATTAAAAACGGTGTTATGACATCTTTAGTAATAATTGCGCTTTGCCAAGCAGTTATTATAGTAGTACAAGCAGTATTTGTAAAATAGTATATATTGTTAAAAAGCCTGATTTCATCAGGCTTTTATTTATGTCTGAGAGTCTTAAATTGCTAAAAAGCCTTTTATTTTATGTAAAATTCTGCTAAAATAGCAGTGTTTTTAGACAGAGTTTTATTGGGAAAGGTGAAAAAATATGAACATAGACGAAATCATAAGCCAAGCAGAGATTGATTTACAGGGGATTTATCATGAGCTTGATGAAATTGAATATAAAAATACTAAAAAGGTGATAGATGCCTTTAAGGAAAACAAAATTTCAGAGATGCATCTTAATGGTACAACTGGTTATGGCTATGGAGATGCCGGAAGGGAAGCTATTGAGAATATATTTGCAAAAGTATTTCATGGCGAAGACGCAATAGTTCGCTCACAGTTTATTTCTGGCACACAAACCATTTCTACTTGTCTTTTTGGTATATTACGTCCTGGAGATTTAGTTTTGAGTATTAATGGAAAACCATATGACACTTTGGACGAAGTCATCGGAATCGAAGATAACCCAAGTTCGCTTAAAGCGTGGGGAATAAACTATGAACACGTTGAATTAAGGGATGGAAAGTTAGATATTCCAGCAATTGTAGATAGAGTATCTAAAAATGACATTAAGTTAATTATTGCTCAGCGTTCAAGAGGATATTTATATAGAGATGCTTTTACAATGGAAGAACTGGAAGAAGCATTTGATGCGATTAGAGGAGCAAATAATAGCGCATATATAATGGTAGACAACTGCTATGGAGAATTTACAGATGTAAGAGAACCATTAGAAGTTGGTGCAGATTTAATTGTTGGTTCACTAATTAAAAATCCAGGCGCTGGAATTGCCAAAACGGGCGGATACATAGTAGGAAAAAAAGAATTAATAGATTTGATTTCAGATAGGTACAGTGCACCCGGTCTTGGAAAAGAAGGAGGAGCATCCTTTAACCATAATAGAGAAATCTTACAAGGCTTTTTCATGGCGCCACACACAGTTAATCAAGCATTGAAAACTGCAGTTTTTTCAGCATATTGTTTGGAAAAGCTAGGATTTGAAGCTTCACCAAGGTATGATGCTAAAAGATCTGACATTGTTCAAATGATAAAGTTTAATGACCCAGATAAACTTATAAAATATTGTCAGGGAATTCAAGCAATGTCACCAGTTGATAGTCACGTAAAACCAATGCCGTGGGATATGCCGGGATATACAGATAAAGTAGTTATGGCATCTGGGGCATTTACAGCTGGTTCTTCAATAGAGATTAGTTGTGATGGACCAATTAGACCACCGTATGTTGCTTATCAGCAGGGAGGGTTGACTTTCCAGAGTGGAAAATTGGCGGTCATAAATGCTATAAAAGCCGTAATGAATTCGTAGCGGCGAGCATTGCTCGCCATGAATGAAAGCACACTTCCGTAGCGGCGAGCATTGCTCGCCACAAAGCACATTTATTAATACATCTACTCACATCGTCCAGGAACTAATGTTATCTATTAAAAAAACGGTCGCCCGCCTATAAGTTGGAAATTTTGCAAGCAAAATTTCCTTCCACAAGCTCCATCAAACTCTTACGTTTTTTCAATATATAACATTAGTACCTGTACGCTGTGTGAATCTACTAATAATCCGTAGCGGCGAGCACTGCTCGCCATGGACAGCACTGCTGTCCGCTACGAAAACAATAATCCGATTGTGAGGTGAAAAATATGCAATACAAAGTCGTCGTTATTGGCGCAGGTCCAGCAGGCATGATGTCTGCAATTGAATCTGCAAAATTAGGCAATGAAGTCATTCTACTAGAAAGAATGAATAGAGTAGGAAAGAAACTTGCAATAACTGGAAAAGGCAGAGGAAACTTGACTAATAATATAGACATAGAAGACTTTATAAAGAACGTTCCGGGCAATGGAAAGTTTCTATACAGTGCATTTAACAGATTTACAAACAGAGATTTGATTGCATATTTTAATTCATTAGGAGTCGATACAAAGGTTGAAAGAGGCGAAAGAGTTTTTCCTGTTTCAGATACGGCAATGAGCTTTGTTGATGCATTAAAAAAAGAGTTAAAGAATAAAGATGTAAAAGTTAAAATAAGTACTTTGGTTAAAGAAATACTAACAGTAGTAGAAAGAAATGTTAAGAAAGTTTCTGGTGTTTTATTAGAAAGCGGAGAAGAGATTCCTTGCGATAAGGTTATTATTGCAACAGGTGGTAAAAGCTATTCTGCAACAGGCTCGGACGGAACTGGGTACAAAATTGCAAAGAAGTTAGGACATACAATTATAGAACCGAAAGGGTCACTAATACCTTTGGAAACGTATGAAAAATATGATTTACAAGGACTATCGCTTAAAAATGTTGCTATAAGAGTCTTAGATGGAAGTAAGGAAATATATAATGATTTTGGAGAAATGCTATTTACTCATTTTGGAGTATCAGGGCCAATCATCTTAAGCGCAAGTGCTCACATTTTAAGGCTTAAAAATATAGAAGAAAAACTAAAGTCTAAAGAAATAAAGATTTTAATAGATTTAAAGCCAGCATTAAGTGCTGAGAAGCTGTCGCAAAGGATTCAAAGAGATTTTGAAAAATTTACGAAAAAACAATTTAAGAATGCATTATCAGATTTACTACCTTCAAAAATGATTCCTGAGATAGTCAAATTGTCTGGCATTAGTCCTGATAAACAGGTGGATCAAATAACAAAAGCCGAAAGAGAGTGCTTAGTAAAAGCATTAAAAGAATTTACTGTCACTATTAAAAAGTTTAGGCCTATAGATGAAGCAATAATTACTGCTGGTGGAGTTTCTGTAAAGGAAATCAACCCACAAACAATGGAGTCGAAATTAGTAAAAGGCTTGTATTTTGCAGGGGAAATAATAGATGTGGACGCATATACGGGTGGTTTCAATCTTCAAATAGCTTTTAGTACAGGATTTGTAGCGGGGCAATTAGAATAAAAGTTGAAAGGAAATAAAATGTTAAATAGTTTTTTGACAATAGATAAAAGTGTATCTGCTGAAATTGTAGAAAAAAAGTCAAAGTTCATAGCGCAGTTTTTTAATGTTGAGAGCGAAGAGGATGCTTTAACAAAACTAGAAGAAGTTAGAAAACTAAATCGTGATGCAAGGCATAATGTTTTTTCGTACAGAATTGCAAATGGGCCGGAAAGAGCATCTGATGATGGTGAACCATCTGGTACAGCTGGAGTTCCGATATTAGATATTTTAAGAGGTGCTAAACTTCAAAATGTTCTAGTGGTTGTTACTAGATTTTTTGGAGGAATACTACTTGGAACTGGCGGATTAGTTAAAGCTTATACAGATTCTACAAAAGAAGCACTTCAAAAAGCAACGATTGTTGAAAAAGTTTTGCAGAAGAAGTATGAAGTGGAAGTACCATACTCTTATAATGACAAAATAGTTTATCTTTGCAAAAATAATGATTATAAGGTTTTAGAATCAAAATATGAAGAAAATGCTAAACTATATGTTGCAGTAAAAGATGAACTTTCTTCAAAGTTTGAAAGCGATATTTCTGATGCAACCAATAGAGAAGCGAAGATAAATA